>Ga0079226_10003400_pt1 | contig 12221 bp, 12 predicted proteins | sample Poulit2014_FD_76345 | JGI IMG/M metagenome (GOLD analysis project Ga0079226, IMG submission 76345) | Agricultural soil microbial communities from Georgia to study Nitrogen management - Poultry litter 2014 | ecosystem: Environmental > Terrestrial > Soil > Agricultural land | place: USA: Georgia... | reverse complement strand
TGGCGAGGTGCGCGAAGGACTCCAAGGCAACCTGTGCCGGTGTACCGGCTACCAGAACATCGTCGCCGCGGTTCAACAAGCAGCGAGTGAGGGGGCACAGCAATGACGATCCTCGATGCACCCAAGCGGGAGATCGGTCGGGCCCGGAAGCGGAAGGAAGACGCCCGCCTCATCACCGGTCGCACCCGCTTCACCGACAACATTTCCTTGCCGGGAATGCTGCACCTGGCGATGGTGCGCAGCTCTGTGGCCCATGCGAAGATCCTCTCGGTCGATGTGACCGAGGCGAAGAGCTCCCCCGGCGTCATTGCCGTGCTCACCGGCGCCGACCTCGCCGATGTTCAAGGCAGTTTGCCGAACGCCTGGCCCGTCGCCCCGGATCAGAAAGCGCCACCGCGCCCGTCGGTAGCGGTCGATAAGGTCGCCTTCGCCGGCGATATCGTTGCCGTCGTCGCCGCCCGCTCCGCAGCCGAGGCACGCGATGCGCAGGAACTCGTCGACGTCGAGTACGAGAACCTCCCGGTCGTGCTCGACCTGGAGGCCGCTGCTCGCGATGAGCAGCTGGTCCACGAGGAACTCGGCACGAACGTTTCAGCGACGTGGGTGTTCGACTCCGCCGAGGCCGGCACGGGCAGCGACGTAGAGGAATCCCTGGCGAATTCCGACGTCGTCGTCGAACGAACTTTCCGCCAACAACGCCCCATTCCGGCGTTCATGGAGCCCCGCTCGACCGTCGTGGACCCCACCGGTGAGCAGATCACTATGTGGTCGGCCACGCAGATCCCCCACATCCTCAAACTCATGCTCGCGATGACCCTCGGGATCTCCGAAAGCAAGTTGCGCGTCGTCGCCCCGGACGTGGGCGGGGGCTTCGGCGGCAAACTCGCGGTCACCCCCGAGGAGGCGATCACCCTCCTCGTCGCCCGTAGGCTCGGCAAGCCGTGCAAGTACACTGAGACCCGCAGCGAGTCCCTGCAAGGGGCCCATCACGGGCGGGATCAGATCCAGAAGATCCGCATCGGTGCGACCAGGGACGGCCGGGTCACGGGCCTAGACGTGCGGCTCCTGGCCGATATGGGCGCCTACCTCGGCCTTATCACCTCCGGGGTGCCCATCCTCGGGGCGTTCATGTTCAACGCGATCTATAAGTTCGATGCCTACCGGTTCGAATGCAAGAACATCTTCACGAACAAGGTGTGGACGGATGCCTACCGCGGCGCCGGTCGGCCTGAAGCAACCTTCGGTATCGAACGGATCATGGATGAACTTGCCCGAGAACTGGGCATGGACCCGATGGAACTTCGCAGGAAGAACTGGATCGGGCACGAGGAGTTCCCGTTCACCACGATCGCGGGCCTGGAATACGATTCGGGCAACTACGAAGCGGCCACCGAGCGGGCGCTGGAGCTGTTCGGCTACGAGGAGCTGCGCGAGGAACAACAGCGCCTCCGCGAGGCGGGCGACCCGGTGCAACTGGGGATCGGCATCTCCACGTTCACCGAGATGTGCGGACTCGCCCCCTCCCGGGTGCTCGGCTCCCTCAGTTACGGGGCCGGCGGCTGGGAGTACGCCCAAGTGCGAGTGCTGCCCACCGGAAACGTTGAGGTCGTCACCGGCTCCAGCCCGCACGGGCAGGGGCACGTGACCTCGTGGAGTCAACTCGTGGCCGACCGGCTCGGGGTCCCGTTCGAGAACGTGGAAGTGCTCCACGGCGATACCCATATCGCCCAGAAGGGCATGGACACCTACGGGTCGAGGTCGCTCGCCGTGGGCGGGATGGCCGTCCTCGCCGCCGCGGACAAGGTGATCGAGAAGGCGAAGGTCATCGCTGCGCACATGCTGGAGGCGAGTGAGGGCGACGTCGAATTCACCGATGGCACGTTCGGCGTGAAGGGAACCGACAAGGGAGTCTCCCTCGCCGAGGTCTCGCTCGCCACGTTCGCGGCGCACGACCTGCCCGACGGCGTCGAACCAAGCCTCGATTCGGATGCGACGTTCGACCCGGAGAACTTCTCCTACCCGCACGGCACGCACCTCGCTGCGATGGAGGTCGACACCGAGACGGGGCAGGTGAAGATCCGCAAGTACGTGTGCGTCGATGACATCGGCAACGTGGTCAACCTGCTCCTGGTGGACGGGCAGGTGCACGGCGGGCTCGCACAGGGGATCAGCCAGGCACTTTTCGAGGAGGCGGTCTACGACGACTCGGGAACCCTACTGACAGCGTCCTTCACCGACTACCTGCTCCCGAGTGCCGCGGACCTGCCGGAGTTCATCACCGACCGCACGGAAACCCCGTCCACGACGAACGAACTCGGGGTCAAAGGGGTGGGCGAGGCGGGTACCATCGCCTCCACTCCGGCGATCGTCAACGGAATTCTCGACGCGATTCGGCACCTGGGTGTCGACGAACTCGAGATGCCCTGCTCCCCCGCCCGGGTCTGGAACGCGATCAACGCGAAGAAGGAGTGACATGATTCCCAGCGCTTTCGAATACGAGGCACCCACGTCCACCGCTGATGCGGTGGAGCTACTGGCCGGGGCTCCGATGGGGGCGAAGATCCTTGCCGGTGGGCAGAGTTTCATCCCCGTGTTGCGGCTACGGATGGCCGACCCCGAGCTCGTCGTCGGGCTGGCGAAGATCCCGGGTTTGGACGGTGCCCGACTGGACGGGGATCACGTCGTCATCGGGGCGATGACGACCCACGCGGCGGTGGCGAGCGATCCGCTGATCCAGGAACATGCTCCGCTGCTCGCAAAAGCGGCCGCGACGGTCGCGGATCCGCAAGTGCGCCACCGAGGCACCATCGGCGGATCGACCGCGCACGCGGACCCCGCCGGTGACATCGGCACCTGCCTACTCGCGATGGATGCGGAACTGCGCATCGCCGGGCCGGGCGGGGAGCGTGACGTTGCGGCAGCGGACTTCTTCATCGATGTGTTCACCACCGACTTGGATGAGGATGAGCTCTTGACCGAGATCCGCGTTCCTTCCTTCCGAGGCTGGAGCGCCCACTACGAGAAGTTCACGCGGGTAGCGCAGCAGTGGTCCATCGTTGCCGTCGGAGCGCTCGTGCGCACCGAGGGAGACACGATCTCAGAAGCCCGCATCGGCCTGACGAACATGGGGCCCACTCCCCTGCGGGCAAGCGGAGTGGAGGCAGCCCTGGCCGGATGCGCGCTCGATGCGAGCGCGATCGCCGAGGCATGCGCGTCGGCAGCGGAGGGAACCGACCCCCAGACCGACTTGAATGGGGACGCCAACTATCGCAAACACCTTGCCGAGGTGCTCACCCGCCGGGCGGTTCTCGCCGCTGTGAATCTGGAATAAGGAGGATCATTGGAACTCGAGCACCAATTTGAGGTACCGGCCGATAAAGCGACCACGTGGGCGACGTTCAACGACTTGGAACAGGTCGTTCCGTGCTTCCCCGGCGGGACGTTGACGAGCGTAGAGGGCGACGACTTCGAAGGAACCGTGCGCCTCAAACTCGGTCCGATCTCCCTGACCTACAAAGGCACGGGCAAGTTCGTCGAACGCGACGAGGCGGCCGGCCGGGTCGTCATGGAAGCCCAAGGAGTGGACCGCCGCGGGAACGGCACTGCCGGGATCACGGTGACCGCCACGATGAGTGAATCCGGCGACGGCACGACGATCGACGTCCACAGCGCCGTCAACATCTCCGGCAAACCCGCGCAGTTCGGCCGCGGGCTCATCCAGCGGGTCTCGGACCGGATGCTCGGGCAGTTCCTCGATTGCATGAAGGAGAAGATGGTCAGCGGCGAAGGAGGGTAGCGTTCGATTCCCGATGCCGGCCGGCTTCGTTCACTCGGTGATGTTGGTTGACGACGAGCGCCAGAAGTACCTGCGCACGTCGTCAGCCTCCACTCGGAATTCCCCGCCACCGTCGGCACCGTTGTCCGGCCCCCAGGGGTTACGCATCCACACACTCCCGTCTGGTTCGATCCGGGTCACGACGTAGGCGTGTTTGCTCACGATTTCCACCTCGCGGGTGCTGCCATCGGGCGCGGTCACGGTGACTTCGCGGGTACCGTTGCGCGGGGAAGAGAGCACTACTTGGCCGCCGTCATCGACGACCTCTCGCAACTGTTCGATGTCTCCCGATGAAAGCCCGCCGTGCCTCGTGTTCTCGATGACCTCGGCGGGTTCCCCGGTGATGAGTTCCATCGCGTTTGCAGCTACCCCGCCCTCGAGGTAGTCATAGCCGAGCTCCTGGGCGATGGCCGCTTCATAGATCGCGGCGATCGAGGGTTTGTCTCCGCCGAAGATCCACCAGCCGTCCCCGTCTTGGCGGGCGCCCTTACTGTAGACCTTGTCGACGAACACGTCGACCGGCTCGCCGTTGCGGTAGAGGGTGACCCAGTAGCCTCCTTCGTCCTCGTCCCAGCGCACGTGTTCGCGGATGAACTCCTGCCCTTCTTCGGTTTCCAGCAGCGAGACGACCGTGCTGAGCATGAAGCAGTCCCCGATGTTCCCTTGTGCGACAGCGTCGGGGTCGAAGGCGTCCTCATCCATGATGTCTTCGGAGACGCGCTCATCAGGCTCTTCCTCGTCGGTGAACCACCCGAACGGATCCCACCACGGCCCACTGTCGGCTTCCTCACCGCTCGCCGCGCGCAGCTCGCTGGCTGCGGTCTGGGCGGCTTGCTGGAGTTGCCCGATCGCGGCGAAGGCCGACATTCTCGCCTGCGCGGCGGAGAAGACCGCGGAGACGTCTAAGGGGTTGCTCCGGACGGCGTCGGCAGCGCGATCGAAGTCCGCTTGGGCGTTTTCGTACTTCGCCTGCGCGTCGCGCTGCGTGACGGCGTACCGCGAAAACGTGTCCGAGGCGGAGCGAAGCGAATTGGAGAGCTCCACGGCCCGCGGGAGCGTCTTAGCAGCCGAGGCCGTGAACGCTTCCGCCGCCTCCCCTCGCCATGCGTGGGGTTGGGCACTCTTCACCAGCGAGTGCGCGTCGTCGATGACGGCGGAGGCACGTTGGAGTTCACTCGCCGCGGCGCTCACGGCGTTCGGGTCACCAAATCCGTTCACCATAGCCGCCACCTCAACTGCACAACCGGCCCGTCGCCGTCGAGGTCGCTATCAACGTCGCCGTCGATGCTGACGACTTCGACGACGCACAGGGGCGCGACCCGCACGCGGTCCCCGGGAACGAGCGTCCTGTCGGAGGCGCCGAGGAGCCGCACGGTGTCATCGGAGGCGTTGATACCTAGAGTCACGCCGCACACCTGGGTTTGGGTCCCCGAGGTGGCGCTGACGTTCACACCGACGAAACCGAGCACGATCACTACGACGATGGCAATGACCGCGGTGAGGCCGCTGATGATCACCGCGCCAAGTCTGCCTTTTGACCTCATACAGTGGGTTCCGCTCCCTCGGTGACTTCAATCGCCGCGGCAGTCTCGGAGCCGTCCGGGCTGACGAAGATATCGATGACCTTGACCGTCCCCCCGCCGGGCAGCGGCGCGGACTGTCCGGCGGCAAGTTCCGCCGTAGTGCGACCCTGCGGACCGGCGATGCCGAACCGTACCGCGATCCCACCGCCGTCCTCGGAGGTGCGTAGCGTCGAACCGATGAACCCGATGGAGAAGCCGCGGCCTCGCCGCTGGGAGCCCTGGCGCAGCAACTCCGGGCGCGGGCTCATGCGAATGCTCCCTGCAGGCGCTCGATGGCGGAGATGATCTCCTCCTCAACGTGCCGCATGTCCGCCAACGTGGCTTCGACGTCGGAATCGAGGGTGGTCCATTGCGTGTGCAGGCTGCTCGCGTTCCGGCGCATCGCGGATTCGAAGGAATGGGCAGCGCCGGCGAGTATCGCCGGGCCTAAGGCAGCGGAGCCGGGCAGCGCGGGTACGCAGCCATCCACCTCGGCGCTCGCTTCACGCAACCGTCTGCGCAGTGAATCCATATCGCTCGCGTCGATCGCTATCACGCTCGCCATAGTCGCCCCTCACACATGCGATCCGTCATTTTTTAACCTTCCGAGCATAGCAAGGCCCGAGGCTCCCTTGGGCGCAGCGACACGAATCCTTTACTCTGCCTCGAATCTCGCGAGATCTTCGCGGGTATCGAGGTCGCGTCCGGAGGCGAGGTCACTCATCTCGACGATCGTGGGCGCGTGGTCGCTCAGGTACCGGCGGGCGCCGGCGTCACCGGATGTCGAAGCGATCACTCCGTCCCAATGCTCCCGGCCGAGCAGGACGGGGTGGCCCGGGACGCCGTTGTAGCTCGCCCTTGCCAGCGCCGCGGAGAGGTCCGTGCCCCCGGGGACGCCGTGGGCGGTGATCCGCCCGATGACGTCCGGGCCGACGCCCGGCAGGTCGACGAGGTGGATAACAGCGGCGCTGGCCGCGGAGGTGTCACGCAGGTGGGCGAGCCCGGTGCGCAGTGAGGTGGCGAGCCCCTCGGCCCAGTCCGGATTGACGACGGCGACGACCGGGCCCGCGGTGCTGCGATCTGGGCACCCGTCGCCGAGGCGCTCCCGCGCGGATTCGGCTTCGGCCCCGAGCACGGCGAGAACGGGATCGCACCCAGCGTCGAGCAGGACTTCACACGCGGCTTCCACAAAACTCCGGCCATCGGGCAGGGTCAGCAACGCCTTCGGCTGCCCCATCCTGCGCCCCGCGCCGGCGGCCAGCACTATCCCCGCTACCCTGCTCATTCTCGCCTCGTGGAGTTCGCCCTGTTTTGTTGCACATCGTAGCCCGCATTCGCCGGCTTTTCCCCGCGAACTAGGCCATTATGTACTCGTATGGGATCAGCGTTCACCACCATCGGATTGCCCCTCGCGCTCGGCATCATCATGCTCGGCCTCGGGCTCACGTTAACCCCCGCCGACTTCGCTCGGGTGGTGAAGCACCCCAAAGCGGTTGTGATTGCGCTCGTGTGCCAACTCATTGTGCTGCCCGCCCTCTGTTTCGCGTTGGTGCTCGCCTTCAAGTTACCGCCGATCCTCGCGATCGGCATGATGCTCCTGGCTGCCTCTCCTGGTGGCACCACGGCGAATCTCTACAGTCATCTGTTCCGGGGTGACGTCGCGCTGAACATCAGCCTCACCGCCGTCAACTCGGTGCTTGCCGTGGTCACGCTACCGGTCATCACGAACCTGGCCATCGGCTATTTTGCTCCCGATCAGCCTGGGCTCGGGCTGCAGGTGGCTAAAACGTTGGAGGTGTTCGCCATCGTGCTGGGGCCGGTGGCGATCGCGATGATCGTCCGGCGCGTCAAACCGGCGTTCGCCGACGCAATGGATAAGCCCGTGCGGATTGCCTCAGTCGTCATTCTCGCGGTCGTGATTGCGGGGGCGGTGGCCGCCAATTTCGAGCTGTTGCGCGCGCACATCTCTTCCCTTGCGACGATCACCGTGCTGTTCTGCATCGTGAGCCTACTCGTCGGCTACTTCGTGCCGAAACTCTTCGGAGTCAAGGATGCTCAAGCGCGGGCCTGCTCGTTCGAGATCGGGATTCACAACGCGACGCTTGCGATCGTGCTCGCCCAGACGGTCATTGGCAACATGGAGATGTCCCTGCCCGCCGCGGTGTACGGGGTGTTGATGTTCTTCATCGCGCTCGGTTTCGGATTCCTCCTGCCCCGGCGAAACCGGGAGGATTCGGTCCCGCAAGCAACGGGAGCAACCCCGGTTTAGGGCAGGGTGTGGAAGGCTGGCCAGATGAAGGATCCGCACGAGGGGCTGAACCCCGATGGAACGATCCGCACGGGCGCAGATCGGCGCCGGGTACCGCCCGAATTCGAACCGATCCTGAGCGCCGCAGCACAGGCGCTGCGCGCGGTAGCCGGCGGGGCAGCGGAATTGCACTTGTACGGTTCCGTCGCGAACGGAACGGCGCAGCCAGGGGTTTCTGATGTGGATCTCCTCGCCATCAACGTTCCCGAAGGCTGGTGCCTGCGCACAAGCGACGAGCTAACGGCGCGGTTCTCGCACCTGTGCCGCGGCGTGGAGATCGGCGAGGGCACGAGCAGCGATTTTCTCGGCGACGACGACGAGGCGTACGGAAACCGTGTCTTCCTCCGGCACTATTGCCTGCCGCTCGCCGGCGGGAACGTTCTGCGCCCCGCTGCTGCGTTCCTCGGCGACGCTCGCGCCGCGCGCGGCTTCAACGGCGATATCGGGGACGCGCTTGCGCGGTGGCGTTCCGGCTCCCCGCCGGCGCGTAGCGTTGCCCGGAAGACGCTGTTCGCGGCGGCAGGAGTCATGAGCGTCCTGACCCGCACGTGGACCACCGACCGCCGGGACGCAGCCCGCCTGTGGGCGGACCTCGAGCCGAGGCGGGCCCCGGAACTTACGGCACTCGTTCCCTGGGCCGAGGGTGAGCAGGAACCGCGGGCCTCGGAACTCGCTGGAGCGCTTTCCTCGCGCGGAATTGTTGCGAGCGTGGTCGAGCAGTTTGAGTCCGCCGTCGGCTTTTGGGAGGGACCGGTCAGCCAGTAGCGAGTAAATGCCTCCACGGCGCAGATCTAGGGCAGACTGAGAAGCGATGACTGCTTTACCTGCCCCGAATTCGCATCCGTCTGAAGAAGACCTCATCGACTCGTTCACCACGTGGGCCGAGAGTCGCGGTCTCGAGCTGTACCCGCACCAGGAGGAGGCGCTGTGGGAGATCGTCACCGATTCCCACGTTATAGCCTCCACGCCCACGGGTTCGGGCAAGTCGATGATCGCCGTCGCCGCCCATGCCGTCGCGCTCGCCCGGGGCCAACGGTCGGTGTACACCGCCCCGCTGAAGGCGCTGGTGAGCGAGAAGTTTTTCGATCTCGTGGAGATCTTCGGCGCGGAGAACGTCGGGATGCTCACCGGCGACTCCGCGATCAACCCCGGTGCCCCGATCATTTGCTGTACCGCGGAGGTACTCGCGAACCAGGCGCTGCGGGAGGGGGAGGAAACCCCCTACCACTGGGTGATCATGGACGAATTTCACTTCTACGCCGATCCCCAGCGGGGGTGGGCGTGGCAGGTGCCGCTGCTGCAGATGCCGAACTCGCGGTTCGTTCTCCTCTCGGCAACGTTGGGTGACGTGACGAAGTTCGTCGAGGATTTCCGGCGACGGACGGGGGCTTCCGTAGCCGTCATCGACTCGGCGGAGCGCCCCGTGCCGTTGTCCTTCTTCTACGTGATCCAGCCGCTGCAAGAGGTACTCAAGGAACTCGTGGAGACCCACCGCGCGCCGGTGTACGTTGTGCACTTCACCCAAGCCGCGGCGGTCGAGCAGGCCCAGGCCCTCACCTCGATGGCGCTCGCCACCCGCGCCGAGCGGGACGCGATCGCAGCCGAGATCGGGGGCTTTTCGTTTTCCCGCGGGTTCGGCCAGACCCTCTCGCGCCTCCTGCGCCACGGGATCGGGGTGCACCATGCGGGGATGCTGCCCCGCTACCGGCGCCTCGTGGAGCGGCTCACGCAGGCGGGCTTGCTCAAAGTCATTTGCGGCACCGATACGCTCGGGGTGGGGATCAACGTGCCGATCCGCACGGTGGTGTTCACCGGGTTGACGAAGTTCGATGGGGTGCGGTCCCGGCATCTGAATAACCGGGAGTTCCACCAGATCGCTGGGCGGGCGGGCCGCGCCGGGTACGACACCCAGGGGGACGTGCTCGTGCTCGCCCCAGAGCACGTCATCGAGAACGCCAAAGCGCTCGCGAAGGCGGGCGACGACGAGCGCAAACGCAAGAAGATCACCCGCAAGAAGGCCCCAGCCGGGGTGGTCAATTGGACGGATAAGACCTTCGAGCGGCTCCGGGACGGGGAGCCCGAGCCGCTGAGTTCACAGTTCCGGATATCGCACGCTCTCGTGCTTAACGTGCTCGCCCGCTGGGAGGATCCGGTGGAGGTGATGTACAAACTGATCACCGATAATCACGAGGATCCGGTGGAGTGGAATCCCCACCTTCGCGATGCGATCCGCATCTTCCGCTCACTGCGTGCTGCCGGGGTGATCGAGCACCTGAAGACTCCCGACTCGATGGGCCGCAAGGTTCGGCTCGTGCACGATCTGCCCTCCGACTTCGCCCTCAATGCTCCCCTATCGCCGTTCGCGCTCGCCGCGCTGGAGCTACTCGACCCGGACTCGGAAGACTACGCACTTGACGTCGTCTCCGTGATCGAAGCGACGCTCGAGGATCCGCGCCCGCTGCTCATCGCGCAGGAACGCGAAGCCAAGGGCGAGGCGATCGCGGAGATGAAGGCTGACGGTCTCGATTACACCGACCGGATGAACGCGCTGGAGGAGATCACCTACCCCCGCCCGCTCGCGGAGCTGCTCGAAGCGGCGCTGGCGGAGTATGCGAGCGCGCACCCGTGGGTGAACGACCACGAGCTCAAACCTAAATCCGTGGTGCGGGACATGGTGGAAAAGGCGATGACCTTCGCCGAGCTCATCTCCCATTACGGCCTGTCCCGGTCTGAGGGCGTGGTGCTGCGTTACCTCAACGATGCGGCGAAGGCGCTGCGGCAGGTGGTTCCCGAGGAGAAGTTCACCGAGGACCTCACCGACATCTCCACCTGGCTCACCGAGACGGTGCGCTCGGTGGATTCCTCCCTCCTCGCCGAGTGGGAAGCACTCGCCGCGGGCGATCCGGAAGAAGCCGCACGGGTCGCCGCGAGCGCGGCGGAAGGAGCGGATCCCGTGCTCGAGCGGGACCGGCCGATCACCGCGAACGAGCGGGCGTTCACGATCATGGTGCGTAACGCCGTCTACCGGCGCCTCGACCTGCTCGATCGGGAGGATTACGCCGCGCTCGCCGCGATGGATTCCGGGCAGGAGGGAGCGTGGTCGGCCGCGCAGTGGGCGAAGGCCGCGGAACCGTACTGGCAGGAATACACCGATCTGGGCACCGGGAACGAGGCCCGCGGGGCGCAGATGACGGCGATTTCGAAATCGGACCGAACGTGGGATGTCACCCAGGTACTTTCGGACCCGGAAGGGGACAACGACTGGCGGATGCACCTGGAGGTGGATATCGCCGGGAGCGCGGAGGCCGGTGAGCCGGTGACGAAGGTGACCGGGCTGGGGCCGCTGACGTAGATGACGTGGACCGCACTCAGTCTGCTGCTTCTCGCGGCGGTTCTGCACGCGACGTGGAATGCTGCGGCGAAAAGTGCCGTGGGCAACAACCTCGTGTTCGTGTGGGCGTATGCGACGGTTTCCACCGCCATGTACCTCCCCCTCGCGGTGTTTCAGCTCCTGCGGCAGGGGACCCCACTCACGTGGGTGCTCCTCATCGCCCCGGTAGTTTCCGGGGTGCTGCATATCGGGTATTCGCTGTTCCTACAGACGGGATATTCGAAGGCTGACCTCGGGGTGGTGTACCCCACGGCGCGTGGGACCGGGCCGCTGCTCACGATGATCATTGCCCTCACCTTCCTCGGGGAGGATCCCGGCATCTGGGCGATCATCGGCGCCTTCACGGTGTTACTCGGGATCCTCATCGTCGCCGCTGGTAACGGCGCGAAACGCCGCCGGCTCCTCGTGGGCCTGGGATACGGCGGGGCCACGGGCGTGGCGATCGCCTCCTACACGTTGTGGGATAACCATGCGATCGTCACGTGGGCCGTCGATCCGATCGTGCTCTTCACGCTCACCCATGCCGTGCAGGCGGCGTTGATGACGCCGGCCGCGCTGCGCCGTCGCCCCGAATGGCCCGGCAGCATCCGCCCGAACCTCAAGGCGATCCTCGTCGTCTCCGTGCTTGCCCCCGCGGCGTACATCCTCGTGCTGTTCGCGATGCAAACCACGCCGGTCTCCCTCGTCGCCCCCGTGCGGGAGACCTCGATCGTCGTTGGATCACTCTTCGCGTGGTTGCTCTACCGTGAGCGCAACCCCGGGCGTCGGCTCCTCGGCGCGGTCATCGTGCTGCTCGGGATCTCGTTGATCGCGGCCCACTGACCGCGATCCCCCGCTCCCCCGCCGCCGCGTTGCTAGCGGACGGCTGGGCCCGCGTGCAGGTAGCTGCTGTCGATGACCCGGCGGCCGAAGGGGGTGAGTGCGATCGGGACCATCTTGATGTTCGCGTACGCCATCGGGATGCCGATGATCGTCAGCGCGAGTGGGATCGCGGTGAGCACATGGCCGATCGCGAGCCACACCCCGGCGACGATGAACCACACGACGTTGCCGAGCGCGGAGAACACCCCTGCCCGCGGGTCTTTGACGATCTCGCGCCCGAACGGCCAGATCACGTACCCGGCG
>Ga0079226_10003399_pt1 | contig 12226 bp, 7 predicted proteins | sample Poulit2014_FD_76345 | JGI IMG/M metagenome (GOLD analysis project Ga0079226, IMG submission 76345) | Agricultural soil microbial communities from Georgia to study Nitrogen management - Poultry litter 2014 | ecosystem: Environmental > Terrestrial > Soil > Agricultural land | place: USA: Georgia... | reverse complement strand
TTTTTTAAAACATCTAACCACATGTGATTATATTATTTATCCAGTTTTAACACTTAACTTAATACGAAAGGAACTCCTAAAGAGCAATAGTAATTTATATGGTTAAGAAAGTATTTTCAACTTTGCAAATCGCAATATTAAACGTTTTAATCCCCCATTGTCAAATTGGATTTCTGCTTTTGCATCGGCACCTACTCCTTCTACATGCAGTACACGTCCTTTTCCAAAGCGATTGTGTTCTACTATCTGCCCTATTTTCAATTTAACTTCAGCCTCTGCTTTTTCTAAACTATTTACTGGCTTTAATCTTCTAAGCTTTCTACTTTTTGCTACTTCTGGACCTTTAGGTGGTGTTCCTGGAGTAGGTTTTACTTGGCGTAAACGAGATCTATCCACTTCATCAAACTTATCGAAATTTCTTAGCGACCTAAATCTGCGAGTACCTTGTGGACTAAGATATTGCAAGTACTTATCGTCTATCTCATCTATAAATCTACTCGGTTCTGCATCGGTAAGCTTTCCCCATTGATACCGAGATTGCGCGTAGGTAAGATAGGCTTGTTTCTCAGCTCGAGTTAACGCTACATAGAACAACCTACGTTCCTCCTCCAATTCACTTCTAGAGTTAAGATTCATTCCACTTGGAAATAAATTCTCTTCTAGTCCTACTATATATACATAAGGGAATTCTAATCCTTTTGCTAAGTGAACCGTCATCAAAGCAACTCGATTATTATCTTCCACATCCTTATCTAAATCGGTAGCTAAGGCCACATCTTCCAAAAACTCGTTAATATCGCCAGTTGCACCATCGATTTCTTTCTGTTGCTCAACAAAGTCTTTAATTCCATTCAACAATTCTTCCAGGTTTTCTACTCGAAGCATTCCTTCAGGTGAAGTATCTTTTTTAAACTCTGTAACCAATCCCGTTTTTCTAGTTACTAACTCCGTTAGCTCAAAAGCATCCATGGTTTGTGCCGATACTGTCAAGCTTTCAATGAGAATAAGGAAGTTTTTAAGTCGTGTTCGAATACCTGCATTGATTTTTAAATCAATTCTATCTATATTTTGTATGATTTCGTAAATAGACCGCTGGTAGTGATTGGCGGCTATATTCAATCTATCCATAGTAGTTTGCCCTATTCCTCTGGCAGGATAATTAATCACTCGCTTCAACGCTTCTTCATCTTTTGGATTTACAAGCAGTCGCAAATAAGCCAACACATCTTTTATCTCTTTTCGTTGATAGAAACTTAGTCCTCCAAAAATTCTATAGGGTATATTCCGTCTACGCAACGCATCTTCTAAAGCTCTAGATTGTGCGTTAGTACGATATAGAACTGCATAGTCGTAATATTGGTTTTGATTTTTCTCTATATTTTCGACTATAGATGCTGCAACAAACCTACCTTCTTCTGCATCTGTTGGGCTTACGTGAACTTTTATTGGTGCACCATCTTCATTCTCGGTCCACACCTCCTTCTCTAATCGCTGCTCGTTATTCTCTATTACACTATTAGCTGCTTCAACAATCACACCTGTAGAGCGATAGTTTTGCTCCAATCGATATACTTGTACGTTATCGTAGTCTTTTTGGAAGTTGAATATATTGTTAATGTTAGCTCCTCTAAATGCATAAATACTCTGAGCATCATCACCAACCACACAAATATTTTGAAACTTATCGCTCAAGGCTCTAATTATTAAGTATTGACTATGATTGGTATCTTGGTACTCATCTACTAAAATGTAGCGGAACCTGTCTTGGTACTTAGCTAAAACGTCTGGGAACTTGGTCAACAACTCATTTGTTCGCAACAAAAGATCGTCAAAGTCCATTGCTCCTGCTTTAAAACATCGAGCAACATACTCCTTATATATATCCCCCATCCTAGGTCGTTTTGCCATAGCATCGGCCTCTACTAAGTCAGCATCATTAAAGTATGCATTCACTGTAATCAAACTATTCTTAAAAGAAGATATCCTTGATTGAATTTGCTTGTATTTATAAATATCTCTATCCAATTGCATATCTCGAATAATAGCACGAATAACACTTTGTGAATCCTGAGAATCATAAATAGTAAAGTTCCTAGGATAGCCTAGTTTGTCAGCCTCTACTCTTAAAATTCGAGCAAATATGCTGTGGAAAGTACCCATCCATAAGTTTCCAGCCTCCGTACCACCTACCATTTGTGCTACACGCTGTTTCATTTCACGTGCTGCTTTATTAGTAAACGTAAGAGCTAAAATATTAAACGGATCTATTCCTTGTGACATTAAATAAGCAATTCGATAAGTCAACACCCTAGTCTTACCAGATCCAGCTCCAGCTATAACCATCATTGCACCATCCTTTTGCAATACTGGAATACGCTGAGCTTCATTAAGTTCTTGTAGATAATTCTCCAAAATTTCCCTTCTTTTTAATCCTTATTATCAATCGGGAAATTTAACCAATATTGTGCAGTATTGATTAGATTCCATAAAAATAAATTATCCCACTAATTGATAATAAATTCAAGGTATTCATGGAAATACATCTAAATTAAGCATCATTTATTTTAATAGGTTTTCTAACTCCGATTGATCTAATATTACTTTATTATTCGATCAAATACTTTCAAGTTATAGGGGGAAAATAAAAGTAGATAATAATTTTAGATAATTTTATATGTATATTTAAGCGAAGAATATAAACTCTTTCAATTATTATATATGCAAGTTATTATAGATTTCCTCTCTACTATTCCATGGTGGGGGTGGATTATTATCCTCTTATTAATCATTGCTATTAGAGATGTGTTTTTTAACACAAAACACACGATTAAACATAATTTCCCGATAGTTGGGAATTTACGATATATGCTAGAGAAAATCGGACCAGAGTTACGTCAATATATCGTAGCCAATAACCGAGAAGAACTTCCATTTAATCGTATCGAACGGAGCTGGATTTATGCTTCTGCTAAGAATGAAAACAACTATAAAGGTTTTGGTACAGATAGAGACATATATATAGATAATTATATATTTATAAACAATTCCTTAATGCCATATCGAATGGAAAAGGACAACCCAAATATAGACGATCCATATTTTTTACCTAGTGCTAAAGTAATCGGATTATACAATAAACGAAGAAGACCTTATCGCCCAGCATCTATTATAAATGTATCTGCCATGAGTTTTGGTTCCCTTTCGGCACGAGCCATAGAATCTCTAAATATAGGTTGTAAGCTTTCACATGCCTATCATAATACAGGTGAGGGTGGTTTTTCTCCTTATCACAGGAAAGGTGCAGATGTGGTTTTTCATATTGGAACTGGATATTTTGGCGCACGAAATAAAGACGGCACTTTTAGTCTAGAAAACCTGGTAAATTTAGTAGAAGAAAATCCTGAGATTCGAGCAATAGAAATAAAACTTTCGCAAGGTGCAAAACCTGGTAAAGGTGGAGTTTTACCTGCTTCTAAAATAACAAAAGAAATATCTAGGATCCGTCAAGTTCCTATGGGAAAGGATGTTCTTTCACCACCTGCTCACTCAGCTTTTACCAATATTTCTTCTATGCTTGAATTTATTGAAGAAGTAGCCTATGCAACAGGTTTACCTGTTGGAATAAAAGCAGCCGTTGGAAAACTAGATGATTGGGAAGAACTGGCTAAGCAGATGAAAGAAAAAGATTACGGACCTGATTTTATAACAATCGATGGTGGCGAAGGTGGTACAGGAGCAGCACCACCTAGTTTTGCTGACCACGTTTCTGTACCATGGATTTATGGATTTGGACAAGTCTATCGAATCTTTAAAAAGTATAACCTAAACAATCGAATCGTTTTTATTGGTAGTGGAAAATTAGGCTTGCCGGCAAAAGCAGCAATGGCATTCGCAATGGGAGTTGATGTTATCAATGTAGCAAGAGAAGCTATGTTTTCCATTGGATGCATTCAAGCCCAATTATGCCATACAAATACTTGTCCAACTGGAGTAGCAACACAAAATAAATGGTTAGAGCGAGGAATAAACGTAAAAGACAAATCTAAACGAACTGAAATGTATTTTAAAAACTTTCGTAAAGAACTCGTCGAACTTACACATTCTTGTGGATATGAACATCCGGCACAATTTCGAATGGATGACATCCAAATGTCAGTTGGAGATAAAAATGTAATAAAAACACTAGAACAAATTTTCAGTTATCTAAAAACTCCTGTAGAATTTACTTCAGTAAAAGATATAGCCTCTTGCCCCTATTTAGGCGGAAACTACAAGGTCATGGAGCAAAAAATACACTTAAAAGAAATCATGGATCAAGATTTGGTTCGTTATTGATTCATAGTATCTTTTATAAGTGAGTCACCTTTATTAAAGAAGATAAAAATAATCTTAGATTTCAACACAGTCTTTTCTTTTGCAAAGAAAAGACTGTATATTTAGCATGATTCATAATATCAGAATAAAATGCAAACTGTTCTAATCGACACCCTCGAATACCTTGCTTATTTTTTACCTGCTATAGTGGTAGGCGCAATTGCTTATTACTTCTTTAAAGCCCATAACCAGGATGAGGAAAATAGAAGAATGTTTTTACTTCAAAAAGAAACTATTAATGAGGTTTTACCATTACGATTACAGGCATATGAACGTATGACATTATTTTTAGAACGTATAAGACCAAACAAAATTATTATACGAATAAAACCTGCTAATGACAATCTGCTAGAGTATGAAGCACTTTTAATTAATACTATAGAACAGGAATATGAACATAATCTTACACAGCAAATTTATATTAGTAAAGAAGCTTGGAGTTTAATAGTAACTGCTAAAAATGCAACGATTCAAATAATTAGAAATATGGTTAAAGAAAATAAGACCGCGCATCCAAATAAATTTAGAGAAGAATTACTAGAAAATCGCATCAACAATATAGCACCTTCGCAGCAAGCAATACTATTTTTAAAAGAAGAGGTTACTCAACTTTGGTAAAAGCGTTAAGACAGTTTGTTATGGAGTATTAAAAAACTATTTCTCTCTCCTATTTATTTTGAAGGAACGATTGAAGTCTTTTAAAAAGCTAAAGTAATATTGATATAATTCCCTTCATAAATACACCCAAACTCACCCAATAGCTTTCTCATTCTTCCATTCTATTAAAAACTCAAAAGCAAGTTATTTAAAAAGCCCTTTGTATAAAACTACAAAGGGCTTTTAACTTATCTTAGTTTATTGATATTTAGTTACTGACGGAGACTTGCTCCAAATTCATTTTCAAAAGTATTCTGAAGCTTTTTCATCAGGTTATCGATTTGCTTATCTGTTAAAGTTTTTTCTGTATCTAATATTGTAAAAGTAAGTGCATAAGATTTTTTACCTTCTGGCAAGTTTTCACCAGTATATACATCAAAAAGGCTAACTTCTTTAAGCAATTTTGAATCTACTTTTTTTGCTGCAGCTTGTAAGTCCTCAAATCGAACAGACTCATCTAACAGTAAAGCAAGATCTCGTTTGACTTTCGGATATTTTGGAATTGGTTGTAATGTAAAAGATTTTTCTTTCGCAATTTCAAAAAGCTCTTCCCAATATATATTTGCAAAATACACCGTTTTATCTATATCAAAAGCTTTACTAAGCTTTTTCTGAACAAGACCAAATTCTACTATAGTCTGTTTATTTTTCTGAAGCTCTAAACCTTCAGAAAAAATAGTGTTTTCAGTTTCCTTTTCAACAATTTGAGAAACGCCTATCTTCTCTAAAAGTGAATAAACTATTCCTTTTAAATAAAAGAAGTCAGTAGGTTCAGAAGGCAAAGACCAGTTTTCTGGCGACTTATTCCCAGATAACATAATAGCTAATCGCTTTCTTTCTACCCGTTTATTTGGATACTTATGATAAGTTTTACCAAACTCAAATAGCTTAAGGTTTTTTACTCTTCGGTTTGCATTATATGCTAAAGCTTCTAGTCCTCCAAAGAGTAACGACTGACGCATGATAGACAACTCCTTACTCAACGGATTTAATAGCTCAACATTATGATTCCTATCTAACTCCGAAACCATATCTGTATACTCTGGCGAACTCAACGAGTTAGCCAACATTTCGGTAAATCCAAGTGAAGCCAAATGATCTCCAATAGTGTTTTCTAATTTAAAATCAGAAGACTCGATTGCATGCGTTGTAGAGGTGCGTAGTTTTTCAGGTATAGCAATTTTGTTATATCCATATACTCGCAGTATTTCCTCGACCACATCGACTTCTCGAACTACATCGTTACGATAAGCAGGAATAGTAACCCCTAACCCAGCTTCGGTTGCATTATTTATCTTAATTTCTAATCCAGATAAAATACTTTTAATTTTATCTTGTGGAATTTCTTCCCCAACTATTCTCTTAATGTTTTTGTAATTAATGAACACCTGGTGGTCGTCTATTTTTTTAGGATAAAGGTCAACAATATCACTAGTAACTTCTCCACCAGCGACCTTTTTTATAAGGTTAGCTGCATGCATAAGTGCATATTCAGTAATGTTTGGGTCAACACCTCTCTCAAATCGAAAAGATGCATCTGTATTAAGTCCATGATACTTTGATGCTTTTCGAATGGTTATAGGATCAAAATAAGCACTCTCCAAAAATATATCTGATGTGTGAATAGTGACCCCGCTATTTAGCCCACCGAAGACCCCAGCTATAGCCATTGGTTTTTCTGCATCACAAACCATCAGCTCTTCACCATTAAGCGTACGCTCTACCCCATCTAAAGTTGTAAACTTAGTCCCTTTCTCTAGTGTCTTAACATTTATTTCATCTCCTGCAATCTTGGCAACATCGAAAGCGTGCAGTGGTTGACCTAGCTCGTGAAGCACATAATTTGTAACATCCACTACATTATTAATCGGAGCAACATCTATTGCTTTCAGTCTGTTTTGCAACCAAGTAGGAGATTCTGCAACTTTGAGCCCCGAAATAGTAACTCCTGCATATCGTGGTGCTTTTTCGGCTTCCTCAACTTTTACTGCAATTTTTTTTGTCCGTTTATCTATTCGAAAACTACTTATGGAAGGGGTATTAACTTTTAAAGAGATTTCTTTTTGTTGAAGTCCTACGCTTAAATCTCTTGCTACTCCAAGATGACTCATGGCATCGGCACGATTTGGTGTTAAACCAATTTCAAAGACTTGATCTTCTTCTACTTCATATATCGTACGTAAAGGTTCACCTACTATAACATCTTCCGATAAAACCAAAATACCAGAACTATCAGAGCCTAGGTGTAATTCAGCTTCTGAGCAAATCATTCCGTAACTATTTTCACCACGAATCTTGGTTTTTTTAATCTCCCACTCTTCACCTTCAGCAGTAATCAGTTTAGAACCAATCGTCGCTACAGCTACTTTTTGACCAACGGCTACATTTGGAGCGCCACAAACTATTTGTAATGGTTTTTCTTGACCTATAGAAACTTCAGTAAGTTGTAACCTATCAGCATTCGGATGTTGCTTGCAAGTAAGCACTTCTCCTATTACGACTCCTTTAAGTCCACCAGGAATACTAACAAAAGATTCTAAGCCTTCAATCTCTAAACCTAAATCAGTTAACACTTCACCTGTTTTCTCCGCTGGCCAATCTATATTTAAAAATTGTTTGATCCAGTTATACGATATCTTCATATTTATTTTTTCTAAACAAAAGGCAAATATACTACTTTGTCGGTATACTTTGAAGTGTTTCTTAAAGGGAAAATAGAGAAATCTCTATCTATAAAACTTATGTTTTTAATTTGCCACCTAAGATAAGTGAATAGCATTTTTTATACCTTATAATTCATTTCTTTTTTTTGTAAAGATGAGTCTCCTAACTAAGATATATAACTCCAGATATTTTTAAATCGCATTAATTGATCATATGTCCTTCGAACTGATTCGTTTTCCTTTAATTTCAGCTCAGGATCTTGTTTCATAAGCAAAGTAGCTTGTTTTCTAGCCTCCTGAAGGATTACTCCATCTTGAACGATATCGGCAATTTGTAAGTTTAGCACTCCACTTTGCTGTGTACCCATAAGATCACCTGGACCACGAAGTTTTAAATCCACCTCAGCTATCTCAAAACCATCATTAGTAGCTACCATGGTCTGCATTCGGGTTTTCGAGTCGTTAGACAACTTATAACTGGTTACCAAAATACAATAGCTCTGTTCGGCACCACGACCTACTCTACCACGTAACTGATGTAGTTGTGATAATCCAAAACGCTCGGCACTTTCTATAATCATTACCGATGCATTTGGAACATTAACCCCTACTTCTATAACGGTTGTAGCTACCATAATATCCGTTTTTCCATTTGCAAATCGTTGCATTTCATACTCCTTATCGGCAGCACTCATCTGGCCATGTACTACAGATATATGATATTCGGGCATGGGAAAGTCGCGCGACAAGCTCTCATAACCTTCCATCAAATTTTTGTATTCAAGGGCCTCACTTTCTTCTATTAGTGGATAAACAACATATACTTGCCTACCTTTGGCAATTTCCTCACGCATGAATCCTTGAATTGACAAACGATTAGAATCATACTTATGTAAAGTTTTAATTGGCTTTCTACCAGGAGGAAGTTCATCAATCACACTTATATCTAAATCTCCATATAAGTTCATAGCTAAAGTTCGTGGTATAGGTGTGGCAGTCATTACTAAAATATGTGGAGGCAATTCATTTTTATGCCAAAGTTTACTGCGTTGTTCTACTCCAAATCGGTGTTGCTCATCTATAATTGCATAACCTAAATTAGCAAATACCACTTTGTCTTCAAGTAACGCATGGGTTCCAACCAATATTTCAAGCTCACCCGACTCTAATCCTTCATGAATCTCTCTACGTTCTTTAGTGGTGGTTGAACCCGTCAAGAGCTTTATAGATACACCTATCGTATCACAATATTTTTTTAGACCTTGATAATGCTGTGTAGCCAGAATCTCTGTAGGTGCCATTAAACAAGCTTGATAGTCATTATCTAAAGCTATTAGCATGGTTAAAAACGCAACGATAGTTTTTCCACTACCTACATCACCTTGAAGTAATCGATTCATTTGTGCATTGCTTCCTAAGTCTTTTCGAATTTCTTTCACCACCCGTTTTTGAGCATTCGTTAATTCAAAAGGCAAGTGATTCTCATAAAAGCCAAGGAATTTCTCACCAATACTTTGAAATGGATATCCTTTTACCTTTGCCTGATGCAATACTTTTTTATGAATTAGTTGTAATTGAATGTAAAACAGTTCTTCAAATTTAAGCCGTTGCTGTGCACGGGCTAAACTTTCTTGATTTTTTGGAAAATGTACATACCATATTGCTGCTTTTTTCGAGATTAATTTCAATTCTCTAATAATGCTATCAGGTAAAGATTCTGTAATATGCTTTACATAAGATTTAATTAATTTTTCAATTAAACCACTAAAGAACTTATTGCTTATTCGTGCTTTATTCAATTTATCCGTAGACGGATAGATAGGATAAAGTCCTGGCCTTGTTTTTTGCTGATGCTCCGACAACAACTCCATTTCTGGATGAGGCATAGAAACTTTGCCCTTGAACCAATTCAGCTTTCCAAAAATAACATAATGGGTATTAATCCTAATATTTTCTTTTATCCATTTATGTCCACGAAACCAAACAAGTTCCATGGTATTTCCTTGGGCATCTTGAAATAACGCCACTAACCTGCTCCCACGTTTTTGTTTTACTTCATGTAATCGCAATACCTGCCCTATCACTTGCACTTCAGCACTTTGCGCACGCAATTCCGATATCAAATAGTATTTGGTTCGATCTAGGTATCTATTAGGAAAAAAATGCAATAAATCTTGATATGTGTAAATACCTAATTCGCTTTTTAAAAGCGAAGCTCTGTAAGGACCAACTCCTTTTAGATATTCAATAGGCGTTTGTAGGCTTGACATACGATAACTTATAATTAGGTCGGAAATTATAGCTTAAAAACACAATGTATCAAAACTATTTAATATAAGTAAAAAAAGCCATCCTCTAATTTTAGGAGATAGGCTAAATGTATACACAAAGTGCGATACCAAAATGAATAAATATTTAAAGCCGTTGCATTCAAATAGAAACAACGGCTTTATACACTAAGTCTCTCATTAATTTCTTAGTAGTATCCAGGTTTTGGAATATCTATATAATATGTTTTCCCTGAGCTATTAGGTAATTTTGTATCTCGTAACCATGGGTTATGGATTTTAAGTATTTTATAATTAATTCCATGGGACTTAGCAAAATCTACCAAGTCCTCTATAGTTTCATCTACCTTTAATTTTTTAACCGGAATAGGCTGATATAAATCTGATTCTTCAAAATGGAAACCATATGCTCTGGGATTAGACATTATTTCTTTGAAGGCTAGAATTCGAAAAATATAGCGACTTGTTTCTTGATTAAGAAGAAGATCATAATAGTTATTTTCCGTCTTTTGTCTCACTATTTGCCTTCCAATACCATTTCTACCAGCATTATATGCTGCCGCTGCAAGCGTCCAGTTTCCAAAATGTTCCTTTGCACTTATTAAATATTCTGCAGCAGCTTTTGTAGTAAGCTCAAGGTTATATCGTTCATCTACATATTTATTTACCTCCAAGCCATATTCTTTTGCTGTTGCAGGCATAAACTGCCAAAATCCAGCAGCACCAGCTGGTGATCGTACATCCAGTAATCCACTTTCTGCTATTGCTAAATACTTAAAATCATCTGGAAGATTATATTTCTCCATTAATGGTTCAATAACCTCCATAAACTTATTTGCACGTTTAAATATTAACAAACCATTGGACTGCCAATAAGCATTTACCAATAATTCTCTATCCAAACGTTCACGAATGTCAGGTTGATCTAAAGGAACCGGCTCACCTGCAAAATCTAATGTTTTAGGCAATGGCAATGCATACACTCTATAATCATTGTAGATCTTTTTCTTAGTTGTAGTTTCATTTGGAGGCTCCTTCACACTAAATGTTAAAAGTGAACCTCCTACTATCAAAATTGTAATAAGTGTAATTTTCTTCCAAAAACTCATAACTAAGTGATTTTAAATGTCCTTTGTAAATATAAGAGTTCTTAAGCGGAACTAGTATCGATTTAATCCTAATTTCTCATTCTACTCCTCAATTATTCTTAATATTTCCTCCATTATACTTGGTGTTTTCTCTAGAATCATCGCATGCGTACCTTTCTTAATTTTTCGACAGTTCTCTATATATCGGATAGGGAATACCTCATCTTTTGTTCCATGAATGTGATAAATATTTGGATCAGCCACCTCACGGTTCCATTCTACCATGTTCTTAATTGCCCAAGCTAAGTACTTTTCATCACGAACACTCAGATAGGGTTGCATTTTACGTAATTTATTACGCACTTTTTGGTTCCATCCAAGCTTTCCTAAATCAGAAACACTCAAAATTCCAGAAGCAGTGAGTAGCTTATATAGCTTAGTAAAAGATCCAAAACGCATATATCGAGGAAATTCATTCCGGCTTTTTACACTCGAGATGATTATTGTCTTTTCTATTGGAAAAAGTTTAGTCATTTCCTGTACAATAACGCCACCGAAAGAAACTCCAATTAGAATTGGATTTTCATGTTTTATACCTTTAGCCATTCGCTTCACATAGTGTGTTAATGGCTCGTTGCTTTTTGGCGGAATCCATTCTAGTACTTTATATTGAAACTTTGAATTTGGGAAACGTATTCGTTCGAATATCTTCTTATCGGTTGCCATCCCAGGCACAAAATACATAACAACAGGACTTCTATTCATCAAATTTAAACGTATTAAAGCTTATAATGCTGTATTTTTTTGTATCTTTGTTTCACGGGTATTTAATGGATATTTACTTTTCCAAAAATATACTCATAGTACAACTAACCTATTTTTAAGATGCAGGTAATGCGACTAATTGTTAAATGCAAAATTCTTTAATTAAATTTTAATCAAGTTAACTACAGGAACAATTTAATAAAACTATTAATAATAGTTTTTATTTAACTAAGGTTACCTAAAGTTAAAAAATAAGTTAACGGTATTTATATATTACATATAACTTCTTACAAACTTATCGATAAGATTTAACTTATGAAGTAGATTTGCTGCGTAGATGCAACAATATTCATGAGTGGATAAGTATTATTTAAATAAGTCAAAGGTTTAT
>Ga0079226_10003398_pt1 | contig 12226 bp, 12 predicted proteins | sample Poulit2014_FD_76345 | JGI IMG/M metagenome (GOLD analysis project Ga0079226, IMG submission 76345) | Agricultural soil microbial communities from Georgia to study Nitrogen management - Poultry litter 2014 | ecosystem: Environmental > Terrestrial > Soil > Agricultural land | place: USA: Georgia... | reverse complement strand
CGAACGCGACTACCTTCGCTACCAGGCTGAAGATGAGGCCGCCTCATCGGAATCCGACCATGACGAACCGGCGGAATAATCCTGAATCCATCCTTGCCGACCTGCGGGATGCCGATTCCCCCAGCCTTCATCCGGTTTATGTCCTGACAGGCAACGAAACCCTGCTGATCAACGAGGCACTGGATATCTTGCGTCAGGCCGCGAGCCGGGCCGGTTATGAAGACGTGCAACGTCTGACACTGGACGCCCGCAGTGACTGGTCTGCGCTGGCGGCTGCCACGCAGAGCATCTCCCTGTTTGGCGGTGACCAGCTGGTGATTGTCCATCTGGCTTCCGGCCGGCCCGGCAGAACGGGTGGTGAAGCCCTGCAACAGCTCGCCGAACAGGCGCGAAACCAACAGCTGGAAGGCACTTGCGTCATTGTCGTGCTACCCGCCCTTGATCGTGCCACCCAACAAACAAAATGGGCAAAGACACTGCTGGGGGCCGCCAGCGTACTGACATTTCAGACCATGGCAACACACGCCCTGCCCAACTGGATACGGGGCCGGCTGCAGCAGCAGGGGCAATCGGCCGATGCGCACGCGCTGGCCTGGATGGCCGAGCAGGTTGAAGGCAACTTGCTGGCTGCCCACCAGGAGATCCAGAAGCTCGGTCTCCTGTTCCCCGCTGGCGAACTGACACTGGAGCGGGTTCAGGAATCGGTTCTTGATGTAGCCCGATACAATGTCTTTGCGTTGCGTGATGCCATGCTGAGTGGCCAGGCACAGCGCTGCCTGCGCATGCTCGAAGGCCTGAAAGCCGAGGGACAGGCCGCGCCGCTGGTCTTGTGGGCCATTGGCGACGAGATCCGGCTGCTGGCCCGACTATCTGCCGCCCAGCAACACGGGCGTCTTGGAGCCGAGATCCGGCAACACCGCATCTTCGGCCAGCGTGAACGCCTGATGGAGCAGGCATTGCAGCGGGTTGCATCGCGACAGTGGCCTGCCATCGTGCGTCATGCGCACGACATTGATAAACTTGTCAAGGGTTTGCAGCCCAAAGGTCGCCTCACCGACCCTTGGTCGGAAATGGCCCGGCTGGTGTTGCGCATCACGGGCTTTCCGCACGCCGGCCAAACCAGCGGTCCTGCCTGACCCCACTGTCCGACAACTTGCTGTCCTGATTGCTTTTGTCCTAATCCTTGCTTACGGGCTCCACCATGACCTCCACCCCTTCTCAGACATCAACGGCAGCTCCCCTGCCCGACTCGACTGACTCCCACACCGTGGCCGAACAGATGCTGGCACTGGGGCGCCAGGCACGACAGGCATCCCGCCTGCTTCGCACGGCTTCGGGCAGCACCAAGAACCGGGCCCTGCGTGCCATGGCAAGGCGCCTGTCCGAACAGCGCCAGAGCTTGCAGGCCGAAAATGCCAAAGACCTGGAAGCTGCCCGCGAGACCGGCCTGGACGCCGCACTGCTGGATCGCCTCACGCTGTCTGAGCGTGCCATTGACCTCATGATAGAAGGCCTGTCGCAAATCGCCGGCATGACCGACCCCATCGGCAGCATCAGCGCCAGCACTTTGCGTCCGAATGGCATGCGGGTAGCACGCATGCGGGTGCCTCTGGGCGTCATTGGCGTCATCTATGAGTCGCGTCCCAACGTCACGATTGACGCGGCAGCGCTATGTCTCAAGTCAGGCAATGCCACCATTCTCCGCGGGGGCTCCGAGGCGTTCCACTCCAACCTGGCCCTGGGCAGCATCATTCAGGCCGGCCTGGCTGATGCCGGTCTGCCCGCCCACGCCGTGCAGGTAGTCAACACCACCAGCCGCGATGCCGTGGGCAAGCTCATTACCATGACCGACCACGTGGATGTCATTATTCCGCGGGGTGGCAAGGGCCTCATCACCCGCCTGGCCGAAGATGCCCGGGTACCCATGATCAAGCATCTGGATGGCAACTGCCATCTGTATATCGATCAGCATGCCGACATCGACAAGGCCCGCCGCATTGCCTTCAACGCCAAGACATATCGCTATGGCATCTGTGGTGCCATGGAAACCCTGCTGGTCCACCAGGATATCGCGCCGGCCCTGCTCCCGGATCTGGCCCAGCGTTTTGATGACAAGGGCGTCGAGCTACGTGGCTGCGAAGAAACCTGCGCCCTGGTCTCTTCGGCCACGCCGGCCAGCGAACAAGATTGGGACACCGAGTTTCTTGCCCCCATACTGGCTATCCGCATCGTGGATGATCTGGACCAGGCCATTGATCACATCGCCCGGCACGCGTCGGGCCATACCGAATCCATCGTGACGGAAAGCCTGGGCGCTGCACGTCATTTTCAGCACGAAGTGGATTCCAGCTCGGTGTATGTCAACCTGCCCACCTGCTTTGCCGATGGTTACGAATACGGCCTGGGGGCAGAAATTGGCATCTCGACGAATCGCCTGCACGTCAGGGGCCCGGTGGGGCTCGAGGGCCTCACCACCGAAAAGTGGGTGCTCAATGGCGATGGCCAGCTGCGCGGATAGAACTGGCCCGACATGCTGTGGATCAAAACATTTCACATCGTCATGGTGACCTCCTGGTTCGCCGGCCTGTTCTATCTGCCCCGGCTCTTTGTCAATCTGGCGGAAGAAACCGATGCGGCTGCGCACGCCCGCCTCATGGGGATGGCCCGCCGGCTGTACCGTTTCATGGCACCGCTGGCTATCCTGGCACTGGGCCTGGGCCTGTGGCTGATGTATGGTTACGGCATTGGCCTGGGCCGCGGCTGGATGCATCTCAAACTGGCGGCCGTGTTTGGCCTGATCATCTATCATCTGCATTGCGGTCGCATCCTGCGCCGCTTTGCCCGATCACAAAACCGGCACAGTCACCGCTACTATCGCTGGTTCAACGAAATTCCCGTGTTGCTGCTCATTCTGGTCGTGGCACTGGTTGTGCTCAAACCGTTCTGAGCCGGCATCCAGCCGGGCCCACGCATTCTGCTCACAAGACTTTTTCATGGCTTCTTCCAAAACCCGGTCGACCCTGACGCTCAAACCGACCACCGACGACAAACCGGCCGACGGCTCCCGCCGACGCTCGGGCGCCCGGGCGCGCCGTGCCCTGGTTCAGGATCGCGAGCGACAAAAGTCCAAGCGCCAGAAGCAACATGCCCGCAATGCCCAGACACCCAGGCAGACCCGGCCCGATGGCTATTCAACGACACCACGGCGACCACGCCGTCTGTCCACAGACCCCGGCACGCCAGCGGTTCGTGATACGGAAACCCTCCAGGCGGTCTTTGCACCCTGTCCGCGCGGGCTGGAAACCATACTCGAACACGAACTGTCCGGTCTGGGGCTGCAAGAGGTCAGACGGGGTCGGGCCGGCTGCCATTTCAAGGCCAACTGGACCGACATCATGCGCGTCAATCTGCATTCCCGCATTGCCACGCGGGTGCTGATGCAAACGGCCCGGGCGCGCGTCAGCCACGAAGATGACATCCTGGAACTGGCACAGCAGACACCCTGGGAGCAATGGTTTGGGCCTGAGCACACGCTGCGGGTGGATACCTCGGCCGTCGACAGCCCCATGACCAGCCTGCAATATTGCAACCTGCGCGCCAAGGATGGCGTATGTGATCGCCTGCGCGAGCGTGAAGGCCGGCGCCCAGACATCGACACTGTGCGTCCCGACGCCCGGGTCCACCTGTTTCTGGACAAGACCACGGCCACCCTTTATCTGGACACCACAGGCGAGTCCCTGTTCAAGCGGGGCTGGCGCTGGGACAAGGGCGAAGCACCCCTGCGGGAAAACCTGGCCGCCGGTCTGCTGGCCTTGTCGGGCTGGCAACCCGGGACGCCCCTTCTGGACCCCTTCTGTGGCAGCGGCACCCTGCTGATCGAAGCCGCCTGGATTGCCCTGGGCATGGCACCGGGCCGGCAACGCCCCTTTGCCTTTCAGCGCCTGCGGGACCACGACGAATCCGCCTGGGAGGCGCTCAGGCAGCAGGCACTGGATGCCGTGCAGGATCAGCCCCTGTCCATGGTCGGCATTGACACCGACACCCAGGCCATCACTGCGGCAAAGCGCAACCTTCAGCGTGCCGGACTCAAGCCCGAACACATCCACTTTGAACAGGCTGATGCAAGGACATTCCATCCTCCTTTCGAGCAGCCGGGCACGATTGTCACCAACCCGCCCTATGGCGAGCGACTCGACAGCGGGCCAGACCTGTGGACAGAATGGGCCAGCCAGCTCAAGCGGCACTATGCAGGCTGGGAGCTTTACGTCATTTCCAATGATCTTGACCTTCCGCGTGCAATGCGGCTCAGGCCACACCGCCGGTATCCGGTCTATAACGGCGCACTGGACTGCCGCCTGTTCGGATTCGAGATGGTCGCCGGCAGCCCGACCTGATCCGCAACTGGCCACCCGCTCATCGTTGATGACCACGCAGGGCAGTGTTGCCTCTTTGCATCGCTCTTTTTTGCGCTGCAGCATTCTTGCTTGCTTTTACCTAGGGTAAACCCTATAATTAGGGTTATCCCTTAAACCCCTTCAGCAACGCGAGAACCTCATGAAAAACATTGGACCAGAAACCCGCCTTACCGACGCTCTTGAACGTGAGCTCATGGCCGCTGCCATTCAGGAACAGATGGAACTTCAGCCTTTCCGTGCATTGAAGCGTGTCATCCAGAATCTGTTCAGCAAGCTGACTCCCGCGCAGCGATCCGTATCCGGACAAACTGCAGAGGCCGCACAGTAACCACTGTATCCAGCCTCCCGGGTTGACGCTCAACCCCATTGCCCAAGCCGCCCGTATTGTCAGGCGGCTTTTTTCATGGCTGCCGATTTAAGGGATAATACAGGCTGACCAATCGGATACAGGTTTTGCAATGCAACAAAAAGGGTCGGAATTCCCCCTGCCAACCCCCGGCCGGCTACGCCGGTTTGCCGCCATGATGTACGAGGCCGTGCTGCTGTTCGGGGTGGTCTTCCTGGCAAGCCTCCTGTTTGACACCCTTACCCAGAGCCGCCATGCACTCAGCTTTCGTCATGCGCGCCAACTGGTGCTGTTTCTGGCCATTGGCGCCTACTTCATCCTGAGCTGGCGGCGCGGCCAGACCCTGCCCATGAAGACCTGGCATATCCGCCTGGTGGCAGCGGACGGACAGCCATTGCGCTGGAGCCAGCTGTTGCTGCGCTACGTGCTGGTCTGGCCACTGCCGCTTGCCGGTGCGGCGCTGGTATTTGGCCTCGCCCACCTTACCGGCTACGCATCCACGGACATGTTCATTGTCTTTGCGCCCTTCCTGCTGTTCATTCCCACCTGGCTGGACCCGCAAAAACAATTCCTGCATGACAGAATCGCCGGGACCCGACTTGTGGATACGCGAGACCGCCCCAATATGGTGTCTCATGACTGATCAACTCAAAAACTATTTGCTTGCCAACCAGCAAGCCCGACTCCTTGCCGTACGGCTGTCCGACAGCTGGCAAACCGGCCTCAGCCACCAGACGCTGCCCGAGCCGGTGCGTCATGTCCTGGGTGAGCTGGTCGCGGCCGCCACCCTGCTGGCGAGCAACATCAAGTTTGACGGCTCGGTCGTCCTGCAGCTTCAGGGTGATGGCCCGGTCTCCTTGCTGGTGGCCGAGTGCACCGCCAATCTGGATATCCGCGCCACGGCAACCCTGCGGGAGGATGCCGAGGTCGCACCCGATGCCAGCCTGCAGGCTCTGGTCAATACGCATGGCAAGGGGCGCTTCGTCGTGGTGCTGGACCCGCGTCAGCGTGACCACAACATGCAGCCCTATCAGGGCATTGTGCCGCTCATGGGCGACACCCTGGCCACTTCCCTCGAACACTACATGCACGATTCCGAACAGCTGGACACCCGTCTCGTCCTGAGCGCAACCGACACCCACAGTGCCGGCATGCTGCTGCAACGCCTGCCGGACCATGGGGGCCATGCGTCCTCGGAAACCGCCGAGCCCTGGGAAGAGCTGGTTCACCTGCTGGATACCGTCAAGGGCCAGGAACTGCTGGACACACCCAGTGACGAGCTTGTTCACCGGCTGCTCTGGCAACACGATGTCATCAGCTTTGACGCCGTGCCCGTGCAATGGGCCTGCTCATGCTCCCGGGAACGGGTCAGCGACATGCTGCGCTCTCTGGGCCTGCAGGAAATCATGGATATCCTGGAGGAGCAGGAGTCCATCAGCGTGCACTGCCATTTTTGTGGCAAACCCTATGAGTTCGATGCCGTGGACGCCCGAAGCCTGTTCATCTCTCCATCTGAGTCAGGGGCAGATCCGGGCGGCGACCCGACGGTGCACTGATGGGTTGCACACTGCTGTAAAGCCAGGTCGGCCAACCGGCGCATGCTGACACTTTTTGTCCATCTGTGTTTTTGCGTCTGGCGACACGGCGGATACTGACGCAAACTGGGAGCATGACCACCCCTGTACCCGCCCTGTCTGCCCATGCCCCTTGCCTGTCCACCAGGGGAACCCGTTGCACTCCCTCAAACGGCCCTGGCCTCTGCGCCATACCGCGGTACGGCAGGCAGGCGGGCGCTGGTGCCGTGGGTTTTACCGTTGTGGCGTTGCCATTCATCACCCTGGCGCTGGGAACGGTAGAAATTGCCCACTGGTTCAGCACCCGGCAGATGATCAGCCTTGCCCTGGCGGAGACGGCTCGGGCAGGCAGCACGCAGCATGTTCATCCGCAAGCACTGGCGCAAGCCTTTGACACGGCGCTGGCGCCGCGCTACGCCAGGGGCAACCCCGAAGAGACCCGCAAACGCGTACAGCAGGCACTGCAACGCCGCCAGCAAGATCTGGGCCATGCCTGGCAGATCACGGTGGTGTCCCCGTCTTATCATGCCTTTGCGGATTTTTCCCATCCAGACGCCCACGTACCGGCCGCCAGGGGGCACAAGGTGATCCGCAACAGCTATCAGGCCGAGCAGCATCAGGCAGCCATGGACAGGGGCTGGTCCGATGGGCGCGGACCGCTTTCAGGGCAGACCGTGTACGAGGCCAATACACTGGTACTGAAAGCCATCTGGCCGCATCGACCTTATCTTCCTCCATTTCGGGCCATCTTGCGCCAACTGGGCAAAGCGGACGGATCGTATGCAGCCCATGCCATGGCGCAGGGCTATCTGCCCCTGAAACGCCACATCACCATGACCATGCAATCCCACCCCGTGCAGTGGCCCGACTCCGCCGATCCGCGTGTGCGCCTGCGTTTTCAAGAGCCTGAAGACTGCCACGGCTGGCTGTGCCAGCAGGCCCGGGACCATCCTGACCCATCTGGCATGCGTCCGCTGGACCCTGCTGCACCGCCCGACCATCCGGATATCGCTGACAGCACCCCGACACCCGGCAATGGCGCCGTTGATCCGCAAGCTCCGGCCAACCCAACGGAGCCTGCCGATCAGTTTCCGGTTACTTCGCCTGATGACCCGGCCTGCGGCGTATCACTATGCTGTGTCTGAGCCTCCGGGCGCGTCAGCAGCCGGACAAATATTTCTTCTTCGTGCAGCATGCCCTGCTCCATCCGGGCGCGTTCTTCTATCGCCCGGGATCCATCCTGCAAATCAGCCACCTCAGCCGCCAGGGCATTGTTACGTGCTTTCAGGGCGCTATTTACCGCTTGCCGATCGGCCACGGTCTTTTCCAGCTGCCTGACGCGCAGCCAGCCGCCTTCGCCCCACCATAACGGGTACTGAATCACCAGCGACAGCACGAATAGAACGGCAAACAGGAAACGCATGGCTCAAGGGGCGTCGGCTGCCGGCATGAAACTGCCCGATGCCGTCAGCGCAGGTTATAGAATGCGTGCCGACCCGGATATTTGCAGACTTCGGCAAGCTCTTCCTCGATGCGGAGCAACTGGTTGTATTTGGCCGTACGATCGGAGCGCGACATGGAGCCCGTCTTGATTTGCATGGCATTGGTGGCCACGGCGATATCGGCAATCGTGGCGTCTTCGGTTTCGCCGGAACGGTGCGATATGACTGCGGTATAGCCCGAACGGCGCGCCAGTTCAATGGCCTCGAACGTTTCGGTCAGGGTACCAATCTGGTTGATCTTGATGAGGATGGAGTTGGCTACCCCGCGCGATATGCCTTCTTCCAGAATACGGGTGTTGGTCACGAAGAGATCGTCACCCACAAGCTGCACCCGCTTGCCGAGCAAGTCGGTGAGGATCTTCCAGCCTTCCCAGTCGTCTTCTGCCATACCGTCTTCAATGGAGATGATGGGGTATTTGTCGCACCATGTGGCCAGCAGATTGGCCAGGTCGGTAGCCGACAGGCTGAGGCCGCCATCGGCAGACAAATGATACTGGCCATCACGATAGAATTCGGAACTGGCGCAATCCAGTGCCAGCGCGATATCGGGGCCCGCTTCGTAACCGGCATCGGACACGGCTTGCAGAATCAGCTCAATGGCTGCCTCATGGCCCGCCACATTGGGTGCAAAGCCGCCTTCGTCGCCCACCGCCGTTGACATGCCCTGGGCATCAATACGGTTCTTCAGGGCATGAAAGACCTCGGTACCCATGCGCAGGGCTTCACGGAAGCTCTCGGCACCCACCGGAACGATCATGAACTCCTGCATGTCCAGGGTGTTGTTGGCATGCGCCCCTCCGTTGATGACGTTCATCATGGGGACGGGCATGCTTAGCGGGCCACTGCCGCCAAAATAACGATACAGCGACAAGCCGCTGTCTTCTGCGGCGGCACGGGCAACGGCCATGCTGGCGGCAAGCAGGGCATTGGCGCCCAGCCGGCTCTTGTTTTCCGTGCCGTCGAGATCAATGAGAACGGAGTCGATGAAGGTCTGCTCCTGCGCATCCAGCCCGACCAGCGCCTCGGTGATTTCGGTATTGATGTTTTCGACGGCGCGCAGCACCCCCTTGCCAAGATACCGGCTGTCGTCACCATCGCGCAGCTCGACTGCTTCGCGGGTGCCAGTGGATGCCCCGGAAGGAACCGACGCGCGGCCCATTGCCCCCGACTCGAGCAAGACATCACACTCGACGGTCGGGTTACCTCGCGAATCCAGAATTTCGCGTCCGATAATATCTACAATTGCAGTCATACTGATGGGTATCCTGGTCTGAATGAATGAAATCAACAGGCGTGACAGGTTGACTCAACCCGGGTGGCCCTCAACGATAAACATGGTCATTTGTGCCGCATCCTTGCGTGCCTCGCGACCCTGACGGTAGGTTTCGGAATCATAAAACGCGCGTGCTGCTGCCTTGCTGGGGAACTCCAGCACAACCAGCCGGCCCGGCGCCTCGCCTTCCAGTGACTCAGCAGCGCCGCCACGCACCAGTATATTCACATTGTGTTCCTGCATGGCCTGGCTGGAAAACTGCTGATACACCTTGTACTGCTCCGGGTCGGTTACCGTCACATTGGCAATGATATAGGATTTGGTCATCAGGTCTCCTTGGATCCCTGAACGGCTTCAGGGCTTGGGTGTTCGGGGCGCGTTGCGCGACGCTTCAGGGCGGCGGCAATATAACTGCTGAAAAGCGGGTGTCCGTCACGAGGCGTTGAGGTGAATTCCGGATGAAACTGCACCCCCATGAACCACGAGTGAGACGGCAGCTCCATGATTTCCGGAAGGTTGTCTACCGGTGTGCGTGCACTGATCACCATGCCGGCGCTTTCGAGGCGGTCTACATAGACATTGTTGACCTCGTAGCGATGCCGGTGGCGCTCATTCACTTCAGAGCCGTAGATGGCATGCGCCAGGGTGCCGGCGGCAACCGGACAGCGCTGGGCCCCTTTACGCATGCCCATGGCATTATCATGATGCTTGCCGGCTTTGGCCTCAGTGCGGCCGTTTTGCCACTCGGTGACCAGCGCGACCACCGGATGGGGCGTAGACGGATCAAATTCCGTACTGTTGGCGCTGCCCAGTCCGGCCTGATGGCGTGCGAATTCGATCACCCCCAGCTGCATGCCCAGGCAAATGCCCAGAAAGGGGACGTCGTTTTCGCGTGCATACTGGATGGCCAGGATCTTTCCTTCCGTGCCCCGCTTGCCAAACCCGCCCGGCACCAGAATGGCATCAAGATCCGCCAGTTCGTCTGTGCCATCGGTTTCCAGCCTTTCGGAGTCAATGTACTGGAGGTCAATGTCAGCCCGGGCATGAATGCCGGCGTGGGTGAGCGCCTCGGACAGCGACTTGTACGATTCGGTCATGTCGACATATTTGCCGACCATGCCGATGCGTACCGTGTGCCGGGGGTTTTTCTGAGCGTGGACCAGTTGATCCCAGAGCGTGAGGTCCGCCGGCGGCGGCGAGATGCAGAGTGCATCACAGATGAGGTTGTCCAGCCCCTGCTTGTGCAGCATGGCCGGAATTTCGTAGATGGAATCGGCATCCCAGACCGAGATGACGGCATCCAGCGGCACATTGGAAAACAGCGAGATCTTGGCGAGCTCGTCTTGCGGCACCTGGCGGTCAGCCCGGCACAGCAAGGCGTTGGGGTAGATACCGATTTCGCGAAGCTTCTGTACCGAGTGCTGCGTGGGCTTGGTCTTGAGCTCGCCTGCCGAGGCAATGAATGGCACCAGCGTAAGGTGCACAAAGGCCGCATTGTTGCGACCCAGGCGCAGGCTCATTTGCCGGACGGCCTCAAGAAACGGCAGGGACTCGATATCGCCGACGGTGCCGCCGATTTCGACAATGGCGACATCCGCCTCGCCCTGCCAGGCGGCCTGGGCGCCGCGCACGATGAAATCCTGGATTTCGTTGGTGATATGCGGAATGACCTGAACCGTCTTGCCCTGATAATCGCCCCGACGCTCTTTGCGCAATACGGACTCGTAGATCTGCCCGGTGGTGAAGTTGTTCACCTTGCGCATCTTGGTGGAAATGAAGCGTTCGTAGTGACCCAGATCCAGGTCGGTTTCTGCGCCGTCTTCCGTCACAAACACCTCGCCGTGCTGAAACGGACTCATGGTGCCGGGGTCGACGTTGATGTAGGGATCCAGCTTGAGCAGGGTGACGCGCAGCCCGCGGGATTCCAGAATGGCCGCCAGTGAGGCGGCGGCAATGCCCTTGCCCAGTGAGGAGACGACGCCCCCGGTGACGAATACGTATTTGGTCATGATGTTGCTGCCCACAGGTTAAGGAGGGCATGGCGGGAAATGGGAATTATAGCGTTTCGACTGGCTGTGTGTGCCGACGCAGCCAGTCTGCCGCCGGCCCGGTCACGCGGGGCTCAAGCCGGCGACGGACTTCGTCATGATAAGCGTTAAGCCAGGCGCGTTCGGACGGTGACAATAATTCGGCAGCAATGGCACGGGTATCAATGGGGCACAGCGTGAGGGTCTCGAACTTCAGGAATTCACCGAAATCGGTTGTCTGGTCAGGGGTGGCGAGAATGAGGTTTTCAATGCGAATCCCCCATTGGCCGGGCCGGTACAGGCCGGGCTCGTTGGAAGTCACCATGCCGGCCACCAGACCGGTGGCACCGCTCCCGGTCAGACGGGGTGAAATGCTCTGGGGCCCCTCGTGCACATTGAGGAAGTAACCCACCCCGTGTCCGGTACCATGGCCGAAGTCCAGCCCGGCCTGCCACAATGGCAAGCGCGCCAGCGCATCCAGCGAGCACCCGGGCGTGCCGGACGGGAAATGTGCCTGTGACAGGGCAATCATGCCCTTGAGCACCAGCGTGTAATCCTTGCGTTGCTGGCGGGTCAGTTTGCCAATGGGCACCACGCGTGTGATGTCTGTGGTCCCGCCCAGATACTGGCCACCCGAATCGATCAGCAACAGGCCGTCGCCTTCGATGGTGGCGTGCGCCTGTTGCGTCGCCTGATAATGCGGCATGGCGCCGTTGGCATTGAACCCGGCAATCGTGCCAAAACTGGGGCTGACAAAGCCGGCCTGGCGCGAACGCGCGGCCGTGACCTGTTCGTCAATGGTGATCTCGGTGATGGTTTGCGTACCCAATGCCGACTCAAGCCAGGCAAAGAACTCGCACAGCGCCGCGCCATCAGCCTCCATGGTGAGACGTATCTGCTCTATTTCTTCTGCGGTCTTGCAGGCCTTGAGCCGTTGCGACGGATTGGCCGCAGCCAGCGCCCGCGTGTGACTGAAATGCGCATGCAGGGCCACGGTAATGCGCGCATCGTCAAACAGGACGACCTCATCATCCGGCAACGACGCCAGACGGGTAGCGGCCGCATCATAATCTTCAGTCTGAATGCCAT
>Ga0079226_10003397_pt1 | contig 12227 bp, 13 predicted proteins | sample Poulit2014_FD_76345 | JGI IMG/M metagenome (GOLD analysis project Ga0079226, IMG submission 76345) | Agricultural soil microbial communities from Georgia to study Nitrogen management - Poultry litter 2014 | ecosystem: Environmental > Terrestrial > Soil > Agricultural land | place: USA: Georgia... | reverse complement strand
ACAAACTGAAGGTATGATTGACTATGCAAACGAACGTTATGGTTCAGTTGAAGAAGCAATCGAATTCCGTGAAAACAATAACTGGTGGTAAGATTTCATCCCCCAATATTAAAACCTGCAATGGCTGAATAACTTCAGCCATTGCAGGTTTTTTATTTTGAGAAAACTCCCTTCTTGACTATACCCAGTAGGGTATATAGAATATAAATCAATATATAGAAAGGATGTAATATTAATGGCCGATTTAAAGTTAAATTTAAAAATTGACTGGAAAGAAGGAGTTAAAGGCAGTGGAACCATCAAAGGCGATGAACTGAATGTTGGAATCGCAGTACCTGAAGGGACAGGCGGAAGCGGTAACGGTTCAAATCCATTGGAATTACTTTCTTCTTCCGCAATTGCGTGTTACTCGATGACATTGGTTTCGATAATGGAAACAAGAAAGTTGCCTGTCACTGAGTATACAATGGATACAGAGGTAATCAGCTCGGATGATAAGATATCCATCATTCACCATCCCAAGTTAAGTTTACCTCCCAACGCCACTGAAAAAGAAATCGAGGTTGCACACAGAGCATTTAAAAGCGCTGATAAAGCTTGTTCTATAGGTAATTTATTGAAAAATGCCGGAGTAACTATAGATATTGATGGATCAGTATCTATAGATTAATGAGTATTACTTGAATTATTTATCAGAAATCACTCCGATAAGACTTCTTATCGGAGTGATTTCTGATTACTCATCTCTTCCTTATTTTACCTTGAATGACGGCACTTTTACCATTATGCATCCTGCCCTCATGTCTGGTAGTGATTATCTCTTCCAATTTGATAATATCGATTGAAAATTTTTCAAGATAATTTTTAATTTCATCAATGCTGATTAGCATGTCAATATTCGGCGGTCCGCCCGTCTTGAATTCCAATTGACGCTTTGAATAGAGTTCAAACACGATGATGCCGCCAGGATTTACAGATTTTACCAGATTAAAGAACATTGTTTCTTTTCGTTCTTCAGACACATGGACAAATACACTGATACCGACATCGTAAATCTCTGATGGAAGCACGTCTTTTACGGTGATATCCTGGAGATTCGTATCAATATCAACTCCTTTCGAGGCGGCTAGCCGCTGCGTTTCGTCCCTCTCCTTCAGCAAGCAGGGCAATCTTGAAATATCAAACGTATCCACTCGCTGGGTTCAATCCCATATATATAATCTTCATGTTTAAATTTTTCATCCCAATGATTCATGATCAAATTCGTTCTCCTTTTTAAATGTTCTTGATCACCATTTTAATGTATCATTTCTAAATTTGCACAAAAATACCTATCAGGGTATTTGACCTCATTGCTTATGCCCCATATAATAATTGTGGAGGATGATGTAAATGATTTTAGATAATGACAAAATAATATATGATAAAGCAATCATCAATCGCATCAATAGACTGCAAGGACAGATAAACGGTGCTTTGAAAATGATTGAAGAAGGTAAAGGATGCAGGGAAGTAGTCATACAGTTGAGCGCAGCAAAAAATGCTCTCAATCGTACAATGAATATGATTGTCAGTGAAAATCTCATTCAATGTGTAAAAGATACAATGAACAACCCAGATGAAGATACAGATGATTTAGTAAAAGAGGCAGTTGAGCTGCTCAATAAAAGCAGATGAGTTCATCTGTTTTTATTTCCTCCAAAATACCCCGTACCGTATTTAACAAATTATAATATAACTCGTAAAATACCCTACGTGGTATATACAATTGGAGGATGATTTGTAATATTAACAACGATAAAGAAACGAGTAATATGAATGATGCGCATGAACTGATGAGACAAGGCGCGTATCTGCTGGATGTGAGGGAACCGTTTGAATATGAAATGGGCCATATCTCTTCTGCGAAAAATATTCCTTTGGGGGAACTTGAAAGCCGGCTGCAAAATTGTCTAAAGATCAGAAGGTACACATCTATTGCCAACGTGGAGCACGCAGTGAACAGGCGACGGATATACTAAAATGGAACGGTTTTGAGCCGGTGAATCTTGAAGGAGGATATGCAGACTACAGTCAATTATCCGAGGTATCTGGGAGTGAGGACTCAGAAATCGACCTGAACCCTGACAGGATGAAAATTAAAGCCGAAGGCCTTCAATGCCCTGGTCCGTTGATCAAAGTCAATAATGCCATGGAACAGTTGAACCCCGGCAGCAACTGGAAATCACCATGACCGATTTCGGTTTTAAAACCGATGTCGAAGCCTAGGCTAAAAAGACGGGCAATACGATACTGAAAAATAAGCAGACAGAAGAAAAACTCATTGTAGTTCTTCAGAAAGAAGCGCCACTGGAAAAAACCTCATCAGAAGGACATCAGATGGTTGAAACGAGTGATGGGACGACAATGGTTGTCTTCAGCGGTGACATGGACAAGGCACTCGCCTCATTCATCATTGCGACCGGCGCTAAAAGTATGGGTAAGGAAATTACGATGTTCTTTACATTCTGGGGACTGAATGTGATCAAGGATCCAAAGACGCCGGTGAAGAACAAAAAAGGTCTGGACAAGGCATTCAGTATGATGCTGCCGAAGTCGATTTCCAAACTGCCTATTTCAAATATGAATGTGTTTGGACTGGGTGCGAAAATAATCAAATATGTCATGCAGAAGAAGAAAGTGGATACTTTGTCGGAAATGATTCAAAAAGCGGATGCACTCGGCGTTAAAATGGTTGCCTGTACCATGAGCATGGACATTATGGCTGTTGAGAGCGACGAACTGCTGCCGAATGTAAATTTTGGCGGTGTCGGAACGTATCTGGGCGATACTGAAAATGCCAATCTAAACCTTTTTATTTAAGTTACACCAAACCAAAACAATTAAAATATAAGGAGTGTATCTAATGTTTTTCAAACAATTTTATGATCAGAAACTTTCACAGACTTCCTATATGGTCGCCTGTCAGCAGACCAATGAAGCAATTATCATTGATCCTAAACGAGTACTTGACGATTACGAAGAGGTGGCAGAGGCTGAAGGGTTCAATATAGTCCAGGCAGCTGAAACACATCTTCATGCAGATTTTGCTTCCGGTCTGCGTGATGCAGCAAAACGCCTTGGAGCAAAACTTTACGTTTCAGATGAAGGAGACGAAGATTGGAAGTATCAGAACGTCCCTCAGGACACAGTCTACCTCAAAGAAGGAGATATCATCAATGTCGGTCATGTCGAGCTCAAAGTCATTCACACACCGGGGCATACTCCTGAAAGTATTTCATTTGTACTCACAGACCGCGGCGGCGGCAGTGATGAACCGATGGGCGTTTTCACCGGAGACTTCTTATTCGTCGGTGATATCGGCCGACCGGATCTGCTCGAAGAAGCTGCAAATATGGAAGGCACAACTGAAGAAGGCGCCAATACCATGTTCGATTCTCTACAGAAAATGGAAGGGTATCCTGATTTTACTCAAGTTTGGCCAGGACACGGTGCTGGCAGTGCATGTGGTAAATCTCTGGGGGCTGTGCCTTTATCCACACTCGGTTATGAACTTAAAAATAACTGGGTTTTCGACTATGACGACAAAGATGCCTTCATCAAAGAACTCACCAGTGACCAGCCGGAACCGCCGACTTATTTTGCACAGATGAAAAAAGTCAACAAAGAAGGTCTGCCGGAATTCAAAATCAAAGAAGTGACAGTCGGGACGCCCGATACACTGCCAGGGCAGGTGTTCGACCTGAGAAGTAAAGAAGACTTTAAAGAAGGGTTCAAAAAAGAATCAATCAATATTCCTTATAACCGAAAATTCCTTCAGTTTGCAGGGTGGTATATCGACTATGATCAGCCGATGACAGTGATTGCCGATCCAAAAGACAGTAAGGAATTGCAGGAAGATCTCGCATCCATCGGCTTTGACAATCTTGAGCTCATTGTACCTCAGGACCAGGCTGAGAAGTATTTCAATGATTCCTATGAAAACATCTCACCGGAAGATCTTATTAAAAATCATGAAGATAAAAACATACTCGATGTCCGCTCCATTTCTGAATACAATTCAGGAAATCTGGATAATGCGAAACATCTTCATTTTGGACAGCTGGATAAGAAAGAAGTGCCTTTTGATAAAGAAGACAAAATCTATGTCCACTGCCAGTCAGGTGTCCGTTCCGCCATTGCAATGAGTGTGCTGAAAACTCATGGTTTCGATGATATCATCAATATCGAAAACGGGTATGCAGGCATCAAAGAAGCGATGGAATAATGGATATTGCATTCATCATTGTCATATTCCTGATCGGTTTCATCGGATCTTTTATTTCCGGCATGGTGGGGATTGGCGGTTCCATCATAAAGTATCCGATGCTCCTCTATATCCCTTCATTACTTGGTATGGCTGCCTTCACGTCACATGAAGTGGCAGGCATCAGTGCTGTCCAAGTATTTTTCGCCACCATCGGAGGAGTCTGGGCTTATAAAAACAGTGGCTACCTCAATGTGAAACTGATTGCGTATATGGGAAGCGCAATTTTGACAGGCAGCCTTGCCGGTGGATACGGTTCAGAGTTTTTAACAGAAGGCCAGGTGGATGCTGTCTATGCCATACTTGCAACAATTGCTGCAGTGATGATGTTCATCCCTAAAAAGGAAGTCGATTTTTATCCAGGAGAAAAATTGGATTTCAATGCACCTCTCTCAGCAGCCCTCGCTTTTATAACAGGTGTCGCAGCCGGAATAGTGGGTGCGGCCGGTGCATTCATACTGGTGCCAGTCATGCTCGTCATCCTTAAAATACCGACACGGGTGACGATTGCTACCAGTCTCGCAGTCACATTCATATCATCAATCGGTACGACAATCGGAAAAGTCGTCACGGATCAAGTGCTCTACGGGCCGGCAGTGATAATGATCATCGCCAGTCTGGTTGCCGCACCGCTCGGTGCCAAAGCCGGGCAAAAGATGAATACAAAAATTCTTCAATGGGTCTTGGCACTGCTCATTTTAGCGACCGCAGTGAAGATATGGTCAGAAATTATTATATAAAATTCAAAAGGATGGTCCGAATATCTGGGCCATCCTTTTATATTCTTCAGATCATTCAACAATCTGGGCTTTAACAATCATTCTCTCTTCAAATAATAATGTCTCCGGATTGTAGACATCGCATGTAATCAGCGTCAGTTCCTGAGGATTTCCTTCTGTCTGGTCCATCACTTCGACCTGTGAGGGATTGACATTGAATATCTCTGTAATTTCATATTCCCTTACTTCTTCTCTTGTGACCAATTCCACCGAGTCGCCGATTTCAGCACGATCCAGATAGTTGAACCGGATGCCGGCTCCTTCGACTTTGTGCCCGGCAATAGGAAGGTTCTGCATATCCAGATGATCACCGTCATTGACGAAAGAAATGCCGTTGCGCAATTTATTATCAGTGACTTCCCCGAAATACAGTGGTTCACTGATATCTGCACTTTCGATATTCAGTATGCCGGCCATATCTTCATTCAAATCTATGTCTTCCTGAGCCTGGCCGTCTTCACTTGTCTCAGCCGAAGTGTATGGTTCGATATCTGTTATGAAACTTTCCACCGTATTGACCTCCACATCGCTTTCGCCGTTTTGAAACGCTTCAATCACCCGGTTATTGACACTGTCTGTAAAATATTCGCGTATGTCCTGCCAGAAAAATAATATCGCAGCAGCGGCAATGCATAAAATACCGATTGTTCTTATAATGATTCTCATGTTATTCCCTCCATTGATTTAAAAGGAGATTCTGCAATTTGATTCAGCCTGGCGATTAAACGATTCGCACCGTACCAATCAGCTCTGATGATACTGTGCCTGACCTGGTAATATACTGCGCCAGAGCATCAACTGCATTAATATCAAGGTTGCGCCGATTTGAACCGTATTTATCAGGCACACCCTGAACAGTGACAAACGCTACGTAGTACTGGCGGTCTTCATCTATTGCCTCTTCTCCTACGAAAAGATTCTGAATGCGCAAACCTTTTGGATTTTCAATTTTTACGTACATCTTCAAGCCTATGCAGCGTTTCAGATACCCTCCCATTTGATTATAAGGATCCGCAGAAAAAGTGTTTTCCAAATTCTCTTCCAGCATTTCAAGCATCTCCCTGCCGCTCATATAGACGGTTGAGACTGGAGGGTTGGTGGGGATGATGTTCCATACATCATTCATGGTAATCGGGCCGGCCGGAATAGGAGCACCGTAGCGCCATCCATTAGAAAAGGCAACTTCTGTATCTGCAGTGTTCATCAGTGCCTGGAGGAGAAGATTATCAGTCGTGGATTCCAACTGATAATATCTGTTTAAATCCGTTCTTGTCCGGCCGATGACTGTATTCAATGATTTCCTGTATGGTTCGATGGCTTTGTCAATCATTTTCTGCACTTCTTCGACTGGTGGTATTTTCTCGGAAACCTCAATCAGTTCGTGTTTATAATCAGTGATCTTACCCTCTGCAACTTCAACATCAAGTTTGCCGATATGCGCACCGTGGCAGCCCGACTGGATAATTATCGTCTCATTTATGACAACAGGCTCATTTAAACTGTTATGAGTGTGACTGCTGAGTAATACATCTAGGCCTTCAGTTTCTTCAGCCAACTTCACATCTTGCGGAAAACCGAAGTGGGAAAGGACGACAATCAGGTCTACTGCATTCTCCTTCCGCAACTGCTTGACGATTGTCTGAACTTCGTCTGTTCCCAATGTGAAATAAACCCCCGCAGAAAAATGAGCGGGCATCATTTTATCAACAATATGTTCTGCCACCCCGATCACACCTATCCGTAAACCTTTCCGTTCAGTAATGATATGGGATAAAAAGGCAAGTTCATCCGTCTCCTTACTGTAAATATTGCATGCAAGCATCGGATAGGCCAGTTTTGATGTCAACTTTTGAAGGTGTCCAGGTCCATAAGCAAATTCCCAATGGGATGTCATGGCATCAAACTTTAATGCATTCATGACAGGAACAAGGATTTCTCCTTTCGTTTCTGTTACCGGATAAGTGCCATGAAAAGTATCCCCATTGTCAAAAGCCAGTACACCGTCCGGATTCTTCTTTCTTGCTTCTTTGAATAATTTGGCAATCCTTGCATAGCCGCCTGCATTACGGTACTGTTCTTTCCCGTTTTCCAGAAACATTTCAGTGTGAAGATCGTAATATCCGTGTGTATCATTCATTTGCAGAATGGTTAAGTATTTCGATTCATCCATTGATATCCCCTCCATTGCATATATTTCAAATATGATGATAAGAAATGATTTCCACTCCAGTTTAAAATTCCAATGTGAAAATATGATGAATATGTCTGCACTCAATGAAATTATCAAATATCAATTCATGAATTACTTTCATCATATTTTCACATTCACTTTGTAAGGTTATATACGGAAGGGAAATATATGGTCATAACAGAAGCCATGCTGTCCATGGTTGTAATCCTTATCACTTTATGGCTGAGGCGGGTATTTATTACATATCCAGTGAAGAGGAAGGTAAAGAAAAGCGGAGGATACTGGAAGAGGCCGGTTCAGTACTCATAAATTTTGTACTGTTTCTCTGGATATCGAAAGTGATTTTGAATTTCTCCGTTTTCATCAGAGAACCACTGACCGTTTTATCGTATCCGGACAATGCCGAAACGTTTTAACTCGCTTTCATCTTCAGTTCCGGACTTTTTTTATATCAACACAGACGCAAGAATAAAAAGGCAGCATATTTCATCGAAGCATTTACGATGATATTTTTGACCGCTTCGATGATATTTGAATTCGTACAATTTGTCCGGAGTGATGATTTGCCTTCTTTCTGATACTTATTATTGCATTCTATATTGTTGATAAAATTCTTACTGCTCCAAAAAAAGATGGAAATGAAACCTTTGCTTACGGTTCTTATCACTTTATGGTCTGCAGGAACAATGGTTATGATTAATATTTATACATTCGGTATCCTGTTCGGGTATATCATACGGCCGTGGTTCATCCCGATATTTTTTTGTTCAGCATTTTACTCGTATTTTTTACAGTTGGAAAGGAAGATGATTTATGATTGGTATTGAAGCTGACACAATGCATTTGGCCGGGGTGTTTTTGGCGATGGGCGCCGGAGCTCTGTCATTCCTGTCTCCTTGTGTCCTACCTCTTTTCCCAGCGTATATGTCATATATCACCGGCATCAGTGTCAAGGAGCTGCAAGGAGAGCCGAACTCGAAAATCCGTACCCAAATACTCAGTCACTCATTGATTTTTCTGTTTGGCGTGTCCTTTGTATTTATCAGTTTAGGTGCCGGTGCCTCCTTTTTGGGACAGTGGATACAAAATCTGCTACTCGGCGACTCGGGATTATTACTTCAGCGGATTGCAGGTGTTTTCATCATTGTAATGGGACTTTTTGTAGCCGGCTGGATTAACATTCCTGCTTTGATGAGAGAGAAGAGACTGCAGTATTCCAAAAAGTCAGCCGGATATTTGGGAACATTTTTTGTCGGTCTTGGGTTTGCTGCTGGCTGGACCCCTTGTATCGGTCCAATTTTCGGTTCCATACTATTACTCGCGGCAAGCAGTCCCGGTCAGGGAATGATTTACACGGTAATGTATGTCATCGGTTTTGCACTCCCTTTTCTCGTACTTGGTTTCTTTCTCGGATCAACACGATGGATTGTCCGGCATTCCGGCATCATCATGAAGATTGGCGGAGCCGTGATGGTCATCATGGGCCTTGTATTGTTTCTCGGGCTAATGCCGCGTATCACAGAATTTTTACTCGATCTTGTAGAAGGCACCTGGTTTTCAAAATTAGGCTGAAAGGAGAAGTTTTCAATGAAAAAAATATTACTTATATTACTGATCGCCGGCATGGTAGGCTGGGCAGTTTTTGAATATATTGGAGGCTCATCCGGGGAGTCGCCGATGGATAATCAAAATGAATCTGAAGATGTCGGATTATCTGAAGGACAGACTGCTCCTGACTTTTTATTGACCACACTTGAGGGAGAAGAGGCACGTCTTTCAGATTTCAGGGGACAGCCGGTCATCATCAACTTTTGGGCAACATGGTGTCCGCCATGCCGTGCGGAAATGCCGGACTTTCAAGAACTTTATGAATCTGAGGATGTCGAAATTCTAGCTGTAAATTTAACTGAATCGGAACAAAGCGAAGAAGGTGTACAGGATTTCATCGACGAACTCGGGTTGACATTCCCGGTGCCGATGGATGGAGATACAATCGTTTCACAGATGTATGAGGTGCAGGCTTATCCGACCTCTTATATGGTAGATTCTGAAGGTAAAATACAATTCGTGGCCCGAGGTGCAATCAACTATAATATTATGCAATCGGAGTTATCGAAGATGAATTAGATTTGTGTTTGTTATAGAATTGCTATGAGGTGTTTTTTATGAAACAGACTATTTTGGTGGTCGAAGATAATCTAATGATACGTCATCTTATAAAGATGAATTTGGAAAAAAATAATTATGAAGTGGTGGAAGCGGCGGACGGACAGTCTGCCAAAAATGTTTTCCTTACTGAACATCCCTGCCTCGTCATTTTGGATCTGATGCTTCCAAAAGTGAGCGGTGAAGAGTTTTTTGAATGGGTGAGGGCACAGGAACGCAGTGAAGTATCTTTTATCATGCTCTCTGCGAAATCCCGCGTCAGCGATAAGATAAAAGGCTTGAAGATGGGCGCTGATGACTATATCACAAAACCCTTCGAACCGGACGAACTCGTAGCCCATGTAGAAGCTGTATTGAGACGGACAGGCCAATTCTGTCAAAAAATTGTACATGGTGGTTTGTCCATCAAACCTCGCAAAGGAGAAGTGCAACTTTACGATACTGAGATTCCCTTGACAAAACATGAATTTAATCTGCTTTACTATTTTATGCAGTACCCGGATACGATTCATGATAGGGAGAAATTGATAGCTTATTTATACCCTTATTCGGAGCACTCTGTACTGGACCGTACGATTGATGCACATATTAAAAAGCTGAGGGAGAAAATCGAAGAGGATACTTCCAAACCGCAGCGTATCCAGACTGTGCGGGGGATGGGGTATAAGTTTGTTTCTTCGTAATATCATCAGGAATTTTTCACCCCGGAACTTTCTTTGGAGACTGTCAGCTTTGAATATTGTTGTAATTGCTTCAGCCATCCTGTTAAGCGGTTTCGCGATTTATAATACCGCCTGTATTCTTGTGGATTCAATGGGAGACTTGAATGCTGTCCAGCAGGCAAGGTTCAATTCCATGCTGTTCAACTATCTTTTGATTTTTACCGCACTGACAATCATCACAGGCAGTGTGTTCCATTATTATCTGACAAAGAAGCTGACCGGCCCGGTCCGGCAGATCATTTCTTCCACCAGACAAATGAGAAAAGGAGAATATCCGGAACCTGTTAATAATACTGGTCATGGAGAGGTAGGCGAGCTGGCAGAGCATTTTAACGGGCTCGTCCGGCAGCTCAAATCGAATGATGCAGACCGTAATAAACTGGTAGCTGATCTGTCCCACGAACTGCGGACGCCGCTTACAAATTTGATTGGTTATTTGAAAGCACTGCGGGAGGGCGATATTGAAGGTGATGCAGAGTTATACCACTCACTGCTCAATGAATCGAAGCGTATTACAGAACTGGTTGAGCAGATGGAGTTGTTGAAGGAATGGGGGGAAATATCTTCGCATTATTACTCAGAATTCGAAAATGAAGATATCTCAAATCTGATTGAACAGTGTGCCGGTATGTTTAAGCTGCAGCTGAACAATAAGAACATCACCATCACGACAAAATCAGAAGTACATGAACTCCGCCTGAATCCGGAAGGTATACAACAAGTTCTTACAAATTTGATTGCTAATGCTGTTAACCATTATCAGGGCGATGGCCCTATATTAATAGAGGGTGTCATCCGGAATGATTTTTACCATATATCCGTCAGCAACCCCGGACCACCAGTCCCTGAAGTGGAAAAAGAACGCATATTTGAACGTTTTTACCGCATGGATTGCTCAAGGGACCGCCAGACCGGAGGCAGCGGCCTCGGTCTGGCGATTGCGAAAGAAATCATCGATGCCCACAATGGTGAAATAGGCGTTGTTTCCAAAGAAAACATTAACACTTTCTGGTTCACACTGCCTGTGCACTGATTTTCCAGAATGCACGAAAAACCAATACATCAATCATGTTGCACCAGTTTTTGATCCAGTTTTTTAATATTTCAGTTTGCTCGGTTCCCTTATGACCGGATCCCGGTCAGGTGCGGTGAACAACGCCAGAAAACCGATTATGCCGAAAGGGATAAAAGACATACTGTATCCGAATTGATTGATTGCGATGCCTGCCATCAGGGAACCGAATACTTGACCGGCAGCCAGTAAAAGGAACGGCAGACCGATGCCGAGTGACGCATTTTTAAAGAAAATCGTCACTCCCCACACAAGCAGGACGCCGGTCAAAAATATATAGCTGAGACCGAAAAGTGGTGAAGAAACAAAGGGCAGTATGATAGTGGTACCTGATATGAATGATTATGACACCTAGTTTATAGGAACTGGCGAGTCCGCGTTTTTCTATGATTGATCCGGATATACTACCCCGGATGCCGAAAGCTCCGATTAATATCCAAAATATTGATAACTCCATGCCACTGTATATCTGCAGGGAATCGACATAAGATTTTGAGAATGTCCAGTACGGTGCTGTTGACACTCCGAGAAAAAGAGATAATGAAAATTGAATTTGTCCATTATGTCATTTGCAGCTTCTGTTTCCCCGATGTCATACCGCATGCGTAAAATTAGTGAGAAATATCCAAAGATGGAAGTCACACACCGTTCTTTCGCACTCGGATGGGAAAAAGAACAGTTCGAGAATCTGTTCAGATCTCACGAAGCAGTGAAACCTGAAGTCATAGGGCACTGGGGGCAGGTTATGAAAATGATGACTTGAAAGAATTCAATATTAACGGCATGAAGAAATCGCACTTGACTCCTGGGGGAGTAGCGTCTTCGTGAGACTACAGGCTCACGCGACGCCCCTGGAAAGCAAGTGCGATTTTTTTCTTACGATGAGTCAATAGGATTTAAGTATATATTTTATTTTGTTTTATCCCTTTCCAGAGGGTTAACTCTCTGGAAAGGGATCTGGACACGACAAATAAGCCCTGCGATATTAGTT
>Ga0079226_10003396_pt1 | contig 12229 bp, 8 predicted proteins | sample Poulit2014_FD_76345 | JGI IMG/M metagenome (GOLD analysis project Ga0079226, IMG submission 76345) | Agricultural soil microbial communities from Georgia to study Nitrogen management - Poultry litter 2014 | ecosystem: Environmental > Terrestrial > Soil > Agricultural land | place: USA: Georgia... | reverse complement strand
TGCGCGGAGAGTTCCGCGCCGACGTGCTGGAGCACCCCATACAGCACGGACCTCGCGGTGGCGTCGGGGTTATCGGAAGGGTGCGGGGCAATGTGGGCGTCGTCGGCGGTGTCGGTTGCGACGTAGGCGTGGTTCCCGTCGCGGCCGCGGGTCATCGCGACGTAGAAGTTCTCCTTGGTGGTCGTGGCCGTGGCCAGGACGTGGGAGGTGTCGACGGTGATGCCCTGGGCGCGGTGCGCCGTGATGGCGTAGCCCAGCTCGACATGCTCCGTCACATACCCGGCGGGCAGCACCATCGCCCCACCTCGACGTCGGCCGGCGGGTTTGACGGTGATGGAGCCGTCGTTGTGGATGCCGGTGACGGTCCAGCGGTCACCGTTGCGGACGTAGTTCTTCCCGTTCCTCGACCGCAGCCGGCGATCGTTCCGGCGGGTGATCACCTGGTCGCCGGGTGAGACTCGGGTGCCGTCATGCAACTGCGTCTCGCGGTCGGGGGTGATAGTGCCGTCGGTGATGAGGTCGGCGCGGGCGCGTTCGTTGAGCTGCGTCACCGTCTCCCTTGCTTCGGCGACGAGAATCGAGGACCGTCCAGCCTGGGTGTCGGTGCGCCACGCGGTGTAGGCGGCATCGATCATGTCGTCCTGGTCGCCGCCGGTAATGCGACCGTGGTCGATGAGGGTGTCGATGGCGTCGGTGCGGCCGTGGCGCAGGTCGAGCGAGCACAGCTTCTCCCACCGCTGCGTGAACCGGTGCACATCGGTCAGCTCCGGGGCGTCGGTTCGGTCGTGGACAAGCATCCCGAACGCACCCCCGGCGTCCACGGATTGCAGCTGGGACCAGTCGCCCACGAGCAGCACCTTCACCCCGGCCTGGGCGGCGGTCTGGGTGATGCGGTCCAGGGAGGCGGTGCCGGCGAGGGAAGCTTCATCGAGGATCACCAACTGGCCCGGCTGGAACGTGACGCCCTGGTGGAGGTGGAGTTGCCACCAGCGGGCGGTGTTCTCCGCTGTGATGCCGAGTTCGTCGCCGAGGACCTGCGCTGCGGCGTCCGACGGCGCCAACCCGACCACCGAGTCGCGCCCGTGCTCGTGTTCCCATGCGTGTTTCAGAGCGGACATTGCGGTCGTCTTGCCGGCCCCGGCCGGGCCGACCAGCACATCTACGACCCGCCCCGACACCGCGATCCTCGTCAGTGCCTCGGTCTGGTCGGGGCCGAGTCTGCGCCCGTCCGCGTCCAATTTCTGCGTGATCTTCTCGACGAGGCTCAGTGGGATGGTGGGGCCGGTGGTGGTGCTGGCGAGGGTGAGGAGACGGTCTTCGGCGGCGAGCATCGCTTCGGTGGAGAACACCGTCGCGCCGACGTGCCGAAACCGCGAGGTGCCGTCGGGGCGTTGGAACCGGGCCGGGCTCGACGCAAGCTCTGGTGGCGTCAGGCGCAGTGATGCCTGTTCGGCGGCATCGGTCACCATGCCGGTCACGGCCTCTCGATCGAGTGCGGTGGAGAATCGGAGGCCCATGAGTTGCCGGGACGCTTCGGCGTGCAGGTTCCAGCGCCGCCACGTCGACCGCTTCTCACCCACCACCTCGACCACCGATCGGCCCAGCTCGGTGATCTCGTCCAGTGGCACGTCATCAGCCCGCAACAACACCGGTGCCTGGCCGGTCGTGCTGGCGATGGTGGTGGCCCAGCTCGTCGCGTCCTCACCGAGCAGGTTCGTGGCGCGGGTGCGCCAGTTACGGGTGAGGTCCGCGAGTGAGTGCACCTGCTTCGCCGGCCGCGTCGAGAGGGTCGCTTGGGCGCGGAGTTTCAGGATCGTCGTCGCCGACGGCACCCGCCCATGCCTGTCCGTGTAGGCGTCGATGAGCCGGGTCGTCTCGTCCTCGATCTCCCGGCTTCGGGAAGAGAACTCCTCGATCAGGTCGTCGGTGACGGGGGCAATCTCCCAGGCCGGGTTGCGGTTGCGACCCCGTTCGCGGGCTTCCCACTCGATGCCGAGCGTGCTGGTGATGCGGTCGGCGAGGATTGCGTTGTACAGCTCCGAGACCGCGACTACCGATGCGTGTACGGGGCGGCCGGCGAGGGTGCGCCACTTCTGGTCCTGCACCGTCAGCACCTTGTTGCTCACCACCACATGGGTGTGCAGCTGCGGGTCACCGGCCCGGCTGTCGTAGTGATCGAACGCCGTCGCCAGAACGCCGGCAACGTCGACGTGCGCGACCGCGCCCTCCGGGCCGGCGGCACCGGTGCGGGTGGTCGCGATCTCCTGTTCGAAGAACGCCAGCACCTCCGCGACCGCCTGATGGTGCGCGTCGGCAATCAGCGACTGCGTGCCGGCATCGGCGACGCCCCACAGCACCGACAATGACTTCGGCACTGAGAACGTCAAGTCATACCCCGCCACTGCCCGTCGGGTGCCGCGCTCACGCTCCTCCGTCTCGATGACGGCGATCTGCTCGGCGCGGGACACCGGCCCCAGTTCGGGGTCAAGGTCGGCAACGCGCTGGTCGATCCGGTCCTGCACGCTCGCGTAGGTGCGGTATGCCTCACCCAGCGGTTCGCCGGCGAGCGGGTCGCGGCCCATCCCGACCAGGAGCTGCAGTTGCGTCTCTGACACTCGTTCGCCAGTGGTCAGCTGGCCCTCGCCGAGATACGGCAGGCCGGACCCCAGCCAGTAGCCGGGAGGGGTGCCTTCCTCCGAGTAGTACCTCGTCAGAGGAGTGGAGAGTGGACGGTCGCCATCGCCCGCGGCGACGGTGCGCAGCAGGTACTCGTAACCGTCTCCGGCGCTCATCACCCGCATCGACACCGTCATACCCAGCAGGTGCGCCGGGCATGGAGATCGGCCTATTGCACCCGCGTTGTCGATGCAGTGGTTTCGTTGGTGAAGCGGAGAATGCGGAGCAGTGCGCCTGCGAGCATGAGTGCCCCGCCGGTCATGAGAATGAATCTGCTGGAATACCGGAGGCGAGTTGCACCGGATCGGTGAGGGCGGGAAGCGCCATGATGATCAGCATCGCTGAGAACGGTTGGGCCCGCTGCACTCCGATTTGTAGAGGAAGAGGGATATTCCGGTTGCCAGTACGCCCGGCCCAAGCAATAGCAGGACATCTCCAGGGGCTGAGAGTTGCGGATTACTCGTTGCCCAGATGGAAATGGCGGCGAGGTAGCCGGCGTGGATGCGGTGTGCGGTCAAGGTCACGGGACCGATCTCGCGTCCTCCTAGGGATCGTGAGAGCAATGTGACCGCGGTCATCTCCCAGCCTGCGATCACTGCGAGCAGCGCGCCGAGCGCGGTTGTCCCGGTGGTGACGCTGTCGTACTCCGTTCGCGCGGCGAGGAATATTCCGAGAGCGACGAGCGTGATAGCGGTGATCCATTGTGCACGGGAGGGCACTGCCCGCGCGGTTAGGAAGCTCAGCACGGCGATGTCGCTCGGTCCGAACGCGGATTCCAGGGCTCCACTCGTCGCTGCAGGGATCATGCTGATCGAGGCGTAGAAGGACAGGAACGTTATCGCTGTAGCGATGTTCATCACGATCATCGTCAGCACGGGGATCTTTGGCTCGGTCCGCCTTGTCCGCATCGCTGCGGAAAGGAGCCCGAAGAGCAGTGTGGTGGCAACGAATGCGAGGGCAGAGAACAACAGGGAGTCAGACGAGGGTGATCCAGGCTGTCATCGTCCCCTGCACCTCGGCCTGGACACCGACCGCGAGGAACACCACGACCAGCGCGGCACTCGGTCCCAGCCGGCTGGCCCGAGGTTCGGGGTTCCTACTCTTGCCCATCGCTTGGGGCTTGCCCCCGCCGAGCACCGTCAGTCAGCTGCGATCGTTGCGACGGCCGCTCCGGTGATCTCGACGAGCTGTTGGAAAGTCAGCCGCATCACCGTGTTGGGTGTGCCCGCCGCGGCCCAGATCACATCGTGATCGCGGAGCGCCTCGTCTACGACGGCGGGCAGGATCGTGGGATGCCCGACCGGTGCGACGCCCCCGATGGGCTGCCCGGTCAGTCTCTTCACATCCTTGGCTGCAGTCAGTTCCACCCGGCTCGCACCAAGGGTCTGGGCGAGGAGGTTCGTATCGACGCGGTGCTTGCCGCTGGTGAGAACCAGCGTGGGGGAGTCGTCGGCGACGAACACGAGGGTGCTCGCAATTGCGCCCACTGTGCAGCCCAGCGCGGCGGCAGCGTCACGGGCGGTATGTGTCGAATCCGGCAGTTCCGTGACGGTCGTCTCGACACCCAACTCACGTAGATGTTCGCATATAGCGCGGCTCCGAGAAGGTAAAGACTTGGGATCGGTCATGAGAGCACCTCTTTCAGGGCGATGGGATAGTGCATTACAAGAAGCACCGAGGCTTCGCCTCCGATGCTGCGGAAGCTATGCAGTCGGTCACCGGGATAGCGCAGGCTCTCACCGACTTCAAGGTCGGTGATATGACCAGCTGGGCCGATGCGCACTGTGCCACTCAGCACGGTGACGGTCTCCATGACACCACTCGCGTGCGGAGCAGATGCTTGCTGATCTGGAGTTAGTCGCGCACGGTAGACCTCGAGACGCTCTTCATCGGTCGTCCAGTGCGCAATCAGGGTGGCGTGGACAGAGGCGCCGCTCACGGGGTCTTCCTCGTCGCTTGGGGAGAGGAGTGTGCCCAAGGGTGCGTTCAACGCGGTCGTCAACGCGAACAGCGTCTCCAGTCGCGCATCACGTCTTCCGTTCTCCAGCTCGGAGATCGTGCCCTTGCCGACGCCGCTAAGTCGAGACAACTCTGCCACCGCGCACTGCCGCGATACCCGCAGGGCACGGAGCCTGACTCCCAAAGCTTCTCGTCGAGCCATCTCACCTCCGTTCTGTAAACAGAACTCACTGTAGATCACGAATGGCCCGGCAGCAAGGATCGGCGGAAGCGGTCCAGGTCCAAGCTCGCGGGCGACATTTTCGGGTTCTTCGATCCCCTGGCGCTGGCGGCCGCCCGGCAGGGGCGATCAGTGGCCGTCTCGTGCACCTCCACAGCTCGGCCTTGGGATTCCGGAAACTGGCCAACCGCATCGCCCGTTCGCTGCTCAAGTCCTGGGGCCCATGAAGCGACTACACCCTCGACTGCGATGAGCCGGTGAAGGCGACCTGCGATTACAGAAGGAGGGAGAGCAGACCCGGCGGAATGCCCTCAGGTAGGGCAAGATATTGGAATTCGAACGGTGCCGCCGACAGCGTCAACTCGACGGCGATGATCTTCGCCCACGAGACCCGGGGTGGGGAATGAACAGGACCGCGGGAACGCGACCAGGGTGAACCAGATCGCCGCGAACATGAGCGGGGGGAAAGAGCGGAGTGCTTCGTCGACGATGACGAATTGCACACCCCATGCCACGGCCACGAGGATATGGCGCAGCGGCAACGGTCAGCCCAGTGTCGTCTTGAGCGATTCGAGGTGGGTGCGACTGCGGTTGCTCGCGGTCTCCGGGGCACGGTCGGCGATCGCGTCGGCAAGGCCGACATGCGTCTGCTGGTCGGCGACGTCGCCATACCGGGGGCGGATGCGGAGCAAGGTGATCATGGCCTGCCGCAGGCGGGGTGTGAGGGCGTCGAACAGGTCGAGCAGGATCGGGTTGTGCGCGGCGGCGACGACGCTGCGGTGGAATGCCGTATCGGCGTCGACGTGCTCCTCGATGCTGTCGCGGTGCTCCTGCCGCTGATCCAGGGCGCGGCGGATCGCGCGGAGGTCTGCCGGAGTGCGTCGCCCGGCTGCGAGGCGGGCGGCTTCGGTCTCGATCGCGATCCGGGCTTCCACGACCGCGATGATGTCGGAGCGCTGCACCACCTCGTTCCAGTCTTCAAACGCTTCGAGGGCGGCGACGAAGACGCCCGATCCCTGGCGGGTGGTCAACATGCCGCGACCGGCCAGTTGGCGGATCGCTTCGCGCACGGTGGTACGCCCGACGCCGAGCTGCGCGGCCAGCGTGGTCTCGCCCGGGAGCTTCGCGCCTAGCGCCCATTCGCCGTCTCGGATGCGGTCTGCCAGCACGTCGGCGGTCTGATCGGCTAGAGAGACCCGCTGCACCTGTACCATCACGATCCTGTCTACTTGTCTGCGTGGTTGTGTTAGAGTCTACCCATGCTTCCGATGGGACTTCTCCTTCTTCGCCGCCACGGCGGGGCCTGACGCGACCGGCTCCCCGTCGTGGAGCCGACCCGTACCGCCGGTCGAACCTCACCCGTTCCGACCAGACGAAGGACCGCCCATCATGACCCGCACGAAGTTCCCTACCCTGTCGAACCCGACCGGCCCCGTCCCCGGGCACGCTCCGGCGTGGAATCGGCAGCGGCACTCGCAGATGCCCTCCCACCGATACACCGACGTGTACTCCCGCGTCGATGTGCCACTCGCGCCGACTGAACGATCGTGGCCGACGAAGCGGCTCACGCAGGCGCCGCTGTGGGTGCCCGTCGATCTGCGTGACGGGAACCAGGCCCTGGCAGAGCCGATGAACCCGGCCCGCAAGCAGCGGTTCTTCGAACTCATGGTCGCCATGGGGTACAAGGAGATCGAGGTCGGCTACCCGTCCGCGTCGCAGACCGACTACGACTTCGTCCGCCTCATCGCCGACACCGACATCGCCCCTAACGATGTGACGATTGTGGTGTTCACCCCGGCACGGCGCGACCTGATCGAGCGGACTGTCGCTTCGATCCAAGGCATCACGAACCCGGTCGTGATCCATATGTACACCGCGACCGCCCCGCTGTGGCGCGACCTGGTGCTGCGGCAGGATCGGGCGGAGCTGAAGGAACTGATCCTGGCCGGTGCCCGCGACGTGCTCGAGTTCGCCGGTGCCATGTCGAACGTGCGGTTCGAGTTCAGCCCGGAGGTCTTCAACCTCACCGAACCCGACTTCGTGATCGACATCTGCGACACCGTCACCGAACTGTGGGGCGCCACTCCGCAGCGGCCGGTGATCCTGAACCTGCCCGCGACCGTCGAGGTCGCGACTCCGAACGTGTACGCCGACCAGATCGAGTACATGCACACCCACCTCGCACGCCGGGATGCGGTAATACTGTCGGTGCACCCCCACAACGACCGCGGCACCGGGATCGCCTGCGCGGAACTGGCCGTGCTGGCCGGGGCGCAGCGGGTCGAGGGCTGCATCTTCGGCAACGGGGAACGCACCGGCAACGTCGACATCGCCACCCTCGCACTGAACTTGCACGCCCAGGGCATCGACCCGATGATCGACTTCTCCGACATCGACGAGATCCGCCGCACCGTCGAGCACTGCAACCGCATCGAGATCCACCCCCGACACCCCTACGTCGGCGACCTCGTCCACACCGCGTTCAGCGGCACCCACCAGGACGCGATCAAGAAGGGCTTCGCCGAACACCGTGACCAGGCCGCCACCGAAGGACAGCCGGAATCGGCGATCGCGTGGCGGGTGCCGTACCTGCCCATCGACCCCGCCGATATCGGCCGCAGCTACGACGCCGTGATCCGAGTGAACTCCCAATCCGGCAAGGGCGGCATCGCCTACCTGCTGGAAACCGAGTACGGTATCGAACTGCCCCGCCGAGTGCAGATCGACCTCGCCCGCCAAGTCCAAGCCCACACCGACACCACCGGCACAGAAATCACCGCAGCCGACCTCTGGACCATCTTCGAACACGCTTACCTCCACCCCACCGGCGAGGGCTCGCGGATACGGCTCGTCGGATACGAGACGGGCGAGCACGACGGCATCAGCCGCACCCGGATCGAGGTCAGTGTCGACGGCGCGGAGGACACGACCGTGCATGAGGGCGTCGGCCCGGTCGAGGCCCTCACCCGGGCACTGACCGACCACGGCATCGAGGTCGAGGTGCTGGACCTGCACCAGACCAGCATCGGCGCCGGGAACGATAGTCAGGCGCTCACCCTCATCGAATACCGACACCCGGAGGGCACCGGGTGGAGCGCCGGACGCGCCGACTCCGTACTCGCCGCCAGCATGAACGCCGTCATCACCGCCGCCACCACCGCGATGACCGCAACCGCTGCCCCGATCCCGGTGCACTGACCCTGAACCATGTCGACAACAGCCCCCAGGTCTCCGGACCGGCCGACCCCTTCGCCGTGCCTCCTGGTCGCAGCGGGAGGGGTCGGCGGGCTCGTCGGCGCGCTGATGGGCGGTGGTACCGGAACCATCACCGTGCCAGCCCTCGTCCGCGGCACGAAACTGACTCGTGCCGTCGTGCACGGCACTGTGACCATGCCCAACGCCCTCGTCGCGATTATCGGCAGCACGGCCTACGCATTCCGTGGTGGCGCCGTCGATCTGCATGCCGGGGTGTCGATGATGATCGGCGGCATCCTCGGCGTGCAGGCCGGCGCACGATTCGTGACCCGCGTCTCCGATCGCACGCTCACACGCACATTCATCGGCATCCTGCTCGTCGTCGGAACCCAGATGCTCCTCAAAGGTGCAAGCATCCAACTCCTCCCAACCACCGACATGTCGAGCCTCACCTCCGGGACCACGGGAATCGTCACCGCCCTGATCCTGGGGATCATCATCGGCGCGTACTCCGCCGCGATGGGACTCGGAGGCGGTCTGCTTACTGTCCCCGCGCTCGTGGTGCTCTTCGGTACCATCATGCAGACCGCCCTGGGCACCTCACTGGCCGTGATGATCCCGAACGCGATCCTCAGCATCCTCGCGCACGCCCGCCAGCACACCCTCGACATGCGTACCGGCCTGGTGCTCGCAGCCAGCGCCCTGCCCGGCGCTGCCGCAGGAGCCGTCATCGCCCTCGCACTCCCCGGCGGCGTCCTGAACGTCGTTTTCGGCGCTTTCGTCCTCTACATCGCGGCCCTTGAGATACCCAGAGCAAAGCAGTAGAGAGAAAGCGCCGGGGTATGAAGCCACCATCTTCCACCAGCGGTCGCCCAAGGACTACGAGTGCGTGGGCCGCCCGATGAGTTCCAGGCGCTCGTCGCCCGGAACAAAACGTACTTTCGACCCGTCGGTCCTGCTGCGTTCGACTGCGTGCAGGTGATCTTCGTCCGCGATGGGTCAGCGATCCTGCTCGGCGAGGCTGGGCAAGAACTGGTCAGTATCGGTGACGTCCTGCTGCTCGGCCCGAATGTCCTCTACGGCAGCCAACCCGAGGGGCACGTCACCGTCACCACGATCTACCTCGACCTCGACTACCTGCTCGACCAGGTGTTCTGGCAGCACAGCCACATCCTCCGCGACAGGCTCGACGCCCAGGAATTCGCCGAGACGATTTACGCTGACGCAGCGCAAGTGCTGCGGATCGGTGAGCAGCGGGTAGGTCTGCTGCTGCCCACCTTGGATGAGCTGGTTGCGCTCAGCGTCGATGATGGGTTGCGCCGATTCCATCGGATGCAATCGCTCTGGTTCGCTATCGTGGACCAGGTTGCACCGTTCATCCGCGTTACCCGCACGCGGCAGTCGCCACCACAACGGGCACACATCCGCCCGACGCATCCGCGGGTTCGTCGATTCGCGCCAATGCGGCCAGAGGCGCGGATCGCTCTCGGCATGCTGCGGTCTGACATCGCTGCGCCCTGGTCTCTCGACATGCTGGCCAGTGCGGTGCATCTGTCCTCGAAGCAGCTCGGCCGCGTGTTCTCCGAGACGTTCGGGAAGACGCCGCTGGCGTATCTGACCATGCTCCGCGTCGAAAAGATGTCAGCCCTGCTCCGGGAGAGCGATCAGACCGTGGAAGCGATCGCGCGGCAAGTGGGCTGGAACAACCGAGGGCGAGCCTCCGAAGCGTTCCGCGAGTACACCGGCCTCACGCCCGGCGCGTACCGCACCTCGTATCGGTGGTCGATCATGCCGCAGGCTGACGCGAGTACACGATCGCCATCGGCGAGCTGACACGTCAACGCAAGGTCTACTCGGGACGCTCTCCTCGCTTGAAAGAAGTGTGGCAGCTCGTAAGGGGGCGGAGACGACGGGCCGCGGGCTCCGTTGACGGCTGGCTCCGGGGCTCGATCAGCGTGGTGTGGGCGGTTCCGGCGAGGCCTGGTCGGTCTGGTCGTGGTGGTCGTGCACCTGGCAGGTGATCAGCCGATGCAGGGCTCCGCGCGAGGTTCCTGGGTCGGTTTCACCGACCTGCCCGAGCCGTCATGCCGTCCCCAACGCCGCCACTCGATCCATCTCCGATCTGGATCGGGTCATTGTTCAGCGGATACGGCGGTCTCGACCTCGCTGTCGAACACGCCACCGGCGGTGAAACCGTCTGGTTCTCCGAACTCAACCAACCCGTCGCCCGCGTCTTAGCCCACCACTGGCGCGACGCCCCGAATCTCGGCGACATCACCACGGTCAACTGGCACGACGTGACGCCGGTCGACGTGCTCTGCGGCGGGTTCCCATGTCAGGACGTCTCGACTGTCGGCAAGCAGGCCGGCCTTGCACCCGGCACATGCTCGGGGCTCTGGTCGCACGTGGCCGAAGTCATCGACGTGCTTCAACCCCAGCAGGTCGTGATCGACAACGTGCGCGGCTTGCTCTCGGCCTGCGCCATCCGCTCGCAGATGCAAGGAGTAACCGATGATGAACGCAACCGTGCAACCCGTAGCCATGCAACCCCTGGCGATCTGGAACCCGCAGCGTGGGGTCTGGGAGACGACGCAGCCCGACCTCTTCGGGCTCAAAGCGCCGTCCTTGGGGATTTGGCCGACCGGCGGTATGACACAAGATGGATCGGCCTGCCGGCTTCCACTCTCGGCGCTCCTCGCCACCGCTACCGCATCTTCATCCTCGCCACCCGGCGCACCACTGTTCCGGACACCGCTAGCGTCGGGCTCCTCCCGCGGCGGAGAAGCCGTGGATCAGGTGAGAGCGCGGCGCGGGACAAGCGCCCCTGTCGCTTCAAGTGATCGGCGACTTGGATCGAGCGGTCGTGGCTTGATATCCTGTGGGTGTGAGTTCTCCTGAGTCAGACACGGTAGGGCTGCCGGTACACCGGTAGCCCGTGATGCCCTGACCCTCCTCGCAGTTGTAGCCGTGCGCTCCTGCTGAGTAGCCGCTCTGAGTCTTCCTGCATCCGAAGCACCGGTAGTGCCATCACGCGCTGTCCACTACCTCGTGTTTCTCGGAAGGCTGGTTAATGCCTGCTCTGCTGTATCTCCTCGCCCTGGCGGTGTTCGCCCAGGGGACATCTGAATTCGTCTTAGCCGGTCTGCTGCCTGGCATCTCCCACGACCTGGGCATTCCGCTCGGGCAAGCCGGTCTGCTGACCTCTGCTTTCGCGATCGGCATGATCGTCGGAGCCCCCACTATGGCGGCCATCAGCCGCAGGCTCTCACCCAGGTGGACGCTCACGGGCTTCCTCGCGGTGTTCATCGTCGTCCATATCGTCGGAGCGTGGACCGACGACTTCGGCGTGCTCTTCGCGACCCGAGTTCTCGCGGCATTGGCCAACGCCGGGTTCCTCGCGGTGACGCTGTCCACCGTCACTCGCATCGTCGCCGCCGAGCGTCAGGCCCGTGCCCTATCAGTCATCCTCGCCGGGACGACCCTCGCGTTGATCGCCGGAGTGCCGGCCGGGGCGTTCATTGGGGCCGCGCTGGGGTGGCGGGCGACGCTCGGCGTCATCGCCGTAGTCTGCGTGCCCGCACTGCTTGCGGTGCTCTTCGCGACCCCGACACGGCCCGGTGAGTCTTCTTCGGGAGCGCACGACCGGACACTGTTGCGAGAGCTGCGTACCCTGCGGACCAGACCCGTCCAACTGGCTGTGGCGCTAGCGATTTTGGTCAACGCGGCCACGTTCTGCTCGTTCACCTATCTTGCGGTCATCGCCTCCGGGCCTGCCGATCTTACCGAGACTCAGATTCCTCTGTTGCTGGCGCTGTTCGGGATCGGCGCGTTTGGCGGCGTCATGCTCGCGGGTAAGTACGCCGATGCGCACTGGAGACAAGTGATCAGTGTCAGCGGCCCCGTGCTGGTGGTGGGATGGGCGCTGTTCGCCCTGACCGTTGGCCATCCGGTCGGTGTGTGGGTGCTCGCGCTGGTGCAGGGGGCAGTGTCGTTCGCGCTTGGAAGCACGGCGATCACTCGCATCGTCTCCTCGGCCCGTGAGGCCCCGACGATGGGTGGTTCGTTCGCCACCGCCGCGCTCAATGTGGGTGCGGTGATAGGCCCGGTCGTTGGCGGTATCGCCGTCGAGACAATCGGCGTGCGCGGGCCGCTGTTGTCCAGTGCTGTATTTGCGCTGTT
>Ga0079226_10003394_pt1 | contig 12229 bp, 12 predicted proteins | sample Poulit2014_FD_76345 | JGI IMG/M metagenome (GOLD analysis project Ga0079226, IMG submission 76345) | Agricultural soil microbial communities from Georgia to study Nitrogen management - Poultry litter 2014 | ecosystem: Environmental > Terrestrial > Soil > Agricultural land | place: USA: Georgia... | reverse complement strand
TTTACCTTCTACTTCGAATTATAGCACAACAGGTCTATCTACTCATTCGGATTCCTGCCATAAATAATTCTAAAAACAGCAGATACATACAATGCTATTGTAGTTTTGGTAAAATAAAGAAAGCTAGTCGCTTGCTAAAAGTGATATGGGCTAAGTACAGTAAAACAATCATCACTAAATTGAAGCGTGGCAAAGAGTTTGAAAATGAAAAAACAGATTGATTACATAACTTGTTTGAAAAAGGCATACGGACATGAGTGACCTAGTGTTAGTCTTTTAAAATATAAATTAAAGTGGGTCACTTGAATCACTCTTGTCACTAAAAGTGCCGATAGTGATTGTAGTGATAGGATTTAAATTAGAATTGTTTTGGTGGTGCTTTAAAAAGTGTCTTTTCATTATAGAGAAAATAATAACGCCAGAGATGAAGCATGAAGTAAATTACATGAGTGAGAAGAGAGGGGATCAATCATGGCAGAAAAAACATATGCAAAAATGGATATAATCGAACTGGTAAAAAAATATGGTGAGTTAGAATATAGACTTGACCAAACGACTCTGGAAAAGAGATTACAAGAGATTATTGAATTTCTTAATGAGGACAGAGTTCAATATGTGCTCGAACAACAAAAGGGCAAAGACCCAGGGGGATTTTTCTACAACAATGAAATGAATCTGACCAAAGCCAGAGGCGCTGCTTATAAAGGCTATGATTACAATCTTTTTGATGCAATATTCTTGGCTGTACTTATTTCCTTATTCGACCAACCCTTATTCAAAAACCTTAGAAAACAATCATGGGTAAATAACCATCGACAAGAAGAGGAAGATTGGGTAAAAGCATTTACAAATAAGTTGAGTCGTTTTGAAACGTTGTGGGATGAGAGAGGCAATCAGAAGTCATGGGAGGTCATATCGGTAAATTTGGAGAGCCTATTCTATCGATTTACATTACTATCTAATCTGAGTAATCATGCTATGGAACTTCAAAATAAATTATATACATTGGTAGAATTGTTTGAAGAACTACCTGACCACCATAAAATAACATTTTATAATCAAGCAATGAAAAACAGGATTCCAACCATGCTAGGAAAGTTAGAAGAATACGTCCAATCACTAAAAGAAACTAATCCTGATGAATATAGCGATTACAAAATACATAGAAGCCTTGTTGAAGTTGATAGACAACTTGAAACACAAAAGGAGTTAGACAAGTATCTACAGGCACTAAAGCAAACTCATTCAGATGAAGATAATTGAACCCCTGCAATTGATAAACAAGTTGAAAAGTAAAGTATCTGGTGTAACAGCCAGATGCTTATTTTTTTTGTCTTTTTTAACATCCGAAGTTTATTGATGAAAAATGATAATTATTTTCGTATAGAGGAGATATTTTTCCCCGTCCATAATGAGGAGTGTAAAGAACAACTGATGTAACTCAAAAAGAATGTTGCTCTTTACAATCAAACTGGAGAGGAGGGAAAATGCTTTGAATTTAGAACACACATCGATTTCAAATTTATTGCTACTACCAAAGAGCTTTGACATTACAAGCCATGTAGACACTACCCAGAGAATATTAAAGCGACATAAAGTGTTCAGCGAATTATACAAATTAGAAGAGTCGATTCAACCTGTTTTAGCATCAATGGAAGAAACAGGGTTGGTAGTTGCAGAAGAGTGGTTCGGGAGCGGTTTAGAGAATAAGCGTACTAAATTGCAAGAAGTAATTGAAGAAATCAATCAATACATCGGTGAACCAAAAAATAATCAGATTGATAAAAAAATACTAGATAGTTATTGGAACAAAAATGGACTACTCCCTGCAAATTCCTTTGAAGAATTAAGTAGGTATCGAGAACTTCATCCTACTTATAGTTTAATGCTGAAGTATAAAAAGCATGAAAGCTACATCAAACAGTGGGGAACAAAGATAAAACATCAAGAGATTGAACTAGACGATGGTGTTTTGATTAAGGGACAGATTCAAAGTTTTTCGAGCTACACTGGAAGAATTACGGCTAGAAATCTACCCTTGACCTCAATACCCACTGCAATGCATGATTACATGCTAGCACCCAGAGGATTCCGCTTAGTTAGTCTCGACCTAAACAATGCAGAATTGCGATTTCTAGCTTACTACGGTAGGTGTGATTCATTAATTAGTAAATTTAATGCAGGTAAAGATATTCATCATGAAACGGCTGAACTCATTCAAAAAAGAATTAACAATCATGTGGTAGATGATAGACAGGCTCGTGAACTTGCAAAACGTTACACATACAGTTTTTTGTACGGTGCAGGATTGCAAACCATCACTAAGAACCTGCAAAAGGTATACAAAGAAGTAACCAGTGCAGATGTAGTAAGTATAAATGAATCCTTTACACGTAAGTACCCTGAAGTTCAAAGGTTTTTGGCTGAAAGAGAAACTAGTGAAAGTCTACAATCATCATTCGGTGAAGTCAAACCAGTTGCAACATTTCACAGAACACAACGAAGGAATTTCACCCTTCAATCAAGTGTTAGTGTGGCGATTAAAATGCTTATGACGATTTTAGCTAGGCGCAACATTGAAATAGTACATGTGTTACATGACGAAGTTTGGATTCTAGTCCCAGAAGAATCGAACATTGACAAGCTAATAGAGAAACCATTGGGAGAATTTGAAGGAAAAATAATAAACACTTTCAGAGGTTTTCCTTGTAAGGGATTGCTGACGATAGAGAAAATTGGAAGAAAAATACAATGAATAATAATGAAGAAGTAATTTACCTTGATGATTTTAATGAGAAAGTAAGCGATGGGGCGGTTAGCTTTTTAATTACAGATGCAAAGTACGACATGATTAAAACGAGAAAGAATGAAGATGTTCAAATTATTAAGTTAACAGTAGAAGTTCGAGAACTTGATAATCCCTCAGGCGATAAAGAAGTGAAAAATATCAACCTTTTTGTAAATAAAACACCTAGAGGCTCATTTCACAGATTTGTGAAGGCTGTATTAGAAGTAGTTCGAACAACTGCTTTCACCCCAAGCATTTTAATTGGTTTAAAAGGAAAAGCAATGCTGTCTCATTACACACCAGAAGGTTCTGAATTCGCCTACCCACAAATGAATGATTGGGCTTTTTATGCCACTTCAGCCAAAGTGAGCAAAGCGTTGGAAGAATATATTGATGATAACTTAGATGATTTGGACGATTAAAGGAGACGAGAAAATGTATAAGATTGCAAACATAAAAAACTTAAAATTTATTCGACAGTATGTACGTGATTTAGAAATAGAAATAAAAGAGATTGAAGAGTTTAATAGTTACTCCAACTTTGTAAGGGAAGTAAAAAGTGCAAATTTAAAATCAATAGATATTCTGGAAAAGTTGACCGCTGATTATATCAGTCATGTACCAATCCATCAGCTAATAGAAAAACATGTGTTGGATTTGAACCCTAACGGTAATAGCGAACTTCCACTTTCAGTCAAGTTTGCTTTTGACCAGATGATGTTAGATGTGGGTAAAGAAATAGTCGGTTATTCAATGAGTGACTCTGGACGTATCAGCTTTAACAACAAGAACTTTGCTGAGTGTGTAATGCAATTATTTTCTTTAGTAGTTAATCGAAACGATCCGGAAAGTCTACTTGTTTACAACAAGGAAAAAGGTTACTGGGAAGATGCTACGCAACCGTTACACAGATTAATAATTGAAATAGCACATGCCGCTGGAGAAAATATTGAGGACAGTTGGACAGTCCATATAGAAAAATCAATCGTTGAAATTCTTAAAAGGAAAGTAGTCTTCATAGAGTCGCCAAACTTTAACAAAGACCACTTCCCATTAGGAAACTATACACTTAATTCTACCACAGGTGAACTAGTGCCACATGCATCAAGTCACCTAGCTACTTTTGGTAGTTCGGTAGACTGCCAACCGAATACCGATTGTTCTGTATTTCAACAGTTCTTAACAACACTCTTTCATGACGTTAAAACGATTGAATTTGTACAGGAGTGGTTCGGTTACACACTTTCTACGAGCCACAAGGCAAATGCATTCCTAATTGGAGTTGGTTCGGGTGCAAACGGTAAATCAACTTTATTTGATGTATTAGTTCGATTAGTTGGAATTGAAAATGTCGCCTCTGCTCCCTTGTCTAACTTTAACAGTGATTTTGGATTAGAACCTTTAGTTGGAAAGAAACTTAATCTTGCCACCGAATCAGATGTTGATGCATTTAAAACAGGTAAACTTAAGGCATTAACGGCTGGTGAAGACATTTCCATCAACAGAAAAAACAAAATGGAAATTACCACGAAACTACCAGCGAAGCTTGTTTTTCTCGTGAATGAATTGCCTTTGCTCACCGATGACAGCTTCGGTTTTGAACGCAGGTTGCTCATTCTTCCGTTTGACAAGACATTTCTACCCCATGAACAAGATAAAGATCTACCCAAGAAGCTTAATGCTGAATTAGAAGGCATCCTCTCTTGGGCATTAGAAGGGCTGAAACGATTAATTGAAAACAACTATAACTTTACTGTTTCCTCCACCATGCAAAACGCAAAAGATAAATATTTTGGAGTTGGGAATCCAGTTGAAAAATTTGTAGAAGAGTGTGTGATTGCTGAACCGTCTAACGTGATGGATGCTAGAGATTTACTCAATGCGTACTCTATTTGGATGACTAACAATGATTTTCCGTTTAAAGGTACAGACACTCCTCAGAAATTTTGGAAATCTTTTAAAGAAGTAATGGATGTAAAATTAATCGAATTTACACGTGGAAAATCAAATGGAAAGACAGTTGTCCGTGATATTGCACTAAAATAAAAAGCTATTCACTGTTGTCACTAGCATCACTAGTAGTGACTAGAGTGACGGCAGTGACAAGATTTACAGTCAATTAAACGTTAAGAGTTCAAGTATATATTATAGAAAGGATACGGATATCATGTACTTCAATGAACCATCAGACCATCAGTACCAAACATTCATCGATATACTTGCAGAAATGGTATCTAGATATGCAGAAAGTCAATCAAAGAAAGGAGAAAGTATAGGTGGAGGAAGCAATCAGACTGAACAACCAACAGAATCATCATCAAGAATCGATTAAACGTGTAGCTCTCTATGCTCGTGTCTCTACGGTTGAACAAGCAGAAGAGGGTTATAGTATTGATGAACAGATAAACATTTTAAGAGATTGGTGTGACCGTGAAGGTCATACCATCTACAAAGAATATGTAGATAGAGGGGTAAGTGGTAAGGATATCAAAGGTAGACCCGCAATTAAACAGCTATTGTATGATGCCACACAAGGTGAATTTGACATGGTCTTAGTTTGGAAAATGAATCGTCTTTCAAGAAAAAGTGTCGACTTGCTTACCATTGTAGACCAACTACAGAAACGTAACATCGGCTTTCGTTCCTACACAGAAAAGTACGAAACAGAAACGCCCTCTGGTGTGTTACAGTTTCAGATGATGGCAGCTATTGCGGAATTTGAACGTGCGAATATAGCTGAAAACGTTAAAATGGGCATGATTGCCAGAGCGAAAGAAGGGCTTTGGAATGGGGGTCAGGTACTGGGATATAACGTCATTAAGGAGCCAAGCGACAACCGAAAAGGAGAAGTGTCCAAATTATATATTAATGATGAAGAAGCAATTACCATTCGTAAAATTTTCGACATGTATGTAAATGGACATGGTTACAAAGCCATTTCCAATCACTTAAACAAGCAAGGTTTTAAGACAAAGAAGAATAATCATTTTTCCATTAATGCCATAAAGACGATTTTGTCCAATCCAGTATACGCTGGGTACATCAGATACAATGTTAGACGAGATTGGAGCGAAAAGAGAAGAAACAACATCAATCCAGATCCAATCATCGTTCCAGGACAACATGAACCGATCATTACACAAGAAACATGGGAACAAGCGCAAATAAATATGAAGAAGCGCTCTAGAAGACCAAACCGAATTCATGATGGGGAGTTTCCACTAACTGGTATTCTACGTTGTCCTGTGTGTAATTCAGGTATGGTGGTTAGCAGAACAATCAATCGTAACAAGGACGGTACAAAACGTAAGCTAGAATACTACGCCTGTGGTGCATGGAAAAATAAAGGTACTGCGGTATGCCGCTCGAATACAGTACGAACAGATTATGCTGATAAATATGTACTTGAAAAACTAACGAAGCTTGCGGATAACGATATATTGATTAAACAAATTGTCGATAATATCAACGATAAGAATCAAGCAAATACCGCTCCATTACAACATGAATTTGAGTCACTGAAACAATCCTTGTCTTCTTTACAGCATAAAAAGGAAAAATATTTACAACTGTATGTGGAGGAAATCATCAGCAAAGGTGACCTTTCTAAACAACTAGTGGAAATCGAACAAAAAGAAGTACATTTAAAGGAACGTTTACAGCCAATCGAGGGTCAACTCACTTATGATGGAACCCCACAGATCGATTACCAAACAGTGAAGCGTGTAATGAAAGATTTTGTCGGTGCATATAAAGGAGCACTTACCAGGGAGCAACGAAAATCATTACTGCACTTATTAATTCATAAGATAACTATTTCTGAAGACCGAAAAATAGAGACAATCCAAATTCAAATGAATAACGAAGTCACACGATACTTCAAAGCGAAAGAGGGAGCTAGCTCATCCATAGACGATGAGTCGGCTCCCTCTTTTCACGTCCTTCTTGACTTGTAGTAACCGCTACAAGTGCGTCTAAGCGGCATTTCAAATATATATTATTCCCTTGAAGTAATCCTACTTCATTACAATTTAAATCGTCCAAGGAGGAAATGAACTTGAAAAATTATCAAGGGAAATATGAACAGATGGAGCTGCTGAAGGTAATCGAAGATGCACCAAAACGAATCCCTGCCAAACGAGTCGATGTCGTCAGCTTAAAGATGGTAAAAGAAAGTAGCATGTTGTACAAAAAACGTGTCATTCGCAGTCCAGAGGATGGTTACAGGTTACTCCAGCAATTTCTAGGAGATGTCGACAGAGAACACTTTATCGTTGTCTGCTTAGATACAAAAAACCAACCAACCGCAATTAATGTCTGTCACATTGGAAGTTTGAACGCTAGTATAGTTCATCCGAGGGAAGTCATGAAACCTGCGATACTTTCCAATGCGGCTTCTATTTTGGTTGGGCATAATCATCGTGCGACACGTTCGTAACTGAAAAGGTTACACACGCTGTCTGAAAGTCGAAAAGACTGCAAGAGAGTCGTGAACTCTTAACTCGATAGGTAGAATGATAGGGTAACGCCTTGAAATACCTACTCTGATACTCCGACATGCGTTATTCGAATGTGTAAAAGAATAGGGTGTGAAGCTCGGTGAAGTCGGCTGAAAGTTGTCGTAGTGCTAGTTTATCTGGTAACCGAAACCTAACTAGAGGTAGTTAGTACAACTGATAGGCCGGGAGTCGTTAAGAACTTAATATGGTGAGAATGTGATAAAACACTGACGAACTAGCGAACGAAATGTCTGTAAGTGGCGAGCACTTAGAAATGAGTGGGCTTGATGAAAATTCAAGTGCGTTCCGTGGGCGAGTACCTATGGTGGTTTCGAAAGCTCCATGCACCGTTACAGGCGGTGGAGAGGACGCCAGGCAAGAGCTAGCACCTAAGTTAAGGAATAGATAGAGTTAAGGGAACGTGGAAAGCTATCAACATGGAGAGTTCACACTCGGGTGAAGTGGTAGGGAGGAAAGGATTCGTCTATAACTTCCTTTTATGATAGTGAGAGTAGAGGCATGAGCGTTGAAGTTTCTGTAATGGAAATGGAGCAACAGCCTCAAGTCGTTTAGTCAAATTTATTTCAACTCAATCACCTCAAGGATTCTCGTATGACTAAAAAGGTCACGAGCCAAGTTTGGAGCGTGATAGACCTTGAAAGAAAATTATAAGAAAATCCCTAGAATGAAAAATACGAGGTTACGTCATGCGGAATACTACGGCATGACAGAAACATTTGATATGCTTTTTGCAAAGAGTAAAGAAAATCAAAAGTTGACGAATCTAATGTCTATTATTACTTCAGACGATAACATCCTTCTCGCTTATCGCAATATTAAGCGAAACAATGGGAGTGCAACGGCTGGAGAAGATAAAGTTACTATCAATGATATTGAAAAGCTAAGTAAAGAAGAATTCATTGAAATTGTAAAGAAAAGATTCGCACATTATAATCCTCGAAAAGTAAGACGTGTGGAAATACCAAAAACGAATGGAAAAACTAGACCATTGGGAATCCCGTCTATGTGGGACCGGGTGGCGCAACAATGTATCTTACAAGTGTTAGAACCTATATGTGAAGCTAAATTTTATAAATACAGTTTTGGTTTCAGACCGACTAAGTCGGCGGAGAATGCAATTTCAGCTTGTGCCTTGCGGATAAGCAGGAGCAAAATGCAATACGTGGTGGATGTGGATATCAAAGGATTCTTTGATGAAGTGAAACATTCAAAACTAATGCAACAAATCTGGACAATGGGCATCCGAGATAAACAATTACTTGTTATTATTCGGAAAATGCTAAAAGCGCCTATTGTCTTACCGAATGGAAAAACCATTTATCCGATAAAAGGGACACCACAAGGCGGAATACTTTCTCCTTTGTTAGCGAACATCAATTTAAACGAATTTGATTGGTGGATAGCAAATCAGTGGGAAAGTAAGAAATGTCGTAATATCAACGACCACCTTAATAAGAAAACTGGATTGTACAGCCACCAATATAGGTATGAGCAATTAAGAAAAACATCTACACTAAAAGAAATGTACATTGTTCGCTATGCAGACGACTTCAAAATATTTACAACAACACGTTCCAATGCCGAAAAGATTTTTCTGGCAAGTAAAATATGGCTAGATGAGCGATTAAGCCTTCCGATTTCGGAGGAAAAGTCTACTATTACAAATCTTAAAAAGAAGCGTAGTGAATTTCTAGGCTTTGAGCTGAAAATGGAACGCAAAGGTTATGACCGCTTAAAACGGAAACGATATGTTTGCCAGTCCTATGTAGCGGAAAAAGCACGTAAGAGGATTAAGGGACAACTTAAAGATCAAATCAAGCTCATGCAAAATTCACCAAACGGAAACAATTTAATCAAGAATATCCGAATCTACAATAGTATGGTGATTGGCATTCATAATTATTATCAGATTGCGACACAAGTAAACGATAGTTTGATGCCGATACAATACCAATTAACAATTGTAGAGCGTCACCGATTAAAACAGTTTTCGCTTCGTAAGCAAACTAGCTATCCAATTAGAGACCAGGGTTTAAAACCTTATTTGAAATCAAAAATGACCAGGTATATTAATGGATACCCCCTTATTCCTATTGGGTTTATTAAAACAAGAACGGCGCTTATGCCCAAAAATGGTGTCAATAAATTCACCGTTGAGGGGCGTAAACTCATGCATAAGGAACAAAAGTCAGTTCCAAACTGGCAAGTTCAATGGATTAGGAAACATCCTGTCATTAATGAACGAGCAACAATTGAATTTAACGATAATCGAATATCGCTGTTTGTTGCCCAACAAGGAAGATGTGCTGTATCGGGGGAAGAGTTAATTCTGACGGAGATGGATTGTCACCATAAACAATTATGGAGTCTGACAAAAGACGATAGGTACTCCAATCTAGTCTTGATTACTAGGGAGGTTCATCGGCTGATTCATGCCACAGAAATTGACACAATCCGCATGTATCTTGGACAGTTGAATTTAAATGAGGAGCAAATGAAAAAGCTAAACAAACTACGGGTATTAGTTGGCAACGAAGAACTTTAACAATAGGGAAATCTAATAAATAAAACAAGATTGAGGAAAATGAAATAGTTGGCAAACGATGGAATGCCGTGTGCGATGAAAGTTGCATGCACGGTGTGGAGCAGGGGAAAAGGTGGAGATTACTTCAAAGCCTTACCTATTGCTATCCTCAGGAAACAGTGAACCAAGTCAAGAAGACATCCAAGTTACTAGAAAACTTGTAGAGGCAGGAAAGATTATGGGCATTGAATTACTTGACCACATTGTGATAGGAGAAGATGAATTTGTCTCACTCAAAGAAAAAGGATACATCTAATCAAATGTTGTACGATGCCGACTGGTTTAAAGAACGAATGTTTAAGACGTTTGGTAAAATTCTTTCCGTAGATGATGTAAGCTATGAATCTATTTTGTTTGAACGTGATGAGATTGACGAAGCGATCATTGCAAGGGAACACCTAAATCAATTACCTACCCCGCTCCTTACCCAAACGTACATGTTTGTCGATGAGAATGCGGTTGAATGGCTGCTTTTGATTGTAATTGATGAGCATGATGGTAAATTACTCTTTGAAACATGGATGAAAAATGGAAAGGTTGTATTAACCAATCAAGATGATAAAAAAGGAATTTATTGACTTCATCGAAGGAGGTAAATAGAGAATGCGCTGTATATATTCATAAAGGCTATTAGTGTGAAAGATGTAAACACTAATAGCCTTTTTTAATCCCGAGAAAAGTTAGGAGACAAATAAATGATTAAAATTCAAATGATGGCAGATGTTCATGCTTTAGAGGCAGATGAACATTTGCCTTCTTTTTATGTGGAGGAAGTTAAGAATCAATTTTTAATATGGTATGAAGCTGAAAATGAAGGAGAATCATTAGATGAATTTAGCTTGCAACCCTATTCCTGTATCTACCATTTTGATAAAGAGGAAGACATGCAGATGTTAATTGATTACATGAATGCATTGGAATTTGTAGATGTTGAAAGAGCAGATGGAAAGAAATATTTCCGAATTGGTCTCATGCAAGACCATCAAATGTCCATTATTTATTTCTTAGAAGGAACACTACCACGAAAAACAGAGCATTGGCTTGAGAGTTAGGAGGAGAAGGTATGTTTTGTGACAAGAAAAAACGGTACATGACTAGGATGATCGATGAAGTGGTTCACGTAGAAATACAAAAAATCCTGTGGGATTTAATTGATGAACAACGGCAGCAGGATAAAGAGCTAGACTACTTACAAGTATTTGAATTAAAAAATATACATGGAAAGCAACACATCGTCCATCGTCAAGAAATTCCTGAGAGAAGGGTTAGATGGACCTTTGAATTAAAACACACCACACCAATAGAAACGACAATTTGGTGCATAGACAGTGATGAATACCAAATGATGTTACTACCAAGTGATTACTGAGAGGTGATTAGAGATGAATAATAAAGAAGTTGTAATAGACATTGCCAGAGGCATTCTGGAAGTTATTTTAGGTGTGCTATGTAAAAAGTGACTTTATTAATTATTTGTGTGAAAGGCACTCAGTACACACCGAGTGCCTTTTATCATACTTTTTATCTGATAATGCTTTTTATACATTTGCAGAGTTTGCGGATCATCCATATTCTGGTGTTTTTGGTTTTAGAAAATCTTCTCGTTCTTTTCTAGTTTCTTGATGTCTTTTTCTAAGTGTTTTCCCAAATTTTTCAAGAACTTGCAGGTCTGACTTTAGTTCGCCAGGGTCCGGACGATTTACATCTAATGGAACAGATTTGTCATGTCCAAACATCCATTTAGAACATTTACTCATTCCAGAGTCAATAATCGAGTAATCTTCTGTTGTCACAGTTACTGCCTTTAGACGTTGAGTTTGAACAGATTGCGAAAAACGAAAAACAGATTCATACAATAAATCTCGTTCAATTAATGATTCCCATGTTTCTCTTAATAATCCATAAAATTCTCCAGACTTTCTATTATATTCTTCATTATTTGATTGATATAATCCTTTCAAAGATTCAAGCTCTTTATTAAGATACGATATTCGGTCTTTTACATTCATAGCGTGCCAAGGTTTGCTATTAGTTACTTTACCTACAGATTTCCCTGTATTTCGTACTGTTTGGGCATGAAAATATACGTCTTCTTGCGATTCTCCTGCTTTTACTTCTAGAGAAAATAAAAAGGAAAGATCATGGGTGAAAACTATAACCTGTCTTTTTTTTGATTCTTTTATTAAACGTTCGGCAATTTTTTCTCTATATCTATGATCTAAAGAAGTTACTGGATCATCAAAGACAATTGGACATTCGTGTTCACCTAAGTCAAGCTCTGCCAAAAAACCCGCTAATGCTACAAGAGGCCACTGAAAAAGTCCAAAAAGACAAGAT
>Ga0079226_10003393_pt1 | contig 12230 bp, 8 predicted proteins | sample Poulit2014_FD_76345 | JGI IMG/M metagenome (GOLD analysis project Ga0079226, IMG submission 76345) | Agricultural soil microbial communities from Georgia to study Nitrogen management - Poultry litter 2014 | ecosystem: Environmental > Terrestrial > Soil > Agricultural land | place: USA: Georgia... | reverse complement strand
TAGCGATTGCATTAGAACAGACAAAAGCAGACGGATCGTCTGAAATGGTAGGGCTAACTAAAGGTATGTTCAAGCTTCCAGGTACTGAAGGAGCTACTAAAGAGGATACTATTGAGTTCCAACAAGAGGAAATCGAAGGGGAATTCTCAGCACGTAAATTTGATGATATTTCTCAGATTATGGTGGAAATCCCTAAAGATGATGCTGAAGACGTGAAAGCTAAATTTATGGATAAATTATTCCAAACTGCGGTGCTTCCCTAAAGTAGTATCATCCAGTGAGGTTAATGATACAGGAGATAGTTTAGGAGCTTATACAGAGCCACTAGCCAGTGATGTAGGCGAGTTAGAAGAAGATCAATAGTAACACATAGCAATACAATTAGGGGGCGTAAAAGCCTCCTATTTTTAATGTAAACAATAACGTACACACTATTAAAACAATTATGAAAACTGAAGGGAAATGAAAAAAATGGCTAAGAAAACACTCACATTAGTGACTGGAATTGATGAAGAAAAAAACGAAGTGATTACACAGGATTATCCGTATCCTATTTTTGTTAAAGGCAGCTTGGTTAAGAAGGCAATTGATCTAGGGGTCGAGTTGGAAAAACTAGGAGAAGAAAATGTAGACAGTGGGGTTGTAGATGATCTGGCAGACTTTGCAGTTGAATTATACAACAAGCAATTTACACGTGACGAGTTGATCGATGGTATAGATGCCTCAGATCTGTTTACAAAACTAACTGAAATCCTAAGCTCAGTCATGGGTGGAGACGGGGGAAACGCTCAAACAAAAAAGCATATCACGGAGAAGAAGCTTTAACCGAAGAAGACTTCTCATGGACTAACCAGAAGAAAGCTTTTGATGCTCTAGTTAAAGATCTATTACAAAATGAGTATAAATTAACAGAAATATATAATATGGATTTGTTTTATTTCATGGATGTCCTACAGGAAGAGAAAGAAGAAGTACAAGAACGCTCATTGTTTGGTGCGTTCGGTAAGTAGTAGCTACTCAATTTTATTGGGTGGTTATTTTTATTTTATTACAAGAAAGGAGGGCATTAAATGGCAAGTGGGTCTCCTATTGGAAACATGATTATAGCTGTGGATCTTGACAGTTCAGGTGTAAACAAAAGTATGACAGGACTTAGACGGCAAATGAAGTCTGTTAACACTGAAATGAGAGCCAATTTATCCTCATTTAGTCGGTCAGAGAAGTCAGCAGAGAAGTATGGAGTCATGATTGATGGCTTAACAAAAAGGCAAAAGCTCCAAGCCACAGCAGTAGAGGAAGCCCGTAAAGAATACGAGGAAATGGTTAAACAGCACGGGGAAAACTCTGCTAAAGCTGAAGGGGCAGCTAATAAACTTAACGAACAGATAGCCTTGTATGAAGAAACCGGACGAGAATTATCTAATCTAACATCCGAGTTTGAAGAGTTTCAGAAACAACAAGATATACAAGCCTCTAAATGGCACAAGGTAGGCACCTCAATGGAAGGCATAGGTAATAAGCTAAAGTCCGTGGGTGGCAATCTGCAAGAGGCTGGAAAGAAATTAACTAAATTTTCTGCCTTGGTAGTTGGGGGTGTTGCAGCGGTAACTGGTGGTTTGTTTGCTATGACAACCAAAGCTACTGAGGCAGCAGATGTAATAGCTAAAGGCGCTAAACGGATGAATGTATCTACAGACTTTTACCAAGAAATGACATACTGGGCTTCCCAAAATGGGATAGAACATGGACAGATGGAAAAAGCTGTAGGTCGATTTAACCAACGTATGGGGATGGCTCAAAATGGTAATGAGAAATACGCTAGCGCCTTGCAACAGATGGGTGTTGATATGGATGCGGTACGAGACGGGACCCTTTCAACTGATGATGCGTTTGCTCAGTCCATTCAAACACTTTCCGAGATGGAAAACGAACAAGACAAAGTTAACCTTGCTACTGAAATGTTTGGTACTAAAATGGCACGTGACCTACTACCTGCACTGAATGATGGCTCCTTATCAATGGAGGATGCGAGAAAAAAAGCAGAAGAATTAGGTCTTGTAATGAGTCAAGATCAACTGGAAGCAGCAGAAGCATTTCAAGATGCACAAGATGATATAAAACGGTCAATGGCTGCGGTAGGAATGCAAATAGGGTTAGATCTTATGCCTCACTTCCAGAGGATGTTTGATTGGATTCTTGAGCATATGCCGGCTATAAGAGAAACAATATTTAATGCTTTTGAAGGAATAGTAGATAAAGTAACTGATCTAGTTAACTGGTTTAAGGATTTAAGCCCGACTATGAAGAAGGCTATAGCAGGGTTTACTGGACTAGGGTTAGCAATCGGACCGATTCTACTTATAATAGGAAAACTAACGTCTGGATTGGGTGGTATATTCCTTGCAATATCTCCATTACTGAAGGGTGTAGCTAAAGCAGGTGGACTATTTAAAATCTTAGGTGGGGTATTTGCAACACTAACTAGCCCTGTAGGGTTAATAGTAGGTGCAATAGCGTTGCTTACAGCAGGATTTGTACTGTTATATAAGAAGTCTGATACATTTAGGAACTTCATACATAAATTAGGTGCTAGTCTGAAACAAGTGTTCCAAAAAATAATGACTGCAATCCAACCTATGATAGATAAAATAGTAGGATTCTTTCAGGACAATATCCCTAAGCTCATAGAGGGCATCAAGAATGTTATTAGCAGTGTAGGGGAATTTATAAAACCTGTAATTAATGCAATTGTATCGTTTTTCGAAGATGTTATATCGAAACTGAAATCCTTCTGGGATAAAGAAGGAAAACAGATTGTAGAAGCAGTAAAGAATATAGGAAATATTATAAGTACAGTCATGAAAGCAATATGGTCTGTAGTAGATCCTATAGTGAAATCCATATGGAAAGTCATTCAATGGGCATTTGACAAGATACTAGCAACAATTGATTTTGTAATGCCAGCGGTACTTTTTATTATAAAAACCGTATGGGGTAATATCAAAGGTGTTATAACAGGCGCACTAGATGTCATTATGGGTGTAGTGAAGGTATTCACAGGCTTATTTACCGGTGACTTCTCCAAAATGTGGGAAGGTGTTAAACAGATATTCACGGGTGCCATAAAAGCAGTATGGAACTATATTCAGCTGCTATTTGTTGGTAGGATTCTCAAAGGAATCGGAAGTTTTGTCAGATTATTCGGTGGACTTATTAAAAGCATGTGGACGAGCGTACGATCCGTATTCTCAACTGTAATAAAATGGATTGTCGAGTTCGTGAAAAATCGCTTTACGGCAATGAGTAACACGATAAGTACAATCACGACAACGATCAGAAATGTTATTTCTAGGATTTGGAATGCAATACTTTCATTCTTCAGAAATATCATAAAATCTATTGTTGATTTTGTTATGCAAAGGTTTACCAACTTGAAAAATAATGTTACAAATATTTTTACTGGTATACGTGATATGGCAAAACGTGTCTGGAATAAAACGAAGGACAACATTGTTAATCCTATAAAAAATGGTGTTAACTGGGCAATTAAGAAGTTCAAAGGATTCAAAGATAGTGTGAGCACAACCTTTAAAAATATAAAGGACAACGTGTTCGGTTATGTTTCCGATATGATTCAGAAGATCAAGGACATGCCGGGTAACATGAAGAAAGGCATTGAAAATGGCGCTGGAAAAGTGAAAGATGGAATGTTAGAAATTGGACGTAAAATGGTTGATGGAATGGTGTCGGGAGCCAATGGTGTTATTGCAGGTGTCAACTGGGTGCTAGAAAAGTTTAATGCATCCACATTAGACACGGTTAAGGCTAAGAGTTTACCGGGTGTTAAAAATTGGTACGCTCACGGCACAAAAGGAGCACATCCCGGAGGTCCGGCTGTTGTAGGTGATGGCAAAGGCTCAAACGCAGGTTCTGAATTGATGCAAGACCCGAAAGGTAATTTCTCACTAAGTCCTGCAAAACCAACCCTAATACCAAATATGCCTAGAGGTACACAGGTATGGTCAGCAACCGAAACAAGAGAAGCGCTAACTCCACAGTATGCATGGGGTATAAACTTCAAAGACGTAGCCAAAGCCTTAAATCTAGGTGGAGGAGCTTTAAAGTATTCCGATTCTAAAAAAGGACAAACGATAGGAAAGCTTTCATCTGGTGTAGGTACAGCATTTGATGTATATAACGAGGCTCCTAAAGCCTTATTAAATGCAGGACTAAAAGCAATGGGGGTAGAGGTACCTAACTTCCCTGCTGCAATCGGCAAGATGGCTAAAGGCGGTTTCAATTACGTTAAAGATAAAGCTGTTGGTTTCATAAAGAAAACGCAAGACGACGAATTAGAAAGTATGGCTGGTCCAGTATCGGGTGGTGCCTCTGCTTGGAGGTCTCACATTAGAAAAGCCGCAGCAAGAATGAACGAGTCTATCACTAGTAGGCACGTGAACGGCATTATTGCTCAAATCAATCGAGAATCGGGCGGTAATGAGAAGATCACTCAATCACCTCAAGTCGTTGATGTTAACACATTAGCAGGAAACCCTGCACGTGGGTTGCTCCAATATATACCGCAAACATTTAGCGCTTATAAAATGCCGGGTCATGGTAATATTTATTCTGGTTACGACCAACTGTTAGCATTTTTTAACAACAAAAACTGGAGGAAAGATTTACCTTATGGCACAAGAGGATGGGGACCTACTGGTGTACGTAAGTTTGCTACTGGAGGCTTAATTAAAAAGAAACAGTTAGCCATGTTAGCCGAAGATGGGCACCCTGAGATGGTCATTCCTACAGATCCTAAGCGTAGATCAGATGCTATGAAGCTACTAGCATTAACTGGCAAGATGTTGGGTGTAGGTGGAGACGATCAAGGCAGTGTCAGACCTAATAGACTCCCTAATGTTAATAACAGCGGTCAGAGTGAGGAAGTTGCATATCTGAAGAAGAGTGTAGAGCTACTAACAGAACTTGTCCTATCAAGTCGCAATATTGAAAACAAGCCTGTATTATCAGAAGGAGATATTAAACGTTCTTATGACAAGATGGACTCAAGAGAATCTACTAAGCATGATGTATTCTCAGGTAGGTTAGGAGGTGCATATTAGTGAACGATTATTTTCAAATATACGATTTGAATTTTAATCCAGTACCTTTGCCGGTGGATGATTTAGGATACGGCTTGAGGGGACTGGATTTAATTGTTTCATCGGTTGGACAGGAAGTAACAGAACACAGTATTCCCGGACGTTCCGGTAACATTACTACGGGTGTACGGGACTCCGGGAGAGACATGAGTATAAGTGCAAGAATCAAAGCTATGAACGCAACAGACTACAGGTTGAAACGTGACCGGGTCTTTGCGTTTTTTAAGTCCTTGGGTGCCTTCTATGTAACGGAAGCACAGCAAGGTAACAAATTAATGAAAGTCAGAGTGGTAGAACAATACAGACCTGAAAGATCTAACAACTCGCAAACTTATGCTCTTGTCGATATACCACTCAAAATTGATGGACAACCCTATTGGTTAAGTCGTTACAAGACAATGGACTTACATAATCACAAGGGCGTATCTGCAAACGGTCATTGGTCATTTGGAATGGGGATTGATGTATCGCCTGAGAACCTGATATATCAGTATGAGGATGTAAGCGAGTTTAATATTTACAATGCAGGTATTCCGTTAAAGACGATACAGGAAAAAGATAATTGCCAAATAAAAATTGAAATAAATGAGAGTGTTACTAGCTTTATGCTGTATGATGCTACAGGTAGTAAGTGGGAATATAACCCCACTAAAAATAACGACTGGGCATTGAAGACTGGTGATGTGATTATATTTAATGGTCACGATGTCAGATTAAATAAGACTACCATCATGGAACGAACAAACAGGTATTACCCAGTAATAAAAGAAGGCATTAATAAATTCAAAATAGATGGGTTATCTCAATATAAAATAACCTTTGATTTTAGATTTAAGTATTACTAAGAAGGAGAGATAAGATGGCACGTAAAGAGATAAAGGCTCTTTTAAATGATAACGAATTAAATAAACTGAACCATAATTTTAAAGAAATTTATGACGAATTCGGTAATGTAGTCAATACCGTATCGGAAAAAGCATTTGATAAAGTGGTCGACTCAGCAAAACTGAACTGGAAAGAACCAGTTTCATCCTCAAATAATTTACCCTCTAAGGCATCTGAAGGCGACACTATAATGACAAGGAATGATGGTAAAGTTTATCGTTATGATGGCTCAAATTGGAATGAAATACAGGACATTGATCCATCAGCAATTAACGAAGTAGACAACAGACTTAGTTCGCAGTTGGCGGATATTGCGACAAACGTAAAAAAACCCCCTATCCCCATGGTAGGAGCAAAAGGAGATGGTGAAACAGACGATACCGAAGCTATCCAAGGTTCTATGGATTATGTCGCAAATTCCGGTGGCGGTATGGTTTATTTTCCAGCAGGTGAATATCTAATTTCAAAAACTATTAACATTAAAGGTGACAATATTAGCGTAATAGGTGATGATTTTAGATGTCACATACGAATAAACAAAGACGAAAATGCCTTTTTATCTAATGGAAACGACAATCTATGGTTCTCGAAATTAAGAATAACTGGAAACAAGGATGCAAACGATGACTCTTATTCTGGTGGCGGAAATGCCATCGCGGTTTATAATGGCAATAACATTAATGTTAGAAATAACTTTATTAAAGAATTTAAAGGGAAGTCTATTCACTTTTCAGGATTTGATGGTACGAATCTGTCACAGGGCGTTCACGATGGTTGGATAATGGATAATTTCATTGAACATTGTGGTGACGGTATAATGGTTTATAATGACGGAAGACGTGTAGAGGTATCGGGAAACATAATTTACAGATGCACAAATATTGGTATTTATATAGATGACTCCCACCAAATTGATGGATTGGAAATACCTAGAGTTACGACTAGGATAAACGTTGAGAATAACCATGTTAATAGTATGTTAGGAACGACAGGAATTAATTTCGCAGGAACGCAATATAGCTCTGCACGAGGTAACTACATTTTTAATGGCGGGCAAGGGACGACTAAAAATGTCAATGGTATATCTATACAAACTGTTCAAAATCACGTTCCGGCTAAACATAATATTATAGAAGGGAACACAATTGTAGGTCATACGAATTCAGCAATTGATTTAATTGGTGCATCATACAATATCATCCGAAATAATAATTTGATTAATAATAGTCTGAACAGAAGGACGGGTGGTTCTCAATCTATCAGCTTACAGTCAAATGTAGTTAGAGATGTTTTATTCGGTTCAAACCATAATATCATTGAAAACAACAAATCATTTGTTGATTCAGAAGATAGTACACTTGGTACACACATTAAGATTGTTGACGAAAATAATATAGGTAATATCATTAGATTCAACAAGATGGATGGCGGTGTATATGCTATCGGAGATGATGGAGCAAGCACAATTAAATCTGGTAATTTTTTCAATGAGGAATTAGTCGAAAAGGAAGCTTTTGAGGATGGTGAGCATAGAGCTCCATCTATCCATTTCGCTTCCGATCCTGACTCTGGATTTTATAAACGGGCAGATGGTGAGTGGGGTTTCGTTTCAAATGGTGAGCGAGTAGTATACTTCCGCAAAGGCATGACATTTGTGGATGGAAACGATGTGCAGTTTGGTACGGATACAGGTAGCCGATTTGGAACATCACCTAGACAAAAAATGGCTTTTTGGGGCGCTACTCCTATTGCTCAACCAGTAAACATTCCGCAGACTTCCGCTGCAACTTTGGCTGAATTGGAACAGGAAGTGAATAAACTAAAATACTTGTTAAGTGATCTGGGTTTAATGTCGTGATATACATTGATAAGAAGGGTTTAGAAAAACTTATTAAACAATCAGCAGAAACTAATTAAATCTGTTATGATAGATTTATAAAAATGAGGTTGGTGGTTCTTGTGTATATCTCCTTAATGATAGTATTTTTGTTTCTTATGCTGCTTATAGGTATAGCAGTTATCAAATTTGATAACAAAATTGAAAAAGAGAACAATAAAACATTCTTAGAATGGATCTTTGATAAAATTAAATAATAAAACACCTTTCTATTGAGAGAGGTGTTTTATCTTATACGAATTATTTTTGTGAGATTTGTTGTGCGACTTTTCATGTACAGTCTTTATTGTGAAACTGATTCCAATTAAAAATAACCATATAAAAACTAAATTATAAAAACCGTTGAATGTTCCGCGAATGAAAAGAAACAGGAATAAAAAGCTTGCAGAACCTATAGCTATTTTATTTATACTAATCGGACCATTTAATATGTTTTGCCATGCTTTTAGCAATAAACCGAGAAAAAGCCCAATTATAATACCAAAAAATCCAAAGTTTATGTAACTATCACCGATAAAAGAAGGTGGATAAGTGGCTCCTATATTATAGTATTCAGGGTTTATTATACTTGCAAATATTCTTTGAGTTTCTTCCGGTTTGAAGGGAACTATTGAGCTAGGAATAAAGAAAAGAGCAAGGCGTAAATATGTTGAACCGTATAGGAAATCATGCATTGTAGGTACATTATTAAACGCAGATACTGTTGTTGCAAAAAAGTAATTTAAATCACCGCTAAACAAAGATATAGAGTAAGCTTCTTTGAAGTTAAAGATACCCAACACCCAATCGCTTGCTGTTTGAAAGCTACCGCTGTTATATCTTACGTATTGCCAAACTATCATTAAATGTAGGAGCAATAGGCTGACAATTGATACTCTGCCCATTTTTATTTTCTTGGATTTTATTTTCATATAATTTATTATTCCGAACGCAAATGCTGCGCCTACAGCTAAAAATATGGATCTAGAACCAAAAACCATCATTTCTATATAAAATAATACAGCAAGAGAAATTATAGTTATAGCCTTAATTGACTTTTTCTTAATGAACAAAAATAGATAGGCCGAAATAACAAGGGTTGTTTGTAAATATCCGCTAAATAGATGTGGCATAGTTGATTTCGTTTCCCAATATCCGAATCTAGAACTTGATGTTAGTTGTGAGAGGGACATGCCGGAAAAGTAAACAACGCCTATGGTTCCTAAAAAACTCAATATGCTTGCTATTAATACGATTTTATCAAGATGAGTTTTAATTAAATTATCTTCCGCTTTGTTGCAGTTTGGTTTAATCATTTTGTAACCAATCAGAAATAGAATGAAAAATAAAGTTTGAAATACGTATACTTTCATAACTGATTCAATATCATTAATAAATCCAACAGCTGATGAGTCAAAAAGGATATGACTAAAACCTGTAGAGCCATAATTAATAACTGGTATGAAATAGAATAGTGTGCTAAACATTATGTAAAAAAGCCAAAACAAATAATTGCCTTTAATATTGATTCTAAAGTATAAAGTAATAAAAAATAGCAAAAACGGGGTAATAATGAAAGTTATTGCTAGCAAATCGATTCACTCCAATCAAGTATTAACTATTTTATTATATCAGTTATTGAGAATATGTAAATAAGGAGTGATGTAAGCAAATGTAAAGTCGGAGCTAGGTAGAAATGAATGAAAGATTTCTAAAAATAAATTATGAAAGGATGTTCGGGAGTAAATGAGGGAAACGTATAGAGGAACTAGAAGATGAGGTAGTGGAATTAGAGGAAAGGCTATCCGCTTGCCAATATCAAAATACTTTATTAGAAAAAAGAAACTTAAACAAAAATGTTATTAAAGAGATTATAGAGTATGTCGAAGAAGCAGAGGTGACGATGGATGCCGAAATGGGCGAGGTCAGATCGCTCGATGAGCTGATAAAAGATGGAAGAATGCCAAGTTTTTATTTAAAGTTAAAAAAGACCTTTGTTGAATAGTCGGAACATAAGACGTCACTTTAAATAATTCAGAAAACTAATAAGTAAGGTTAACAGAAGCATCTCAAATTGAGGTGCTTTTTTTATGTAAGAAATGAGGTGGACACAATAAACGGACAAACATCATTATTCTTATTAGATTTAAAAGGAAATGAATATACGGCAATAGCAGAAGTAAATAGGAAGAAAAGAGTAAACGGACAGCGTGAAATAACGTTGTCTTTTTTATATGAAGATATTAATGCTGACTTCATCCACGACATTGAATTTGGATGGAAGATACTTTTTAAAGGTGAATGGTACACAATAACAAGCCCAACTTATGCAATGGATGGAGATTACCATTCAGTAGGAGTGGATGATGTATTATCATTCTTTGTTGATATGAACGGGCATTATTTACAAGATGAGGTGGAAGGTAAGTCAAGTACACCCGGAACCTATTTTAGGGAGTTATTTAAAGGTACTGGATACAGTTATGTGCTAGCGGATAACTTAGCAGCTAATACATTGAATTACCAAGCTAACCAGAGCAAGACAGAGCGCTTTCTGTACGGCATTGACCGCTTTAAAGGGGAATATGTCATCCGAGGTAAAACAGCCTACATTCACGGGTTAATTGGTTCTGATAAGGATGTTATTCTGCATGAGGATCTAAACATTCAGGATGTATCCGTGGAAGTGGATGGCAGTGGATTCCATACATGGGCAAAGGGCTTTGGTGACAAGGATGATAATGAAGAGGATGCTGATTACAAATTAGAAGTAGAGTACGTATCTCCTTTAGTTACTAAACACGGGTACATTGAAGGGCAAGCAATTAGAGACGGATCATACAAGCAGAAGGATAGTTTAATAGAAGCTGTTAAAGAACAAGTAGAAAACAGTTATAAGGTATCCACCACAATTACTGCTGTAGATTTGACTGACAATGGTTACCCGGAAATGCAGTTCGAAGAGGGGGATCGTGTATGGTTGTATGTCGATAGATTAAAGCTAAATACTCAGGTTAGAGTTGTAGAAATAGATGAGACATTCGACTGGGAAGGTAATATTATTGCTGTACAGTACACGATCGGTAATGAAGGTATTGCTGCACGATATAAGACACAGCAGTATGATACGTTATCTGATTTTAGAGACATACAGAATGGCAGAAAAACATTAGAGTTTAACTGGCTACCAGAAGCAATCAAACGTGCATCCGATATTATTAACGGCAATATAGATAGTCACTTTAAATATGGTGCCGGTGAGATCATCGGTATTAATAAAAATAATCCTAATGGCTATATGCGATTTAATACAGATGGATTAGGATTTAGCCGTGATGGTGGTAAAACATATCGATCAGCTATCACCTATGAGGGTATTGTGGCTGATGCTATAACGGCAGGGACATTACGAAGTGTATTAATTGAAGCTGTTGAAATTTATGGTAGCTATATAGAAGGCACAGAAATAAAAGGTAGTACTATCATTTCCGAGAAATCTGCTAATGAGTATATAAAAATGCAAGGAACATTATTAGAATCAAAAGGCATTCATGACCGTACTTGGATGGGTGAATCGGAAGACGAACAAATTCGGTTGATGTTCCAAAATGGTCAACTTAGAGCAAGAAACGATGATAGGGAATGGTCGCTTTATTTTAACGATTATGGTATTTCTACTTTCAATGACGGTAGTGGTGAGGTTGCGGACAGCAGCGCATCAGGATTCCTGGAATTTCACAGTACTCGTTATCATGAATCTCGTGGATTAACTATAGGTTCTGGAGCAAGGTTAGCATTGGAAACAAACAGCGGACGTATTTATTTAAATTCAAGGGATGCAAGTGTAAGGGTATCAGACGTTAACGATAATTATTATCCAATTGCAGCTGCGGCATTCACTCAATCAAGTGAATCAAGGCTAAAGCGCAACATTACCGACTTACAAGATAGTGGTCTTGAAGTAGTTAACTCCATGAGAATAAGAGAATGGAAACGACTTACAAATGGCGAAGCAACTAAAATGGATAAGTGGCAAGCAGGATTAACTGTAGAAGAAGCCCCTCCGCAAATGGTTAATGGTACTGGTTTAGATTTATACACAGGATGGGCATACACAACAAAAGCCGTTCAAGAGCACTATTCATTAACGGTTGATCAACATGAAAAGCAAAACAAGAGAATGGATTTAATTGAAAGCAGGTTAGCCAAACTAGAAGGAGCAAGCTAAATGGACAACAAAATTGACATGCAAGATGTAATGGAATCATTAACTAATCAAGTTAAGGACTATGCTGTTAGATTGTCACATG
>Ga0079226_10003392_pt1 | contig 12230 bp, 8 predicted proteins | sample Poulit2014_FD_76345 | JGI IMG/M metagenome (GOLD analysis project Ga0079226, IMG submission 76345) | Agricultural soil microbial communities from Georgia to study Nitrogen management - Poultry litter 2014 | ecosystem: Environmental > Terrestrial > Soil > Agricultural land | place: USA: Georgia... | reverse complement strand
CGGGACACACCGCAGACAGGACCCGTCACGGGCCGTCTCGGCGTGCGCCCCGTCCGGCAGCGGCCTGCCGCCGTCGACCGTGATCACAGCGACCCCACCCGGCAGACCAGGCGACAGGGCCACTTCGCACTAGGGGTCGATCTCGTGCCGCTCTGCCTCCGGGACGGGAGCGCCCTCGACGTCGACCTCGACGACCGCGCAGCACACCGCCCCGGCCGGAGCGAGGGCCTGGGCGGTGATCACCCATCGGCCCCCACGTGTCCGTTGCCGGTGGTGCCAGCGTTAGCGTGCCGTCAGGGCTGAGCGTCGCCCAGTCGGGGCTGCCCGGCGCGAGGGCGAGCCGCCCCTCCGGCAACGGACACGTGGGGGCCACGAGGGCGGCTGTACCGGCACGCACGACCACGCGAGGGTAGACGGGACAAGCCGTGGTGGTGCTCGAGGCCGTCACGCCGCAGACGCGGGCGCGACCAGATCGAGAGGATGCGCGACCGGGGAGGCCGGAACCCGGCCGGCCTCGAGGTCAACTAGCAGATCCCGGCACCAGCTCATCGAGGCGCGACCTCGGACACGGCCCGACGACACCGGGCGGCGCGTCCTGGCCACCAGATCGACGACCAGATGCCGGCCCACACCTCCGACCCGGTAGTCGCAGATCAGGAAGTTCTCGGAGCGGCACCGCACCGTCATACGGATTGGGCCGCGACCCAGCCGAAGGCCGTGGAACCGCAGCTCATCGCCGGGCTGGGCAGCGCTGATCGTAATGTTCTCGGTCATGCCCCGGGAAGTGGGCGGGGCCACAGGCCACCTGCGATCCCGATGCCCCGTGGCCACCTCCACGCTGTGGGCGGCGATCATCGGGCGGGAGAGGTGCAGAGATGAAGTTGCGTCCTGCGACGATGTAGTCCATGACCGTCGGAGCTCTGGTGGAAGGTGGAGCCATGACACAACGACGTGAGAATCACCCGGGTCGGAACCACCAGTCTGCGGCGCCCACGCAGTCGCGCCGAACCAAGAAGCAATTCTTCCGGATTCAAGGAGAGAGCCGCACCCTCTGGATCGGGAATACGCGGGACTGGAAGCGGGCGCATAAGACCGGGCTGTACTTGGTCTGTCCCGATGGCGGCTGTACACAGCGACTCGTCGCCCGGCAGAATCATCACGGGACCCGGTACCTGGCAAACCACCCTGACAGCAGCGGATGCGATCACTATGTACCCGTTGGGGGCGGCGGGCGGATGACCGATGAACACCTGTGGCTGCAAGGCGCGCTTCGCGAGATCTGTCGAGAGCTTGGCTATGACGCTGAGCTCGAAGTGGACTACTCCGAAGCACGAGTCGACCTGCGCGTCGAGTCCTCCCCTCCCTTCGCATTCGAAGTCCAGCGCGTTTCCACCGACTTCGGCCAGCGACGGGAGGCGCGAGCGAATAACGGGATGCAGACCCTGTGGCTGCTGCCCGAGTCGGATCGCCAGACGGACACCGGCAAGGGCAAGAAGCGTCGCGATCCGTTGTTCTCGGAGCCCTGCGTGCGACTCGGTTACCGCGACGGTCCCGGGGTGAGCGCGAAGGTGTTGTCCGTCGACGAACTTCGCTCGACCGTGTGGCAAGGAAACGGTAGCTCCGAGGTCTACCTGCGCGCGGGCGTGACCGTCGGGAAGCTGAGTAACGACAGCCTGTCCTTTCTCTCCAGTTGGTTGCCGCTAAAGACTTTCCTGCAGCAGGTCCTCGAAGGGGACCGAAAGTGGTTATCTCAGCGCGTCATACAGGGGAGAAACGGCGGCACCTGGGCGGGATGGCTGCTGACCGCCGACGTCGCGAAACACCGGGCTGCAGTCCAGGCTGTGCGAGAGGAACGCCGGCGTAGGGAGGAATCCAAGCGAGAGGCTGCTGCGGAAGGTGAGGCCCGTAAGAAGGCTGAGCAGGAGCGAACCGCACGCGAGAAGCAGAAGGCGGCCGAGCAGGAGCAGCAAGCCCAAGAGCGGCAGGCCGAGATAGAGCGCGCCGCGGAGGACGAGCAGCGAGTCATGATCGAACGGCGGGCAGAGGTCACAGCCGAAGCGGGCCACTCTGGCGACACCGCGCCCGTGGACCGACCCGAGTCGAAGGCTGTCCGCGACCCCTGGTGGCGGAGACTCTGGCGCGCCATCGTCGGATGACGAGAACGGGCCCTGGAAGCAGGCGGCCGGCAGGCCGCGCCTGTCGACGAACCGTCGCGTCGTCTCCGAGACAGACGAGAAGAAGACCAGGCCTGACCGGGTATGCGTCTCGCTCACAGCACTCATGACCGAGGAAGTGGGCGGGGCCGTACCCTCACGGGAGCCCGCGGAGCTGGTCAGTCGCGTCGCGAGGTAGCGGCAGGCGGGACAAGCAATCAAGCCCAAGCAGACCGGTCTCGAGCTGGCGGATTCGCACGCAAAAGTCGCCGTAATGACCGTGCCGACCAGGTCCGGGAAGTGGTTGAGGCAAGGGCACGTAGGCGGTGCCGTGGAGCGGACGGGGGTCCGTCTTCATTGAAGTGTCATGGCAACCGGACCCTGAAGAGTCAGGAAAACGCTGAAGGTGCTCTCAACTACTTCGTAGACCAGAGCTTGTCGAGGCTGACATTTAGTTTTCTTGCGACTCTGTGAAGGTCACTTCTTCGCTTCTGGTCGCGGGACATGAAATTTACGATGCGCGCAGACTTGAGCATCATCAAGGGAAGTATTCGGGTGGTAATGCCACTTCTGAAGTCACGTGGCGCGTGCGCATGGTATCCAACACGGCCGTCGCCTATATCATATAAGTAAGAATCGACCAAGTCGATGCCGGGGTGCACCACGGACGAGTACATTCGGTAGAACGCATAAAGGTCGATGAGCCCAAGTGTGGACGCCATAGACTCAAGGTTGCGGGCCTGGTTACCCCTTTCGGTCTCGAAGTCAGTCCAGGCGTCTAGCTTCAGGTCCCCCACGTCCGCCGGGATGAGAGAGCTTTGGTTGAGAGTCTTCAACGTGTTCCGGCGCTGATGCTCACTCCTGTTCAACGCGGCGGGTGCCGCGTCGTCAAAGCGATCGACCCATATGATCCAGAGCGTTGTTTCGAGCGCGGCGCGGGCAAGCGGCATGAGTGTGATAGGGAGGTCATCCGGAAGGTGTGGGCGTATCACGCCTGCGAGTTCGAACAGGTGCGTGGTCAGGGTGACCAGCATGTGTGCCTGGGGTTCAGTCTTCTTGAACTCGGGGCGAGGGTTCAGGATCACTGTTCCCGCGTCGACCCAGGACTGCCAGATGCTTTTGATCTCGTCCATGGCGTCGAGGACGTCTTCGTTACTCACGTCGGCGGGCCGGCCTTGGGGAACCATGACCGAAGCCTAGTCGTGCACGACTCGCGCCCCCAGGAGCAACCCCGGTAAGTGGCTCCATGCATCCACAGGACGGGGCCCTCGACCACTACTACGCCGGAGCCGCGCTGGCGGAGTTGAGCTTGCGCCCGGCTTCCCGGAATGGGTGACCCGCAGGGATGTGACCGGTACCGACCTACGCAGCCGGATCGCGGACCGAATGCATGCCGAACAGTCGAAGCTGCGGTATGAGCGCCGACCTCCGAACTAGGACTGGACCTCTGCATAACATCGCCCTCACCCGTGCTTGTGACGTGCTGTTGGATCTCGCATCAAGCCCGCCGGTACCCGAACGCGATCAGCAGGTGGATACAGGTAATGAATCAATCGAGCCGGTCCCTCCCCGGACAACGAGACGTGCTCTTCGGTCCACCGAGACTGGATGGCGAGGGGAACGCGCCCAGTGCCAGGGACTCCTGAAGCCTGGAATGGGCGCGAGACGGCGACCAGGACACGCCCACAGGGTTCGCTGACCTCGCTGTTCGCTTGAGATGGAGTCGAGTCTCTTCCGGCTGTCAGACCGTGCATCGACCATATGGGCATGGTCAGCGAGAATGAGTACCCGGACTTCGTCACCGATGCCAACCGGCACGCATGGGATGCCATGAGCTCGGAACTCCAGCAGCAGTACCTTGAAGCAGTCCCGTACATCCTCGAGACGTATCCCGACGAGAAGTTGTCGATGGCGCTCATCGGCACCGTCTTGGCCTTCGGTGGCTGATCGTCGCCACCGCAAGTAGCCCGCAGGCCGTCGTCGCTCGAACGACCGTCAGCCTGCTTCGCATACCCGGCCCGTGCTGCTCACCCCGTCGATACGATGGCCGGACAACCGAGCCGCCCGCCAGACCAGGAGATTCGTCGATCGTGTCCGCCCTATCCAGCTTCGTGTGGAGTGTTGCAGACACCCTGCGCGGCCCGTACTCCGAGGCCGAGTACGGCTCTGTCATCCTCCCGTTCACAGTCCTTCGGCGCTTGGAGTGCGTCATGGATCCGCATCGGGAGGTGATGGCGGAGATCGTCACCGGCTACCCGGGCGAGCAGCAGCGCCGCACCCACCTGAAGCTGAAGACACGGACGACCGACAATCCCGGCCTGTCGTTCTGGACAACGAGCAATTACACTCTCCAGAAGGCGCTCCAGGATCCCGACAACCTCGCAGAGAACCTCATCGACTACGTCGGCGGGTTCTCGGCGAACCTCGACGTGTTCAAGTCCTTCGACTTCGAGAACATCATCCGCACGCTCGACAGCCGCGACCGGCTGCCGCAGGTGGCCCGGCACTTCGAGAGCATCGACCTCTCGCCCGCGGCCGTGTCCAACGCCGACATGGGCGACCTGTTCGAGAACCTCATCTACCGCTTCGCCGAGTCGGCTAACGAAGGCGCTGGCCAGTTCTACACCCCGCGCGACGTCGTTCGGCTCCTGGTCGACCTCGTCTACGCCGACGACGCGGAAGCTCTTCGCGGCCGGGGCACGGTCAGGTCGATCTATGACCCGACCGTCGGCACCGGCGGCATGCTCAGCGTCGCCGACGAGCACCTGCGCAGTTTCAGTCCGCACGCGTCGACGGCGCTGTTCGGGCAGGAGATCAACAAGCGCACCTACGCGATCTGCAAGGCGGATCTGCTGATCACTGGACAGGACCCTTCCAACGTGCGTCAGGGCGACACGCTCGTCGTGGACCGGTTCGAGGACCGCCAGTTCGATTACGTCCTCTCGAACCCGCCCTTCGGCACCGACTGGAAGGCCGTCGAATCGGACGTGAAAGCCGAGCACGCCCGCGGCGGCCAGGGCCGATTCGCGCCAGGACTCCCTGCCGTCGGCGACGCCGCGATGCTGTTCCTCCTGCACGTGGCCTCGAAGATGCGCGACGTCGACGAGACTGGCCGCGGCGGCAAGGCCGGCATCGTCCTGAACGGCTCACCGCTGTTCAATGGCGGGGCGGGCTCGGGTCCGTCGGAGATCCGAGGCCACATGCTCGAGAACGACCTCGTCGAGGCGATCGTGGCGCTGCCCAACGACATGTTCTACAACACCGGCATCGCCACCTATCTGTGGATTCTCTCGAACGCGAAGCCCGCCGACCGCAAGGACACGGTTCAGCTCATCGATGCGACCAAGCTCGGCACGAAGCTGCGCAAGTCGATCGGATCGAAGCGAATGGAGGTCCCCGACGCGCACCGCGACGCCATCGTCCGCTCCTTCACTGGCACGCTCCGCGACGACGACGTCGAGGTTCCGACGAAGACGTTCCACAAGCGCGACTTCGCGTACTGGACGGTCACGGTCGAGCGTCCGCTGCAGCTGCGGTTCCAGTGCACGCTCGAGGCGATCAGTGCCGTGGCAGAGCAGAAGACCTTGGTCAAGGTCGATGGGCTCGCTGAGGCGCTCGAGGCGTTCGGCGACGAGGTGTATCTGAACCGGGAGAAGTTCGACAAGGCGCTCGGCCGGCACCTCGGCGACCACGGCGTGCGGCTCACGTCGGCGCAGCGGAAGAAGCTGTGGCAGACGATCGGTGTCCACGACGAGACCGCCGACTACTGCCGCATCCAGTCGGGGAAGAACAAGGGTGACCTCGAACCTGACCCCGCGCTGCGCGACACTGAGAACGTGCCTTTCGGCTGGGGAGACCACCCCAAGACACACGGCGTGTTCCAGGACACTGTGCAAGCCTACTTCGACGCCGAAGTGAAGCCCCACGTCGCCGATGCGTGGATCGACTGGGACAAGACGAAGACCGGCTACGAGATCCCGTTCACCCGTCACTTCTACGAGTACGTGCCGCCTCGACTTCTCGAGGAGATCGATGCGGATCTCGAACGCGTCGTCGGCGAGATCATGGATTTGCTGCGGAAGGTGGAAGCGTGACATCTGCTATTCCGATCAAACGGCTGGCGAGTGTCACGCTCGGCAAGATGGTCCAGCCAGACTCGAAGGCTGAGTCCGACATATATGCGCCTTACCTCCGAGCGGCACACGTGCAGCCGCATGGGAATGTGATCGAGCTCCCTGACCAGCGGATGTGGTTCAGCAGACCTGAGCTACTTGCATTGGACCTCAGGCAAGGCGACGTCGTCGTGGTCGAGGGAGGCGCTGGCTATGGGAGGTCGGCTGTGCTCCGCGAGGACCTACCGGGTTGGGGCTTCCAGAACTCGATCGTTCGGCTTCGACCTGCTGTTGGAGTCGCTGATGGACGATACCTTGACTACGCACTTCAGGATGCGCTCGCTGACGGTCGCATCGACCTTGTGACGAGCACAGCGACGCTGCCCCACTTCACCGCAGACAAGGTTTCGAAGTTTGAGGTGCCGTCCCCGGCCCTCGACGAGCAGCGCGCCATCGCCGACTACCTGGACCATGAGACGGCCCAGATTGACGCGCTCGTGGCGAAGCAGGAGGAGTTCATCGGGTTGCTGCGGGAGCGTCGTTCCGCCGTAATCTTGTCCGTTGCAGGGACAATCAGCGCGAAAGAGACGCGCCCGTTGCGGCGGCTCGCGATCCTTTCTACGGGATCTACTCCCAGTGGTGGAAGTGGAGAGGATAACTTCGTCGGTGAACGGGAGATCGGGTGGGTGACCCCCGAAGATCTTCGGGCGGCGATTGTTCCGACGAGGTTTCCAACCGCTACTGCATTAAAGCAGATGACGGTGGTTCCTGCCGGCAGTACCCTTGTTTGCGGTATTGGCGCGAGCGTTGGAAAACTCGGCTTTTCCGTGTCGTCAGTTACTACGAATCAGCAGATAACCTCCGCCGTCCCGCGTGAGGGGGTGCACGGCCGCTATCTCTACTATGCAATCGCAGCCGAGCGAGAACAGCTTTTCGCGAACACGGTTACGACCACGCTGCCGATTATCAACAACGTGCGACTCGGTTCCCTGATCATCAAATCTTGTTCGTTTGCCGAGCAGAATCGCATCGCCGATCACCTCGATGAGCAGACTTCCCGCATCGACACCCTCATCGCCAAGGCTGAAGAGCACATCGCTCTGGCAAAGGAGCGCCGTTCGGCGCTGATCACAGCGGCAGTGACAGGACAGCTCAACGTACGTACAGCACGAAAGGCTGGTTGAAGACGATGGCGCCACCAGACGGTACCCGCGAGGAAGCGCTCGAAGTCGAGATCGCTGAGTACCTCGGCCAGCACGGCTGGGTGTACAGCCCGAACGACGACGGCTACGACGCTCAGCGGGCCATCTGGCCCAAGGACGCGCTGTGGTGGCTGAGCGAGACCCAGCCGGATGAGTACGCGAAGGTCGTCCGCGTCGGCACAGGTGCCGAGCTGGCGGACCGTGAGGCGCTGTTGTCGACGCTTGTGACCCGGTTGGACACTCCGATGAGTTCGGGTGGCGGGACGCTCAACGTGCTGCGACGGAAGTTCTCGCACACGCGCGCGGCAACGGCACATTTCCGGATGTGCCAGTTCAAGCCGGCAACGTCGCTGAACAAGACCGTGAGCGAGCAGTACGAGAAGGTGCGGCTTCGTGTAGCCCGGCAGGTGTACCTCTCGCCGAAGCGAGGCGACAAGCGGTCTATCGACCTCGTCTTCTTCGTCAACGGACTTCCCGTGGCGACCTGCGAGCTGAAGTCGTTCTTCAAGCAGCAGTGGCGCTCGGCCGTCACGCAGTATCGGAAGAACCGAGACCCGGCCGGTCAGCCGCTACTTGGCTTTGGCACCCGTGCACTCGTCCACTTCGCAGTCGACGACGACCAGGTGCACATGACGACGAAGCTGGCAGGGGAGAAGACCTACTTCCTGCCGTTCAACCGCGGCCACGACGGCACCGGTGCCGCGGGCAACCCCGCCAACCCTTCTGGGCCCGCCACTTCGTACCTGTGGGAGAAGGTGCTGCAGCGAGATAACTTCCTGTCCATCCTGGGCTCACAGATGTTCCTGAAGACCGACGTTGACGAGGACCCGGCGACGGGGAGGATCAAACGGTCGACGGCTCTGATGTTCCCGCGGTATCACCAGTGGCGAGCGGTGAAGAAGCTCGTCGACTCGGTCGCCGATGAGGGCCCAGGGCGCAGGTACCTCATCGAGCACTCGGCCGGGTCGGGGAAGACGAACACGATCGCGTGGACGGCGCATCGACTCGCGCGCCTGCACGACCGGACGAACGAGAAGGTGTTCGACAAGGTCATCATCGTCTCCGACCGCCGCGTGCTGGATGCACAGCTTCAGCAGGCGGTGGAGCAGGTCGACGACACCGGCGGCAGCGTCGCGGTGATCGACTCGGCGGCCGTGCGCCGTTCCGGTGGCTCGAAGTCCCGGGCGCTGCTGGATGCACTGACCGGATCGTCGCTGATCATCGTCGTCACGTTGCAGACGTTCCCGTTCGTGAAGGGCCTGCTGGAGACGAAGCTCGGCACGAAGAACTTCGCGGTGATCATCGACGAGGCTCACACCTCCCAGTCGGGCACGACAGCGGCAGAGCTGAAGAACGTGCTCACCGAGGGCGGCGAGGTCGTTGATGACGGCGAGTTCGATGGTCAGGACTTAATCAACCAGCTCGTCGAAGCCGACGTCGACCGTGAACGCCGGATCAGGTCAGAGACGGCAGCGCGCGCCGGGGCGCGGAACATGTCGCTGCTGGCATTCACGGCGACGCCGAAGGACAAGACGAAGAAGCTGTTCGGGCGTCCGGGTGATGATGGTCTGCCCGTTTCCTTCGATGTGTACCCGATGCGGCAGGCGATCGAGGAGGGCTTCATCCTTGACGTGTTGCGCGGCTACCAGACTTACCGGACGGCATTCGAGATCGAACAGCAGGGAAGTGCAGGCATCTCGACGGGCATCGGCCCGGGCGATGACGACAGGCTGGTGGATCCGAAGACCGCGACGCGCAGGATCATGCGGTTCGCGAACCTGCATCCGACGAACATCGGCCAGAAGGTCGAGATCATCGTCGAGCACTTCCGCGCCAACGTCGCGCACCTGCTGGAGGGGCATGCAAAGGCGATGGTCGTCACCGACTCCCGCCAGGCCGCGCTGCGGTACAAGATCGAGACCGACAAGTACCTCAAGCAGCGCGGGTACGCGTACCAGTCGATCGTCGCGTTCAGTGGCAGCCTGAGCGACGAGGACTACGGCATCGAGGACGCGACCGAAGCGTCGATGAATCCCGGCGTCGGGTCCGACCTCGCCCGCGAGTTCCGCCGCCCCGAGTACCGGCTGATGATCGTCGCCGACAAGTTCCAGACCGGCTTCGACCAGCCGCTGCTGTGCGCGATGTACGTGGACAAGAAGCTGCCGGACGTGCATGCCGTGCAGACGTTGTCGCGCCTGAACCGTACCTACCGTGCGCCGTCCGGGGAGATGAAGGACCGCACGTTCGTGCTCGACTTCGTCAACGACCCCGATGACATTCACGAGGCGTTCTTGACGTACTACCTCGAGGCCCACGTGGAGAAGGAGACCGACCCGAACCTCGTCCACCAGCTGGCCACGAAGCTTGCACAGGCTCGGATCTATACCCCGAACGACGTCGAACGCTACGCGGAGGCCTGGTGGGCGCGGAAGCAGTCTCATGCGGCGCTGGCTGCGGCCGTGACGCCGGCGCGAGATGAGTTCGTCGCCCGCTGGAACGACGCGCAGGTCGACGACGACAGCGAAGCGCTCGACCAGCTGCGCACATTCCGGAAGGACTGCGGCTCGTACGTCAGGCTGTACGACTTCATGTCGCAAGTCGTTGACTACGGCACGACTGACCTAGAGAAGCTCGCCGAGTTCCTGCGCCAGCTGGTGCGTCTGTTGCCGACCGACGGCGCTGACCCGGACGTGGACGTGTCGGGCCTGGAGCTGCGCCGCGTCCGACAGATCGACCAGGGCAAGGCCGACATCGGTTTGTCGGGAGATCAGGAAACCCCAGGACTGCGGGGGATCACCGGCGTCGGATCGCACGTATCGCGCCAGGATCCGCAGCAGGCGCTGCTGTCGGAGGTGGTTTCGAGGATCAACGAGCTGTTCGGGGCTGAGTTCGCCGACCCGCAGATCGAAGGCTTCGTCCGCGCCGCGGCCGGCATGGCCGAGGAAGACCCACGCATTGCCGACCAGATCGATCACAACGCCCTCGACCAGTTCATGTCCTCGCCCGACCTGCGCGAGACCCTCACCGACGCCGCGGTCCTCAACGAGGGGGCATTCGGGAAGCTCACCGGTGCCCTTACAGGTGAGAGCGACCGCGCTGACGAGTTCATCAGGCTGGTCGGCCAGTACCTATACCAATCGCGCAGACTCCGAACCGTTGAGGACCAGGAATCCGAGGAGGGTGAGAAGTCGGCCTCGTAAGGCATGAACCGCGCACCAGGCGCAACATCGGCCTGTCCGGGACGATCGGCAGCCGTCTGACGGTCGTGTGCGTAGGCTGGGGATTACGAAGCCAAGGGAGGCCACGATGTGCGGACGCTTCACGTTGCAGTTCGACGGTGCGGGGTTGTTGCACGCCTACCTTGCGACCAGTGAGGACCGTGCGGGCGAGTGGGAGCCGATCTACTCGATCGCGCCACGTACCAAAGCGCCGGTCGTGCGAGAGTTCCTCGACGACGAGGGCGAGGTGCAGCGGCGTCTCGAGCTCGCGCGGTGGGGACTGCACCCCTCCTGGGCGAAGGACAAAGGACCCCGACCGATCAACGCCCGCATGGAGACGATCGCGACGAACGGGATGTTCCGCGGCCCGTTCTCCAGCGGCCGTGCCATAGTCCCGATGACCAGTTACTACGAGTGGGTCGAGGCCGAAGACGGCGGGAAGGATCCCTTCGTCATCCACCACCCGGACAGCAAGCTGCTGCATGCCGCAGGGCTCACCGCCGCCCGCAAGGCCGAGGACGGGGACAGCTGGGACATCACATTCACGATCGTTACCCGAGAAGCGTGCGACGCCGGCGGCGAGGTTCACGACCGGATGCCCGTGTTCTTGACCGACGATGCGGTGGGGGAATGGCTCACTCCCGGGAAACTCGAGGCGGAGCAGAAGGATCCGCTGCTCGCGATGATCGACGACGTGTCGACGGCGGTGGCTGGTGAGCTCGAGACGTACGCGGTGGATCGGAAGGTCAACAACGTTCGCACCCTCGACCGCACCGACCCGTCGCTGATCGAGCCCCTGGCCGCGTCCTGATGGGCCCGATGGTCACGCCACGTCGATGATGGCGGTCTTCACCCCGGCCTCTTCGATGTCGTTGATCTTCCCGGTGATCTCCTCGACCTCACCGACCGCTGCAGGATCGGTGGTCTGCCAGGTCACGCGATGGTTGCTGGTCGTGCGGCCGGTGACGGCCCACGTACCCTTCGCGTACGGCAGCTCGGTGGTCTCCTCGATACGGATCTTCTCTCCGGTGAGCTTCTTGCCAGCGCGGCCGAGCGCGTTCGGTGAATAGGGCTCCTCGGCGGCGGGGAATCCGTCGGCGCCGAGCTCGACGAGCTTCTCCAGCTGCGCCCGGTTGATCTCGGTCTGGTTGATGCCCCGGAACTGGCTGTGCGCCTTCACGGTGCCGGTCATGGTGACCTGATCGCCGGGCTCGACCGGCTGGATCGACCCGGTCTTCCACACGATCTCGTGCCCGTCGGCATCGCGCATGGTGATGATCTGGAACGGCTCGTCACCGTAGGGGTAGGCGTACCGGGGCCGGGTGGACTCGTAGATATTCGTGACCGTCACCGGCACCTCGCGCATCCTGGTCTTCACGTCAGCGGCGAATCCCGGTGCGGCGGTCGCGGCGCGGTCGGCCTGCGCCTTTGCGGCCTCGCGCTGCTGACGGCCGTACACTGCGACGGCGCTGAGCACCGTGCCTCGCATCTTGTCGGTGGCGAACCCGGCCTCGAGCGCCGTGGTCAGGTTCCTTCCGTAGTCCG
>Ga0079226_10003391_pt1 | contig 12230 bp, 14 predicted proteins | sample Poulit2014_FD_76345 | JGI IMG/M metagenome (GOLD analysis project Ga0079226, IMG submission 76345) | Agricultural soil microbial communities from Georgia to study Nitrogen management - Poultry litter 2014 | ecosystem: Environmental > Terrestrial > Soil > Agricultural land | place: USA: Georgia... | reverse complement strand
CGAAAGGTTAAATGGTGCGGGAAAGAGGACTTGAACCCCCACGTCAATGACACTAGATCCTAAGTCTAGCGCGTCTGCCAATTCCGCCATTCCCGCAAAAATCAGTTACTATATAAGTATAATCATTCAACATTATTTTGTCAAGTATTTTTATTGATTATGATACTATATATCAATATCTATTTATATTATACATTAATTATCAAAAAAAATCCATACTTATATAATTTATTTAACTAATTTTTACTTATTATTATTTTATTGCTAATAAGTCTTTTAATCTATCTACTTTATCATTTAATATTAATTCTTCTGGAAAATCAATTTTTTTAATTAAATCAAAGCCATCTTTATAATTTCCTACATCATGAAATATATGAGCATCTGAATTTATCAAGACTTCTACTTTATGCTTTTTGCAATATTTTAACATCTCTAGCATATTTTTTCTTGTATCTTTTCTAAAAGATGTCTCTCTAAAAGATGAATTATTTACTTCAATAATTACATTTTCTTTTTTTGCTGCAAGAACTACTTTTTCATGATCCACTGGGTATCTTCCATCGTCAGGGTGTCCAAGAATTTTTACATAAGGATTTTTTATAGCATTAATCATAGCTTGTGTATTATCCTCTGTATCGCCTTTTTTATAACAACATGTATGAAGACTTGCAATTACATAATCTACTTCTTTTAATATTTCATCGTCTTCTATAAGCTTACCTGTTTTATCTAAAATATTTGCTTCCATACCTATCAATACTTTAATACCATCTATCTCTCTATTGATAACTCTTAAGTTTTTAAAAAATATCTTACTTGTAGTATTTGGCATTCCATAGCCATGTTCTGACCAACCATAAACTTCAAGCCCTTTTTCTTTTGCCGCTGATAAATTTTCTTTGAAAGTTGAATAAGCATGATTGCAAAATGTAGTGTGCGTATGAAGATCTATTAAATTTTTTATCATATACTCTCCTTTATAGCTCTAAATTAGGATAAACTTTTAAGTCTAATCCATCTCTTGTACCATTTATATAATCATAATATCCTGCACAACCTATCATAGCTGCATTATCAGTACATAGTATTTTCTCTGGGAAATATATTTTCTTATTTTCTTCTTTTCCCCTAGCTAACATCATATCCTGAAGTAAACTATTAGCTGCTACTCCACCAGATACTACTATTTTATCCATATTTAATTCGTTTGCTAATTTAAAAGATTTGTCTACTAGTACATCTAATACTGCTTGTTGAAAACTTGCACTTACATCGTATATATTTATTTCTCTATTGTGTTGTTTTTCATGATTTAAATAATTTAATACTGATGTTTTAAGACCGCTAAAACTAAAATCATAAGTTTCTTTATCTAAAATAACTCTAGGAAAATCTACAGCTTCTTTATTTCCTTTTTTGGCAGCTCTATCTATCTCTGGACCACCAGGATACGGAAGTCCTAAGGCTCTAGCTACTTTATCATAGGATTCTCCTGCAGCATCATCTCTAGTTCTTCCTATTATTTCATAATCAAAATAAGATTTTACATGTATTAAATAAGTATGTCCTCCAGATACAACTAAACTTATAAATGGTGGCTCCAAATCTTTATGACTTATATAATTGGCACATACATGACCTTGCATATGATTTACTCCTACCAAAGGTATATCTAAAGCATAGGATATTGCTTTTGCTGAAGATACTCCGACTAATAAAGCACCTATAAGTCCTGGTCCTTTTGTACAAGCTACTACATCTATATCTTTAAATTCTAAATCGGCTTCTTTTAAAGCCTCTTCTATTATATTATTTATACTTTCTAAGTGAAGTCTACTAGCTACTTCTGGAACTACTCCACCAAATCTCTTATGTGTCTCTATTTGAGATGAAATAATATTGGATAATACATTTCTGCCATTTTCTAAAACAGCAACTGATGTTTCATCACAAGATGTTTCTATAGCCAATATTTTTATATTTTCTTTTTTATCCATTGATTTCACCCTTTATTTTCAATTTTTTCTCCATTATATAGGCATCAGATTTTGGATTTATATAATAATCTTTTATATATCCTACTTTTTCAAATTTATATTTTTCATATAAAGATATCGCAGCTTTATTATTTACATCTACTTCTAGATTTACAGTTTTAACTTCTCTATCTAATGAAAATCGAATTATAAACTCCATTATCTCGCTACCTATTCCATTTTGTCTATATTCTTTATCTACAGATACTGTATGTATTTGACATTCGTCAAGTACTATTAATATCCCAAAATATCCTATAATTTTTTCTAAATCTTCTACTATAAAATAATGCGTAAGTTCAGAATTTTCTATTTCTGTTTTAAAGGCATTAAAAGACCATGCGTCTTTGAAATTTTCTCTTTCAATTTCTACCACATAGTCTAAATCTTTTATATCCATATATCTTATTTTATTTTTTTGCATTTTGTTCCTTTAGTTCCAAATCTCTTTGTGCTTGTGATTTTCTTATATAAGCTGGACTTAAAGTATATATATCATCCTTTATACCTTTGCTATAATATTTTTCACCAAGATAGCATAATCCTCTTCCTATACAATTATTTAAAGGTTCAATTGCAAGACTTCCCAAATTTTCTTCAATTATTAAATCTTTAAATATTCTTGAACCTTCGCCTACAAATAAATATTCTCTATCTGTATCTTTAAGTTCTTGGGCTAAATCTTCCATAAAAATTAAAGAATCTTCTTTTATATTTACAAGATTTTCATCTTCCCATTTATAGATTCCGTAATAAACACGACCTCCTCTAGCATCTACTAAAGGCACTATATATTTATCTGTTAAACATGATACTGCTAATGCTTCTAATGTCGATATTCCTAGTACATCTTTATCAAAAACCTGTGCTAAAGTTTTACCTGTTGTCATGCCTATTCTAAGACCTGTAAATGAACCTGGACCTTTTGCCATTACATATAAATCAACTTCTGATATATCTATATTTAAATTATCTAACATATTTTTTATCATAGGAACTAAAGATTCACTATGTGTTTTTTGTTGGTTTATGTTACAATCACCAATAATTTCTCCATCTTCCATAATTGTACATGTCGAAATCATTGTAGAGGTACATATACTTAGTATCTTCATATAATTTCTATCTCCTCTATTATCTGTTTTTCTCTTTTATTATTTCCTTTTATTATAAATTTTCTTTTATTTTCGCCTAATTTATCTATATATATTTGTATTAAATTTCTAGGCATATACTCTTGAGCTCTCTCTGCCCATTCTATAATTGATATACCGTTAGGGTATACATAATTATCTATATCTATCGACTCTATCTCTCTAGAATCTTCCATTCTGTATAAATCTAAATGATTTAATTCTACATCTCCATAAAAAGTATTAACTAATGAAAAAGTTGGACTAGTTATATAATCTTCCACGCCTATTTTTTTACCTATAGTTTGAACAAGAGTTGTCTTTCCAGCTCCCATATCGCCTATAAGAGAAATAACATCTCCATTTTTTAAAGATTTAGCTAAACTTTCTCCAAATTTTTCTGTATCATTTAAATTTTCACTAATATATTCAAACATAAAATTTTCACCCGTCTAATTATATCATACTAATTAATTTATAACCTTAATATTAAGAATACCATAATTTTAAAAAAATAAAAAAGCAGCCCTGAGACTGCTTTGAATTAAATCGTTTTTTCTTTATTAACTTTAACATTTTTATCTGATAATTTTTCATTAACTTTCTCATTAACTTTTTCTTTGCTATACTCTTTTTTTAGTATAGGTGAAAGTGATTTATATAGTACAACTGTAACTACTGAAGCTACTGAACCCTTTACAAGATTAAATGGAATTATTGAAAATAGTATAAAAGTAAATGTATTATTTACTAATGGATTTATACTAGCCATAGCGTTTTCTGCAAACTCTGCCATATCGATTCCATATAATGGGAATATTACAAAATAATTACTTAATGTAGCCATAGCTGTCATTACTATTACACCGATAACTAAAGAAAATATTGCACTTTTAAAACTTTTTCTCTTTTTGTATAATACTGAAGCAGTTACTACAAAAGCTGAAGATATTATTAAATTTGAAAGTTCTCCTATCATCGCTGTAGAAGTTCCTTGTGTAATTATCTTTACTAATATCTTTACTACTACTATTAAAAATCCTGCTAAAGGTCCCATGGCAAATCCACCAACTAAGGCTGGAACTTCTGCTATGTCTAAATCCATAAATCCTGGTGCGAATGGAAGTGGAAATCTAAACATCATAAGTATTGCCGATATAGCTCCCAATAAAGCTATCTTTACTATTGTATTGGTTTTTAAGTTTTTCATTGAAAAATACCCTCCTAATTTTTTAGGGTATAAAAAATACCCCGATATTTTTCTCCGGGGCATAATAAATTAAATTTATTATTATCTTCTTTCATCCAGACTATACTGTCGGTATTGGAATTTCACCAATTCAACCCTAATAATAGGCTCGTGGACTATAACCACCGGTGAGGAATTTAACCTCGCCCTGAAGATATATTTATTATAACACTAATGATTTTTATTTTCAATTTTAGCAATTTATTAACAATCTTTGTTGTAATTATACCCTCCTTATTTTATAGTATACTTAGATAGGAAAGGATGATTTTAATGAATAAATTTGAATTAACACAAGAACTAATGACTTTTATAGATTATAGTCCTTCAGTTTTTCATGTAATAGAAAATTTTGAAGATATTTTAGATAAAAATGATTTTCAAAAATTAGAAAAAAATAATAGGTGGAATCTTCTACCTAACAAAAAATATTATATTACTAATAATGATAGCTCTATTTTAGCTTTTCAAGTAGGAAGTGATTTAGACAATAATTTCTTTAGAATAATAGGTTCTCATAGCGACTCTCCTACTTTTAGGATAAAACCTAATCCAACTATGGATATAAAAAAACATTTTATAAAATTAAATACTGAAGTATATGGTGGTCCAATTCTAAGCACTTGGTTTGATAGACCTTTATCTATAGCTGGACGAGTAATAATTAAAGGAGAAGATACTTTCGCTCCAAAATCTATAAATGTAAATATAGATAGAAATCTTTTAATAATACCTAATATGGCAATCCATATGAATAGAGAGATAAATAAAGGCTATGAATATAACGCTCAAAAAGATACTTTACCACTAATAGGCTTAATAAACGAAACTTTTGAAAAAGATAATTATTTACTAAATATAATAGCAAATGATTTAAATATAGATATTTCTGATATATTAGATTTTGACTTATTTTTATATGATAGAGCAAAAGGTTCTTTTGTAGGAAATGACAACGAATTTTACTCTGTAGGAAAAATAGATAATTTAGGAATGGCTTTTACTAGCATTAAAGCTTTAGTAAATTCTAAGTCCACTCCTTATACAAAAATAGTTTATATTCCAGACAATGAAGAGATAGGTTCAAGTACTAAACAAGGAGCGGCTAGTCCATTTTTAAGAGATATTTTAGAGAGAATCATCTATAATTTAGGTGGAGATTTCGAAGATTTTTCAATAGCCTTAGCTAAATCATTTATGATATCTTCAGATCAAGCTCATAGTTTACATCCAAATTATATAGAGGCAAATGATATAACAAATTTCCCTGTTATAAATAAAGGGCCAGCTATAAAACTTGCTGCTAGTATGAGTTACACTAGCGATGCTGTAACCAGCTCTATATATAAGAGTATTTGTGAAAAAGCCGATGTACCTTGCCAATATTTTGTAAATCGCTCTGACAAAAGAGGTGGCTCTACTATAGGACCAATAACTACAAGCAATTTAGATATAAAAAGTGTTGATATAGGTAATCCAATACTTTCAATGCACTCTGTAAGAGAGCTAGGCGGAGTAGATGACAATATGTATCTTTATAAATCTTTTATTGAATTTTTCAAATAAAACAAATAAAAGCTATTGGAAATATTTCCAATAGCTTTTATTATTTTTTAACGTATTCTACAACCGCTTCGTCTTCTTTAGCGTTTAAGTTAATATTTTTAATTTCAAATTCATCCATATTTGTGATAATTATTGGAGTTGCCATAGAAGGTACTTTATCTTTAACTTTTGTCAAGTTCACTTCTATAATAGGCTCGCCTACTTTTACTTTATCTCCCATAGTTTTGAAAGTTTCAAAACCTTCTCCTTTTAATGCCACAGTGTCCATTCCTATATGAACAAGTATTTCAGCACCTTCTGCTGTTGTAACTCCAAAAGCGTGTCTGCTATCAGGCATAAGAGATATTACCCCTTCTACTGGACTTTTTATAACTCCTTCTTCAGGGATAAAAGCAAATCCATCTCCCATCATTTTTTCAGCAAATACTGGATCTGGAACATCTTTTAAATCTATAAGTTTTCCAACACCTGGAGAAAATATTTCTAAATCTTTATTTTTTTTACCAAATAAATTAAACATAATGACCTCCTAAATATAATATATTTAAATAATAAATTCCTATTTTAATTTATACCCAACAAATCTATATTTTAATAAAAAATATAAATACATTTTATATTATTAAAATTAATAAAAAATAGAAGAGCATAGCCCTTCTACTTTTTATAATCTTTATTTGAATATTCTATAGATTTCTTTATCAATATATCCATCGCATCTACTGTATTTTCTCTCAGATTTTCTGGTATATTTAAACAACTCAGTTCTGTACATGCAAGTATTACCTTAACATCATTGTCTTTATAGAAATTAAGTATTTCATTAAATTTTTCTGAATCTAATATCATATGATTTTTTACATTATATATAGTTTCCATAGATATATCCATAAATTCTTTATCTAAAACAACAGACTCTAAGCCATGTTTTTTAGCATATTTTGGATAGACCCCTGTCTCAATAGTTCCTGAAGTACCTAAAACTACTATTTTTTTAGAAGTTTTATTTTCTGCAATATATCTACAAGTTTCATCTATCATATTTATAATAGGTATATCTGTCATCGCCTGCATTTCTTCATAAAAATAATGTGAAGTATTGCAAGGTATTGCTATATTGTCAACTTTTGAAAAATTCATAATCTCAATATCTTTCTTTATCTCATCTAAAAAAATATTATAATCTTTATTTTTTATTACTCCCGTCCTATCTGGAAGTGATGCATGATTAGATATTAATATATCTATATGCTCTTGATCTTTGTTTGCTTTTGTATGATTTACTATTCTTTCAAAAAATCTTACTGTTGCTAGAGGTCCCATGCCTCCTATTACACCTAGTCTTTTTTCTGACATACTATCCACACCTTCATTGAGTAATTATATACAATTATAACATTATATATAATTATTAGATAGAGTTAAATATTAAGGTTTACATACTCCACAGGACTTATATCCTTCTTTCAATAATTCACCTTTAGTTTTATTGACTTCTTGTCTATTATCTTCAGATATTTTTTTAGCTACTGAGCAATCATTTTTATGAAATGTCTTGCTATTTGTATTTAATATATAATTTTCTTTTACTTCATTATTTTTGCTTTCATTTTTTTCTAATTCTTTTATTGCTTTATCTCTGTCTTCTTTTGTTATAGGCTTAGAATTTTTTTCTTCTATAACTTGAACACCTGGTTTAAAGTTTTTGCTAGAATTAACATTAAATTCTATATTATGGCCATCACTTTTAGCAACAATATTACCCTGCTCATCGGTTCTATACAGTTTGACATTCATCTTTTTTAAAGTTTCCATAGTTTCATAATTTGGATGTCCGTATTTATTATTTTCTCCACAAGATATTACTACATATTTAGGATTTACTTCTTTTAAAAACTCCTCAGAGTTTGAAGTTCTGCTTCCATGATGTCCCGCTTGAAATACATCTGAGCGAAGTTCTTCTCCAGTATACATCATTGCAGATTCACTGATTTTCTCAGCATCTCCTGTAAATAAAAAACTATTCATTCCATGTTCAATTCTTATGGATATAGAATTATTATTTGTATCAAAATTATAAGCCGTAGGACCAACTACTGTACATTTAGCATCGCCTAAATAAAAACTATCTCCAACAGCCGGGACTATATCTTTTACATTTTTTTCTTTAATTAATTTATCCATACTTTGATAAACTTTAGAATTAGATTTATCGCTACCTCTCAATATATTACTAACTTCAAAAGTATTTAAAGCTCCTACTAATCCTGATATATGATCTGCATGAGGATGTGTTGCAACCATATAGTCTATCTTATTAACACCCTGTTTTTTTAAATAAGATACAAATTTTGAAGATGAACTGGCATCTCCTCCATCTATTACCATGACTTCATCTTTGCATTTTATCAAAGTTGCATCACCTTGACCTACATCAATATAATGTATGGCTAAGTCATCCTTATCCTCTGTAACCTTCATACTAGCTACTTCTGAAACCGAACAGCCAATTATTGATATGACCATAAGAAATGTCATAATCAAAGCCATATAGGTTTTTTTAAAAAATTTATAATCTCCCATTAATAACCACCAATCATTTTTATCTAATATTATAACAACCTTTAAATCTTAACATACTTTTTTATTTCAATCTACTTTATCATTAGATAATATAAACCATATATAAATTTAAATATATTTTTTCAAATTTAATTTTCTCTATAAATACCTAAAGTCCTATTTATGATATAATATAAAAAAATATATAATTAATCAACCGAGGAGCAATGAATCAATAATATGAAAAATATGATATTTCACATACCCTATTTCTTAGATGAAAATATGAAATCAGGTTCACATATAAGACCTTTAAAAATGAAGCAAGCTTTTGAGGAAATCGGATATAATGTAGATGTTATTTCAGGCTACCATGATTCCAGAAAAAAGGCTATTGATAAAATAAAAGAAAATATACAAAATGGTATAAAATATGATTTTTGTTATAGCGAAAGTTCTACTATGCCGACTATGCTTACAGAAAAAAACCATATACCTAGATATCCTTCTTTAGATTTTAGTTTTTTTAAATTTTTAAATAAAAACAATATAAAGATAGGACTTTTCTATAGAGATTGTCTTTGGGCTTTTCCTGAAGAATACGATGCTTTAGTATCTCTTCCAAAAAGAATAGTCTCTAAACACTATTATAAAAAAGATTTAAATTTATATAATAAATTTATAGATAAAGTTTATCTTCCTAGTTTAAGTATGAAAAATAAATTACCAGTTAATTTAAAAAATGCAAATTCTGTATTGCCACCAGGTCTAGATGAAGTTATAAATAAAAAAACAACCCCTTCAGATAAATTAAGACTTTTTTATGTAGGTGGCTTAGATACAAGCCTTTATAATTTAGAGTTATTATTTGAGGTTGTCGGCTCTTTAGATTTTGTTGAAATGACAGTATGCGTTAGAGAAGATGAATGGGAAAATCTAAAAGAAACTTATACTAAATTTATGAAAAAAGATAATATAAAAATAATACATAAATCCGGCAAAGAATTTGAAGAAGATATATTAAATTCTGATATAACAGTGCTTTATTACAAAGTAACTAATTACAGAAGTTTTGCAATGCCAGTTAAATTATTTGAATATCTAGGCTACTTAAAACCTATTTTAAGTACACCTAATAATGCTGCTGCTGATTTTATAGAAAAAAACAATATTGGATTTATAGTAGACTATGATAAAAACTCATTAAAAGATGAGCTTTTCAATATCTATAAAAATAAAGACGAAATACTAAATAAAATGCACGAAAATTTATTAGAAGTAGCTGAAAATAATACTTGGGCTAGCCGTGCTAGACAGGTAGCTAATGATTTAAAATAAAAGAGCTTAGGCTCTTTTTTTATTTACAATATACAATTTCTTGACAATATGTTTTTATATGATAATATAAATATGTAAACGATAATACATAATAAATAATCTTCAGGGCAGGGTTTAATTCCCGACCGGTGGTATAGTCCACGCACAGCCTTTTTATTAAGGCGTTGAATTGGTGAAATTCCAATACCGACAGTATAGTCTGGATGAAAGAAGATAATAGTAAGAAATAATATATTATAATATAATTTATAATTTACTTACGACTTCATGCCCTGCAATCATTTGCAGGGCTTTATTTATTTCTAATACTATTATTTAATCCGCTCTGAAAAACAGGAGGATTTTATGAAAAATTTAAGTACTAAAAACATGGTAAGGATAGCAATATTGGGTTGTCTGGCATATTTACTTATGCTAATAAAATTTCCGCTACCTTTTATGCCACCATTTATGGATTTTGATTTATCAGGAGTTCCGACATTGATAGGTACATTTGCCATAGGACCATTAGCTGGAGTTTTTATAGCTGTAATAAAAATAACATTAAAACTAGTTTCAACAGGCACACTTTCTATGCTTACAGGAGAAATTCAAAATTTAATATTAAGTTGTGCGTATATATTGCCAGCTGGATTTATTTATCAAAAATATCGAACTAAAAAATCTGCCCTTATAGGTCTTATAGTTTCTACTATAGTATGTGCAATAGTTGCAGTTTTCTCTAATATGTATGTAATTATTCCATTCTATGCAAAAGCTTTTAATCTATCAATGGCAAAAATAATAGATATGACTAGAAGAGTAAATCCTTTAGTCGATTCAGAACTTAAATTTATACTATTAGGAATAATTCCTTTTAACCTAATAAAACACGCAATTACTTCAGTAATTGTATATTTAATATATCCTATTATACTTCCAATCATCAAAAAGGAGGAAAAAAATGCAGTTTCAAAAAGCAGTAGAACTACTATTTAATAAATTAGGAACACATAAAATAATGGCTTTAGCTTCTAGCTATAAAGATAAAGTAACTGTTAGAAATGTAAGCTGTATAAACTATAATAATAAAATTTATTTTAAAACTGATAAAGATTTTAGAAAAACCAAACAAATGCTAAAAAACCCTAATGTTGCTTTATGCGTAGGTGGAGTACAAGTTGAAGGATACGCTAAAAACCTCGGACTTGTCGTAGATGAAGAAGATAAAAAATTTGAAAAACTATACGATAAATACTGGCGAACAAGCTACAATGCTTATCCCCATAAAGATACTGAAATACTTATAGAAGTAACACCAACTTTTGTTGAAATATGGGATCAAGATGAAGATGACAAAGGATTTCAAACTTTTATATACTTCGATAAAGAAAAAGCAGAAATAAAAAAATACGACTAAAAAATCCACTTTATGTGAGTTTTTTTATTTACTAGACAAGTTTATTTTTATAAGTTAATATATTATATAAATATATTACAAGGAGGAAGTTATGAATAAAAATAAAAAAATTACAATTATTTCAGTTTCTGTTGTAATTTTATTAATCATTATTGGCTTTTGGTATTATAAATTTAGAATCCCTTATAATGAAGCAAAAAAAGATTTAATAAAAATAACAGATGAAATACAAAAAGAAAATGAAAAATTACAAAAATCTATAGAAACAGGTGAAACTGCTTTAGATACTGAAGAAAAACCTTTAAACGAAGATACTAGAAGTAATCTACAAGTAGCTATATCCGAAGCGAAAGAAAGTATAGTTGAAATACCAGAAACACCTAAAAAAACAGAAGAGGCACTTAATTTAATAGATACTATCAAAGTACCAGACTATACTAATCTAATAGATAATATTAACAATAAAACTAAAGATTTTACCGATAATATTAAACAATTAAAACAAGTTACTAACCCTAGTGAAGATTTCATAGTTACAAGACTTAAAGATGTAGATTTAGTAAAAAATATTGAATTAGTTACAGAAGATAATGACCCAAATAATAATTTAAATAAACCACAAGGATATACAGCTGACGCTTACTTTTCTTCAACTCTAATAAACGGTGGTAATACTTCAGGAAAAAGTATAATAGATTACGGCACAAATGCAGGTGGCTCTATTGAAGTCTATGAAACTGTAGAGAATGCAATAAAAAGAAATGAATATCTAAGCAATTTTGATGGTCCTGGACTATTAAATCCTGGCTCACATTCAGTTTTAGGAACTATAGTAATTCGTACTTCAAGTCAATTGACAGCTTCTCAGCAAAAAGATTTAGAAAATAAAATAATAGAAAGTTTTATAAGATTAGACTAAAAAATCCACTTTATGTGGGTTTTTT
>Ga0079226_10003390_pt1 | contig 12231 bp, 11 predicted proteins | sample Poulit2014_FD_76345 | JGI IMG/M metagenome (GOLD analysis project Ga0079226, IMG submission 76345) | Agricultural soil microbial communities from Georgia to study Nitrogen management - Poultry litter 2014 | ecosystem: Environmental > Terrestrial > Soil > Agricultural land | place: USA: Georgia... | reverse complement strand
CACCGATGCCGAAGAACGCAAAAAAGAATTACTAGCGCAAAATGATTTGGATACTGACTTAATGTTTAAGATGGAAGATGACCCTCGTATCTTCCCATTTGGACATAAGTTACGTGATTGGTCACTTGATGAATTACCACAATTTATCAATGTCCTAAAAGGTGAAATGTCTGTTGTGGGCACACGTCCACCAACACTTGACGAATATCATCACTATGAATTACATCATTTCAAACGATTGACTACCAAACCAGGAATTACTGGTTTATGGCAAGTTAGTGGTCGTAGTGACATTACCGACTTTGAAGAAGTCGTAGCACTTGATATGAAGTATATCCAAAACTGGGGCATCAGTGAAGATATTAAAATTATTGCCAAAACATTTGGAGTCGTACTAAAAAGAGAGGGAAGTAAGTAGGGTCCCTCTTCATTCTTGTATTGGGAGAAAAAATGAAAAGTGTCTATATTATAGGTTCAAAAGGAATCCCAGCTAAATATGGTGGATTTGAAACCTTTGTTGAAAAGTTAACTGAAAACCAAAAAAATAGGAATGTTAAATATTATGTAGCATGTATGCGTGAAAACTCAGCTAAGTCAAATATTACAGCAGATGTTTTTGAGCATAATGGTGCAACTTGTTTTAACATTGATGTTCCAAATATCGGTCCAGCAAGAGCAATCGCATATGATATTGCGGCGCTAAAAAAAGCTATTGAGATTTCTAAAAGCAATAAAGATGTAGAACCTATTTTTTATGTTCTTGCATGTCGAATTGGTCCTTTCATTAATAAGTATAGAAATCAGATTCACGCACTAGGTGGTCAGTTATTTGTTAATCCTGATGGTCATGAGTGGATGCGTGAAAAGTGGAGTGCTCCAGTTCGCCGCTATTGGAAAATTTCGGAATCTTTAATGGTGAAAAATGCGGATTTGTTAGTTTGTGATAGTAAGAATATTGAAAAATATATCCAAGATGACTATAAAAAATATTCACCAAAGACAACTTACATCGCTTATGGAACAGAGGTTGAAAAATCCAGCCTTTCTTCAAAAGACCGTGTCGTACGTGAATGGTTTTCAGAAAAGGGAGTTTCAGAAAATAATTATTACCTTGTTGTTGGACGCTTCGTTCCAGAAAATAACTATGAGGCAATGCTTCGTGAGTTTATCAAGTCAAATACAAAAAAAGATTTTGTGTTGGTTACTAATGTTGAACAAAATGCCTTTTACGAAAAATTGAAGAAAGAAACAGGTTTTGACAAAGACTCTCGCATCAAATTTGTAGGAACTGTTTATAATCAAGAACTTCTTAAATATATTCGTGAGAATGCTTTTGCTTATTTCCATGGTCATGAAGTTGGTGGTACAAATCCTTCATTATTAGAAGCCCTGTCTTCAACTAAGTTAAATCTTCTCCTAAATGTCGGTTTTAACAGGGAAGTAGGAGAAGATGGTGCAATGTATTGGGAAAAAGAAAATCTTCATAAAGTCATTGAAGAAAGTGAACGATTGTCACAAGACAGAATTGATGAAATGGATAAGTTATCGACGAAACAAGTAACCGAAAGGTTTTCTTGGAACTTTATTGTTGATGAGTATGAGAAGTTGTTTAGGTAGAGAAAGTACCGCAAATAGAAATTAATATAGAAATTTGGAGAGTAATTTTTGTGGGATACATAAAAGAATTATCTATTAGAGAAAATCAAATGGTGGCACTTGCTATTCTAGATGTAATTTCAGATATTTGTGAAAAACAAAATTTTAAATACAATTTAATGTATGGTACGCTGATAGGTGCAGTTAGGCACAAGGGACTAATTCCTTGGGATGACGACATAGATATTATGATGCCCCAAGAAGACTATGATAAATTGTTAGACTACTTAAGCCAAAATGGTGCTAAATTTCCACATTTGAAGGTGTTCAATCCAGATACCGTATCGGATTATCCGTATATGATTACTCGCATCAGTGATATCCGCTATGTTATTGATGTTGAGAATGAAGAAGATTATGGTTTGGGTGCATTCATTGATATATATCCTTTCTATGGACTTGGAGATACTGAGCATGAGGCTATGGCTTTAGGGTTGAAAGGGGATCGATTGTCCTCGGCCTGCTATCAAGCAACGAGACTAACCTACAAGGTTGAAAATACAAAACAATGGTATCGTAAAATATTAAAATATCCAGCTTTTTTGATTACAAAAGTTATAGGTAAAGAATATTTTCAGAAACGCTTAGCTCAGCTGGCTACAAAGAAAAAATATGAAGATTCAAAGTATGTGGGCTGTGTTGTTTGGCTTTCTGGTGGAAGGAAAGATATTTTCTTAAGAGAATGGTTTGATGAGTTAATTACCATTACCATGGAAGGGAGAGAATATAAAATTCCAGCAAAATATGATGAGGTTTTGAGACACACATATGGAGATTACATGGAATTGCCTGCTGAGCAAGATAGGATAGCCCATCATAGATACAAAATATATAAGAAATAATTATTGAATTGCGATTATTATTTCACCGATTGGAATAAAAACGTAAATTTTTTAGTAAAGAGTACCGAGGTGATTGGGTTCATCAATAATGGGAAATTTTTGAATTGTTGAAAGGAAAAGAGCAGAAGTTGGTACATTTGAGTATTGTAGTTCCAGTATATAACACTGGTATTGATAAGTTGGAACAATGCTTTCAGTCTATCATAGACTTTGTGGATGCGAATAGTGAATTGAAGGTGGAGTGTCTAGTTATTGACGACGGATCGATTGATACTATTTCAGAGTGGTGTCGACTTTTTTCTAGTAGGTATTCTAGTTTTAAATTTTATAAAAAAGTAAATGAAGGAGTTAGTATCGCTAGAAATGTAGGGCTGAGTCTTGCCAAAGGCAAATATGTCACATTTGTTGATTCGGATGATTTTCTGATTTCATTTGAAGATCTAGCGTCCAACCTGCTTGAAGAAAAGTATGACTTAATCTTCACTGATTTACTAGTTAATCAACACAGAAAAATGACTTGGTCTGCTTTTGATGGAAATTCGCGTGAAGTAAATAATGGAACAGTCATCGCTAGACTTCTCAAAGATGGGACATTGAATGGTCCTTGTTGTAAGTTCATAAGAAGGGAGTTTTTAGAAAAACATGAGATACATTTTGATAATGATATGATAACAGGGGAAGATTTAGTTTTTCTAATTCAAATTCTTTTAAAAAATCCACAAATGTACTATATTTCAGATTATTCATATATTTATAATTTGGATGTCAATACTTCAAATAATCGTTTAATAAAACAAACAGAGCTCTTTCTAGATAATAATGAGACAATGTACAGCAAATTGCTGGAGTTGTTTGAACAACAGTTGGGAGATAAGGAGCAATTGTTTTTTAAGTTAAGAGCAACTGAACGTTATATTAAACAATTGTTTAATTCTGCTGCGGATTTATCAGTGCTAGGTTTGCTGACACAAGAAATCAAAAATCAAATTGAACTGTTATTGTCAGGGGTAAGCAGTGAATTGGTAAATACCATCCTACGAGGTTCACTATCGAAATCTAAACTACAATTAATAATATTGATACAAAAAAAATGGTCAGTTTTAGCTATGATTAGTAAAGCTAGAATAGTGTATTTAAAAATCAAGAATAGATAATAAGGAGTCAATAATGTTACCCTATCTAAGCGTTTTTTTTCTTTCCAGTTCATTATTAGCTCTGACAGATAGAATAAAGAAAAACCAAAGATCTTTTTTTATAGTTTTAGCATTAGCCCTTCCTTGTTTTCTCGCTGCCTATAGAGCGGATCATATCGGAACTGATACAGAAGTATATTTGATACCAACCATTAATGCTGCTACCTATTCTAACTCTTTTTCTGAATATCTAGATACAAGTTGGTTTAGGATTTGGAGATTTTTGGTTGTAAGAGACTTTGAACGCGGTTTTACAGTTGTAGTCTATATAGTTACCAAAGTATTAGGAAGTTTCTGGACGAAATTTATTTTAGAAACATTTATTATTATTCCAGTGTATATGGCAATAAAAAAGTATAATAAGTACCCAGTCTGGTTGGGAATGACGGTGTTTTACTTGACGACCTATAACTCAACGCTTAATATGATTAGACAGTCAGTAGCAGTATCGTTTACTATATTAGGGATAGTATACTTATTGGAGAAAAACAAGATAGGTTTCATGGCTTGTCTTTTGCTGGCAACGTCTTTTCATGTCTCAGGATTAGCATTGTTACTCATTAGACAACTATATTATTTTGTTAAAGTGAATAATTCTGGTAGTGATACTCTTGCAGTAAAAGTAGAACTTCGCAAAGTCATAATAATATTGATTACCGGAATATTGACATTATTATTGTTGGAATTTGTACCAAAGTTGCTAACTATCATTGGACTTGGGAACTATATAAACTATTTTACCGGAACATTTCATTTTGTACCGAAACAAATAATAATTCGAGTCCCAATAATGTTCTTTATGTGGATGAACTGGAAACAATGGAACAAGGAAGAGCAGAATGCTAGATTTTTTATAGCTATGTTTATTCTGACTTTGTTGTGTTTACAACTAATAAGTGTAAATATTTATTCAGGAAGAATTGCCTATTATTTCTCGATAATTGAGATTTTAACATATCCATCGTTATGCTACTGTAACGCAAAAAAAAGTAAACGTTTCCTTATGATATCTTTGTTGTTAATATATATCTTGATTTATTGGTGGTTTTACTACGGTGTACAGGGGATAGATGGCACTATTCCTTATGTTATTTATGAAGGAGGTCTATGATGGAAGTATTTGTTAGAGGGTTTTTTCATGTGAATTTAGGAGATGACCTTTTTTTATATATTCTTGCCCGACGATATCCTAATCATAATTTTCATGTTATTGTTAATGAGGAATATCCTAAGGTATTTGAAAGTGAAAAAAATATCATTGTACATCCGTACAAAAAAATACGGAGGGGTTTAGATCGCCTACTAACACAATTTGAAAAGGATTTGTATGTTGAGATTGAGCGAAAGTGTCAACTAAACATTGTAATAGGTGGATCTATTTTCCAAGAAAGAAAAGATGATTTGGTCGCGCGTAAACGATTAATGAAAATGCCTCAATTAAACCCTACATACATTTTAGGTGCAAATTTTGGTCCGTATGAAACAGAGAGTTATCGTGTGCTTGTTCAGGAATATCTAGCCAAGGCAGAGGATGTTTGCTTCCGCGATGAGTGGTCTAAAGAAAAATTTCCAGAACTATCCAATATCCGCTTTGCTCCAGATATCGTACTAGGGATAAAAAAAATTACTGAGAGAGATGTAAAAAAGAAAAAAAGAATATTTGTTTCTGTCATAGATTGTCTTAGAAAAGAAGAGGTAATCAAAACAGATGCGAGTACCTATGAAAGTTTCTTAATTCGTTGTATAGAATTCTATAGCAGACAAGGTTATGAAATCGTTTTATCTTCGTTTTGTAAAATGGAGGGAGATGAGGAAGCTATTAGTAAAATTGTCGCTAAATTAACTCCAGTTTATAGTGAAAAAGTAGTAATTTTGAACTATTCTGGAAATAACTGGGAAGAGATGCTAGAATCTATTATGGAATCAGAAAAAGTAGTTGCATCAAGATTTCATAGCATGATTCTCGGTATGGTATTCAACATTCCTGTTGTTCCGATTGCTTATAATAGAAAATTTATACAATTTTTAAATAATTTTGATTTATCCCAATATTGTGTTACCGTTTCGGAATTAGATAAACTAGCACCAGAAGAAATCAATTATATGTTGTTTGATGAAAGTGATGAGGCGGTAAGAAGCGCGAATGAGCACTTCAAAAAATTAGATAAAATATTGTGAGGTTTCAATAGACATTGTCAAAGACAAAAAGATTTCATAGCAAAAATAATAGTTTCCAGTTGATTTTCATGATAGTGCTAACTTGTTTTGCCCAAATATTAGCACTGTACAAATCCAGATTCACTGCTGTCAATTTTGGCGCAACTGATTATATGGATGCGTATAATTTTTCTGTAGAAATTGCGACATTCATCTTTTCATTTGTTATTGGTGGGGTTACGACCGTAATTATACCTGCTTATGTAAAAAAAATCTCCTCAAGCGCAGTGAATACATTTATCACTATCACATATGCTTGCGTGTTAATATTATCAGCAATCGCCATAATATTTCGTCAGCCACTTTTAGCCTTTCTAACAGGTAGAGGTGTTGAATTTATACAAATAGCTTCAGACTTTTTAATTATCTCGTTTATTATCCAAGGAGTTACCGCCTTTTTGGCAGTGACTTCGGCCTATTATCAGTGTGAAGATAGGTATAATATCCCTAAGATGATAATTTTGCTTGTCAATATGTTTGTATTGGTGTTTTTGTTATCAGGGGTAATTTCTGATGTGTATACTTATTTCTTTCTTCTGATAGCTGGTTCAATTATCAACTTGATTGTTGATGTGGCTGTGGCTTTTAAATTGGGATTTAGATATAAAGTTTGTTTCGATATTAAGAATCCCGAATTTAAAAAAATGATGGCAGTCTTTTTGCCTATATTGCTCAGTTCCGGTGTCTATAAATTACAGACAATGGTAGGAACAACAACTGCAACAAATTTAGCAGAAGGACAGATTACAATTTTAGGCTATGCTTCACAGATTATTACAATGATTAATACTGTTGTTATTGGAAATTTGACAGTGTATGTATATCCGAAAATTGTAGAAAATTTAAAAAGCAAAGATATTTTTAAATATTTTTGGGATTACTGTATCCTCTTTCATGGTATATTGACACTTATTATTGCAGGTTTTATAAATGTAGGTTTTGAGGGGATGTCCTTATTGTTTTATGGCGGTAAATTTACATTAGATAATATCAATGTTCTATATATTTGTGCTTCTCTCTATATATTAGGTCAGCAGTTTAATATAATTCGAGATTTAATCTATAGGTACTTCTATGCACATGGAAAGACAAAAGAAACATTGAAAAATAGTATTTTTGCTAGCATCTTGAATATACTTTTTATTTTTTTGCTGGTGAAAATAGCAGGAATTTATGGTATTGTTCTTGGAACAGTTTTGGCTGGGATTGTTTCACTTGTAATGATTACAATTAGATTTCAATATATTTTTGGCCTAGGAGTTAAGCCGGGCTACATAGTAATCGAATTATGCAAGAATTGTTTGGCTATGGTAGGGACGGTACTTATCATACAGTGGCTAAAAACATTATTTATGATTAATAATTCTATCTTAGCTATTGTTATCTATGGTTTAGGAACAATAATAATTTACTTAATGCTAATTCTGGCGCTAAGAACCAAAATGCGGTATATAAGACTGTAGTTATGATAAGGAATAGAGTATGAGAAAAATAATTTATAGCGTTAAGAAATATAAAATCATAGAGATGATGAAGAATTATATACAGGCCGGAGTATTTTTGTTTGCAGTAACAGAATTTTTAAGATTGGGGAACTCGAGACAAGCATTAGAATTGCTTAGGGAATCGGTTTACTTAAAAATTCAAAAAAAATTAAAACGGAAATATAGACATATTTTAGAAGAAACCCCTTCTAATTTTAAAAGTAGTCATGTTTCGAAACGAGTTTGGGTTTGCTGGTTTCAAGGATTAGATGATGCTCCAGAGATTGTAAAACTATGTATTGATAGTATAAAGGAGAACTTTAAAGGTTATGAAGTAATTATCTTAACAGAAAAATGTATCAGAGAGTATGTTACCTTTCCAGAAGTAATAGAAAGAAGATTAGAAAAAGGTCAAATAACTCTGACTCATTTATCAGATTTGCTACGAGTAGAATTATTAGTGAAGTACGGCGGAATATGGATAGATTCTACTGTGCTCATAACAGATAATAATATTTCGAGTGAAATTGTAGATTCTGATTTATTTATGTTTCAAGAGTTAAAACCAGGAAGTGAAGGGCATAGTTTACCAATATCTAGTTGGTTTATTGTAGCTAAAGCAAATCATCCGATATTATTAGCGACTCAAGCGATGTTATACGAGTATTGGAGTGAAAATACAAAACTAATAGATTATTTTTTGCTCCACCATTTTATAAATATTTCTAAAGAACATTTTGAACAACTTTGGAAGAAAATGCCAAAGTATCCCAACTCACTACCCCATTTGTTACAGTTAGAGTTGTTTGATGAGTATTCAGAGCCCCGCTTAGAGGAAATTTACAGACTGACTTCGATTCATAAATTATCATATAAATTCTCTGAAGAGGATATGAGGAAAGTAAATACATTCTTTGATAAGGTTATCAACGGTAGATTGTTAGGCTAAACTATTTTTTAAAATTCTGGATTGAGTTTCGCCGTCATTTGCCATTTGTAAATCAATTAAGTAGATGATAACGTGAGATTTTTTGAGGGTAAATAAATGAATAATGAAAAAAAAGGGGCAATAATTTTAGCAGCAGGCTTTGGTATAAGAATGGTCCCTATAAATACTGAAGTTCCGAAAGCATTGCTAGAGGTATCGGGCCGTCCTCTTATCGAACATTTAATACTTCAATTACAAGAAGCAGAGATTTTTGACATTACTATTGTTGTCGGATACATGCGGGAACGATTAGAATATCTTGCTGATAAATATGGGGTTTCCTTGGTAAATAATTTGAGGTACTCTGAGACGAATAATCTCCATTCTTTGATGCTTGTTGCAGATAAAATCTCTAATACCTATATTTTACCTTGTGATATTTGGTGCCAGGGAAATCCTTTTCTCAACAGTTCGGCAGATTCATTCTATCTAGTTTACGAAAATAGTTGTTGCGAGAAAACAGACTATCGGGAATCAATGACAGGGATTGCCTACATTGCAGAAAAAGATAGCGACAAGATACGAGAGTCATTACATGTTGTTGCTAAAAGTAATAGAGGAAACGAGGCCTTTTGGGAAGAAGCGCTATATGACGGGGAACGACTATGGATCACCCCATCCTTTATAGCCAAAAATGTTATCTATCAGATTGATAGTTTTGAAGATTTGAGACGAATTGATAATCAATCAGTGCACCTTGATTCAGAAATAATAAAGTTAATCTGTCGTGTCCTTTCAATCAGTTCGGAAGAGATTAGTGATATTGTGACTCTCAAAAAGGGGATGACCAACCGATCTTTTCTATTTTCTTGTAAAGGTGACAAGTATATTATGCGTATACCAGGTGAGGGGACTGACTTGCTTATCAATCGCCAACAAGAAGCAATGGTCTATAGAGCATTGGATGGAAAAGAAATATGTGATGAAATCATATACTTGAATCCAGATAATGGTTATAAAATTACTAGATTTGTAGACAGTGCTAGAAGCTGTGATCCAAATGATTTATCTGACTTGAAGAAATGTATGTCTAAATTACGTGAGTTTCATAGCTTAGAGTTAAAAGTTGAGCATGAATTTGATATATTTGCTCAAATAGATTTTTATGAGTCCTTGCGTAATGGGAATGAATCTGCATATGATGACTATAATCAGGTGAAAAAACAGGTTTTTAATCTCTCCGCATTTATTGAAAAGCATGTCGAAAAGAAAGTTTTAACACATATTGACGCAATTCCAGATAATTTCTTGATTTATTCTAAAGAAGGTCAAGAAGAAATTCGTTTGATCGACTGGGAGTATGCTGGTATGCAGGATCCTCATGTTGATATAGCTATGTTCTGTATCTATTCTTTATACAATCAGCAAGAGATTGACCGTTTGATTGATATTTATTTTGATTATAATTGTTCAGAAGAGATTCGCTTGAAAATTTACTGCTATATTGCATCCTGTGGCCTGTTATGGAGCAACTGGTGTGAATACAAGCATATGCTGGGTGTGGACTTTGGAGATTATGCTAAGAAACAATATGAATTTGCAAGAGAATATAGTTCTTGGCTAATTATCGAACTTAGAAAACGGGGGATATATGAATAGCCGTCTAAAAGGGACAATACAAGGTCTGTTGTCTGGAATGTTTTGGGGCTTAGATACATCTTTGAATGGATTGATTTTATTGATGAATCCCTTCATTTCTGGAGATGATAAGCTGTTGTCCTCTACTTTACTGTTAGCATTTTTTCATGATTTTTTTTCAGCAACTTTTTTAACTTCTGACCTAGCTGTCAGAGGTCAGCTCAAAATGACAATTCAAAAATTAAAAAGTAGAAGTGCTTATTTTGTAATGATAGCAGCATTGTTTGCTGGTCCTTTAGGGATGAGAGCTTATCTGTATGCGGTAGAAAAGTTAGGGACGGGACTAACTGCAACAATCTCTGCTCTGTATCCTGCTATCGCAGCCTTATTAGGGGCGATTTTGTTAAAAGATTATTTGACCAAACGGGGATGGTTTGGACTTTCTTTGACGATGGTAGCAGTAATATTTCTTGGTTATAGTGGAAGTTCCAATGTAGGGGGAGAATTCATTGGCTTCTTGGCAGCAGGGCTTTGTGTATTGGGTTGGGCTTCGGAAAGTGTTATTACCGCTTACGGTATGAAGGATGATATTTTGCCGAAACAAGCTCTATTGATTAGGCAGTGGGTTTCAAGTTTAGCCTATCTATTATTTATGTTAGCGGAAGGTGATGTTGTTTACAGTTTAGCAACTGTTTTTAACTCACAATCAATTCTTTTTATTATTGGTTTAGCACTTATAGGTACTCTTTCCTATCTGTCTTATTATTCAGCTATTGATACTATTGGTCCTGTAAAAGCGACGGGATTAAATGTGACTTACTCTATTTGGACAGTGATTTTTTCACTATTTCTTTTTGGAGGGCAATTAGATATGAAGTTAGTCATTAGTAGCATACTCATCATTATTGGAACATTATTTGTTATAAAAAACTAAGAGGAGAATCTATGCGAGCGATTATTTTAGCAGCAGGAATGGGTACTAGACTGAGACCCTTGACATTAACAACTCCTAAATCTTTGATTAAAGTTGGAGAGCAGACATTAATAGAGCGACAAATTTTATTTTTGAACGAAATCGGTATTTCAGAAATTATTGTTGTAACAGGATACTTAGCAGAAAAGTTTGGCTTTTTAGAAAAGAAATATGGAGTTAAGTTAATTCACAACGATAATTATGATATTTATAATAACTTTTACACTATGTATCTTGTGAGAGAGTTTTTGAGTGATGCCTATGTAATTGATGCGGATAATTATCTACATACCAACTTCTTAGATGCTAAGGTGACGGATTCTACATATTTTTCAGCATATAAAAGAAATTTTAAGGATGAATGGCTTCTGAAGTGCGATAGTGAGGGCTTGGTTAAAGAAATTGTAGTCGGTAGTGGTGAGGGAACGATTCTATCTGGTGTCTCATACTGGAATACAGAAGCTGGTCAAATTTTGAATTGTCTCCTTGAGGAGACTGTAGAATCAACCGATTTCACAAATTTATATTGGGACAATCTTGTAAAAGATAATCTAGATAAATTAATAGTTTATAAAAAGGATATCCCTTCTGATGCTGTTTTTGAGATTGATAATCTTGATGACCTAGAGCAGCTCAAAGAGTTTTTACAGTCATAGAAATGTTATTACCATCTCTGATTGATAAATATTTTATGATTGCCTATTATTCTTTGCGATATGTATGGTATCTTACTATAATTGCTCTGTATTTCGAAAGTATGAAGTACAGAGTTATTTCTAGGAGATAAGCTGAGAAGGGCTCTCCCCAGCCCTTTTCACTGTTCAAAGCAATCAAAACCCGTTTTTTAAAGTTTTCAAAGTTCCTGAGACCAAAGGTATTTCTCTTAATGACTTTGATGAGATTATTGGTAGCTTCCAGTTTGGCGTTAGAATAAGGCAATTCCATGGCGTTTAAAACCTTGTCCTTATCCTTTAAAAATGTCTTAAATACCGTCTAGAAAATAGGATTAACAGTGGCTATTTCCTGTTCGATGAGACTGAAGAAATGATCTGAGTTTTTCTCTTGGAATGGAACAAGAGAAATTGATAGAGTTCATAGTGCTGTCTGAGTTCATCTGAGTAGGATAGGAGTTTTTCTAGGATTTCCTTGTTAGTCAAATGCATTCGAAACATAGGTTGATAAAATCGTTTATCGCTGAGTTTACGGCTATCTTGTTGTATCAATTTCCAGTAACGTTTCAAGGCTCGGTATTCCTGCGATTTTCTGTCGAATTGATTCATAATTTGAATACGGACACGGT
>Ga0079226_10003389_pt1 | contig 12231 bp, 12 predicted proteins | sample Poulit2014_FD_76345 | JGI IMG/M metagenome (GOLD analysis project Ga0079226, IMG submission 76345) | Agricultural soil microbial communities from Georgia to study Nitrogen management - Poultry litter 2014 | ecosystem: Environmental > Terrestrial > Soil > Agricultural land | place: USA: Georgia... | reverse complement strand
TTTCAACATTTCATCTGTTGCAAATTGTTTCATATCTGAATCACCAAAAGATAGTTCAATACCGTTTTCCTCTAAACCATAATAATATACTTTTCCTGGTTCTAACTCATCTTTTTGGATTCTTTCAATAGTATCATATATAGATAGACCTACTTTTTTTACCATACTAGCTACTATTACATCAGGATTAATATACCTTTGATCAGTATCTACTCCTATAGCATATTTGCCAGATTCTTCTGCTGCTTCGAATACTCCTTCTCCTGTTTTACCTGCCACTTGGTAAACAATATCAGCTCCTCTTGAATAAAGTGCTAAGGCGCTTTCTTTTCCTTTTGCCGGGTCTTCAAAATCTCCTGCAAATATGGTTTCAACTTCTACTTCTGGGTCAATATATTTAGCTCCCGCTTCATATCCAACTTTAAAGTTCCTTATAACTGGTAAATCAACTCCACCAACCATTCCTATAACTTTATCTTCATCAATTCCTTCTATGGACGTTTCTTGAGTCAACATAGCTGCAAAAGCTCCCGCTAAAAAAGATCCTTCATTTTCTACATAACTTATGGTTGTTAAATTATCAATTCCTTCAATTTCATTGTCTACATATATATAATTTACTTCTGGGAATTCTTCTGCTACTTCTTGTACAACTTCATAAAATTCAAAACCGACAACTCCTACTATAGGAGCATATTCTGAAGCTTGTATTAGTTGGTCATTAAATAATGATGGATCATTTTTACATTCATAAACTTTGTACTCAATCCCTAAATCTTCTTTAGCCTTTTCTACACCTTCATGAGATGAATCATAGAATGAACGATCCCCTAACCCTCCAGCCACTACTAAACCTACCTTATCATAAGACTTTTCCTTTGATTCTTCCTTAGGCTCACCTTCTTCTTTATTCCCGCACCCTACTAAAAAGCTAGAAACTAATAAAACTAATACCAATAATAATGATAATCTCTTTTTCAAACAGACCCCTCCTTAGTTTAATATTTATTCATTTTTACTAATGCTTTTTTCTTCTTGTAAACCCTCTAAATCTTTTATTAAAATATTATTATTATAAACTTCTATTAAATTCTTTTCTTTTAATTGTTGGAGAATCCTATTTATACTTCTTTGAGTTACGACAAATTGATTACTTAATTGTTCCTTATCAAAAGTTATTTCTATCCCATTAGGCTTTTCTGTCCCATTTTCCATGCTACTAATTATATAATTACATATTCTATACTTAAGAGAATATAAGGTATCTTCTCCTGCTTTCTTTGATAAAGCATAGAACCCATCACATAGAGTTTTAGCCATATATAAGGAAAAATATCTATCTTTTTCAATCCACTGTAAAAAATCATTTCTATGGAGTCTAATTAATTCTAAGTTAGTTATAGCCTCTACAGAACATATATAAGGTTTTCTATCAAATATCTCTAATTCACCAAAATAATCTCCTTTTTCATATATAGATTGGGAATACTTTTTACCATTCTCAGCCATTATATAAATATTAGCCTTTCCTTTTATAATTACATAGAAATAATCATAAGTCATATTTTGATGGCATATCATATCTCCTTTAGAGTAGGACTTCATTTCCCAACGTTTTAATATGCTATAGGGACAATCTTTTAACATATCCATTAAAACAAAATTTGTTTCAATAATATTTTTAATCTCCATATCTTTTCACCCATCATTATTATACAATAAAAAAACGCTTTCATTAAGGACCTTTGTCCTAAGTCAATGATTTAATTATAGTAAATAATACTATATAACATATAATCAAGATATAAACTTATTAGAGTTTCCACGTTTTTTATATTTAAAACCCAGAAATTTAGCTTTTAAAAATATAAGTAGGGGATTACTGTTATACGGCACATTATAGTGTCCTAAATCTATTAATATTAGTCAGGTTAAATTGAACTTTTTATTTAAGTCAGACGGCTTAATCTAACTTAGAAAGAACCAAATTATTTAATCTAAATAAATTTATAATCGTCCATAATTTCAAAATCTGAACTAAAATGATTTTCTTCATGTTCCCCTATCTTTATTGCAATTTTAATAGTTTTATCTGTATAGCACTTTATTTTAAAAAGTTAAAACCCCTTCCATAGATTCTTTAAAACAAGGTTTATAAAATGATACTAGCCCCATGACCTATAAAAGTATCTGTGGCTTTTAATGTTGAAATCTTATCATATTTTAATTTAAATATATGATGGCCTACAGTTACAGTTTCTTTTAGTGCACATTTTTCAAATGATAATCTAATTTAAAAAGGGATAATTAGCACTAGCTATCACCCCCTATAATTATATATATTTAATTGTCAAACCCTTTCTTTAATTTTTCAATCTCTTCTTTAGTAAGCCCCGTTAGTTTAATAACTTCATCTATACTAAGCCCTATTTCTATTGCCTTAATAGCTGTTTTTTCTTTATTCTCTTCTATACCCTTTTTCACTCCCTTTTCTATTCCTCTTTCCATACCTTCTTCTATTCCTTTTTCCATACCTTTTCTCTCCGCATATTTTAATCTAGATATAGCGTCCCGTCTAGCTTTCTCTCTAGCATAATATTTTTCTCTTAGTCTTTCATCAGCAGATATTTTTTCTAACATTTCTTTAGCCATCTTTAATGTTTCACTCCTTTCTATAAGCTGATTTAACAGCCCTTCCATTCCTGGCTCTCCTATTCTCTTCATAAATGTTAGCCATAGTTCTACTGCTTCCATATATTCTATATCTTTTTTATCATCAAACTTAGGTAATTCTATATAGTGAATTGATAAATCTTCTGTTAATAGGAAATGTTCATCTTTCTCTAATATTTTATATTCGGTATGATATTTATTTGTTTCGTCTATTATTATAAAATCCATTATATTAATTACTATACTCTTTTTTAATGATGAATATGGTTCTCCTTCTAATATTGTATCCGCATACATTTTAGACCAATAATATAAACTTCTCTTTCTAAAATCATCTTCTTTATTAACCTGAACTTCTATGTTTATTCTTTCTTCTTTCTCTGTTTTCACTTTTAAGTCTAATACAGAACCTTTATCTCCCTCAAACTCTTTTAAGTTAAAAGGGTTTAAATGTATTATCTCTATTATTTTATCTTCTTCATCTAAAGCTAAGATTGAATTTAAGAAATCGATTAGAATAATTTTACTTTTCTTTTGTTCTCTTCCAAAGAGAGCCTTAAAAACTAGGTCATTTAATGGACTTAACAGTTCCTTAGTTCCCATTTTTAGGACCTCCTATATAATATTATCCTTATATTTATTATACCCTATTTTAGATAATTCTGTATATTAATATTGAAATTCATTTAATATTTGTTGACTTCTTACCAATGTTGTAAAGATCCCTATAGCTTGATCATTACATCCTATATATTTTAACATACGTTTTGTCCTACTTGGATAAACCTATAGTTCTTTGCTCCCGATCCAATAATCCCCATGGCTATATGTGGTGTTATACGGCACTTTATAATGTCCCAAATCTATTAATATTAGTCAGATTAAATTGAACTTTTTTATTTAAGTCAGACGTCTTAATCTGACTTAGAAAGAATCAAATTATTTAATCTCAATAGGTTTATAAAAATTATATCTGGTAATAATCACCAAAAATACACACCAAAAAATAAAGGAAAAGTAAAATAGCTACTTTTCCCCTAAATACATTTTATAAGGCTGTGTTAGAAATAATTATTACCACTTTTAAAATAAATATACACAAATATTATAAACTAGGGAAAGAAAACAGTTTTCCTATTATTTATTGATGTAAAAATTGTGGATATGAAAAAAATGCTTCATCGCCACGGATTTTATGAACGTAATGCTATTACTAAATATAAGGTATATAGGATTTATATATTAAGAGTAAAGTGTCCTTCTTGTAATAAAACTTATTCGGTTTTACCAAGTTTCTTAATTCCATACTTTCAGTATACCTTCGGGACAATAATAACCTGTCTATTTTACATGTATTTGTTGAAATATTTTTATCGTAAGATAATTTATATTTTTAAAAATTCTAACCCTAACAATGTGACCTTTTTATTAAGTTTTCAAGGTTCAGATGTTTTAATTTGTATTTTATCATAATACTATCTAATATTTGTCCTTTCCATAATATCCTTTACCTTTAACATTCCCCATTCTTGTATTAGGTAAATAATTGATTGTAAGCCTATCTCCTTTATTGATTTCAGGTTGATAATATAGACTTATTGAAACCACCTCACCAGTTTCATCATCTTTTATCCTAATACCTGGATGCGCACTCATATTTGATCTTGCTATAGAACTATCTAAAAACTCGCCTGTCACAGTTTTAAAGTCTTTTTTAATCACATAAGGTAAGTCTTTTATACTTGGAATCATTATATTGTGTGCAATAAATATAGTTATTAACAATCCTATAGGATATACTATTAGTGTAAATTTATCTAGTTGGGACTCCTTTAAAATAATTGTTTTAACTTTTTTAATTATTTTATTAGTAAAAATAAAAGCTGCTATAATTGAACCTATTAAACTTATATAAAATGTTATCATTGAATAAGAATTCATTCATATCTACCCCCTATTATTCTAAACATCCCGTATCATTTGGTTTATCAAATATCCAATTCTCAACTTCACTACGAATTTTCTTTTTACCACCACCAACAACTTTAACTTTTAAGATTCCCATTCCCATATCTAAGGTTAAAAGCTCTGCAGCTTGCTTAAAGTCTATTGTCCTTCTCTCACCTTTACTGGTCGATTCATAACTCTATCTACAACTTGCTGTGGACTTGTGAAAGGCTTTTTAGGTCCATATCCGTTTTTCATATGCTTTCTAAACCCTATAGAACTCTTTATATATTTACTTACATTATCTGATTTGAGACTTAATTTAGTATCTGATTTTAAAACAGTCCATTCTTTTTTTATAGCCTCTCCAGTTGGTTTTATTGATTTTAAAGATGATTTAATATTTTCAGATAATGGTAATCCCTTGCCATCTTTAAATGTGTTACGTGTTATTGAAACAGCTTTGCCAGATGCTGTTATAACACTACTTAAATCATAACAGTGAAATAAAATACATTAACATCTTCTTATTCTTTTTATCTCCATATTATCTATCACTTAATACAAAAATTCTCAATGTAAAAAAGGATGCTCCTTACCTTCACATTGAGTAGTTATTTTAACTTACCTATTAATTTCATCATACTGGCTCAAACTTACATTTCTATTCAAACCTATTATATTACCATTAACTTTGTAAATATCATATTTAAATACAATCTAAAACCTTTATGACTCTAATAGTTTTATATGTAACATTAATTAATGTATACATCACAATTGAATCTTCTGTAATATTCAAATACTTTTATCGTTTTTAAAAATTAGATTTTTCATTCATTCCTTGTTTACTCTAAAATCTAACATTAGTTTAAAAAACATTTCAAAATTTATTAAATCCCCTTTTCTATCATATCAAGTCCCACGAATATTAATATAAACCCTGTAATTGCAATAAACCATGATTTCTTTTTAGGTCGTTTACCCTTTGATAAATCAGCAATCAACATTATTACTCCTACTATATCCAATATGCCCCCAATTAACCAAACTGTCTTGCCCATCTTTCTCCCTCCCCAAAATATAATAATTCAAATTTGTTTAATATGGTAGAGAAATGATACTTGATATTTAAATACAGTATCATTTACTCTCCATATTAAAACTTAGATACAAGATGTAATATAAAAAGATATTTTTACCGAATGAGTAATTTTTTATAATTTAGATATATATCAATCTTCATCCTTTTTGCCAGTTTGTCTGTGTTCTACTAGAGTTCCATGTTTTGAATTAGGTAGATAAACGAACTTTAATTTATCACCGACATATACATTCTTTTTTTTAAAAAATCGTAATCGTATTTCTTGTCCACTCTCAAAATCCTTTACAGTGACTATGCTAGTCCTTAGCGGTAAACTACCTCCAGGGCTTTGTGTTACTGCCTCTCCTTCAACCTCACTATAATTACTTTTAATAATAATAGGAATGTCTAATATCCCTGGTATTACAGCTCTGTTCACTAAATATATAGATGCTAGTATAATAAATACTTTTGCAACTACATCTAACTTTTTTTCAACTTTTTTAACTACTTCTTGCTTATCAGGATGTGCATTCTCATGTTTTATAACTCTTTCTCCTATAATTGTTTTTATTGTTGTTGTAATCCCAAAATAGAGTACCGCAAATACTACGATATAAACATATAATAAATCCTTCATCCTCATTTTATTACCCCCATATTTTTTAATTTTATATATAAAATCAGGCTATTCAATACACTCTTCTAGTTTAACTGTTTCAGTTGGTTCTTTAAATGCTCCTTCAATTACTCCAGTAACAACTTCTTCTTTAACAGCATCAATTCCCTCTACAGCTAGCCCCCTACTTATTGTTAAAAAACTTATTTTCTTTAACTCTCCTTCTCGTATTAAGTCTAACTCTCCATAGTATCGGCTACTGAAACTTTTATGCATAGAGGCTATCTTGTCAATTGGTTTAATACTTTTAATTCTATCCATTACCTTAAATTCCAGCGAACATATCTTCCCTACTACACCACCAACAAATGCATCTTTAAGTACATCAAAAGTAATTTCATCAAAATCCTTTTTTTCGCTCTCATCAACAGTTAGATACTCTAACCCTTCTGTTACTGCCGTTGTTACTCCTGCTCCAGCTGCACCTCCTGCTACTGGACCAAAATAATAGCCAGTCCAAGCTCCTGTAGCTCCTCCAGCTGTAGCTCCAATGTATGCTTGCTTTGAAGAAAACTCTCCATCTATTATATCTGTTAAAAGTTGTGTCCCTATTCCTACTCCTGCACCAACTCCTAATACTATTAAATCATCTATTACCGCCCATAACCCAGTTTTATCCGTCTTATTCAATGGATCATTCATAGAATAAGAATATGGATTTATACTTTCTGGTACATAAATCATTCCTAATATTGGATCCCAAGATATAAATCTTCCTTGATTTTGATCATAATATCTTGCTTGAGCATAATTTAGCTCACTTATTGGATCATGTTGATAGCCTGTAAATCCAAATGTACTAGTATTACTTCTAGCTATTCCAAATTCATCATAAGAGTAGATGTTATTTGTATTCCCTTTAATATTTAAGGACCTTATTGGTGTACCTAATTCATCTGTTAAAAAATGTTCGTTCTCTAATGTTCCTAATAAGTTGCCATCCCATAAGTATTGTTCTAGATTTGTATTTCTTTCTAATTCTAGTACATTATTATATGGCAATGTTAAGTCTAGAACGTAATTTATTTTTTCTATTGGCTTGTTGATTCTTTCTATTTCTTGGCCTACTCTATTTCTTAAACCGTTATATTTATACTTGGCTGTGCCAATATCTTTATTCCAAACTTTATTCATCATTCCCGTAGCGTCAAAATTATAAATTTTATTTAAATTTTGGTTTATATATTCTTTTATTCTATTACCTCTTTTATCATATTCATAGGTTTTTATTTCTGTTGGTAACTCTTCTTTTATTAATTGGTCTAGTTTATTATAATGATATTTTGTTATTAGCCCTTTTTCCCCTTTTTCTATTCTATTTCCGAAGGCATCGTATTTATATTCCCTTATTAATTCATTATTTTCTAACACCTTTGTTAATCTATTTAAACCATCATAGCTATAGGAATAATTACTATCTTTTTCACCTTGTCTTATTTTATTTGTTCCTATTCTATTTCCCACATCATCATAAGTAAATTCATGCTGTTCAAGAATGTCTATATCTTTTTTGTATATCAAACTAGTAATTTGGTTCATATTATTGTAATTATAATTAGCTACAATGCTATTTGGATAAGTTTTCTCTATTAATCGGCCTATTTCATCATAGCTATAATTATATACTTTATCTTTTGCTTTTATTGATGTAAGTCTTTGGGATTTATCATAGGTATAATTAATAATCTTACCATCTGGATATATTAATTCTTCTTTTTGCCCTAGTTCATTCCATTTATATTTTACTTCTTTATTATCAGGAGTTTTAATATTTTCAGTTCTGCCTAAGGAATCAATTGAAATTTTAGTCTTTCCTAACCAATCCTCTATTTCTATTAACTGTCTTAGAGCATTGTATTGAAACTTGACTTTTTTACCATCATCATAGGTAAGAGTCTCTAACTGACTTACTGGTGAATAGTCCATTTTTGTTATATAGCCATCCTTGTCCACTTTTTCAATCATCCTATTATTTTCATCATAAGTATATCGTTCTTCTTGGTTTTCCCCATCTATTATTTTAGTTATATTCCCAAGTAAATCATATTGATATTTAGTTATACGAGATATATTATTTTGTTCATTTAGTTTATTTACTTCTTCTAATTCTGGACTAATTTCTCCTAATTGCTCTATTTTAGTTAAATTTCCTACTTCATCATATTTATAATTAGTTTCATTTCCTTTAGCACCTATTACTTTAGTTATATTTCCTGTAGGTGAATATTCATACTTTGTAATATTCCCATTTTCATCTTTAAGGGATGAAATATAGCCAGAAGCATTGTATTTAAAAGTACGCCTTCCTCCTAGGGGATTTTCTATAGCTATTATTTGGTCTAGACTGTCATATTCAAATTTTAAAGCTATTTTATCTCCCATTTTCTTTTCGATAACGTTTCCATTTAAATCATATTTATATTCTTCTTTCTCACCTTCAGGGAGTGTTATACTTTTAAGTTGGCCTCCCGGATAATAATCGTATTTAGTAACATTTCCTAGAGCATCTGTAACTGTTTCTATATTTCCTAAAGGTGTATATGTAAAATGAGTCTCATTACCTAAAACATTTACTTGTTTAACTAATTGACCTATATAATCATATTCAAACAAGGTTTCTTCATTATTTGAATTTATTATTTTAGATATTTTTCCTAGGGAGTTATATTCATATTTTGTAATTACTCCATCTTCTTCTATTATAGACTTTCTACGATCTAATTCATCATAGGTTATTTTTATCTTTTCATTTTTAGGAGTTATAGTTTCTATTACATTTCCATTAGGATCATATTTATATCTGGTTTCATATCCTAAAGGGTTTCTTATAGTAGTTAACTGGTTAAGTTTATTGTATAGATATACTGTTTCTGCACCATTAGGTTCTTTAATTTTTGATATATTCCACATTAAATCATATTCTAATTCTGTAATTTGACCTAATTGATCCATAATTTTAGACACTCTACCTAAATTATTATAATCTCGCTTTATTATTGTATTATCAAAGTCTTTTATTTCTATTACTTTACCTATTTTATTATAGGTGTATTCTCTTGTAAATCCTTTTGCATTTATAACCTTTTTAAGGTTATTCATTTCATCATATTCATAATAAGTTATATGTCCTTTAGGATTAGTAGTCTTAATTACTTGGTTGTTCTCATTATATTCATAATATACTATGCCACCATTAGGAAATTCCAAAGATTTAAGATTTCCTTTTTCATCATAGGATAATTTAAGTTTAGAGTTATCTGGTTGAATAGATTCTATTATCCTTCCATATTCATCGTATTTAAAAATAGTTCTTTCATTATATGGATTTTCTACTTTTAAAAGATTACCATCATTATCATATTTAAGGCTAATACTTTTATTGTTCGGTTGGGTTATTTTTGTTAAATTGTTTAATTTATCATATTCAAACTTCATTACTTCTCCTAATGGATTTATTACTCTTGTTAAGTTTCCATTACTATCGTATTCATATTCTGTTTTATTACCTTTTTTATCTATAAAAGAGGTTCTTTTATTTGAATCATTAAAATCATATATTTCTTCTCCATCTTCATATATTACTTTAGTATTCCTAAATTTATGGTCTCTTCCATATATTATTTTATTTCCATTTTGTTCTGTCAGCTCTATCTGATTTTTGTCATCTAGATGTTTTAGACTTAATATTCCTCCATCAGGGAATATTTGTTTTGTTGCTCTTGATAGATCATCATATTCATTTCTAATTAAATCAATATTTCTAGGACTTGTAACTACTGTTAATCTATTTAGATTATCGTATTTATATTTAAATTCTGTTTTATTAGGAAGTACTACTCTTTTTAAATTATTTCCTTCATAATAAAATGATACTCTCCTACCGGAGGAGTCATTTATTCGCCCTAGTAAATTTTTAGAATTATAATAAAGTCTAAAATACCCAGAAAGAGTCCTTATTTCTTTTAATTGATTCTCTTCATTATATTTTAATGTAGTTTTATTTCCTTGTCCATCTACGATGCTTTCTAATCTTCTGGCTTCATTAAAGTTATATGCAGTTTGATTTTCTAAATATAGCCTGTATTTCTCATCTTCAGTTTTAATTAGTCTTTGTCCCGGAACTATTATACATTTATATATTTGGTCTTCTTCTTTTGTATAAGTATCTACTTTTCCATCTTCTTTCATAACTTTAATTACATCATCTTTTTCAATTAAAGAAACTTCAAAGTTATGAACCCACTGATTTCCTAATACTCCTTTATAGTCATCTATGGCATTATATGTTCTTCTAAATTCCAATGGATAGGTCCCTTTTATTTCTATATCAGCTTTTTCATAACTAAAATTACCTGTTGCTAAATTTATTGGATCTCCTTTAAATTCAACTGCCTCTAAAGCTAACCCTTTTGATTTATCTAAAATATCTTCTAAAGATTCGTCAATCGTGGATAGTCTTGTCTTATATTCATTCTGTAAATCTTTTAGGCTACCTAGAAAATTTTCTGTATCTTTTGCATTAAAATCTGTGCTAATTAATCTTTGGATTTCATCTATATAATCCATTAATATCCGTGCATTTGCACTTAATTCTACTAATCTTTCTGCAGATTTACTGTCAACTTGTGGTATACCATTTAATAATTTCTCTGTGTCATATTTTAACTTATTAGATAGCTTCTCAAATTTTTCTATTTCTATAGCTGTATTTAATATATCTTCTTCCAATCCAATATCTTTTGCTTCTTCCGGTACACTATACATTAAATCTCTTAAATGTCCTTTTACTAAATCTATTTGCTCCGAGCATTCTTTTGCCCTTTCTGCTAATTCCATATAAGCAGCTTTAAGTTCCTCTATAGATGAAAAAGTAAATATTCTATCTTTTCCTACCCCATTTTTATTCCCCCATTTCAATCTTTTTTATTTTATTAAATACTAATAAAATTGCATATTTGATAATCTTGTATCTATAGATCTAATTTCAAAATCTTTTGAGTCAATTTGCCTACTTATTTGTTTAATTTGACTTTGTAGATCATTTTTATAATCATTTAATTTTGATATTTGTCTTTGAACTCCATCTAATAAACTTGTTGCCTTTCCAACATTTATACCCATTTCCTTTGAAATTTTTGGGAGATCTGTAGCCTGTTTTTCCGCTATATCTCCATCAAAACTTTCTGGTATTATCTCTCCGATATATATTACTTTACTTTTTTCCTCTTCCCAATCATCCAATATCTTATTCATATCATCTATAAGTGATTCAAACATTTCTTTTAGATCTTCTATTTCTTTTATTTCCTCATTTATCCCTCTAACTTCTTCAACTAGTCTTATTCTCTCTTTTATGAGTTTATTCTGAGATGCCGTCAATTTCTCTCTTTCTAGAACAGTATGCCGATCACGCATAGCTTCACCTCCATTAAATCTTTACTCTACCCCTGCATTTAATCCCATCCCTTTTGACAATACTTCATCCTGAGCTTTAAAGCTATCAATAGTTATCCCAATAGTTAATGCAAATTTAGAAAACATATCTACAGACTTTTTTACTAGATTCTTTTCTTCTTGTAGTTGATTTTTCAATTTTTCTACGAATTCTCCTTCTGACTTATTTAACAATTGAATCATATCATCAATAATACCTTGTAATTCTTCTAAATCATTTATTATTGATTTTATAGAGCCAACATCACTTTCAGCCTCTGATTGAGTAACCCTTATTTCACCCACTAAAATCACCCCTTTGCTAAATTAGACTATTCACTGTTACTAGTATCCATATTAACTATAGCTTTTTCAAAGTTTTTTATAACCTCTTCTGTTACTGTAAATAGCTGTT
>Ga0079226_10003388_pt1 | contig 12232 bp, 11 predicted proteins | sample Poulit2014_FD_76345 | JGI IMG/M metagenome (GOLD analysis project Ga0079226, IMG submission 76345) | Agricultural soil microbial communities from Georgia to study Nitrogen management - Poultry litter 2014 | ecosystem: Environmental > Terrestrial > Soil > Agricultural land | place: USA: Georgia... | reverse complement strand
TGGCGCGCTCGTATTTTTGGGCGTTGCCGCGCGTTTTTCGTTTGCTTTTATGGTGGGTGGGCTGTACCTTCCGAATATTATCTACCCTGTCAGAGTAAAGTAATTTAGCCGCTTCCAATCCGTTGGGAGTGGCTTCTTTTTTGAGCTTATTCATTGTCGGCTTCCCCGTCCCGGGCTTCAATTCTGCGTTCGGCCATAAACTTTTCTACATCAGTAGTTTTGTAGAAAATTTTTCGGCCTTCTTGCGAGTAGGGTATTTTATTTTCCTCTCTTAAATAATGTTGCACCCGGTGTGAGCAGCCGGTCAGCACCCTAAATTCTTTGGTCGTAATATACTCTTTTCGATTGGCTTGGCGGATTATTTCCGGTATGCGCCGGGCAAGTATATCATCAACGGTATCATTCAGGATTTCCCTGAATTTTTCTTCAGTGGGTATAAAAACATTTGTATTCATTACAGGTTTATTAAATTGAAATTTAATTCGCCTGTAATAAACTATTGCATGAATAGTAACATCAATAGTAACAAGTTACCATACGTGTTACTATAGGTAGTCCTTCCACCTGTAACGCACCCCCTTAAACGATTCATAATCCGCAAAAGGGCGTTCTCCCGTCCCTGATTCTACCAAATCAATAGCTTCATCATAGTTGTTGATTCCTTCTTTTTTCCTTGCATCTTCAACCTGTTTAACCTTTTCTAAAGGAGAAAGCACTTTATTTTTTGTATCTAATTGTTCATCCTTATTAAGCATTTCTTTTTTTGCTTCTAAATATGAAACTTCTGCATTTATTCTTTGCGTATATTTTTCTTTAGCGGGGTAGCTGTAAGATGGTGTTTTTTCTGCCAACTGTCGAAGCTTTTTTTTCCAGAATAAAATTTTGTCAACCGTTTCGCTCTTTTTTTCTGCTTCAACCTTATCACTGTCGAAGTCAAAGAGTGGAGATGGATGCCAAAGTTCGCGGCGGCTTTTTTCTTTTTTCATAATTGCTTATTTTTCATTTCGTTATAAGTAAGCCCCGGCCAGACCGTTGCAGGCAGCCGGGGTTTTTCATTTAGTTAAAAATCTCATCTATTGCCGCATCTACGGTTTTTACTGAAATCGTCTTTAAGTAATTTTGCGTGGTCTTAATGTTTTGATGTCCTAAAAGCTGCATCATTTTATATGTCGGTATTTCTTTTATATCCACTCCATATTGGGCAAACGAATGGCGTGCCACATGCATAGAGAGGGTTTCATTGATCCGGGCCTGTTTAGCCACTTTCTTTAGTCGATCATTCACAATCACATTGGCACTGCTTACTTTCCGCTTTACAATCATTTCATCTTTTTGCTGATGCTTTGAAAGTTTGTTCAAAAAAGGCAGGATAAAATCATCTTCTTTTCTATCCTTACTATCATAATAGTTTAAAATAGCTTTAGCGCCTTCGGGTATCTTAATATTTACCGGCGTACCGGTTTTGCTCATTTGATACCTTAACCGTCCATCCCTTACATTTTTCCACTTTAATGTGGCAACATCACCAAATCGCATTCCGCAAAAGTAAAAGGCTAAAACAAAAGCGTTCCGCGCGTGCCAACGGTTACTGCCTTTCTTGCATTTCACGTTTTCAAGGGCTTTAATCTGCTCAATGTTAAGTTTAGCCTTATAGGCGGGCTTATTGTTCTTTATAAGTTTAAACCGGGCGCTGTCTAACGGATTTCCGCTAATAAGATGATCATCGGTGGCTTGGTCTAATACGGCGCGAATAGCACCAAAGTTTTTACGAATGGTTGACGGCTTATTTTGATGTTCATTCATTAAATAGGATTGAAACTTATCTAAAAACGAAACATCAACCATTGACAATGGGAGATCATCAGAGCCGTGAAACTGTTTTAGTTTTTTGAATGATACCTTGCACTGCTTTTGCGAATGATATTTTTTTTCATATCGAAGCCGTTTTATATACTCATCAGAAAGCGTAAAAAAGTTATCCCTTGACGCGCCTTGCAACCTTGCCCGGATAGCCTCTGCACTTGCTTTATTTGCGCGGTCTAATTCCCTGTGGGCTTGCTGTGCTTTCTCTTTGAGAATCTCTAAATCTTGATTCAGTTTTTTGTAGGTGCTATGGCTCCGGCGTACTTTCTCATTATCTTCGTGCCAGTCGCCAGGGGGAATCTTTATTCCGGTATTGAGATACTTCTTTTTTCGGTCGTGAGTAATTCGTAAATATACAGGGCAAAGACCTTGTTTATTCTTTCGGTCTTTTCTCATATAGAAATGATAAGTTGCAGGCATTTTCAGTAAGGTTGTTATAAGTTCTACCAAATGTTCTACAAACGTTCGGTTTCTACCAATATACAAAAATGGTAGAACAATGGTAGAACAAAATCCGTAATAAGAGTACCTACCTACATTCGCACCCACTACATAAACCCCCGTATGGGACTATTTAGCCAACTTTTGCCTATCTTCGTTACGGTATTTAAGTCCAGTCCGAGGTACAGGCAAAAAGAGATGCCATTTTTTGAAAAATGGCATCTCTCTCAGCTATTTTCAATCCCAATATTCTTTCTTCAGTTCTCTCGCAATTATCATTCGCTGTACTTCTGAGGTCCCCTCTCCTATCGTCAAAAGTTTTGCATCCCGCAGAAAGCGCTCTACATGATATTCTTTGATGTAACCGTAACCGCCATGTATTTGGACCGCATCATCGGCAGCGCGGACCGATAATTCGGAGGCAAAAAGTTTTCCCATTGAAGCGGCTTTGGTAAAGGGCTTTCCTTGATCTTTCAGCCAGGCTGCCCGGTGAACTAAAAATCGAGCTGCGTCAATTTCAGTAGCCATATCGGCTAATTTGTTTTCAATCGTTTGAAAGTCGCCAATGGGCGAGCCGAACTGCTTGCGTTCACGTGAGTATTTCAGAGATTCTTCCAGACAGCCGCGGGCAATTCCCACTGAAAGAGCACCAATGCCGATTCGGCCGCCGTCAAGCACTTTCATCGTATCAATAAACCCCTGCCCTTCTGTGCCCAGCAAATTTTCTTCCGGCACTTCTACATTTTCAAAATACACCTCCGCCGTATCGGATGAATTCATGCCCAGCTTTTCCATTTTATTGCCGCTTTCAACGCCTTCCCAATTTCCTTCAACAATAAAAGTACTTATTCCTTTGGTTCCTTTTTCGGGGTCGGTTTTAGCTAAAACTACATAGATATCGCCTACCGCCCCCTGCGTAATAAATATTTTAGAGCCATTGATAATCCACTTGTCGCCTTTTTTTACCGCCGTGGTTTTCATTCCTGAAGCATCACTGCCCGATCCCGGCTCGGTAAGGCACCAGGCGCCCAGTTTTTTACCTTTAGCAAGCGGTGTTAAATATTTTTCTTTTTGCTCTTCCGTCCCGGCTAAAGCAATATGGCCGGATGCCAGCGACGTGTGCGAAGCCACCGTTAACGCCAGAGAAGCATCCCAACGCGCAATTTCTTCAATCATCAGGCAAAGGCTTACATTATCGGCGCCGGCGCCGCCATATTTTTCATCATAAACCATTCCCATTAAGCCTTGTTCTGCCACTTTTTTCACCAAATCATGAGGAAATTTTTTAGCAGCATCTCGTTCTTTCACTTCCGGAGCGATATAACGATTGGCAAAATCGCGTACGCTATTGCGAATTAATTGTTGGTCTTCAGTCAATTCAAAAGAATAGTCTTGTTGCCGCTCTTTTACATTGGTACTCATAAATATTTTTTTCATCTTAATAAGTAATGAGGAACGAGTAAAGCCCTAAAATTATTTTTTACTCGTTACTTATTACTCATTACCGGTTAGCCATAATTCCAGGTGATGCCCCGGCCGATTTCCGGGTCGGGATAATTCCAATCTACTGCGCCCTGGTCGCACGCATACATGCAGGTGCCGCACTCGATGCAATCTTCCACGTGAAAGTGAACCATGCCTTCTTCATGCATGGTATAGCAGTTTGCCGGACACGTGTAAGTGGTGCATTTATGCGGGCAAACCGAATTACAGATATCCGTATCTACAATGATATGCGGTTTAATTTCAGATTTTTCCTGGTTCCGGTAACTTACCAGTCCCAGCCGCTCTTGTAATGTTAACAATTCCATATTAAATAAAAATTTTGTTTCATCATTTTTCAACCGCCCTGCCCTCTTTCATAACAAGAACACGAATCAGAGCAGAAAATTTCTTCCTTTTAAATCAAGATAAAAGAGGAATGAAATTCAGTTATTTTGTTATCAGTTATATTCGAAATCAATAGTGCCTTTCCTTTCTAAGGCTTACAAGCTTTGATGCGCTACATCGATTTCGCGCCTTTAAAGCCTATCTTCATTAAATCCCAATAGGAGGAATGCTCTTTAATCGCTTCTTGCATCAATTCGCGCGATTTTTTGGTCGGCTCATTATCAATGGTGAAAAACTTGCGACCAAAATCACAAATCATATTAGGTACATCTTTATACATCACCGGATTGTGCAGCATGTGCACGGCATCCTGAAAATTGCGAATGTCTTTCATCACATAACTGTCATCCAGCGCTTCGCGATAATCTTTCAGACTTTGGCTTGTAAAATCACCTCGTTCTTTAGCATCAACAATCATTTCGGCCGCCAAAATTCCCGAACGCATCGCAAAGTCCATCCCTTGAATTGCTTTTCCGGCATTCAGCAGCAAATTGGCCGCTTCACCTGCTAAAAGCACGCCATCCTTATATACTTCTTTCGGCATTGCACGCATATCACCGGATGAAACTACATGGGCCGAGTATTCAACCACTTCCCCGCCTTCTACAATATCAGCAATCGTGGGATGTGCTTTAAACGTATTTAACAGATCCTGCGGACTCTTTACTTTCTCGCGCATATCTTTAATGCCCGCAACCAAGCCCAATGAAATGGAGTCTCTATTGGTGTATAAAAAACCGCCGCCTTCTACATAATCGGTTGCGTAGCCCACAAATTCGTTCGACATGCCGCCGAGTCCGTTCAATTGGAAGCGGTCTTCGAGCACATCTTGATCGAATCGAATAACCTCTTTAATGCCGGTGAGCATGTGATCGGCGGGCACATAATCATCTTGCAAACCTACCTGCCGGGTGAGCAAATTATTTACGCCTTCGGCAATAATTACGCTTTCGGCATGAAATTCTTCTTCGCCGGTGCGGATGCCCACAGCCTTATCATTCTCCATAAGCACCTCATCCACCTTAATATTTTCAGCGATAAAAGAATCCATCGCAAAATCGCTTTCTTCAATCGCTTCTTGCACTTTGCCGGCCAGCCAGCGGTCAAACTTGGAGCGCAGTACCACTACCCCGCTGTAAGGCTTTTCTTTAAAATGCGATGATTTAAAATCGATCGAAAAAGTCGATTCTTCATCCATGAAAGTCAGCCGCCGCTGATAAATAAAACGTTCCCAGCCGCCGTCTTCTTCCTCCCAGTATTCGGGCACCAGTTTAGCTAAATCATTTCCCCAAAGCACTCCGCCAGAAACATTTTTTGAGCCGGCAAACTCGCCCCGCTCAATAAGCAGAAATTTCATGTTATTTCGCGCCAATATCATCGCCGCGGCCAATCCGGCCACACCCGCTCCAATAATTATGCAATCAAATTTTTCGTCCACTATGTGTTAATGTTGAATGTTTAGTGTTAAATGATGAATGATCTTTATGCTATTATTTTAAGCTAAGTTTATAAAAAAGTGTAAGGAAACATACTTGAGTTTGTCTTACTAAGTAGAAGAACGTGAATAGTCAATCGTGAAGCGAGAATTTTTATAACTAAATTAAATTAAATATTATGTTGAATCTCAATCATAAAAAATTGGATGTATGAAACAAAGTATTGAATTTATTGAATTAATTTATGAATTAACAAACAAATTCCCATCTGACGAATGCTTTGGGTTGATTTCTCAACTTCGAAGAGCTTCAGTTTCAGTAAGTTCTAATATAGCTGAAGGTTCTGCAAGAAAATATAATAAAGAACGAAGCCGTTTTTATGAAATGGCAAGATCTTCATTAGTTGAAATTGACACTCAGCTTATCATTGCGATGAAACTAAACTTTGTGGAATATAAATCAATAAAATCAGTAGAATCTCTTTTAGAGCGCTTATTTGCTATGTCAACACAATTAATTAGAAAAACTTGAACAGAAAACTAAATTTAAAATATTGACGATTCACGACTCACGATTCACAATTTTATTTTCTTCAACTCCGCAATAAACGGCGGCAAAATTTTGTACAAATCGCCCACTAAGCCATAATCGGCAATATCAAAAATTGGAGCATCGGGATCTTTATTAATAGCGACAATCACTTTTGAATTCGACATGCCGGCCACATGTTGAATGGCTCCTGAAATGCCCACAGCAATATAAAGCTGGGGTGAAACGACTTTACCGGTTTGTCCGATTTGCAAGCTTGGATCCATTACACCTGATTCCGTTAATGCCCGCGAAGCGCCAACCGCCGCGCCCAGCGTATCAGCTAATTCATGCACCAATTCCTGGCCTTCTTCATCTTTTGCGCCGCGCCCTGCCGAAACAATAACCTCCGCTTCCGAAAGATCTATTTTATCACCCGAAGCACCAAGAATTTCCATCAAAGTTGCTTTTAAATCACTTTTATCAAAACTGAAATCAATCGCTTGTACTTCGGCTTCGGTTTTATTTTCTATTAAATCATATGAACCGGAACGAACCGACACTAACATTTTATCGGCGACAGCCTCGGTTGATGCCAGAATTTTAGCTGCCATTACGGGGCGCATCGCTTTTAGCCCTTCATCGCTAAGTTCAAACGATGAAACATCCGAAAGAACAGCCGCATCGCGTCCGGCCGCAAGCGCACCTAAAATATCTTTCGTGCTCTCGGTTGATGCGAACCCAAAAACGGCCGGATTCACTTCATCCATTACCGTGTTAAGTGCTTTTAAAAGCGGCTGATTCCGGTGATCATCAAAAATAGGATCTTCAATCGTATAAATTTTAGAAGGGCCATATTTTTGGACTTCATCTATATAATTTTGGGCCTCCGAATCAATAATTACGGCTTCGGTTTGATGGCCGTTTGCATCTCCTTGTTCTTTTAAATGTGATAAAACTTCAAGCGAAGAGCGTTTCACTTTGTTATCGCTGATTGAGATGTATGCTAATAGAGTGCTCATTATATATATTGTTTTTTTACTAATTTCTTTATTTAAAAAAGTAATCCATGAGGGCAATGAGTGAATTAACCATTATTTACGCCTCATTCCCGGTTACTCATTAATCCTTAAATTACATTCGCTTCAGTATCCAGCAGTTGTGCTACTTGCTTGGCTATCTCATCGGGCTCGCCTTCATATTTTTCACCGGCTTCGCGCTCCGGTTTTTCCTGATAGCTAATAATTTTGGTCTTGGCCGAAAGAGCTTCTTCACCAAGCCCGGTTTCAGCCAACTCAATCTTATCCATCGGTTTTTTCTTTGATTTCATAATCCCTTTCAAACTGGGAATACGCGGCTCGTTCATATCGTTCGAGCAGGTTACCAGGCAAGGATGCGGCAGCGAAATCATCTCCTGGCCGTCATCACCCTGACGTTTTACAATAAGCGAGTCGTCTTCAATTTCAAGCCCGACCGCATTGGTTGCATAGGGCAAATTCAGCTTTTCAGCCAGCATTCCGCCGGCAAGCCCCGCATCGGTATCCTGCGATTGTTTGCCGCAAGAAATGATATCGTAATCTTTGTCTTTGAAAAAATCAGCTAAAATATTGGCATAAACGGCCGAGTCATAATTTTCTTCACCGCTTGTTAAAATATGCGTTGCTTTTTGTGCGCCCATAGCCAGCGCTTTACGAATCGTTTCTTTTGCTTTGGCCGGGCCGATAGAAACAACTTCAACTTCGCCGCCGTGTTTTTCTGTTAAAACCAGCGCTTCTTCAACCGCCGAAGCATCATAAGCGTTTAATATCATTCGATTGGTATCCTGAATGAGCTCGCCGCCCTTAATTTGAATAGGCGCGTTCACATCCGGTACCTGTTTTATACAGACATAAAATTTCATACTATATCGGGTTCAATCGTTAAAGTTCGGATACTTGAAGAGGGCTAATATACAAAAACTGGAGTAAAATGGCAGGTTTCAGTAACGGGAAGTATCTCAACTCGCATTATTTTCGAAGTGATGGATATGCTATCTTATTTCATTAATTAACGATTATCAGTCAGCTGAAGCAGGCTGCAATAAATGACTGCCGCTTCATCTGCGCTTATCTTCACGATTTTCGGGTAGAATCTTGCCACTATTTCTTACCTTTAATGTTTTTTGAAATAGCGTTATTTTATATCAACTGAAAATTTTAAAATAACACTTTGGCCAAAAATACAGACGTAAATCGCTCTATAATTCACCAACTGCCCCCTGAGGTTTCGAACAAAATAGCAGCAGGCGAGGTTATTCAGCGACCGAATTCGGTGATAAAAGAACTGTTGGATAATGCCATTGATGCGGGCGCGGATCAAATAAAAATTATTGTACAAAATGCCGGCCGCACCCTAATGCAAGTCATCGATAACGGTTGCGGAATGGGTCGTCAGGATATTCGCCTCTGTTTTGAACAGCACGCGACCTCAAAAATAAAAAATGTTGATGAACTTTTTAATGTGCGTACTCTTGGCTTTCGGGGTGAAGCGATGCCGTCAATCGCTTCGGTTTCTCAAATTACGCTAAAGTCCAAGCGGCCCGGAGATGATGCAGGATTTGAATATGAAATATGGGGCGGTGAGGAAAAAAAGTTTGAACCTGCCGGCGTTGACGATGGAACATCAGTTGCCGTACGAAATCTTTTTTATAACGTTCCCGCCAGGCGGCAATTCCTGAAAACCGATGCTACTGAATTTCGCCACATACTCAAAACAGTGCAGCAGTCCGCTATTGCCAATGCCGATATTGGTTTTCACCTGGAAGCGGACGGCGATAAAATTTATGACCTGCCCGCAAACCAGCCGTTGGAGCAGCGAATTTCGGCTATTTTTGGCAAAGATTACCGGGCCAGCCTCATCCCCTTTCGGGAAGAAACCAGTTACGTAAATATCAGCGGTTTGCTCATCGACCCGAAGCTTACCAAACGAAGCCGCGGCGAGCAATTCCTATTCGTTAACGGCCGCCCGTTTCAACATCGATATATAATTCATACTATTTTAAATGTGTATGAAACATGGATTGGCGAGCGCGATTATCCTTTTTTTGCGCTGTTTATTGAAGCTGATCCAGCTGAAATTGATGTAAATGTTCATCCGGCCAAAGAGGAGGTAAAATTCGAGGATGAACGAAGTGTAGTTAAGCTGGTTCGGTCGGTGGTTAAAAAGACATTAAATGAAAAATTTGGCGTGCCGGAAGTTCCCGAGCATGACTCATTTACGGGCGGACGTAAAAACAATAGCTTTTCATCCGGGCTCTCATTTGGAGGAGAATCTTCGGCTAAGAAAAAATTCTCTTCGCGCATAAATTTATCCCCGCCCAACCGTAAACAAAATCTTTCCAGTTATGGCGAAACGCTTTACAGTGCTCCTGATGAGCAGAATAATGAAGAAAACCGGCAAGAAGATGAAAGCATAACGAACAGGAATTTCTGGCAGCTTCACAACTGCTATATTCTCACGCAAACGCGCTCGGGAATGTGCATAATTGACCAAAATGCAGCCCATAAACGTATCATTTATGAGCGTTCGTTAAAAGCGGCTGAATCGGGTTTACCAAGTACCCAGCAACTGCTGTTTGCCCAATCCATTGAGCTTTCGGCAACCGAATATTCGCTGCTAAAAGAGCTGCAGGGACAAATTCAGCGCATGGGTTTTAATATAGAGCTGCTCAGCGGGAATACAGTGCTCATGAGCGGCGTTCCCGCTGATACCGATATCGGCGATGAACAATCGGTTTTAAAAATGATGCTGCAAAAATACCGCGAACTCGAAAATAAAATTGAATTGGATGAACGCCATCGCTTAGCCGCCGCCTTTGCTTCAAAAACAGCCGTCCCCAAGGGTGAAAAACTCACCGACGCCGAGATGGAAAATCTGATTGATCAGCTATTTTCTTGCGATGAACCTTACAGTGATCCGCTAAAAAAATCAACCATCGTTTATATCCCGCTTGAAGATGTGGAAGCAAAGTTTGGATAGCTGCAGGCAAGATTACTTTCAATATTTACAGGCAAGCCAAGCGAGGAGTTAAAACTCCTCGCTAATGAGGCCTCCATAGCGAGGGTAATTCATTCCCTCGCAAAAAAACTACTTATATATTAATCGATAAACCCGTTATCAACAAATCGTGATTACACAAAGCGGTCGGCCAGACGATTGATCAAATAGCCGCTTTCATCCAGGGCTTGAGTGGCAAAACGGCCAAAGAAATCTGTCACTTCCTCAAACTCTTTAATAAAACCGGTTTTGTCGTTACTTTTGACCATTTTCGCTAATTTTTCATTATGCTCAATAAAACTGAGCAACAGTTTGCGGCGTTCTTCAGTTGCAAAAACAATATCAGCATAAAGCTCGGCACTTTGCGCAAAAATACGGCCCGTCATCATCAATTCAGAACGGTAAATGGGACTGCTGTAATCAAGTATATCCTGTGGTTTTAAATCGTATGTTTTCATAAATGAACCGTGCAATAATGCTACAAAATGACGCAGGCCCTGCACTAAATTCATTACATGATCATGTTTTTCGGCTTCCGCCTCAATCACCCGCATACCCCACAAGCGGCACTGCTCTTTGAACCAGCTCGCTCGTTCTGATTCTTGAACCGGACACCAAACCATCAGCTGCTTAGAAAGGTTTTGCACGTCCGGCCCGTGCATCGGGTGAAGGCCAACAATGGGTCCGGAGTGATTTTTTTTCATCTCTTTAATCGGCCTTGTTTTATTACTGGTGAAATCGGCAAGAATTGTTTTTTCATTCAATTTGGGCGCCAGGCGTTTGATGACTGCGGCTGTTTTGTGGATTGGAACGGAAACAATTGCCAAATCAAGCTCCGGAGCTATTGCTTCCAATTCATGCCAATTGTGTTTGTCAATTTTATACAGTTTGTGCTCGCTTTGTATTATTGTATTTCCATAAAGCGTACCCATTCCGCCTTCCGCACCTATTATCAAAATATGTTTGGCCTCTTTGGTTGCTCTTGGAAAAGCAGCAGTGGATTGACTGGCGCGCGAAGCGCTCATAATCATACGCAGAAAATCTTCGGCCCAATCGGGATCGAGCGCTCGTTTGGCAGCCATTTCTCGAAAAGCCGCTGTCTTTTCATCTTCCCGCCCAGGCGCATAAACAGGCAGTTGATTGGCAATCTTTTTCCTGATCACTTCGTTAATAATACTGTTGCGCTCTGAAAGCAGGTCCAGAATTTGCGTGTCAATTTCATCCAGACGTTTTCGTTCTGTGTTGAGTTCAGTTTCTGTTGAAGGCATATTTATTTTTTTGTTAAAGCAGAGCGCAAAGCATTGCGTAATTCAGTGAAATAAAAGATTTCATTTGACCATAAAATATGTGATTTTTAGGAGATGATTTTGATTTTTGTATCATGATTGTTGACTGCATTTTTTAAGATAGTGAAATAGTACACTTACAATGTCCCAATTTGACTTACAATCTCCCTGGCCGCCCGCCGGCGATCAGCCCGAAGCAATTAAAGAATTAGTAGAAGGCGTTAACAGCGGCGATAAATATCAAACGCTGCTGGGTATTACCGGTTCGGGAAAAACGCGCACCGTTGCCGACGTCATTGATCAGGCGGGAAAACCGACGCTGGTAATGAGCCACAACAAAACATTGGCGGCGCAGCTATACCGCGAATTCAGCGATTTTTTCCCCGATAACCGGGTAGAGTTTTTCATCAGTTATTATGATTATTATCAGCCCGAATCGTACATTTCGGCTCAGGATAAATTTATTGAAAAAGATCTTTCAATCAATGAAGAAATTCAAAAATTACGACTTCGTGCCACCAGTTCGCTGCTTTCCGGCCGCAGTGATGTTATTATCGTTTCATCGGTGAGCTGTATTTTTGGTATCGGTTCGCCCTCAGAATATAAAAAGCTGATAATAACACTTCACCAAGGCGAGGAAGTAAAACGCAACGACCTGCTTTACAGCCTGGTGGACCTCCATTACACGCGCAAAGATACCGATTTTGGGCGAAGTACATTTCGTGTTCGCGGCGATGTGGTGGACCTTTTCCC
>Ga0079226_10003386_pt1 | contig 12232 bp, 9 predicted proteins | sample Poulit2014_FD_76345 | JGI IMG/M metagenome (GOLD analysis project Ga0079226, IMG submission 76345) | Agricultural soil microbial communities from Georgia to study Nitrogen management - Poultry litter 2014 | ecosystem: Environmental > Terrestrial > Soil > Agricultural land | place: USA: Georgia... | reverse complement strand
CGGTGGCGACTGGACCATCAACACCGGCAACGGCTACTACGGCGGCCTGCAGTTCTCCCAGCCCACCTGGGAGGCCAACGGCGGGGTCGGTATCGCGTCCAACGCCTCGAAGGCCGAGCAGATTCGGGTGGCGGAGAACGTGCTCGCCACCCAGGGGCCGGGCGCCTGGCCGGTGTGCGGGCAGTACCTGTGATCGGGTAGCGCCTACTGAACAGGGCATGCGGGCGCTGCGCTCGGTCGTCCGGCCGCCGGCTCACGGCGGTCAGCCGGCGACCGGGTGCGGCGCCCGCGTTCTGCCATGAAGCCCGAGCGCCTGGAGCGTCGCCCCGGCGCTCCGACTAACAGCCCTCCGGTGAAGGCTGATCCTCCAAGTGGGGGAAGACGAACTTGTAGAAGGCATCGTCATAACACGTGTAGTTGCCGTTGAAGTCTTCGAGCTGCGGCTCCGGTCGACCGTTCTCGTTGGTTTTTCTGGTGCTCGGCGGATTCGCCGACGGCCGCGAAGTGCGCGGTGTCGACCTGTGCGTCGTTGCGGGCGGCGGGGCGGGGCGGGCCGACGGGCTGGCCGGCGGCGGGGCTCCCTGCTTCACGCCGAACGAGTCGTAGTCCTCGGGGCAGTAGGCGTAGATGATCAGCGGCACCGCGGCATACGACTGAGACTCCGTCCACGCTTGTGGGGTCTGACCATCCTCGACCTCGATGGACTCTTCCAGGACCTGATTGAGCATGATGGGAGCGACACCGTTGGCGCGGGCGTGGTCGTCGGCCAAAATGTTGCATATCCGCTGCCCGGCCAGATCGACGGCGGCGTGAGAGGGCAGCTCGTCCTCACTTTTGTTCAGACCACGCCGGACCTGGCTGCTGGGTCGCAGGTCGTCTTCACGGAACGCCTCGGCGGACGCCGACGTCGGCTCGGTGTCGACCGTGTCGAGCCCTGGGGCCGCCGTCCCGTTCACGGTGGTGGTGCACGATGACAACGCCGCGACGGCGAGTGCGCCCACCGCGCTGACCAGGCTTGAGTAGCGCCCGCTCGGGCGGCTCTTACGGTTGAGTGTCATGCGCTGTCCCGTCTCTGCGCTTCAGGGAGCGCACCGGATCGGTCCCGTTGGTGGCCGCAACCTTAGCCAATCCGTCTCTGGACAGGCCGCGACAGCAGCCGGATCCTGCGCCCGCGGCGACCTCCGCCGCCGCAGCGCGGGCCTTGTGCACCTGGTCCCGAAGGATCCACGCCGCACCGAGCCCGGCGATGACGAAGCCGGCCACGGCACCGCCGATCTCACCGTCGAGCAGACTGCCGATCGCGCCCATCAGATGGCGACGGCGATTCATGCGGTCGCCAACGGATGCCGGCGGATCCAGGCGCCGCCCCTGCGGAAGAAGTCGGTCATGATCGGTTTGGAGGTCCCTCCTCACCGGGTCTCGGGTTGAGTCTGTGGCTTTAGGCGACACCAGCTAATGGCCTCCACCCGGTCAGTTCAGATCGAACGTCATCCGGCCGATCTCCGTACCCCCGATGCGTGAGGGACCGGTAGGCGCACTGCCTACACTGCTGACCATCGGAGAACGTGTGCGGGCGAGGAGAGTGCGGTATGAGCAGCGGAAAGTCGATGCGGATCTTCCTATCGGACGGAACTCCAGGGGGGACTGCTCACTGCCGAGATCATGAACTGGACGGGCCACGTCGTCGTTGCCCCCAGATCTGAACTGGCAAAGCTGATCAAGCGAGACGAGCCCCGTAAAACGGGTGTGTACATCCTGCTGGGCGACGATCCGGAGCGGCTGGGCGGTCAGCTGGCCTACATCGTCGAAAGCGACCAGGTCAGTAGTCCCCAGGAACCCTCCCTATCCATCGGGTGTGACAGGGGTTACCGGTGGTACGAGCGGTGCACGGGTATGGGACAGCTTCACGGTCGCCGAGGGGTCTGAAGTCGCGGTCTTGACTTGCCGCACATCGGCGCCGAAAACTGTCCGCATCATCACGTGTACGCAGGGGCCGGAAAGGGTGATCCTGAAGGTGTGGCCGGAGGGGCCACATGATGCGCCGCAGGCGCCGGGAAGGAGCCCACGATGAAGGAAGCAGTACTCGCCGACAAGGTCGTCCTCGTCACCGGTGGGGCGCGTGGCCTGGGGGCTGCGTTCGCCCGGCAGATCGTCGACGGCGGCGGCAAGGTGCTGATCACCGACGTGCTCGACGATGAGGGCCGCGCCCTCGCCGGCGAACTCGGAGATGCGGCCCGCTACGCGCACCTGGACGTCACCGAAGTCGGCGACTGGCGTGCTGCCGTGGAGTACACCTTCGCCGAGTTCGGCACGCTGACCGGCCTGGTGAACAACGCGGGCGTGTCGACCGGCCGGCCGCTGGAGAGCGAACCGCTCGAACACTTCCGCACGGTTCTCGACATCAACCTGGTCGGGGTGTTCAACGGGATCCAGGCCGTCATCGCCCCGATGCGTGAGGCCGGCGGCGGATCGATCGTCAACATCTCCTCGGCCGCCGGGCTGATGGGTCTGGCGCTGACGGCCGGATACGGCGCCTCGAAGTGGGGTGTGCGCGGGCTGACCAAGATCGCCGCGGTGGAGCTGGGCACCGACCGGATCCGGGTCAACTCGGTGCACCCGGGCATGACCTACACCCCGATGACCGCCGAGGTCGGCATCGTCCGGGGCGAGGGCAACTATCCCAACACCCCGATGGGCCGGGTCGGTGAGGCCGACGAGATCGCGGGTGCGGTGACCTACCTGCTGTCGGATGCGGCCTCGTACGTCACCGGCGCTGAGATCGCGGTCGACGGCGGCTGGACGGCCGGCCCGACCGTGCAGTACGTGATGGGGCAGTAGCCGGGTGCACGGCTTACGGCCTGAACAGAAGCGAGACGGCCGGCCACCGTGAGACGATCATCCGATCTCCAACTGGCTGGCCGCTCGTGCGCGGGATGTGCGCGGGGCACCGGCCCCTCCGTGGGGCCTACGCAGAAAAATAAGGCGGATCGGCTTGTGGTGGTCGCCTCACGGCGAACGGCGCAACGCAACTCCAGCCGGACGGAACTTTGCGAAGGCAATGGGTTGAGCCCGGGGGACACAGCCACAAGCCGATCCACCCCGTACAGCAACGGGGACGTCCGAACTATTCCCCGTCCGATTCGGTGTCCGATTCGGCCGCGGCTTCGCGCAGCTGCGCCCAGTGGCGCAGCCGCTCGGCGACGGTGCGTTCGAAACCGAACCGGGTCGGCTCGTAGAACGTCTCTCGGGCCATCCCGTCGGGAAAGTAGTCGGCGCCGGAGAAACCTTCTGCGGTGTCCGGGTCGTAGCGGTAGCCCTTTCCGTAGCCGAGGTCCTTCATCAGCTTCGTAGGCGCGTTGAGGATGTGCGCGGGCGGGGTGAGCGATCCGGTCTTCTTCGCCGCCGCCGTCGCCCGGTTGAAGCCGCGATACACCCCGATCGATTTCGGGGCGGTCGCGAGATAGACCACGGCCTGGGCGATCGCGAGCTCACCTTCGGGCGAGCCGAGCCGCTCGTAGACGTCCCACGCAGCCAGCGCCTGCTGCACCGCGGCCGGATCGGCCATCCCGATGTCTTCACCGGCGAACCGGACGATGCGCCGGGCGATGAACAGCGGATCCTCACCGCCGTCGAGCATGCGCGCCAGCCAGTACAGCGCCGCATCCGGGTCCGAGCCGCGCATCGCCTTGTGCAGCGCGGAGATCAGGTTGTAGTGCCCCTCCTGCGACTTGTCGTACTGCGGGGCGCGGCGCTGCACCGTCTCGGCCAGCCCCGCCACATCCAGCGGCGCGGCGTCGGCGGGCAGGGTCATCAGCTGCTCGATGAGGTTGAGCAGATAGCGCCCGTCCCCGTCGGCCAGGGCGATCAGCGACTCGGTCGCCTGCTCGTCGAGCGGGACCTTCCGGCCTACGGCGCGTTCGGCACGGGTCAGCAACTGCCGCAATGCCGGTTCGTCGAGCCGGCGCAGGACGAGCACCTGGCAGCGCGAGAGCAGGGCGCCGTTGAGTTCGAAGCTCGGATTCTCGGTGGTCGCACCGACCAGCACGATGGTGCCGTCCTCGACATAGGGCAGGAAGGAGTCCTGCTGGGCGCGGTTGAACCGGTGGATCTCGTCGACGAACAGCAACGTGCCTTTCCCGACCTCGCGGCGCTTCTGCGCAGCGACGAACACCTTGCGCAGATCGGCCACACCCGAGAACGTCGCCGACAGCGGCGCGAACTCCAGGCCTGTGCGCTCGGCGAGCAGCCGGGCGATCGTGGTCTTCCCACACCCGGGCGGGCCCCACAGCACGATGGACGACAACCGGCCCTGGGCGATCATGCGTCCGAGCGGGGCGTCGGGGGCGAGGAGATGGTCCTGGCCCACCACCTCGTCAAGGGCGGCCGGGCGTAACCGGTCGGCCAGCGGGCGCGAATCGTCGGGCACTGCGAACAGTGAATCCTGGTCGGTCATCGGCTGTCGCCCTTCGTCGCCTGCCTTCTCAGTCCTTCAGAGTCCGCATCGATTCCGCGTGCTCTCCAACGTACGCATCTCCCACGGTTATTCACCCACTTCGGGCAGCCGGGCGGCCAGCACCACCCCGAGCAGCCCGAGCGCAGCCAAGAAACCGAGTGCGACCTCGGGACCGAGCGCGGCCAACCCACTGCTGATCGCACCGGTGGCAAGCAGGATCGCGCCCATCGCCGTGTTCGACACGGCCACGTATTCGGTGCGCAGATCGCCCTGAGCCATGTCGATCACATAGGTCTTGCGCGCCACGCGCACCCCCACGTGGGTGAAGGCCAGCAGCAGATACACCGCCGGATAGATCAGCGCCTGCTCCTGCGCGCCCGGGATCGTGAGCACGGCCAGGAACACGGCGATCACCGCAGAGGAGGCGGCCGAACCGGCGGACATCAGCCATCTGCTCGAGCGGTCCGCGAGCCGGCCCGCCAGACGTCCGCCGAGCAGCGCGGCCAGGCCGGAGGCGATGAGGAAGGGACCCAGCCCGCCGATCATCGAATCGTCGGCACCGGCCGCCATGGCGGTGACGAACGGCGGCGACAGGGCGGAGACCAGCAGCAGTGCGCGCACGATGACGAAGTTGCGGAACGGCGGATCGCTGCGCAGCAAGAACCACGAGCGCCGCCACCACGGATCCTGGGTATCGGGCGCGGAGTTCCCGGAGGGCTCGGAGGTCTCAGGTTCGTCGGGCGGCTCGATCACCCCGGCGTAGACCACGGCGCCCAGCAGCCAGGCGAGCACGGCCGCGGCGAGCAGCCACACCAGCACGTCCGCGTCCGCGCCGCCGACCACCCGCACCGTCAGGCCGACGCTGACCGCGACCAGCCCGGCGACGAAGGTCGCGGTGCCGTTGATCCGGCCGCGCCCGCCCGCCGGGATCGTCCGGCCGAGCACGTCCTTCGACGCGATCGAGGTCAGCGAGCGACCGAGCGCGAACACCGCCAGCGCCACCAGCACGATGGTCCCGGCCCAGGCGCCGCCGGCCAGGGCGGCGGCCAGTGTCATCGCGGCCGCGGCGGCCGCCTGCACGAGCCCGCCGGCGACCCAGACGTGTTTGCGGCGGCGCCGCGCCCGCACCCACGGGGTGATCGCCGCCTGCGGCAGCATCGACCCGGATTCGCGGATCGGCACCAGCAGCCCGATCATCCAGCCCGGCGCACCGAGCGCGGACAGCAGCCACGGCAGCACCGTCTTGGCGTTGACCGCCTCGTCCCCGGCGTTCTGCAGCGCGCTGGCCGCGACGATACGCAGTCCGTTGGACGGCTCGGCGGCCGCGACCGGGTCGGCCGCGTCATCGGCGGGGGTGATGCCGGTGAGCCGGCGATACAGGCCCGGGGCGAGGGAGGGCATGGGATGTTTCTACCCGCTCGGGCTCGCCACCGGCGGACCGTCGGCCGGAAGCCGTGCCGGGGAGCGCGGCGACCCTGGTCGGTGCAGGCGTGCACGAGCAGCACGGATTGCAAGGCTTGCGCTACTTGCATAGGAGGTGTCGTCATGGTGGTCGCCGACACACCGGCTCCGCGGCCGGTCACCCTGCCGGCCGCTGCGGTACGTGAACTGACCCTGGCCGCGAGCGCGCTGGGCATTCCCGGCCGGGCGCCGCGCCGGGCCACCGTGCGGGCCACCGATGACGGGTACCGGCTTGCGATCACCTTCGCGGGTGCTCCGGACGCCGCCTCCGGCGCCGACCGCTCCGCATCGTCCACCGAGCCCTGCGGCGGGTCGCTGCGCGGGGCGCAGCGCCGATGCGGTCGACGGTCTTAGCCCCGACCAGCTCGAGCGGGTGCGCGGCATACTCGACGTCTCCGAGACCGGCGATCTCGACGATCGACTGTGGGGCGCGACCCCAGACCTGGCGGCGGCGACCGCGGCGACGCTGCAGGACCTGCAGCGCCAGTAGGCGGAGCGCCGCCGAGTCGCGGCCGAGGCACTGCAGCGCAAGGAAGCGGCCGAGCTGTTGGGCATCAGTTCTCAGGCGGTGACCGACAGGCTTGAGGCGGGTCGGCTGGTGGGCATGAAGATCGGCGACAGTGGCGACTGCCGACCTGGCAGTTCGATCTGGACGCGGTCTTCGCGGTGCTGCCCGATCTGGACCGACTGCAGGCGGTGTTCCCCGGTGGACCGGTCTCACTCAGCCGCTGGATCGGTGAGCCGAGTTCGGACCAGGATGGGCGCACCCCTCGTCAGGCGCTCGCCGATGGCGACGGTGACCGGGTGTGCGCGGTCGCCGCCGCGCTCACCGCCGCTGGATGATGACATCGCTCGGGCCGCCCCGTCGGCCCCTGCCGGAGGCGGGCTCACCTGGACCGGGCAGCCGCTGTCGGTCCCGCGCGGCCTGTGGGGCTGGTGCCGGATCTATCACCGCTCCGCCCGTACCTCGCGCGCGGAGACCTTCCGCTCCTTCGGGCCGCTCATGAGGTTCGATCACCACACCCCGCCGCCCGGCGCCTCGGCCGAAGACCCGGGTCGACGTTCGGTGCTCTACCTCGCCGAGAACCTCACGGCGGCCGCATGCGAGGTGTTCGGCGAGGCCGGGGTGGCGGCGCTGTGCCCGCAGTGGCGGGTGGGGATTATCGAGCCGGTCCGTCCGCTGCGTCTGCTCGACCTCGAACCCGAAGGCACGGCGATGCGGATCGGTGCGCTGCCAGCCCTGGCCCAGGGGCGATGTGTCCCGCGCGCTTGGGCGCGCGCTATCGCCGAGGACCGTCCGGCCGGAGACGAGGTCTCCGGTATTCGCTACCGCACCGCCTACTCCGCCGGTATCGCGCTGGCGTTGTGGGACTGTGACGACGCGGTGCGCACCGTGGGGCCCGACATCCCGGCGGACCTGCCGCTGATCGATCCGCGGATCCTCGCTCGGCTGCGGGTGGGGCTCGCGCCGCTGCACCTGCCGGTCTCGCCGATCGGCGCGGGCGAATGCCCGCGCTGCGTGACGGCCTGATGACCCCCTGGCAGCGGTGACGGGCAGGTGACCGGAACCGACCGCGATGCCGGCTGAACGGCTGGCGCACACGCGCTGAAACCGCGTGCGCCGGTGATGAAACCGCGGTGAAACCGGCCGCGCCCACACTGGCGGTCATGACAGAGACATCGACACAGCAGCGCCCCGGCTCGGCCGGATCGGGTGGCGGCGATGCCGCACTGCCCGCGGTGCGCGCCGAGGGACTGGTCAAGACCTTCGGTGCGCACCGGGCGGTGGACGGCATCGATCTGGAGATCGCCCAGGGCGAGATCTTCGGCGTCCTCGGCCCCAACGGGGCGGGCAAGACGACCACCATGCGCATGCTCGCCACCCTCACCGGCATCGACGGCGGGCGCGCCGAGATCTTCGGCGCCGATGTGGCCACCGCCCCGCACGTGGTGCGCCAACTGGTGGGTCTGACCGGCCAATACGCCTCGGTGGACGAACAACTCACCGCACGCGAGAACCTGTGGCTGTTCGCCCGCCTGCAGGGGCTGTCGCGGCGCCGGGCCCGGACGATCAGCGGTGAGCTGCTCGAGGAGTTCGCCCTGACCGATGCGGCTGACAAGGCGCTCGGCAAGTTCTCCGGCGGCATGCGCCGCAGGCTCGACCTGGCGGCCAGCTTGATCACCCGCCCGCCGCTGATCTTCCTGGACGAACCGACCACGGGGCTGGATCCACGTACCCGCAACCAGATGTGGGACACGATCCGCCGCCTGGTCGACACCGGCTCCACGGTGCTGCTGACCACCCAGTACCTGGAGGAGGCCGACCAACTGGCCGACCGGATCGTGGTGATCGACCACGGCCGGGCCGTCGCCGAAGGCACCCCCGATGAGCTCAAGGTCGCCGTGGGCGGGGCCCGCCTACAGGTCAGCGTCGACCGGGCCGACAGCGCCGTGGCCGCCGATGCCCTGCCCGCCGCGCCCGGGGTGGGTGCCGTGCACAGCCCCCGCCCTGGCGAATTGATCGCCACCCTCGACGACCCGGACGCCGCGGCCGCGGTGCTCACCGCGCTGCGCGCGGCGGGCGTGCCGGTCACCGCGATGAACCTCGGCCGGCCGAGCCTGGACGAGGTGTTCTTGACCCTGACCGGTCGCGACACCGGATCGCCCGACGACGCCGCCCCGGCCGCAGACCAGGCACCGGCCGACACCGGTGCAGAGAAGATCGGAGATCACCGATGACCGCCACCACGACAAACACCGCAGCCGCGCAGAGCCCGGGGCGCACCGGTCCGGTCGCCGCGGCCGAGGTAGCCGCCCTGCCACGCACCGTCTCCCCGGCCACCGCGCTCGCCCAGACGATGGGTTTCGCCTGGCGGGCGACGAAGAAGATGCGCCGCAACCCCGAACAGTTCGCCGACGTGGTGATCCAACCGATCCTGTTCACCGCGATGTTCGCGTTCATCTTCGGCGGGGCGATCAGCGGGGACGTGGCCGACTATCTGCCGCTGATGATCCCGGGGATCCTCGCGATGACCTCGCTGACCGCGTGCATGGCCACCGGAGTGCAGCTGCGTGAGGACATGGACACCGGGGTGTTCGACCGCTTCGAATCGCTCCCGGTCGCCCGCATCGCCCCGCTGGCCGGACCGATGGTCGCCGACCTTCTGCGCTACACCATCGCCGCGGGCCTGACCATGGTGGTCGGGGTGGCGATGGGCTATCGGCCCGGCGGCGGGATCGGGGTGCTCGGCGCCCTGGTGCTGGTGATCGTCACCGGCTGGTCGCTGTCGTGGGCGTTCACCTATGTGGGCACGATCGCCCGGTCGGCGCAGTCCGTGCAGGGAATCTCGATGATGATTCTGTTCCCGCTGACGTTTCTGTCGAACGCGTTCGTGCCGGTGGACACCCTGCCCGGCTGGCTGCAGGGCTTCGTGCGCGTCAACCCGGTCTCGCACGTGGTCTCGGCGGTGCGCGACCTGGCCAATGACGGGGCGGTCACCGGTGAGGTGGGCTGGGCGCTGCTCGGCTGCGCGGTCGTGATCGTCGTGTTCGCCCCGCTGGCGGTGCGCTCGTATCAGCGCGAACGCTGATCGACCACCACGGCGGCGCGGGCCAGCAGCTCCGCGCCGCCGACCCCGGCCAGCTCGGCGCGTGCACGGGCCAGGTGGGCCCGGCCGGCATCGCCGAGCAGCAAGAAGGTGCGCGCCCAGGCCAGGGTGGGTAGGAACCGGTTGTAGGCGAACGCTTCGGCGAGCGCGAACAGCGTGGCCGCGCGCGCGGCGCCGGCGTCCGGTCGGCGCGCCGCCTCGATCCCGAGGCAGAACAGGGCCGCGCCGAGTACCGGGAAGTCGTGTCGACTCCGGTCGGGTCGCAACGCGCGGGAGAGCCGGTCGGTCAGGCGGGCAGCCAACCGGTCGGCCGCGTCGGCGGTCGCCGGGATCTCGGCGTACAGCGCGAGCGCCCCGGCCTCGGCCAGCAGGATCCACGGATCGGTGTCCCCGTCGCCGAACAGCCCCGTGCGCGCAGCCCCGGTCGGCCGGGCCAGGGCGCGGTCGATCAGACCGGCGGCGCCGGTACGGTCCCCGCGGACCAGGGCGATCTCGGCGCCGACGAGATCGGCGGTCATCGCCGCCGAGGTGTGCTCGTCGGCGACGATCCGGCGGGCGGCGGCCAGTTCGGTCTCGGCGCGGTCGAGTCGGCCCGTATCCAGTGCCGCGATCGCGGTGATGACCCGGCACTGCGCCACATCGGTGTGCGCACCGAGCGCGTGGAGCAGCGGTATCGCGGACTCGGCGTGGACCTCGGCCGCGGCGAAGTCGCCGAGCTGGCAGTGCAGCTGGGCGAGCAGCATGCGCAGGAACGTGCCCGGCCAGGGCCCGTCGTCCGGCCTGAGGCGCGCGAGCACCGACCGTGCGGTGGCGAGCGCCGCGCGGGGCCGCCCGGCGTTCTCCTGCTCCCCGGCCATCAGCATCCCGGCGAGGATCGCCGCGGCCCGATCCGGCCCGGCCACCAGTGCGGCCAGCCGGTCGGGCTCGTCGGCCGGACCTGCGGCCAGCAGCGCGGCGGCGACGCCGGCGGCCGCCGCCGCGAAGCTGGTGTCGCCGCCGCGGGCGCCGAGCAGACCGAGCACCCGGCCGATCTCGGGCAGCTGTGCGCGCAGTGGACTCATCGCGCCGAACAGGGCGAGTACCGCTATCGGCAGGCGCGCGGTCCGGGCCGCATCCGGACCGGGGTCCCACCCGGTGAGCACCTGCTCGACCGGGGTGACCAGCCCGAACAGCCGGATCCGGTGCCCGGACAGGAACCAGGCCGGACCGAGCGCCCCGGCCACTTCGAGCGCAGCGGGCGCATCGCCGGCCTGGCAGGCGCGCTCGAACACCGCGCGCAGATCGGTCTCGGCGCCGCGTACCTGCGCCACGGCCGCCGCCTGCGCGTCGCCGAACAGCAGCGGGCCCGCGCACCGGGCCAACTCGCGCGCCCACCGGGTGTGCGCGGCGCGCAGCCGGTCGGTCCGGCCGGCCTCGCGGGCGAGGCCGGCCGCGTACTCGGCGACGGTGGCCAGCATCCGGTACCGGACCACCCCGTCGCGCTCCTCGACCACCAGCAGCGACTGGTCGACCAACTCGGTTACCGGCGCGGGCACCGGCCCGGCGGCCACGCCGGCCACGCCCGCCTCGGTGAGTAGGTCGCGGGCGTGGTCGGCGGTGAACCCGTCGGCGAACAGCGCCAGCGCCTGCAGTGCCTCGCGTGCCGGGGCGGTGAGCAGCCGATACGACCAGTCGATCACCGCGGCCAGGGTGCGGTGCCGCGGCGGGGCGCTGCGGTCGGTGTCTGCCAGCAGCGCGAACCGGTCGGTCATGGCCGCGGTGATCTGCGCGATCGACAACACCCTGGCCTGGGCGGCCGCCAGCTCGATCGCCAGCGGCAGCCCGTCGAGCAGCTCCACCAGGGCCGCCGTCTCGCCCGGATCGAGCACCACCGCCGGGCGCCGGGCCCGTGCGCGGCGGACCAGCAGGTCGGCGGCCGGACCGTCGGCAAGCGGGGCGAGCGGAAGGACCTGCTCGTCGGCCAGCCCGAGCGGGGTGCGACTAGTGGTCAGCACCCGCAGGTCGGCGACCTCGGCGAGCAGCGCGGCGACCAGTTCGGCGGCCGCATCGGCGACATGCTCGCAGTTGTCGAGCACCAGCAGGGGCGGGGAGTGCGCCAGGCGCTCGGTGATCCGGGCCCGCAGCCGCGCCGGGGTGTCCGGCCCGTGCCCGGCGGAGCCGGTGAGCCGATCCCGGATGTCGAGAACCGCCGCGAGCGCGGGCAGCAGCTGCGCGGCGGTTGTCGCAGTGAGCGGCGCCAACTCGACGAAGTACACGGCGCCCGCCCGGTCGGTGGCGGCCACCCGGTGGGCCAGACTCGTCTTGCCCAGTCCGCCCACCCCGACGATCGAGACCAGACGGGCGGTGCTCAGCAGTGCGGTCGCCTCGGCCACCGCCTCGTCTCTGCCCACCAGATCGGCGGCGGTGCGGTCGAGTCCGACCCGCACCGGTCGGTCCGCGCCGAGCAGTTCGCGATACGCCCGGTCCACCTCCGGCCCGGGCCCGGTGCCCAACCGATCGGCGGCGGCCGTGCGATAGCGCTCGTAGCTCTCCAGCGCCGCGGCCGGGCCCGCGACACCGGCCTCGGCCCGTAAGGCGGCGGCCACGATCTGTTCGTCCCAGGGCGCGGCGATCAACAGCTCCTGCAACTCGGGCAGGGCGCCGGCGTGGTCTGCCAGCCGCGATCGGGCCAGCGCCGCGGTGCGCCGGGCCTGGGCGACATCGTCCAGCG
>Ga0079226_10003385_pt1 | contig 12232 bp, 9 predicted proteins | sample Poulit2014_FD_76345 | JGI IMG/M metagenome (GOLD analysis project Ga0079226, IMG submission 76345) | Agricultural soil microbial communities from Georgia to study Nitrogen management - Poultry litter 2014 | ecosystem: Environmental > Terrestrial > Soil > Agricultural land | place: USA: Georgia... | reverse complement strand
TTTTCTAGATGCGTAAGCAACCCCTTGTGCATGGTTTCCTGCCGATGCAGTAATAACCCCTTTTTGTAGTTGTTCTTTCGTCAACTGCATCAATTTAAAGGTCGCTCCTCGAAATTTAAATGCACCTGTCTTTTGTTGATTTTCCATTTTGAAATAGACTTTTTTATCGACAATATGATTTGTCGTTGCTGATGTTATTAATGGTGTTCGATGAACGATTGGCTTTAAGCGTTCTGACGCCTTAAATACTTTTTCACCCGTTAACAAATCCCCAATTACTCCACACTCCCTATTTCCACTTACTAATAATACTATAAGCTACTATTTTCATATTGGCTAATTTTATCTTCTAATTGCAACGTCAATGCTATGTCATCCCATCCATGCATCACGTTTTGACGATGGTACTCTGGTATATCAAAATGGATGACTTTACCTTGATCATCGGTAATTGTTTTTGATTCTAGATTAACGTCTAAATGAAACTTCCCTTCCTCTGCGCGTTGCATCCATTCGTTGACTTGATCTTCCGCCACTTCTATTGGCACTAAACCATTTTTAAATGAGTTATTGTAAAATATATCTGCAAAACTTGGTGCGATGATAACTCGAAATCCATAATCTAATAATGACCATGGTGCATGCTCCCTTGATGATCCACAACCAAAGTTGTCTCCTGCGATAAGTATAGATGCATCATCGTACTTCGAATCATTTAAATTAAAACTTGAGCGCTTATTACCGTCATCGTCAAAACGCCAATGATAAAATAAAAACTGACCAAATCCTGTACGTTCAATCCGTTTTAGAAATTGTTTTGGGATAATTTGGTCTGTATCCACGTTTGCACGATTCATTGGATATACGAGTCCTTTATGCCGTTTAATTGCTTCCATGATGACTCTCCTTTCTAAATTGCTGCCTTGTTATAATGACGTACATCGACAAAATGACCTTCAATTGCCGCTGCAGCTGCCATCTCAGGACTTACTAAATGAGTTCGAGCACCATTTCCTTGACGACCTTCAAAGTTTCGATTGGAAGTAGAGGCACATCTTCCTTCAGGTGGAACAATATCTTCATTCATACCTAAGCACATACTACAACCTGCGTCACGCCACTCAAATCCAGCATCTTTAAATACTTTATCTAATCCTTTTTCTTCTGCTAACATTTTTACTAAAAAGGATCCAGGTACGACAATTGCTCGTACGGAGTCTTTTACCTTTTTCCCTTGAATAACCTTTGCCGCTTTTTCTAAGTCATTTAGACGAGAGTTCGTACATGAACCTATAAACACATGGTCTACATCGATAGAAGTCATCGGCTGATTTTCTTCTAGACCCATATATTCTAACGCTAGTTTTACTTCTTCTTTATTGTCTATATCTGCTACTTTAGGAGTTGAACCGTTGACAGGAACGCCCATACCTGGATTCGTTCCCCATGTTACTTGCGGCTCAATATCCTCTGCCTGAATCGTTAAAGTCTTATCATATGTGGCACCTTCATCAGTAGCAAGAGCTAACCATTCTGCGGCTAACTCATCAAAAGCCTCTCCTTTTGGAACATGTCTTTTCCCACGTAAGAAATCTACTGTTGTTTCATCTGGGCTTATTAAACCTGCACGTGCCCCTGCTTCAATAGACATGTTACAAATTGTCATTCTTTCTTCCATCGACATTTTTCGTATAGCATCTCCCGTATATTCGATAATATGACCATTACCCATACGGACGCCAAATTTTGCAATAATTGCCAATATCAAATCTTTTGCTGTGACCCCTTGACCTAATTCACCATCTACTCGTACATTTAACGTCTTTGGCTTTGCTTGCCACAACGTCTGCGTAGCTAGTACGTGCTCTACTTCACTCGTTCCTATACCAAATGCAATCGCACCAAATGCACCGTGCGTCGATGTATGGCTATCTCCACAAACAATTGTCTTTCCCGGTTGTGTTAAACCAAGCTCAGGACCAATGACGTGAACAATCCCTTGGTCAGGGTGAAACATATCCGCTAATGGTACTCCGAATTCTTTACAGTTTGATTCTAATGCATCCATTTGCTTTTTAGAAATAGGATCATTAATCGTTTCGCGGTTTTTAGTAGGTACGTTATGGTCCATTGTTGCAAAAGTTAAATCAGGTCTACGTACTTTTCGGTTGGATAGTCTTAACCCTTCAAAAGCTTGAGGAGATGTCACTTCATGAACCAAATGCAAATCAATGTAGATTAAATCTGGTTTTTCCTCTTCCTCATGGACAACCTTTTGCTCCCAAACTTTTTCAATGATTGTTTTTGGCTTCACCATATGAACTCCCCCATAAAATTATACAATATTACGAATGACTATATCTGTCATCTCTTTCGTGCCTACTTGCTGTCCTTCTTTAATACTTAAGTCGCCCGTATGATATCCTTGTTCCAAACTCTTTTCTACTGCCGATTCTATTGCTGATGCTTCTTCGTTTAGATTGAATGAATATCTTAGCATCATAGCAGCTGATAAAATCATTCCTAAAGGGTTAGCAATTCCTTGCCCCATAATATCAGGAGCTGATCCATGTACTGGTTCATACAATCCTATTGTTTCTGAAAGACTTGCAGAAGGCAACATTCCAATGGAACCTGTTAATACAGAACCTTCATCACTTAAAATATCTCCAAATAAATTTTCAGTAACGATGACATCAAAGTGTGTTGGCTCTGTAATTAATTTCATCGCAGCAGAGTCAACTAGCATATGCTCTACTTCTACTTCAGGATATTCCTGCTTTTTTTCTTCTACTACTTCACGCCATAATCGACTTGACTCTAACACGTTTGCTTTGTCAACTGAAGTTAACTTTTTTCCTCTAATTTGAGCACTTTCGAAACCTTTTTCAACAATGCGTTCAATTTCATGACGATGGTAAAGTAATGTATCAACTACTGTATTACCTTCGTCACGTCTTTCACGCGGTGTGCCAAAATAAAGTCCACCTGTTAACTCTCTCACAACATATATATCCGACCCTTGAATAACCGATTCCTTTAGTGGAGAGGCATGTAGTAAAGGTTCAAACCCTTTAATTGGTCGGATATTAGCAAATAAATTTAATGCTTTTCTTATCTTTAACAATCCTTGCTCTGGTCTTAAATGTGTCGGAAGTTCATCCCATTTGGGACCACCAATTGCCCCTAGTAAAATAGCATCTCCTTCTAAACATGTTTGAACGGTTTCGTCCGTTAAAGGTTCACCATGCTTTTCGTATGCTGATCCTCCAATGTCACGATATTCAAACCGAAATTGATGTTTATATTTCTCGGAAATTGCATCTAATACACGGATAGCTGATTCCATAATTTCATGACCGATGCCATCTCCGGGGAGTACGGTAATTTTCTTTTCCATTTTGCCCCTCCTTTCTTATTTATTTTGCTCCATTATTAGCAGATGATTTTTGAATAACATATCGGTTCACCGCGTTAATAAATGCATTCGCTGACGCTTCAATAACATCCTGTGCAGATCCACGCCCATTCATTTGTTCATCATTTACAAGTAGCTGTACATGTGATTGTGCAAGTGCATCTCGCCCACCACCAACAGAAGTAATCTGATAGTCTACTAATTCTAACTTCTCAGAAATTAGTTTATCCATCGTAGAGTATAGTGCTTCCACACTTCCATTTCCTATACAAGCTTCCTGTAATACTGTACTATTTGGTGTTTTTAAAACGACAGTCGCGGTTGGGATACTATTTGTTCCAAACTGCACTTGGAATGTTTCTATTTCATACTTCTCTACAGCTGAAGTGACTGTTTGAATTTCTGTTAAGATGGTGAAAATATCATCATCAGTGACTTCTTTTTTACGATCCGTCAATAACTTAAATTCTTTAAAGGCTTCTTTTTGCTTCTCATCTGATAAGTCATAGCCCATTTCTTTCACTTTGTCATTAAATGCATGACGTCCAGAATGCTTTCCTAAAAATAGATTGTTTGAGGATAAGCCGACAAGTTCAGGCGTGATAATTTCATACGTTTCCGCGTGCTTTAACACACCATCCTGATGAATTCCAGATTCATGTGCAAAAGCATTTTTTCCTACAATCGCTTTGTTCGCTTGAATATGCATACCTGTTAACTTTGATACTAAGTCACTTGTTCGTTTTATTTCATTTAACTGAATGTTTGTTGAATAGGGGTATTGATCAGAGCGAATATGGAAAGCTACTGCTAATTCTTCTAATGAAGCGTTACCTGCACGTTCACCGATTCCATTGATTGTTCCTTCAATTTGACCTGCTCCGTTTTGTATCGCCGCAATCGAGTTAGCAACCGCAAGTCCTAAGTCATTATGACAATGACAAGACAATATTGCTCGCTCTATATTCGGTACATGTTCACGTACATATTTAAACATATTTCCGTACTCTGACGGTGTCGCATACCCAACAGTATCTGGTAAGTTAATAACAGTCGCACCCGCATCAATTACTTTTTCAATAATTTCAGCTAAAAAAGGCAACTCTGTACGAGATGCATCTTCTGCGGACCATTGTACTTGAGAAAATTTGCTACTAGCATAACTAACTGTCTCGACTGCTTGATTTATAACTTCCTCTGGTGTCATTTGCAATTTATACTTCATATGAATTGGAGACGTTGCAATAAAAATGTGAATACACGGCTCATCCGCACCTTTAAGTGCATCCCAAGCAGCATCGATATCTGATTTAACAGATCGAGCTAATCCCGTAACAGATACGTCTTTGATAGTATCTGCAATCATCTTGACAGCTTCAAAATCCCCTTTGGAGGAAGCAGGAAATCCTGCTTCCATTCTATCTACTCCAAAGCGTTCTAATTGTTTAGCAATTTCTAATTTCTCTAATTTATTTAAATTTACTCCTGGTGATTGTTCACCATCGCGTAAGGTCGTATCAAAAATTTGAATCTTCGACATTCTCTTCACGTCCTACTTTAAAATTTATTTCAATGGGTTTTTAACAAATGGCATTAAATCGCGTAGCTCTCTACCCACTACTTCAATTTGATGTTCTTTTTCACTTGCATTAATTGCATTAAAGCTTGGTCTGTTTGCTTGATTTTCTAAGATCCATCCTTTAGCAAATTCACCACTTTGGATGTCGTTCAATACCTCTTTCATACGTGCTTTCGTTTCATCGTTGATAACACGAGGGCCTGATACAAAGTCACCCCACTGTGCTGTGTCAGAAATCGAGTAACGCATGTTTTCTAATCCACCTTCGTACATTAAATCAACAATTAGTTTTACTTCATGTAGCGTTTCAAAGTATGCAACTTCTGGCTGATATCCAGCTTCCGTTAACGTTTCGAACCCTGATTTAACTAAGTTTGATACTCCACCACAAAGCACTGCCTGCTCTCCAAATAAATCTGTTTCTGTTTCTTCTTGGAATGAAGTCTCAAGAACTCCCGCTCTAGCACCACCAACACCTACTGAATAAGCTAACGCTACTTCTTTCGCTTTACCAGTATAGTCTTGATATACACCGTATAATGCTGGTACTCCTGCTCCCTCCTCAAAAGTACGACGAACTAAATGTCCAGGTCCTTTTGGAGCTACTAAAAATACGTCCACATTTTTAGGTGGTGTAATCTGTGAAAAATGAACGTTAAATCCATGAGCAAAAGCTAGCGCACTACCTTCTTGTAAATTATCTTTTATACTATCTTCATAAACTTTTGCTTGCATCTCATCTGGTAATAGAACCATCGTTAAGTCTGCATTTTTTACTGCCTCTGCAACAGATTGGACTGTAAATCCATCTTCTTCCGCTTTTTCTTGTGATTTCCCTGGACGTAATCCGATATGCACATTAAATCCACTGTCTCGTAAGTTGAGCGCATGAGCATGACCTTGTGAGCCATAACCAATCACTGCAATTTTCTTTCCATCTAAAACCTCTTTTTGAATATCTTTCTCGTATAGTACTTTAGCCATAATAAATTCTCCTCCTGCATATAATATGCGTTATATTTAATATATTTTTTTAATACATTATTGACTACATAGAATGTTGATTTAAATCTGAAACTTGAGCAATTTGTGGTTGATGACCACGTAAAAATGCTGTTACACCTGTTTTAGCAAGTTCTTTAATGCCATATGGGCGCAGTAATGCAATTAACGCATCTGTCTTTTCCGGTTTTCCAGTTACTTGAACGGTGATGCTATCTTTACTTATATCGATCACCGTTCCCCGGAAAGGTGTAATAAGCCCTTGTATTTCATTGCTTACTTGCGGAGAACTTGACACTTTAATTAGCGCTAATTCACGCGCAACAATTGCTTTATCCGTAACATCAGAAACTTTTATGATATCAATTTGTTTATTCAGTTGTTTCGTTAACTGTTCTACTTTTTGATTATCTGATACTTCTACCACTAAGGTCATTTTAGAAATTCCCGGTGTTTCTGTTTCACCAACAGAGATACTTTCAATATTGAATTGTCTTCTTTGCAACATACCTGTAACCCGATTTAATACACCACTATGGTTTTGAACTCTTAGAGTAATAATTCGTTTCATTTGGTCACCCCCACCATTTGATGAATTCCTTTTCCTGGAGCTATCATTGGATAGACCTTTTCTTTTCGTACAATTCTAAAGTCAGCAACTACCGGACCATCATAGGTTAATATATCGTCCAATGCAGCCTCTACATCAGCTTCTTGGTCCACCTTCATACCACGAATACCGTAGCTTTCTGCAAGTTTAACGAAATCTGGATTAATATCGAGCAATGACTCAGAATAACGTTCATCATAGAAGGTTTCTTGCCACTGTCGAACCATCCCTAATGCAGAGTTATTTAAAATAATTACTTTGATAGGCAAGTTAAATTGTTTTAATAACATCAATTCTTGTAAGTTCATTTGGAATCCACCATCACCTGAGATGGAAACAACAAGATCATCTGGGCGTCCTAATTGAGCGCCGATAGCAGATGGAAACCCGAAGCCCATTGATCCAAGTCCCCCAGAAGTAACCCATTTATTTGGTTTATCTAATGTGTAATATTGCGCTGCCCACATTTGATGTTGACCAACATCCGTCGTAACAATGGCTTCTCCATTCGTATGCTTGTGAATTTGCTTCATTAGCCATTGCGGAGAAACTTCATCGGCTTCTGCCTCATTGTGCCACAATGGATACTTCTCTTGATGGTCTTTTATGCTCTCTTTCCAGTCTGCGTGTTCTGGCATATTAATATCATGAGTTAAAATAGCTTCTAATGCTCTCTTAGCATCAGCCACTACTGGAATTTCAGTCGGAACATTCTTGCCAATTTCAGCTGGATCAATGTCAATATGGGCTACCTTAGCATATGGTGCAAAATGTTCTAAATTACCTGTTAAACGATCATCAAATCGTGCACCAATATTAATTAGTAAGTCAGCATCATACAAAGCCATATTCGCTGCATAAGAGCCATGCATTCCGCCCATACCCAAAGCTAATTGGTGAGATCCTGGAAAGTTTCCAAGTCCTAACAATGTGTTAACGACCGGTAACTCATATCTTTCTGCAAATTCTTTTAATTGTTCTGATGCATTTGCAAACAATACACCTGCACCCGCTAGAATTACTGGTCTTTTCGCTTTACCTAATGCCTCTGTAAGTCTAATAATTTGTAAAGGATTTGGTTTAGTATTTGGCTGAAATCCTGGTAATTCAAAGTCACTACTATGAAGAACATCAGGAAGTGCTTCCGCTATATTCTTTGGAATATCTATTACTACTGGACCAGGCCTTCCAGTCGTTGCAATGTGAAATGCTTCATGGACGATTCTAGGCAAATCCGCAATATCATCTACTTGATAATTATATTTAGTAATCGGTGTTGTAATACCTAACACATCCGATTCTTGGAAAGCATCCGTACCAATGACATGATTTGCAACCTGCCCTGTAAATATAACTAGTGGTAAAGAATCCATCATTGCATCTGTAATTCCAGTAATCAAATTCGTTGCTCCCGGACCTGAAGTCGCAATCACCACACCTGGCTTTCCTGTAACACGGGCATATCCTTCAGCGGCAAAAATTGCACCTTGCTCGTGTCTTGTTAAAATATGTTCAAAAGATTGCTCACCACGATATAACGCATCGTAAATAGGCAATACAGCACCACCTGGATAACCAAATATAGTGTCTGTCTCCATTTCAACTAATAATTCAACTAACAAATCAGCACCTGTTTTCTTTTGAACCATCGGCTGAGTAACCTTCATTTCTGCTTTCACTTTTCTTCCTCCTAACAAATTATGCTCGTTGTATGCGCTAGTCAACAATCCATTTTATAAAAAAATATATTATTTTGAAAATTCATCTTACACTTGATTCCATCACTTATCAGAATTATTTGTCTTTTTAAACTGGAATAGATTAAGTCATTATTTTATCTGATGTTATTCTTTAAATCGTTTGTATATTCAACAAAATAAAAACTCTTCCCTCCCCAAATCTATTTATACAGATTTATGGGGAGAAAAGAGTAACTTTTCACGGTACCACCCAATTTATTCATAGCTTTCTCACGAAAACCAGCTTGGTAGACTTCTTCAAGAAGAAGTCTAATTTGATAACAGGTACAAGGATTGCACCTGGTTATGCCTACTAAATATTACTCGTTCAACATAACACTCGGGGATGATGTCGGATAAGATGTATTTCTAGGCTTCCAGCAACCCTAGATCTCTGTAAATACATGGGTTCTTATCTTTTATTCCCGTCTTCGATTTCTATATTTGATGATTTATTAAATTCATTATACGCTATTTTTAATAAAAATAAAGTAATAACTATGATATTTTCAAAATTTACTATTTGCTGATGAACAACTACAGTTTCATGCTAACTTCTAACAACGAATACCGTCTGTTAACGTTTTTTCACGAAATGTTTGTAAAAGGTGATTCGTAATTATACCCGGCTTTCCATTTCCTATCTGGCGGCTATCCACCGTAACAACTGGTATAACTTCAGCAGCCGTTCCCGTTAAAAACACTTCATCTGCTATATAGACATCATGCAAAGTAAACGGTTCTTCGCGCAACACATATTCTTTTTCTTTAGCAATATCGATTATAGCATTTCTTGTAATACCTTCTAATGCACCTAAGTATACTGGTGGCGTTAAAATTTGTCCATTTTTTACGATAAAAATATTATCAGCAGAACCCTCTGTTACATAACCTTGATTATTAAGAATCAATGCTTCATTAGCATCTGCTTGAACAGACGACAACTTTACTAAAATATTATTTAAATAATTCAATGATTTTATTTGTGGATTTAGTACGTCTGGACTACTTCGTCTATTTACAACGGACGCTAACTTTAATCCTTCTTTATAAAGAACGTCTGGATAAATGGACAAAGGTTCTACAATAACAATTACTGTAGGCTCTGAACAATTTCTAGGATCTAAGCCTAAGTCGCCTGGTCCTCTTGATATAACAACCCGAATGTATGCACTTGTCAATTTGTTTTTCTTCACTGTTTCAACGATTATATCTTGCATTTTCTCTTTTGAATGTGGAATTGTCAACATAATAGAATGTGCTGACTCAAACAGACGATTTACATGTTCTGGTAGTTTATATATATTCCCTTCATACACTCGAATTCCTTCAAATATACCGTCTCCATATAAAAAGCCATGATCATAAATCGAAATCACTGCTTTCTCTTTCGGAACAAATTGACCATCTAAATAAATTAATTGCTCACTCATGATTAGCACTTCTTTCTTTTTCCATTCCGATATTTTGTTGTCGGTTGATTAACTTAGTAAAATTCTCTTTTACTAAATGGACTAAGTCTGATAATGATACAATGTTTTCATCATATCGTCAATACCTTTGAAATCTTCTTCGTATTCATCCATTGAAGTCTATCTTATCATTGCTTCGAGGTTACCTTATTGTATGTTTTAAATGATTTTATATGAACGAAACATTGTTTTGAAAAGACTGTTTTAATTAAAAAAACGGAATCGATGATGTACCCTACAATCGACTCCGTCCTTCTATTGAATTCCTTTCATCGTTCCAATAGAGGTTCTTATTTGAATTTGATCCTACTTTTATTTTGTCCCGTATAAACGATCCCCTGCATCTCCTAAGCCAGGTACAATATATCCCGATTCATTAAGTGAATCATCCATTGCACCTATGTAGATATCGACATCAGGATGTTTTTCTTGAATCATCTTTACCCCTTCTGGCGCAGCTACAATGCACATTAATTGAATAGATTTCGCTCCACGCTTTTTTAATGAGTCAATCGCATCGTTAGCAGAACCGCCTGTCGCTAACATCGGGTCTACGACAATTAGCATACGTTCTTCAATATCTTTAGGTAATTTTAAATAATATTCCACTGGTTGTAAAGTTGTAGGGTCACGATATAAACCAACATGTCCTACTTTTGCTGCCGGTATCAATTCTAATAGTCCGTCCACCATACCAAGTCCTGCTCGTAAAATAGGAATAATTCCTATTTTTTTACCTGTTAATACTTTTGATGTACATGATGTTACAGGCGTTTGAATGACCGTATCTTCTACAGGCAAGTTTCTTGTGATTTCAAAACCCATTAACATAGAAACCTCATTCACTAATTCCCTAAATTGTTTCGTCCCCGTTTGCTCATTGCGTATATGCGTGATTTTATGTTGAATCAATGGATGGTTTAAAATGTGTAAATTACTCATCCAACCCGTCCTTTCTCTGCTTCATCTTTCTTCGCTATTATACTACATTTTTCGTTTCATATATAATACTTTACCCTGTAAATTTCATTTCACTATTCGAAGAAATTACCTATGATTTTAGAACACCATCTCCCCTATTTTCATAGGGAATGTGCAAACGTATAAAATGAATTTTCGACGGTTGCTTTTGACCCGCAGATCTTGTTCATCTTCTGCTAGTGTCGTCTTGTCAATCAGTAAAAAAGGGATACTAAATCACCTAGATTTGTATCCCCATTGGGTTCTTGAAACAATATTCTATATTATGCATACAAAGGAAATTGATCTGTCAATGTTGCAACTCGCTTTGATGCTTCTTGTAACTTTTCGTCATCATTTATATTGTTTAGTACGAGTACAATAATGTCCGCGACTTCTTTCATTTCTGCTTCAGCAAAGCCTCGTGTTGTTACTGCGGCTGTACCTAAGCGTACACCACTTGTGATGAAAGGCCCTTCTTGATCAAATGGAATAGCGTTTTTATTTGTCGTAATACCTACCTTGTCTAACACTTCTTCGCATTCTTTTCCTGTTAAACCAAGTTTAGACACATCTACTAGTAATAAATGATTATCTGTTCCACCTGATACGAGACGAAGACCGCCTTTGCTCAGACCTTCTCCTAATGCTTGAGCGTTAGCTTTGATTTGCTTTGTGTATGTTGTAAATTCTGTAGATAACGCTTCTTTAAATGCTGTTGCTTTCGCAGCAATAATGTGCATTAATGGACCACCTTGCATTCCTGGGAATACTAGTTTGTCGATTTTCTTTCCGTACTTTTCTTTGCATAAAATAATTCCACCACGTGGACCTCTTAATGTTTTGTGTGTTGTAGTTGTAACAAAATCGCTATATGGTACTGGGCTTGGATGCTCTCCCGTAGCAACTAATCCAGCAATATGAGCCATATCGACAAATAAATATGCTCCTACTTCATCTGCAATATCGCGAAATTTAGCAAAATCTAGCGTTCGAGAATAAGCACTAGCACCTGCTACAATCATTTTAGGTTTTACTTCTTTTGCACGAGCAAGTATTGCATCGTAGTCAAGCAATTCCGTTTCTTGATCGACACCATATTCAACAAAGTTATACAGAATTCCACTAAAGTTTACAGGGCTACCATGTGTTAAATGACCACCATGACTCAAGTTCATTCCTAACACTGTATCTCCTGGTTCTAATGCAGCGAAGTAAACCGCCATATTAGCTTGGGCGCCTGAGTGTGGCTGTACGTTGACATGTTCAGCACCAAAGAGTTCCTTCGCACGATCTCGTGCTAAATCTTCAGCATGTCGCAGTAAATTTATCTCTTCCTCTAATTCTTGCTCCTCATCCAATTGCAGCTCTGCTTCTTCAAGTTCATCCTTTTGAAATTGATACAGCTCGGTCCACTCTTTCAATTCTTCCTCGCGTTTTTTTAAACTGCGA
>Ga0079226_10003384_pt1 | contig 12234 bp, 8 predicted proteins | sample Poulit2014_FD_76345 | JGI IMG/M metagenome (GOLD analysis project Ga0079226, IMG submission 76345) | Agricultural soil microbial communities from Georgia to study Nitrogen management - Poultry litter 2014 | ecosystem: Environmental > Terrestrial > Soil > Agricultural land | place: USA: Georgia... | reverse complement strand
TAACTTGCACACTGAAGCAATACTGGCAAGTGCTTCTCCGCGAAATCCTAATGTTTTGACATGGAATAAATCTGTTTCATTTTTAATTTTACTTGTTGCATGTCTAAGGAAGGATGCTTCACAATCAATTTCAGACATACCTTCCCCATTATCTGTCACCTTTATCTCATCTAAACCTGCTTCTTTAACATCCACTTTAATCCAAGTACTACCAGCGTCAATACTATTTTCAACTAACTCTTTTACGACAGAGGCCGGTCTTTCAACAACCTCCCCTGCCGCTATTTTATTTGCCAGTAAGTCGGGCATTTGGATGATTTTCAATTATCTCACCCCTTGTCTAAGCTTAAGCTTACTGTTTTTTAACATTTTGTTGCAGCCGATACAATTCATTCATCGCTTCCAAAGGAGTTAGATCCAAAAGGTTTATTTCTTTTAAATCACTAACTACCTCTTGTTCAGTATGACTTAAGTTCTTCATGTTTTTATCTTCTTGCGTTTCTTCTACAAAAAATGAAAGCTGATCTGATTCCACTTTTTCAGTAGTTGAATCTTGCTTACTATCTTTACCTTCTAATTCTTCCAAAATAGTACTCGCTCTTTCAATTAAAGAATGAGGGAGTCCTGCGAGTTTTGCAACATGAATCCCATAACTTTTGTCCGCAGCTCCTTCTTTAATTTGATGAAGGAACACAACATTCCCTTCATATTCTTCCGCCCTGACATGTATATTTTTTAATTTCGTTAAAGAATTTTCCAATGCAGTTAGTTCATGATAATGGGTGGAGAATAAAGTTTTAGCGTGAATATTATAATGGATATACTCTATAATACCTTGGGCTAACGCCATACCATCATAAGTGCTTGTACCTCTGCCAATCTCATCCAATAAAATTAAACTGTTTTGGGATGCATTTTTAAGTGCATGATTCGTCTCAAGCATTTCGACCATGAATGTACTTTGTCCAGCAACTAAATCATCTGCAGCTCCAATACGCGTGAAAATTTGATCAAATATAATCAGCTGTGCAAATTCACAAGGTACAAAGCATCCCATTTGAGCCATTATTGAAGTTAAAGCAACTTGTCGCATATAAGTGCTTTTTCCTGACATATTAGGTCCCGTAATAAGCAAAATATTTGTATCTTTATCAAGCCTCACATCATTTGGTACATATTCCCCGTCTTGCATCACTTTTTCAACAACAGGATGCCTGCCATTAGTAATTTTTAATGTATCTTTTGTGAATGTTGGACGTTTATAGTTGTTTTCTTCACTTACTGTTGCAAAAGCTTGTAAAATATCAATCTTGCTAACTTCTTGTGCAAGATATTGCAATTCAGGAATAAATTCCTTTGTCTTGTCTCTTATTTCAATAAATAATTGATATTCTAGTTCTACACTTTTTTCTTCTGCCTCTAGTATTAGTTGTTCTTTTTCTTTTAATTCAGGCGTAATAAATCGTTCTGCATTCGTTAACGTTTGTTTACGTTCATAACGACCTTCTGGAAGCAAATGCAGATTAGGCTTTGTTACTTCAATGTAGTAACCAAAGATACGGTTATAACCAATTTTCAACGAGCGAATACCTGTAGTTTCTTTTTCTTTTTGCTCAAGGTTTGCAATCCATTTCTTTCCATTTTGTGATGCATCTCGGTAATTATCAAGTTGACTGTTATATCCAGTTTTTATTATAGAACCTTCTTTAATTGAAATTGGTGGATCATCAACTATGCTTTCCTCAAGAAGTGTTACTAACTGTTTTGGGAATGTTAAATTTTGAGCGAGATTAGCAATTTTTTCATTTCCCATATTCGTTAATATTGTTTTAATTTCTGGGAGTTTCGTTAAAGATGTTTTTAGTTGAATTAAATCACGTGCATTTACATTACCAAAGGCAACCCGTCCAGCAAGTCGTTCGATATCATACACGGATTTCAAACTTTCTCTAATCGCATCCCGGTCCAAAAATGAATTTAAGAATCCTTCAACAATATCAAATCGATTTTCAATCTCATTTTTATTTAATAATGGACGTTCAATCCATTGTTTTAATGCCCTTGATCCCATTGCAGTAACAGTTTTATCTAGTACCCATAACAGACTTCCATGTTTATCTTTTTTCAGAATTGTTTGTGTTAGTTCTAAATTTCGTTTCGAGTACATGTCAAGGGATAAAAAACGATTCAATTCAATAATTTCCGCTTTTTGTAAATGGTCTAATGACCGTTTTTGCGTATCTTGAATATAATTTAATAATCTACTAAAACCTTTTACCATACGTTCGTCGTTTAAATTTTCACAAAGATGACGAAATTCTCCATGAAATTTTGTATCATCTTGATATGATAAAGTAATCTGTAGTTGAGTTTGTAACTGTTTTTGTTTTTCTTCATCTAAACTAGAAGAAATAACAATTTCCTTGATAGGTTGATTATATAACTCATGAATAACCGCATCCCAACCATCTGAAATAATGATTACTTTATTTTCCCCTGTTGATAAATCATTATAAGCTAGACTATATGTATCATTTTTAAAATGAGATAAACTAGCAATGAAGTTATTATTATGTTCATTTAACATACTATTTTCCATCACCGTACCAGGAGTAATAAGCTGTACAACTTCCCGCTTTACAACACCCTTAGCTTTCTTTGGATCTTCTACTTGTTCACATATAGCAACTTTATAACCTTTATCAACTAAATTCTTTATATAGTTCTCAGCAGAGTGATACGGAACACCACACATGGGAATAGATTCCTTTTGTCCAGAGTCACGTTTCGTTAATGTAATCTCTAATTCTCTCGCCGCTTTAATCGCATCATCATAAAACATTTCATAAAAATCACCTAAGCGAAAAAATAAAAAAGCATCTTTATGTTCAGCTTTTATTCTTAAATATTGCTTCATCATCGGTGTCTGTTTTGACATCCTTCGACCTCCAAAAAAACCTTCTCATTATCTATCTAGTATAACATAAATGAAAAAATACCGTCGAATGTTCGGAGCTTTTAGCGGTTTTAAACAAAAAAACTTACGAGAGAGGATCCCCTCGTAAGTTCGTTAATCCTTTGATTCCGTTTTTAAGAAATCAACGTCAACATCTAATAGTTCATCATCTGTTACTTCAAAATCCCAGTCATCTTCATCATCAGCATACTTATAACCTTTTGGATCTACTTTTACATATACTTTTGTTTCACCAATCACTTGAACTAAAAATTCACGTTCTACTTCAACTTTTATTTTATGCCCTTTCTTTGCAATTTCACACTCTAAACAATTCGGCTGCTGGATAACTTTACAAATAACATCGTAATCATCATTAATCGTGTGATCATCCTTTACAGATAGAGGAATGTAATCTGTATAATTAACTCTCTCGGTGACAACGTCTGTTTTTGTATTATCATTATAGGAAAACCAAATATTTATATCGTAACTGCCATTTACTTCTACTGTGTCTTCGGACTTTTTCTTTGCATTATACAAATGATTAATTACCCAGCACCCCAGTATACTTGTAGGTTTATGTGATGGTGAAACGGTGTGAGTTGCCTGGGAGAATTTTTTTCCTTTGCCAATAACCGCTTTCGTAATGATTTCCCGGAAATCTTTTTCTAAGAAACTCATAATTTCGCCTACCTCCTTCTTTTCATAGTCAGTTTATGCAAGACAAATACCTAAAGTGCATAACTTATTCCATGAATTGGAGGAAAGCATTATATAAAGCATAAAAGCTTAGGGATATAAAACCTCCCTAAGCTTCTTACCATTAATGGTTACTTGGAGGTGTCATACTTTTTCGTTTAGATCCGGTTTCACCCGCAAGTACATCTCCGCCAGTCGATTCGATTACTTCTGTTGTAACTTCTCTTGCAATAGTCCCTGTTACAAGTTGCAAAACATCATTTACAACGATTTGTATTTCTTTAAATTCTTGAACAATAGGAATCGCGTCAATTTCATTCTGTAATTGTTCGATTTCTTTTTCAACTTTTTGTTGAGCTTCTGGTTTTCCATAAGCTTGCAAATTAACGGCTTGTTTTTGTAAGGCTTTGATTCTTTTAATTAAATGCTGAACTTTTTGGTTCTCATTAATTTTAGCCTCCACTTTTTTAAAGCGATCAATCTCCTCTGTATTTGCTAACATCTTGGCTAAATGTTTAGCTTCATCCAAAATTTCTTTTCGAGTGTATTCATGCATGTTAATTCACCTCTACTGTATTTTCCACCATTATACCGTCTAATGACCATGTTTTCGCATCTGTTATTTTCACATCAACGATTTGGCCAATTGCTGATTTAGGTCCCTTAAAGTTTACAAGTTTATTTCTTTCGGTATAACCGGCGAGGACATCGGGATCCTTTTTACTTTCACCTTCTACAAGAACTTTGACAACTTTATCTTTATATTTTTTCATCGATTCGGCTGATTGTTTATTGACAAGCTCATTCAGCCGATATAAACGTTCTTTTTTAACTTCCATTGGCACATTATCCTTCATAGCTGCTGCCGGTGTCCCTTCTCTTGGAGAATAGATAAATGTAAAGGCAGCTTCAAATCCAACTTCTTCTACCAATGACAACGTTTCTTCGAATTGTTCTTCCGTTTCATTCGGAAATCCAACAATAATATCGGTCGTCAACGTTGCATTTGGCATGGCTTTTCGTATTTTATGGACAAGTTCCAAATAGCTTTCTCGCGTATATTTACGGTTCATTTTTCTTAAAATATGACTGCTTCCTGATTGTACTGGTAAATGAATATGGTCAAGTAAATTACCACCTTGCGCCAATACTTCTATTAGGTGATCATCAAAGTCTCTAGGATGTGACGTTGTAAAACGGACCCTAGGTATATCTATTTTATGAAGCTCATTCATTAAGTCACCGAGACCATACGTCATATCATCAAAATCTTTTCCGTAAGCATTTACATTTTGACCGAGCAATGTAATCTCTTTATACCCATTCGCAGCCAAATGACGTACCTCTTGAATGATATCTTCAGGACGGCGACTTCTTTCTTTTCCACGCGTCATAGGAACAATACAGTAGGTACAAAACTTGTCACAGCCATACATAATGTTTACCCAGGCTTTTATCTTTCCGTGACGTACTTTCGGAAGATTCTCAATAATATCGCCTTCTTTAGACCAAACTTCAACGACATTAGCTTTAGAAAACATCGCTTCTTTAACAAGATGTGGGAGACGATGAATATTATGTGTTCCAAAAATCAAGTCAACGTGTTGATGTTTTTGCAAAATACGATTTACGACTGATTCTTGTTGTGACATACATCCACAGACACCTAAAATTAAATCAGGTTTTTCTAATTTTAATGGTTTAAGGTGGCCAATTTCTCCAAATACTTTGTTTTCTGCGTTTTCCCGAATGGCACATGTATTAAGCAAAATAATGTCTGCTTCGTTTGTATTATCTGTTGACTCATATCCCATTTCAGTTAAAATACCTGCCATCACTTCTGTATCATGTTCATTCATTTGACACCCATACGTACGGATAAGGAATTTCTTACCTTCTCCAATGTTTGCCATATCTTCAGGAATATCAAAATCATAGTGTACGTTAACTTTTTCCCGTCCACGTTTTCTCGCCTTCTTGATATCTGGTGGCTGATAGGTTGATTCAAAGTATTTAGAAACCATATCGTCAGAACTTAAATTTTTAATTCTTTTTAGGTTTTCCGAACTGGATTTTATGTCCGTTGGATTCACTTGTGTAATTTGTGATTGCTGTTTCCTTTGTTGTTCGTTCAACTTAAGCTCTCCTTTCTTTAACTATGTAGACATAAGTATACAATAATAAAGTATAAAGCCTTAAAATAAACAATACAAGCTTAATATATGAATTGTTGTTTTTTGTATATTTTTTGCTAGTAAAAAAATAAAACTGCCTCTAGTTAAAGAGACAGTTTTATTTTAAAGTTAATTGCTCCCCACCTTACGCAATAAGGTTAATAACATTGTAATACTTCTATTCACCTCAGGCTCCTTTAATGCTTTAAACATCCCCATATAAGATGTATGATCATTTTCATCTATAGTTAAAGCTTCTTTCATTCCCTCATTTATCTTTTTTGTAAATCGTTTAATCAATCTCAAATCCAGTTCGCCCAGTAAGAACAATAGATCACTCGCATTTTCTAAGGTTCCTGCATACCGATCCTTATTTAATTCTTGCATAATATTTCGGAGCGCTTCCTCTTTATGCAAAACTAAAGCATTCATAAAATCGAGTGTTCCATTTTTTTCAATAGTTGTTAAAAGCTTAACTCCTTTTATGATTGCTTCCTTGTTTTCACTTACTACATCTATTACTTGTTGTAACTCCTTTTGTTTAATTTCTTCTTGGGACATTTGAAGTCGCTTAATTTTAGAAATTGGTTCAGCCATCTTTTTTCACCCTGCTTCCCGGAAAGACATAATCCTTACGCTTCCATTTTTCTTGAACTTGAACACCTATTTGCGGTTGTCTATTTCCACGACGATGATTATGAGAAGGTAGAGGGCTTTTCCCCTTATTGGTAACAATCTCCATTCTGACATCAACCTCTTTAAAGGCAGGTGTATTCGTATCCTTATCCACACTATTATCTGTTAAATAATTAACTGCAGACTTACCTACCGCATTAAGTGGGATATATAATTCATTTCCCGCAACTCGATCTGTCACATGTACTGTACCTATAACTTCTCCAGCATTAGAAATCAACTTAACTTCTGCACCTTCACTTATTCCTCTTTCCTTTGCTAGTTCAGGTGAAATTTCAATAAAGGCAGTTGGCATTTCCCTTAATAGTCCAGGAGATTTAAACGTCATATTACCTTCATGGAAATGCTCTAAAACACGGCCATTGTTAACATGTAGATCATATTTTTCATCTGTATCATATACTAACTCAAAATCTATTGAATAAAATCTAGCTTTTTTATCATCAAAAGGAAATCCATCTTCATAAAGAAGTGGCGAGTCTTTACCATCTATTTCTACAGGCCATTGGAGACTTTCGTATCCTGATAATAAATCATAGCTAACACCCGCAAATAAAGGAGCTAATTTTGCAGATTCATCCATTATTTCTGAGGGATGTGAATAATTCCAATCAAATCCCATTGTATTTGCAAGTTCTTTAATAATTTGCCAATCAGGTTTTGCTTCACCAATCGGCTCCCATACTTTATATAGACGCTGAATTCTGCGCTCTGTATTTGTAAATGTTCCATCCTTTTCTAAACTTGGAACAGCTGGTAAAATAACATCGGCAAATTCCGCTGTATGTGTTAAAAATAAATCTTGAACAACAAAGAAATCTAATTTTTTAAGCGCATCCGTAATATAGTTAATATTTGCATCAACGAGCCCTAAATCCTCACCCTTTAAATATAATGCATGAAGATCGCCTTCATGAATCGCACCAATCATTTCATGATTATCTTTACCAGGTTTATTTGGAATTCTCGCATCCCACGCTTTTTCATAACGATGACGCACATCATCATCTTCTACTTTTTCATAACCCGGGAAATAGTTAGGCATACTTCCAAAGTCACTACACCCTTGAACATTATTATGACCTCTTAGTGGAAAGGCTCCTGTACCATTCCTCATGTAATTACCTGTTAACAGAAGTAAGTTTGAAATGGCAGTACTTGTGTCACTTCCTAATTGATGTTGGGTCACTCCCATTGCCCAGCAGATAGCCACTTTATCTACACTAACAATTTCCTCAGCGATACTTTTTAAATCTTCTTCGGATATCCCAGTTATTTTTTCAGCGTAAGCTAAGGTAAATTTTTCTAAACTTCGCTTGTATTCTTCAAAACCATTCACCCACTGATCAATAAAGTTTTGATTTTCCAAGCCTTGATCAATAATATATTTTGCCACGGCTGAAAGCCATACCAAGTCTGTACCGCTTTTCGGCGAGATAAAACGGTCTGCTCTATCTCCCATTTCATTCTTGCGCAAATCAAACACAAATAATTTTTGACCGTTCAATTTTTGAGATCGCTTAATTCTAGATGCAATGACAGGATGAGATTCTGCCGTGTTAGAACCTATAGTAATCACAAGATCTGCTTCTGCAATATCGTTAATGGATCCTGAGTCACCCCCATGGCCAACCGTTCTGAACAACCCCTTTGTAGCTGGAGATTGACAGTATCGTGAGCAATTATCCACATTATTTGTTCCAATGACCTGCCTGGAAAACTTTTGCATTAGATAGGATTCCTCATTGGTGGCTTTTGAAGATGCTATAAATCCAAGCGCATCAGGTCCTTTCGTTTCTTTAATTTCATTGAAATGTTTAGCTACATATTTTAACGCTTCATCCCACTCCACTTCTACAAATGCATTATCTTTACGAATTAGCGGCTTTGTTAATCTTTCTTCAGAATTTACATAATCCCAGCCAAATTTTCCTTTAACACAAGTTGAAATGCCATTTGCAGGTGAATCATGCTGTGGTTGTATTTTTAAAATATGTCTATCCTTCGTCCAGACATCAAATGTACAGCCAACTCCACAATACGTACAAACTGTTTTTGTTTTTTCAATTCGTTCTTCTCTCATAGAAGCTTCCGTATCAGAAACAGCAAATAATGCACCAAAACCAGCTTCTGACTTTTTAGTAACATCTATCATGGAACGGAGCAAACCTGGTTCATGATCTGTCATGTATCCGGCCTCACCAATCATTGAATTTTCCATTAGCGCATTGCATGGGCAAACCGTGACACATTGGCCACAGCTAACACATGATGACTGATCAATTGGAACATCATTATCCCAAATCACGCGAGGCTTTTCTCTATCCCAGTCAATGAGGAGTGTTTCATTGACTTGGACATCTTGACATACTTCAACACAACGCCCACATAATATACATTGATCAGGATCATAACGATAAAACGAACTTGAATTATCGATTTCATATGACTTTGGTTTAAAGGGACGTGATTGGTGTTCTATACCGAAATCAGCTATCGTATTGTGAATTTCACAGTCTCCATTATTATAGTCACATACCGTACAATAAAGTTCATGTTTTTCCAAAATAGAATCTAATGCTTCTTTTTGAGCATCATGAACAGGTTCAAGATTTGTGTTCACTTGCATCGCTGTCTTAACTTTCGTTCCACATGCGCGGACAACTTTTCCGTCAACTTCTACCATACATGTATCACATGTCTGAATTGGCCCAAGTGATTTATTATAGCAAATTTGTGGAACCGTTTCGCCAGCTGAATTAATTAAATCTAATAAATTCTGATCCTGGTATGCTAAGTACTCCTTTCCATTAATTGTAATTATTATATGTTCTTCCACTTTTATTAAACCGCCTCCTTTTATATATTCAATTGAAAATTCTTATTATTATCTATATGTACCAGATTACTTTTTATTTCAACAAGCCCCTATTATATTGAAAAAAAATAAGCACTTTAAAGCAAAATCATTACTCTTTATCTTAAAAAGCGTATAATAAAACCCCCGTTTACATACGGGGGCTACTTTAAGATATAATGACTAAGTTCTTCAAGCATTTAAAGTTGTTAAAATAAATGATAGGTTTAATCTAGGATGATTTGTTAAGTAAGTTTATTCTTGTTCTAAATACTCGGATTCGCATTCTTCAACTATTTACCTAGGCTCTACAATTAGTTTAATTGCAGTCCGTTCTTCGTTATCAATTAAAATATCGGTAAAAGCTGGAATACAAATCAAATCAACACCACTTGGAGCAACAAACCCTCTAGCAATAGCTACTGCTTTAACCGCCTGATTTAATGCTCCTGCTCCTATCGCTTGTATTTCCGCGGTACCACGTTCACGTAATACATTCGCAAGTGCACCGGCTACTGAATTTGGACTTGATTTTGCTGAAACTTTTAATATTTCCATTACTAGTACCTCCTTCATTTCCTAATGTAGTTCTATAATAACTATATTCCTAGAAATGATTGCTTATTACCTTATTATGAAGGATTAGAAGGAAAAATTCAAATAAATCAGATAAAAAAAGGATGATCCTCATTAATAAGGATTCGTTCAATTGACGTTGCCATCCCATTTGTCGGATTAATCGTAATGATTACACCATTTAATTGATTTCTTCCCTTTTCATCTACATCGAAACGAACTGGTAATTGAGTTAAAAATCGTTTTATTATCGTATCACGCTTAATCCCCAATATACCGTCATATGGTCCTGTCATCCCTGCATCTGTAATATATGCTGTTCCACTTGGCAAAATACGTTCATCAGCAGTTTGTGTATGTGTATGTGTACCTACTACAGCACTCACTCTTCCATCTACATACCATCCAATCGCTTGTTTTTCACTCGTTGTTTCTGCATGAAAATCAATAAAAATAATTTTTGTACGTTTTTTTGCTTCAGTTATTAATTGATCTAATGTACGGAAAGGATCATCGAGTGCTGGCATAAATGTTCTCCCTTGCATGTTAATAATTGCTACATCGGTGCCATTTAAATTCACAAAAGTCATCCCCTTGCCGGGGGTATCCTCTGGAAAATTTGCTGGACGAACCATATTTTTTGCATCGTCGATGAATTCAAAAACTTCCTTTTTATCCCAGGTGTGATTCCCCATTGTAATCACATTTGCTCCCCACTCTAAAAATTGTTTATATATTTTTTTAGTTATACCTTTACCTGCAGCAGCGTTTTCTCCATTAATTATTGTTAAATCTGGACGATATTTATCTTTTAATTTTGGCAAGTATTCTTGCACCATATTTCGTCCCGGTGAACCTACTACATCACCTAAAAACAGTATCTTCATTTTATTCATCCTTTTTATTGTAAAGTTATTTTCGATTCAACACATTCAATAAACCTAAAAAGTCCACAATGTTAGTTTTTCACAATGATCATGTAAAGTCAAAAAATATTAAAAATGGTAAAAGCAATTGACTAATTGCTTTTACCATTACTTTATTTGGCATATTCAACTGATCTCGTTTCTCTTATAACAGTTACTTTAATATGACCCGGGTAATCAAGTTCACTTTCAATTTGTTTTCGAATATCTCTTGCAATTCGTACCGATTCAATATCATCAATTTCATCCGGCTTCACCATTATTCGAATTTCCCTACCGGCTTGGATAGCAAATGATTTTTCTACACCTGAGAAAGATTCCGAAATCTCTTCTAACTTCTCAAGTCGCCGAATATAATTTTCAAGTGTTTCACTTCTAGCTCCAGGGCGGGCAGCTGATAAAGCATCTGCTGCAGCTACTAATACAGAAATAATTGACGTTGGTTCTTCATCACCATGGTGGGAAGCAATAGCATTGATGACTACTTCGTGTTCTTTATACTTTGTCGCCAATTCTTTACCAATTTCAACATGGCTGCCTTCCACTTCATGATCAATCGCTTTCCCTATGTCATGAAGTAGGCCAGCTCTTCTGGCTAGTGATACGTCTTCTCCCAACTCAGCAGCTAGTAATCCGGCGAGATATGCTACTTCTGTTGAATGCTTCAATACGTTTTGACCATAGCTTGTACGATATTTTAAACGCCCGAGTATTTTGACTATATCTGGATGTAAACCATGTACATTAACCTCGAATGTCGTTTCTTCACCAACTTCTCGGATATGTTCGTCAACATCACGTCTTGCTTTATCTACCATTTCCTCAATTCTTGCAGGATGTATTCTTCCATCTTGAACAAGCCTTTCTAGGGCAAGACGAGCAATTTCTCTGCGAATGGGATCAAATCCAGATAAAACAACAGCTTCCGGTGTATCGTCAATGATTAAATCTATCCCTGTTAACGTTTCTAACGTACGGATATTTCTACCTTCCCTTCCAATGATACGACCTTTCATTTCATCATTAGGAAGGTTAACAACCGATACAGTAGTTTCAGCAACGTGGTCTGCAGCACAGCGTTGTAAAGCAAGTGATAAAATATTTTTAGCCTTTTTATCAGCCTCTTCTTTTGCATGATTTTCTGTTTCTTTGATCATAAGTGCTGCTTCATGTTTTACTTCTTTTTCAATCCGATCCAAAATAATTTGACGTGCTTGGTCAGTAGTATATCCAGAAATGCGTTCAAGCTCGGTTTGCTGCTCTTTTAACATAGCTTCCACTTTGCTTTCCATTTCTTCTATTTGTTGTTGTTGTTCCGTTAGAGATTGTTCTTTTTTCTCTAACAAG
>Ga0079226_10003383_pt1 | contig 12237 bp, 11 predicted proteins | sample Poulit2014_FD_76345 | JGI IMG/M metagenome (GOLD analysis project Ga0079226, IMG submission 76345) | Agricultural soil microbial communities from Georgia to study Nitrogen management - Poultry litter 2014 | ecosystem: Environmental > Terrestrial > Soil > Agricultural land | place: USA: Georgia... | reverse complement strand
TTCTAAGAATACGAACAGGTTGAAGAGGTCGGCGATGAGCAGTGCCCCGTTGACGCCGGTGGTCTAAATCAGCACCAGCGGTGCGAAGTAGCGGGAGTTCGCCGCCCGGGAGGCCTGGGCGAACCAGATGGACACGATGGTTAGGATCAGGGTCACCGATAGCATCAGCGCGGTGAACATATCGGCGGCAAAGGGAATCGCAATACCCGGTGGCCAGTGTCCCACCTGGTGGGCGATAGCACCGCCGTCGTTGGACCAGAAGTAGTATACGAGGCTGAACGCGGCGGCCAGCATGGTCAGCATCGTGGTGAAATTGACCACGGCGTGCAAGCGAAGCCGGTGCCCACTGATCACGAGCAGACCGGCCACCAGTAGGGGTAGGCCGACGAATAAGGGTAACAGGGCGCCGATGAGCTCCGGGGTCATGTTCGCTCCTGTGGCTGGGTGTTGCGTGGGGTGCGCCGCACGCCGTCGGAGGCTGATTCGGCGGCGACGTCGAGTTCTTCGACTTTCTGAGCGGTGTCGTCGGTTTTGTCACCGGTTACGGCGAGTACGAGCATGAACACGGTGATCGAAAACGCGATGACAATGGCGGTCAGGACGAAGGCTTGTGGCAGTGGGTCGGCCATCATCGACGGGTCGGCTGAGGGGTGGAAGGCTTCGGTGCGGCGGTCGGTGCCACCGGCGGCAAATAGGATGAGGTTGCCTGCGTGGCCCAGCAGTACGAATCCCAGGATGATGCGCAGCATTTCGCGTTTGGTAAACAGGTAGACGGCGCCGGCGGTCAGGATGGCAACGGTGAGGGCTAGGGTCATTTCACGCCTTCCCGTTCGCGGCTGCGTTGCCTGGGCGTGGTGTTGTTCTGCGCAGACGCGGTTTTCGGAGTGCTTTCGGGTGGGAGCTCAATGGCTTTGGCGAGGCCGCGTTCGGAGCCCAACATATTGAATGCGCCCAGGATCAGCCCGAGGACGGCGAAATAGACGCCAATATCAAAGAGCAGGGAGGTGTTGAGTTCAAACCCGAAGATGTCTAGGTAAATGGGTTTCAAGAATGAACCGTCAATGAGCCCGTAGATCCCCACGGCCGAACCGAGGGCGACACCGGCGCCGGTCAATTCCATATAGGGCCATTTGATGGGGGCAGCGTCGTCGGTTGGTGCCGCCAGGTACAGCAGCGCGAAGGCCGCGCCGGTGAGCAGGGCTGCCACGAATCCTCCGCCGGGTTCGTTGTGGCCGCGTACCAGCAGGATGAGGCTGACGACGACCAGAATGGGGACGGCGATCTTGGCAAAGGTGCGCAGGTAGGTTGAGTTGTCCAACGGGTCGGACAGCGGTGAGGTTTTCAAAATGGTGGCTTGGCGAACCGGATTTGGTGCCCGGGAGGCCAGTAATGCTGCAACAGCAACGCCGGCGACACCCAGGACCGTGAGTTCTCCCAGCGTATCGAGTGCACGGAATTCTACCAGGATGACGTTGACAAGGTTGTTGCCACCGGTGACCTCGGTCCCCTGTTGGGTCAGGTATTGGGCCGGGTCGGACATGCCACGTCGGCCGGTGAGTGCGTAAGTACCCGCAAAGGCTGCGATGCCTGCAGCAATCGCGGCCAAGAGTCCAGCCTTAGAAAGTTTATCGGCCTTGCCAAAGGTTTTGGGCAGGCGGTGTAGGAGGAGCACCATGACGACGATGGTGAGGATTTCAACCAGTAACTGGGTTAGTGCCACGTCGACTGAGCCGAGGGCAAAGAACCACAGGGTGACGGCAAAACCAACGGTACCCAATACCGCAATTGCGGCCAGGCGGGTCCTGGCGCGGATGGTGGCGATCACACCCACGGCTACGACGGCGACTAACAGCCAATCGGACCACCGGGTGAGGTTTTCTTGTTGGGCTGGCAGGGTGTCGATTGTGATGAATCCGGCAACAGCAAGCACAACGAGCAGTACGGACGGGACGGCCAGATGGCGTCCGGGGTTGAGGCCCGAAGTCCAGGAGCTGACGGTAGCACCGAATTCGATGGTGGCCTGGCGGAGTTTTTCCACAACACCCAGACCGGAGAAGCTCAGGGGGCGTGGCACCAAGAAGGCTTCAAGTACCGGCAAATACCACACGGCTACCGACCCCAGCACAATCACCAGGATTGACAGGATCAGCGCAGGGGTCACGCCGTGCCACAGGGAAATTTCTAGGTCCTGTTCGACGCCGGTCACCACATGAGCTGCCGCGGCGACGGTGCCGGTCAAGATGAAGGGCAGCATCCCCAGGATGAGGGAGAGAGAAGCGTTGACTGCTGGGTAGCCCCAGAAGGCTGCTGATGCTTCGCCGACAGTTTCCCGACTGGCACCGGCACCACGTGGCGTGTTGATCCAATGTTTTGGTGACCGGTAACGTCCCATAGCGCCCAGGACCAGGCGACCCGAATAGGTGAATGTACAAATAGCGATCAGTACGACGACGGCGGTGAGCAGCGCCGTAACACCACTGGGCAGCTCCGCATCCAGGAAGGCGGCGAATAAGGATTCCTTGGACACAAAACCTAACAGCGGTGGTACACCTGCCATGGATGCCGAACCGAGTAGCACGACCATCAGGGTGGCGGGCATAGCCATGCGGCGGACGGTGAGGATACGCATGTCTCGGGTTCCGGCCTCGTGGTCGATGACCCCAACAGCCAGGAAGAGGGCGGATTTGAACAGCGCGTGCGCGATCGTATGCACGATGGCTGCGGTCAGTGCTGCGGGGGTGCCTAAACCGATCAGTGCAACGAGATAGCCCAGCTGAGACATCGTGGAATAGGCCAGTAATTCTTTGAGGTCATACCGGCGCAACGCTGATATCGCGCCCATGAGCGCGGTGATCAGCCCCGATGACACTAAGAGCACGAACCAGAGTGTGTTGCCGGCAAGGACCGGGGAGAACAGCAGCAGCAGGTAGATACCGGCTTTGACCATGGCCGCAGCATGCAGATATGCCGAGACCGGTGAGATCGCCACCATCGAGTCTGGTAGCCACGATTGGAATGGGAACTGGGCAGATTTTGTAAATGCGGCCAGGGCCAGCATGACGATAATCCAGGTGACCGGTGTGGAGTGTGTCCACACATCAGAGGCAAGGATTTCGGTGATCACAGTGGTGCCGGTGGTAGCAATCATCACTGCGACGGCGGCCAGTAAGGCCAGGCCACCCAGAATGGTCACGAGCAGCGTCCGGACGGCGGGCTTTCTGGCGTGAGAACCAGAACGTGCGATGAGGAAAAACGAGGCCAGTGTGGTGGCTTCCCAGGCAACATAGAGCAGCATCACGTCGTTGGCCAAGACCAAAACCAGCATGGCCAACGCGAAAGTGGTCATGCCCAGATAGAAGCTTTTAATCTTGGTGGTGCCCAGGTATTTGGCCGAATAGAACAGCACCCCTGCACCAATAACCGTCACCAGGAGCCCGAAGACTAACGATAGTCCATCGAGTCGCAGGTGGAAGCCAACGTTGAAGAAGTCAGGGATCCACGGATAGTACTCGATGACTTCCCTGTTGGAGGCCTTCATCGCTTGGCCTAATACCCCGGCTGCCGCGGCTAATGGAATCCACAAGAGCCATCCGGCATTGCGTCCCAGCCAGTGTGACAGTGGCACTGACAGGATGACTGCGAGCAGAGTTAGGACCACCGCAAGTAACAGCACGGTCTTTCACCTCTTCGCAGCCACCGGAGTTATTGCTCGTCGCCCCACCGGTGTGAGTGTCTTGTCTGGGCCAGAATAAAACGCGCATAAGCATTTTATGCACCAGACCATATTGTCACAGGTCACTCTACAGTTTCAAAAAACAACGGGATTTGACATGAAGATGAGGTTCTTCTTCGTTGATGATCATCATTCTGCAAAGCTGTTTTAGGGAAAATAAAAGCCTCTGAGCCGACATCTGGTATCGATTGCAGAGGCTGAAGATTTGTACCCGAAGTGGGACTCGAACCCACACATCTTTCGATATTGCATTTTGAGTGCAACGCGTCTACCAATTCCGCCATTCGGGCTAGGCACTTGACCTATTTTACACAACTTTGTGGAATAACCAAACGAGGAGCTTTGCGTTGCTAACGTAGAATGATCCACTGATCCCTGCCCGTCGCACCGATAATATGAGGTTCTGATGACAGCTACCGAGTCAACCCAGCCGATACGCATTGTGGTGGCTGAAGACGAGACGATTATCCGTTTGGATATCGTTGAAACACTCACTGCACAAGGCTATGAGGTTGTTGGCGAGGCGGAAAATGGTCAGCGCGCTGTGGAATTGGTCGAGGAGCTTCGACCCGATGTGGTGCTGATGGATATTTCCATGCCTGTGATGGATGGCCTGTCGGCAACCCGATATATTGGGGAACGTACTTTGGCGCCGGTGGTGATTCTCACCGCATTTTCTCAACGGGATCTCATCGACCAGGCCACACAAGCCGGAGCGATGAGCTATATTGTCAAGCCATTTAGTGAAACGGATCTGGTGCCGGCAGTTGAGTTGGCAAAGGCACGATTTGATCAGTTGGTTGCCCTTGAGTCAGAGATTTCTGATTTGACCGTCCGTTTTGAAACCCGAAAATTAGTGGATCAGGCAAAGGTATTACTGCAAGAAAAGCTGCAGATCACCGAACCTGAAGCATTTCGATGGATTCAAAAGACTTCAATGGATCGCCGATTGACCATGAAAGATGTTGCCCAAACGGTCATTGACCAGTTGGGCAACAATCCTTCCTAGGGTGCTCGATGTTACATCGGTGACCAGCCGGACACAGCATCCCAGCGGTGGGCTGCCGGTGCTACGGCGGTGTCGATCAGTGCTGGGTCTATTTCTGCGGTCGTAGCCCCCATGCGGTGGACTTTGAGCATATTGGTGGATCCTGGGACGCCTGGAGGAGATCCGGCCACCATCACTACAAGGTCATCAAGTTTTGCCAGGCCGTTTTTGACCAATTCATGATCGATTTGCTCGGTCATTTGGTCTGTGGAGTCTTTGAACGGCACGACTTTGGGTACCACACCCCAGGACAGGCATAGCACATTGGCCGTGGTGAACGAGTGGGTAAACGCATAGATCGGCTGTGGCGCGCGCAGTCTCGACAGACGTCGTGCTGAGTCGCCCGATTGCGTGAAGGCCACCAGAAATGGAATGTCCAAGGACCTTGCAATATCCACGGCCGCTCGGGTGATCGCGCCACCACGTGTGCGGGGCTGGGTGCCTAATGGTGGCATACGCTCCAGGCCGTGTTCCTCGGTGGATTTGATGATTTTGGCCATCGTTTGCACCGTACGTACTGGATATTTCCCGACCGAGGTTTCACCAGACAGCATGACGGCGTCTGCCCCGTCCAGGACCGCGTTGGCACAGTCGGAAGCCTCGGCACGGGTTGGCCGTGGGTTTTCGATCATGGATTCTAAAACCTGGGTGGCCACAATAACTGGTTTGGCCCAGCGGCGTGCCAGGTCGATGGCATTCTTTTGGACGACGGGGACCTGTTCCAGGGGTAGCTCTACTCCGAGATCCCCGCGTGCAACCATAATCGCGTCGAAGGCATCGATGATCTCTTGGAGGTTTTCAACGGCCTGGGGTTTTTCCAGTTTGGCAATGACTGGTATGCGTCGTCCCTCCTCCGCCATGATGTTGTGGACGGGTTCGATGTCACTGGCGCTGCGCACGAAGGACAGCGCGATCATGTCGACGCCGAGTTTGAGTGCAAAGCGTAAGTCTTCTTCGTCTTTTTCGGTCAGTGCCGGAATGTTGACGGCCACGCCGGGGAGGTTGATGCCCTTATTATTGGATATTTCCCCACCGATGACCACGTTGGTTACCACATCCGTTGCGGTGACTTCGGTGGCTTGCAGTTGGATCTTGCCGTCGTCGATGAGTAATTGGTCGCCGACTTCTACGTCTTGTGGCAGGCCTTTGAAGGTCGTGGAGCAGATGTCCTGGGTGCCTTCAACGTCACGGGTGGTGATGGTGAAGGTGTCACCGTCTTCGAGTAAGTGGGGTCCGTTGGCGAACCGGCCGAGACGAATTTTTGGACCTTGCAGGTCGGCAAAGATTGCCACGGGTTGGTCAAGGTCAGATGATGCTTGGCGCACGGTGTTGAATGTGGTCGTATGGACCTCGTGGTCTCCGTGGCTGAAGTTCATCCGGGCAACATTGACCCCGGCTTTAATGAGTTCACTGGTGGTTTTATATCCTTGTGTTGCAGGGCCGAATGTGGCGACGATCTTCGCATGTCTCATATACGCAAGTCTAAGGTTCAACCACCTGAAAGTTAATCATTGGATGCCGGTGACGCGCATGACCTACATCATGGGCTGGGACGGTTGGGATCGTCGTCGTCCGTAGTGGAAGCGGGGTTGTCTGGCCTGTCGTCAGGGTTCTGCGGGGCGGCGGCTGCAGCAACTTCATCGTGGTCATCGCGATAGAGTGTATTGGCCTTGGCGCGTTGTTCCGGGGTTTTTGGTCGGTTGGCAATTGAGTAGATCAGGAGGGCCAGGGCGATCAGGAACATGATCACCGAGGTCCAGGTATTGGTCCGGAGTTCGAGGCCGAACAGCGACCAGGTTTGGGCCTGGTCTAATCGGATGGATTCGATGGGGATGCGACCCAGGGTGTACCAGACGATATAGGACCACAGCATCATGCCGTTGCGCAGTTTGAACCGCCGGTCGATGATCAGCAGGACGGCGACACCAAGCAGGTTCCACATAGATTCGTACAGGAATGTGGGGTGGAATAGGGTGTCAGCTGGCAGGCCGGCTGGGAAGTTGAAGTGATCGGCTTCGACTTCTAGGCCCCACGGCAGGGTGGTGGGTTCTCCGAAGAGCTCTTGGTTGAAGTAGTTACCCCACCGGCCCACGGCTTGGGCCAGCAGGATTCCTGGTGCAATGGTATCGGCCATGGCGGGCATGCGGATGCCGTAGCGTCGACATGCGAACCAGACGCCCAGGGCACCACCGCCGATGGCACCCCAGATGGCGATGCCGCCCTCCCAGATGGCAAAGATTTTTGTTAGGTCACCGGTGCCATCGTAGTTTGGACCAAAATACACATCAGGTACGGTTAGCACGTGATAGAGACGGGCGCCAATGATCCCGAAGACGACGGCCCATAGTCCGACGTCGTACATTTCTTCGGATTTGCCCCCGCGCGCAGCCCAGCGTTTACCGCCCAACCAGAAGGCAAGCACACCTCCTAGAATGATGCACAGTGCGTAGATGTGTATCTTGACCGGGCCGATTTCAAAGCCATCGAACGGTGGGGGCGGGATGGATGCCATCAGGGTTGCAAGCTGCATAAGCCGGGGTGTCCTAGTGGTGGGTTGTTGCGTTAATCTTTGGTGGCGCCGCTTACTAGGTGGCGGGTCAATTCGCCGACTGCTTCTGGTCCCCCATCACGTAAGGCGGCGACCAGTGCGGTGCCGACGATCGCACCGTCTGCATAAGTTCCGATCTCGGTGACGTGGTCAGGCTCAGAGATACCCAGACCAACACACACCCGTGGTGCCCCGGCTTGGTGAGCGCGTTTGACAACACGTTCGGCGGCGTCGGACACGGAGGTGCGTGCGCCGGTGATCCCCATGATGGACACGGCGTAGACAAATCCGCGGGAGGCTTCTACGGTGAGTTTGACGCGATCATCCGGGGAGGAGGGTGCGGTTAAAAAGATTCGGTCGAGTTCGTATTTATCGGAAGCTTCAAACCATTCGGTGGCTTCTTCTGGCACGAGGTCTGGGGTGACGAGGCCGGCTCCCCCGGCTTCGGCGAAGCGGCGGGCGAATTCTTCGACACCCATGCGATCTACGAGGTTCCAGTAGGTCATAATGACCACGGAGGCATCCGTGCGTGACGTGACTTCTTTGACGATGTGGAATACGTCTGCCACCCGGAAGCCGTTTTCTAGGGCTTGGCCGGTGGCTTGCTGGATGACTTCGCCGTCCATGACGGGATCGGAGTACGGTAACCCGATTTCGATGATGTCGGCCCCGTTGTTGCCCAGCTGGACTGCGGCCTCAATGGATTCTTCAACACTGGGATACCCGGCTGGTAGATAGCCGATGAATGCGGTACGACCTTCAGCTCGGGCCTGTTCTATTTTCTGCGCGGTGAGTGAGCGAATCTGTTCTGACATGTATTTATTCTCCAAGTCCGGCTTGATCTTCTGGGACCATACCGAACCAGGTGGCGGCGGTACTGACATCTTTATCACCGCGACCTGAAAGGTTCACGATAATGATTTTTTGGTCTGCTTCTGGGGTGTTGGCATCCACGACGCCGTCTGCCACCCATTGTTGGGCTAATCGTTGTGCTCCTGCCAGGGCGTGGGCGGATTCAATAGCGGGCATGATGCCTTCGGCTCGGGTCAGGGCCTTGAATGCCTCCATGGCTTCGGAGTCTGAGACCGGCTGGTAGCTGACGCGGCCGGAGTCATGCAGAAACGCGTGTTCTGGACCGACGCCCGGGTAGTCCAGGCCTGCAGATATTGAATGTGAGTCGATGGTTTGGCCGTCTTCATCCTGCATTAAGTAGGTGCGTGCACCGTGGAGCACACCCACGCGGCCCAGAGTAATCGGGGCGGCGTGTTTGCCGGTTTCGACACCCGCCCCGCCGGCTTCCATACCGTAGAGCTCTACGTTCTTATCATCGAGGAAGGCATGGAAGATGCCGATAGCGTTGGATCCGCCTCCGACACAGGCAATGACGGCGTCTGGCAGTTTGCCGGCTTGGGTCTGGGATTGTTGGCGGGCTTCTTGGCCGATGACCTGGTGAAAGTAACGGACCATTTCTGGGAATGGTGCTGGACCGGTCACGGTGCCCAGGAGGTAGTGCGTGGTTTCAACGGACGCTACCCAATCGCGCAGCGCTTCGTTAATGGCGTCTTTGAGGGTACGTGCACCGATTTTTACTGCGACGACTTCAGCACCGAGCATTTCCATGCGGGCTACGTTGAGCGCCTGGCGTTGGGTATCGGCTTCTCCCATGTAGACGGTGCATTCCAGACCGAAGAGTGCTGCCGCGGTGGCTGTGGCCACACCGTGTTGTCCGGCACCGGTTTCTGCGATGAGTCGGGTTTTGCCCATGCGTTTGGCCAGTAGGGCTTGGCCGATGACGTTGTTAATTTTGTGCGAACCGGTGTGGTTGAGGTCTTCGCGCTTCAAGAAGATGCGTACGCCCGGATATGGTTCGGCAAAGCGTTTTGCCTCTGTCAACAGTGACGGACGGTTGATGTAGTTGGCGTACAGGTCATCGAGTTCGGCAAGGAACTCAGGATCTTTAATCGCCTCGCGGAAGGTTTCTTCAACTTCTTGCAGGGCTGCCATCAGAGATTCTGGCATCCATCGGCCACCGAATTTGCCAAAGTATGGACCTTCTTGATCTCGGAAGGCTCCTTGATGCGAGGTGGAATCGGACTGTGGTGTATCCATTGGGACGCTCATGAACTGTCTTTCCAAATACGACAACCGCCCCGGGACTTCGTCCGGGGCAGCCTAAAGGTGATTATGGTCTGCTGGCTTGTCGGAAGTCGACGATGGCCTGTTCGGGTTCGCCGTGCTTCACCAGTGCTTCGCCTACCAGCACCGCATCTGCGCCCTGGGAGGCGTACATTGCCACATCGCTGGCGGTTTTGACACCAGATTCTGCGACTCGCACGACATTATCGGGCAGTTGATCCGCCAGTGTCCCGTAGTGGGAGGTATTGACCTCGAGAGTTTTCAGGTTGCGCACATTGATCCCCACAATCTTCGAATCCACAGCTGCAGCGCGTTCGATTTCTTCGACCGTGTGCGTTTCGACCAGGGCGTTCATACCCAGTTCGTGGGTCAACGCCAGATAGTCGCGGAGCTGAACGTCGTCGAGTGCAGCAACGATCAGTAACACGAGGTCGGCATCGTGGGCGCGGGCTTCATAGATCTGGTATTCATCAACTGTGAAGTCCTTGCGCAGCAGTGGAATATCGACCCGCGCGCGCACGGCGTCAAAATCTTCCAATGATCCGTTGAATCGGCGCTGTTCGGTAAGTACCGAGATGACTGCTGCTCCCCCGGCTTGATACTGGGCGGCTAGCTCTGCCGGGGAGTCGATTTGCGCCAGTGGACCGGCCGATGGCGAGGAGCGTTTGACTTCGGCAATGATATTGACACCGGCCGGGTTATTGCGACCGCCCAACAGTACAGCATGTGCGTCCCGTGCAGGCGAGGCTTCTGCAGCCAGTTGCTGCATGCGTGCCAGCGGGAGGTCAGCTTTTCGGGCGTTCATATCTTGGATGACGCCGTCAATAATGCTGTCGAGAACCGTTCCAGTTGCGGGGTTGGGTTGGGTCATTTATGAGTAGTCTCCGTTGGCGCCTTTACCGGCTAGGCGCATGAAGAATCCAACCGGCAGACCGAGGACGGCGATGGCAACGCCGACCCACATAACGATCCAGGCTGAAGCAAGCGAACCGATAGCAGCGATAACCAGGCCGACGAGAACCAGGGCGACCAGCGCCCAACCAGCCGGTGAGTTCCCGTGGCTTGGCGATTCATCGTGGGTAGGGTCGTTCAGAATACGCCCGTATGCATCGACTTGGATTTCATCTGTGGTGTTAGCCATGTGGTGTTGCCTTTCTTACAGCCAGGATATTTCCGGCAGCCTCAAGTTGCTAGCGATGATCTGTGTTCCATTGTGCCATTTTTTCTTCTGGCCCAGTGCAGAACACGAACTACTACGTGATTTTAGGTTGGATCTTCACCGCGGGACAATTCATCCCACGTGTCAATTTCATCTAGCGGTCCGTTCCGGTCGGTTCGCTGTTGCACACCGACGTCATATTTTTTCGTTTTGCCTACAGGCCAGTGATGTCCTGCGGTCAGTGCGAGGATCCCACCGGCCAGGCCGATGAGAGCGCCAATGACCGTCAGCCATGGCAGTATCGAGACGTCGATGTTGGGAGCGATGTGTGCAATACCTGTGGTACCGGTGGTTTCGGCGATTTTCTGGGCTACCGCGTCGGTTGGGTTGAGCGCCACGTTGATGGTGGTCCAACCCATGGTGGTCGTACCCAGTACGACGACTATGCCGATAATCCAGCGGCCAATGCGACGGGCGATGGACAGTGCCGCACCGGCTGCCACAGTGACAAGTGCCATGGCAGTGATGACCGGGGAGGCTTCCTGACCGGAGAGTTCAACGCTGTGGATATGGGCGGCTTCAAAACCGGTGGCCGTCACCCAGGACTGGGTTGCACCGATGAGTGCCAGGACGCCGCCGAGCAGCATGATGATGACTGTTATACCGCGCGTGATGCCGGTGGAGCGCTGTGGCGGTTGGCTTGGTTGTGGTGTCGTCATCTATTGGGGGTCACCCGGTTCAATGGTTTGTAATTGATGGGCAGCCAAGACGGCACGAATCGCAGCGGTTGCTTTGGTCAGCGTCTCATCAGCTTCCGTGGCGGGCACAGATTCTGCGACGATACCAGCACCGGCTTGCAGGTAGGCGACCTGGTCTTTGAGGATCGCGGTACGTATCGTAATGGCCATGTCCATGTTACCGGCAAGATCGAAATAGCCAACTGTGCCGCCGAATGGGCCGCGGGCATGTGGTTCCCATTCATCGAGGAGTTCCAGGGCCCGGTGCTTCGGTGAGCCAGACAGGGTACCGGCCGGGAAGTTGGCACGCAGCACATCTAGTGCTGTGGTGTTGGCTGCGATGTCTCCTTCGACCGTGGAGACGATGTGCAGGATGTGGGAGAACTGTTGGACGATCATGTAGTCCGAGACTTCTACCGTTCCCGGGGCACAAATATTCGACAGTTCTGATTTGGCCAGTTCCACCAGTTGTTGGTGTTCTTCGCGTTCTTTCGGATCGGCCAGGAGTTCTTCAGTGATGGCTCGAATACTACGGGTTGAGTCTTTTGGCTTCGACCCACCGATCGGATGGGTCAGTACACGCTGGTCTTTGACCGAGACCAGGGTCTCAGGCGAAGCCCCGACCAAGTGGTAGACGCCGTCACGGTCGGGGTATTCAAACGTATAGAGGAACATGTACGGGCTGGGGTTAATGGCCCGCAGCACACGATACGTGTCGAGGGCGGTGGCGGTGGTCGGGGCGGTGAAACGGCGCGAGATGACCAGTTGGGACACTTCGCCGTCGCGAATCGACTGCTGGGTCTTGCGCACGGCATTGAGAAACTCGTGTTCGGGCCAGGAGTGCTCAATGTCTTGGGAGAAGTCTCGATCTAACCA
>Ga0079226_10003382_pt1 | contig 12240 bp, 13 predicted proteins | sample Poulit2014_FD_76345 | JGI IMG/M metagenome (GOLD analysis project Ga0079226, IMG submission 76345) | Agricultural soil microbial communities from Georgia to study Nitrogen management - Poultry litter 2014 | ecosystem: Environmental > Terrestrial > Soil > Agricultural land | place: USA: Georgia... | reverse complement strand
TATCAGTGGATCCATCATCAGTGACTAAGACTTCATAATTACTGTAATTTATTTTATTCATTAAGTATTCAATAGTATCTTCAATAACAACTTCTTCATTATGAGCAGGAACCATAATAGTTACCATTGGTTCAACGCTATAGGGAATGTCTATCCATTTATTATGACGGTACATAAATAAAAACTCATGGCATAGAACGCCAACAAACCAAGAGAAACCACCAATAATTGGATAAGTAATCAATATAAGAAAAATAAACATGAACAAAGTATCCACTAGAGGTAATCCTGTGCTGAAAGGTATATTCATACTATTGTTTTCCTTTACTATATAATATTTTAATATCTTCATTTTCTATGTTTTTCTCAGCTGGTACTGTATAAAAACGAATATTTTCTCGAAATTCTTTTGACCCAAAACGTTCATCATAAAAAGATTCTAACGAAGCCTTATTTTTTTCAAGGGTATCTTCATTAACTAATGTTTTTTTAGTTAATAATCTTTTATATCTCTTGTTATTCCAAATAGTGAGTATTACAGATGAAACTACTATCAGTGGAAATATAATTGAAAAAAATTTTAATAAAAAAGTAACCATTTCACTTATCTCCACGTATGGAAAAAAAGGTATTCGGTTTGCTACTTTCGGAAAAAAATAAGGAGTTAAAACCCATATAAATGGAAATAAAACCCCAATCCAACCTAATAAAGTTAATACGCTTTGTCGCAACTTTAATGATAAATTATTTTTATTGAAAAAAAGATCAGAAACCAAAATTTTATTGACATCTTCTCTTGAAGTTGTTTTATTCTGCATAATAGAACGCTCCTTATGTTTATTAGTATAGTTTATTCTACTTCAGACAAGTATTTTATGCAATATAGAATATAGAAAAAGTGGCGCAAAACCTCTAAAATCAAGCTTAAGATTTTGATTTTGTTCCTCTGTGCGATTTCCATACTCCTTTTTCACTACCATGCTATCACGATAGTTTTTTGGAATAGGATACATGAAATTAGATAAAATCATGTATTTAAAAAGACTCAATATCAACATCTATGGTTTTTATACAATGACAATACATCATTGTAGTGCTATAATTGGTGAAATCATGTATTATTTTTGTGCTTAGAGGAGGTAATATCTTGTCAGGAAAAAGAAGTACTACATATAATGTTCAACCTTTTAGAAGTAACCAAGAGATTGACGATTTTCTTTTTGCTTTAAGAAGAAACAAGCATGCTGATCGAGATGTATTTTTATTCCTTTTCGCAATCAATACAGGCTTAAGAATGAGTGACATTGTATGTCTAAAGAAAAAAGATATTGTAAACTCTCTAAACCCCAAGATTATTGAAAAGAAAACTGGGAAGACACGAACCTTGTTTCTGTCTGGAATCACTGATTTAATACAACGCTATACAGCATGTCTAAATGATGATGATTTTCTTTTTCCATCTAATAAAGGTAATAGCCACCTCACTGTAAATGGAGTTTACCAATGTTTTCAAAAAGCAGCTGAGTTGATTGACAGAAACGACATTGGTACTCATTCTTGTCGAAAAACATTCGGTTACCATTATTACAAACGAACGAATGATATAGCTACCTTAATGATGATTTTTGGTCATTCTTCCGAATCGATCACAAAAAGGTACATTGGAATTACAGACGATATAATCAGTACTTCCTTAATTGATTTTAGATTAGGGTTCTAATTAAGCATATGTTACATAGACAGGAGATTGACTATGACTAAAACTCAAGTGACAAAAGATACAGTTACACATGTAGGGATTAACTATGAAGCGGTCAATCGCTATCGTTCTTACTTCCACTACTTGTTCGAACATCAAACGATTGAGTTAACCTTGCTAAACGGACGGGTGTATTATACCTTTACACTACTACCCTATGAAGAATGGGTAAAAACTGCCCAGGATGCCAAAGGTTTTATTCAGGCAACGGCATACCTTGATCGCTTTCAAATCGAAGATTTGAATGTTTTGAGTGTTCAAAATGCATCGGATGTCACTACAACTGTTCGGGAGCAATATCGCCAGCAAGAAAAAATCATTATGTCCTCTTATGAACTGGTTGAGAAGATTGTCATGCATAGTGAGAAAAAGATTGTGCAAGATGCGGTTCGAACCATTGAAAGAAGTCGAGAGAACTTAGAATCAAAACGTCGATATTGGCGTGTATTAAACGAACAGTATTACGGATTAGATATTCATCCCTTAATGGAATTCGAAGTGGATGAGCTTGAACGTACCCTATACGCCTGTGAACATTACGACGAGAACCCGAACTACCATATCCTTTCATGGGTATTGGGAGCAACAATTGTTGCGGCGAGTGGGATTGCGGTGTCGCACACTATTCTACAGCTCGTTCAATAACGTTTTAACTACTGAAAGAAACATCCTGACGATTGTTTGGGTGTTTTTTTATTTTGGTATACTTTTCTCTTTGTGTCTAAGTAGACCAATTCATGAATAACCACAAAAAAAGCCCTCCATTCAAGGAAGGCTTTTGGGTAAGAATTATTTTACGATAACTTGGAATACATAGTATAATCCACCAGTTTTTCCAATTAAGGCATCGACAAGTTCATAACCCATGAATTCTAAGTATTGCATGTAGTTGTTGTAGTCTTCTTCAAGTAACTCTTCTTCTCCATGGTCGTAACTTGAACCATCATTAGAAATGTGTCCAGCGATGTATAGGTCATAACCATCAACTTCGCGGTCAGCAATTATAATTTCATGTTTTCCTTCAGGGAAGACTATCTGGAAGCGTTCGTAAGCTATTTCTGCTGCACTTAAACCAGTAAAGTCTGGTTCTTTCACTACGAAGTCTTCGTCATCTTCTTCCACTACTTCTTGTTCTTCTTCAACTGTTACCCAGAAATCAAAGCCGTAATCTTCATCAAATGAATGATGGTTTAATGTGTAGCCATGGTCTTCTAAGAATTCTTTGAAGTTTGTGTAATCTACTTCAAGCAATCCTACTTCTTCAGGAGCATAGCCTTTCCCATTATCTGAAATAGCTCCACCGATATAGATGTCATATCCTGCCGCATCACGGTCAAGGATAAAGATTTCATATTTATCGCTTGGGAAGAAAGCGCGGAAGTTGTCATAAGCCGATTGAACAGCCTCTGACTCAGCTTCATCAATAATAGGAGCATCCTTGTATGGATCTTCTGGCTCTTCTTCTACTGGCTCTTCTTCTTTTGGCTCTTCTTCTTTATCTACATCCCAATTTAAATTACCTTCTTCATCTTTGTCGTCTGCTTTGTCGTCAACTTTATCTTCGACTTTATCTTCAACTTTGTCTTCGACTTTATCTTCGACTTTTCCGCCATTTTTGTCGTCATCAATAGCTGAGAAGTTTCCACCATCTGATTTGTCATCAGCTTTGGCTTCGTCTTTCACTGCTGGTGCAACTGGTTGTGCAGGTGTAACTGGCGTAACTGGAACGACATGATTTTCAGTCGGTGTTACTTTATTCCACTCAACGACGAATGACGATTTCACCATGTTTTCGATAATCACCACTTAGCTGAAGTTCGTTAAATCTTATTTGAGCATATTCGACCCGATAAATGTGTAACGGATATTTTTTCGGCACTTTATCATCGAATAGCTTGTCTTGTTTTTGCCAAATATTTTGTATCTCTTGTTTTGTAGCTGGTAGTTGCGAGACATGCTGACGATTAATAATATGCTCACCATATTTCGCTTTAAAATCCGCTTTAGCGGTCTCATTGACTTGTGTGTAACGTATTCGCCCACCTTTGCATCGGAAAGCTACTTTTTTAACGTCATTACATCCTTCACAAACAAATAAACGAAACCCTCTAATAATTTCTCCACAGTGACGAAATTTATTCACTTCTGATTGAACCACTGTCCGAATCCTTTGATCATATTTTCTCACAATATTATCCCAGTGATTATATTCATCAAAGAATATCGCGTGGAGAATATTCTTTTTCATATCTCTATTTTACCTTATCTCTTTTTGAAGACGAAACGTTAACCAACTCTATCATATCAACATTTAACTTATAATCCCTTATACTACAAAAAAACACCACATAAATAGTGGTGTCCAATCGTCTTTGTTCAGATGAATACGTCAATCTTAGTTATAATCTTTAAGAGCACATAAAATTAATTGCTAAAAGATAAAGAAGCTTAATTGCCTCTTTCCTTCAGTCTTCTATAAATTGTTGATTTAGATATCCCAGTCAGCCGCTCTATTTCTTTAACAGTATAAGAACCACTGTTATACAAATCCAGAGCATGTCTAACTCTTTCCTGATCTGCAGTTGGACGTCCAAATTTTACTCCCTTCTTTTTTGCAACTTCTATTCCTTCTTTAACACGCTTATTGATCTGTTTGCGTTCCATCTCAGCTAATCCCCCCATTATCGTCAGCATAAATTCTCCTGAAGGGTTATCCTCACGAGTATCTAACCAGCTTTCATGGAGTGATCTTAATGTTGCCCCTCTTTTCTTTATCTCTTCAACAATATTTAATAAGTCCAAGGTAGATCTCGCCAATCTATCAATCGACAAAATAATTACTTCATCACCAGGATTTAAATCAACCAGCATTTGTTCAAGCTCTTGTCTACCTTTTCTTGATGAACCAGAAGCTTTGTCTACGTAAAGTACCTCTACCTCATCTCTTAGCTTTTCTTCCTGTCGATCAATTCGTTGCTGCAAAGTGCTTACCCGTATGTAACCCCTCTTCATTTGAACTCCACCTTTCATTAATATGCGTTACTGCATACCATATTGCTTCCTACTTTATCTTATGTTCTAAAAGGATAAATTATCAGTCTTAACTTTCATCAGAGATTATTATCTTGAGTTCAATTGATGAAAGGATGTCTTTATTATCAAAAACACGAATGATATTTGGAACAAGGTATTGAGACGCTCTAATCATGCAATGCACCGTTGCCATCAAAGGTGTTCCACAAACTAAAGGTTTTGACACGACTTAAAGCGAGAGTTAACGTGGAGATAATCCACTTGATTAGTTGATTGAAAAATGGCTGCTCTTTTCCTTTACATAAGATATTGTCTTGACGAAAAACACGAGGTAGGATTCTCTTTACCTTTGAATGAGCGATGAAGATTGATGAATAAACATGGCATATGAACATACTACAAAAAAAAGAACGTACTCCCCACAGGTTGTACGTTCACGCGATTTCTGACGAATTGATGTCGATTGTCATCAGCAACTATTCAGATATTGTTGATATTATCTTATTTACGAGATAACATTTTTAAAAATGCCTCTTCACCTCGCTTTGTTTTTTTAGCATCTAACACGCTTCTGTCAATCTTTATGCTTTCTGCTGGTTCAATAACCGCTTTTACAAAAGAATTAGCTGCCTCTTTTGTATCCAATACGAATTTTTTATCAAATGATGAAGTTGCCATGTTATCCCTCCTTATGTTTTATTATACATCAAACTTCGTAATAGGAGCCCGATTCACATCGAAAAAGCTTCTAAATACTTATTAAAATGGTACATGTTCGCTTATGTCTTGCATAGCTTCTTTCAACTTCTCTTTTAATTTTGTATGTCTATTTAAGTTATTTGTGTTGTCAATCGCATAGTTTAATGCATGAGTTTGACCAATCATAACCAACTTTTCTTTTGCTCGTGTGACGCCTGTGTAGATAAGATTTCTTTGCAACATAATCTGGTGTGACTGGTGGACTGGCATAATGACGACTTCGAATTCACTTCCTTGTGACTTATGAATACTCATCGCGTATGCTAATTCAATGTCATCCAGTTCACTCTCTGAATACTTGACAATCTTGTCGCGTTCGTACTCTACTTCAACCACTGTCTGGCTTTGTATGGATCCAGTTAGCTCATTTTCAATTACTTCTGTACCAATGAACATAATCGTTCCAGTTTCTCCATTTGTTATATTTTTCTCCGCATTGTTGACTAAATGAATCACTCGATCACCCTCGCGGTAAGTAATTGATTCATCCTTTTCAACAGTGATTTCATTCTTTTCTTGTGAAGGCGGGTTTACCATTTTTTGAACTTCCATGTTCAGAGCAATTGTCCCCAATTCATGCTTTCGCATTGGCGAGAGAATAACAACCTCCTCGACTTTATGATTGTATTGTTCAATTTGTTTCTTCATAGATAGCAACATAAGATCTTTGACTCTTTTTGCGTCATCTTGTTCAATCCAATACATGTCACCTTTTTTATTGTCAATAACAATCCCTTCTTCTTGTCCTTTTCCTTCACCCTGGATTATCTTATGTGCATTAGTTATGATCTGCGAATCTTGTGTTTGTCTAAACACTTCAGTTAACTCGACCATTGGTATACATTCACTCTCAATCAAGTCTTTCAATACTAAGCCCGCCCCAATTGAAGGCAACTGCTCAACATCACCAACAAGTAGTAGACGAGTGTTTTCGCCCAGATTATTCATCAGTTTATTGAATAGAACAATGTCAATCATAGACGATTCGTCTACAACTATAAAGTCTTCTTCGACTACTTCATGTTCATCCGCTTCAGTATTATCGAAGATCTTTAGCTTGCGATGAATAGTCATTGCTTCCATATTTGTTAGCTCGGATAATCGTTGAGCAGCCTTTCCAGTTGGTGCAAGCAGTGCAACCTTCGCATTTGGATTGTTGTGCTTCAGTGCGTTAACAATCATGTTTGTTGTATAAGTTTTCCCTGTGCCAGGCCCACCTGTTAGAATGCTTATTTTGTTTTGTAAGACTTCTACTACCGCTTTCTTTTGCTGTGACGATAATAAGAAGCCTTCTTTCTCAATCTTTTCGATGAATAGCTGGCTCTTCTCTCTACTGACAAGTGCTGGTAAGTTAGAAGTGAATAGTCTTTCAACATTGTTCACTACTTTGTTTTCGATTCTTGCAAAAGATGTTAAGTATACATTCTTATTTCCTCTCTCGTCATCTTCAATAATGAGGGCCTCCTCTTCAACTAAGATCTTTAATGCAACATCAATGTCTTCAATTGTGATCGTTGCATTCTCGTGTTCCAGAAAGTCCCCTTCATAGTCGAGATAGTCATGATAGCCACTATAGATAGCATTGAGAGGCGTGTAGACATCTCCATTCTCCATTGTATTCCTTTGGATAAATTCAAGCACACTTGCCTCAATGCGTCGCTGATCATTTACCTTCTTGCCTAATGCGTATCCGAGGATATCAACATAGAAAAAAGGTACTTCATCCACAAAGCGACTAATTGTGTACGGACTTTTCCCTATCTGAATCAACGATTCATTGCCTAATTTCTCATAGATCGCTACAGCAACCGACAAAGGGATATTATTCGTTAAAAGGAGAGTACTCAACTCTGAGAAGACGTATTGTTGTTCAACCTGTTCGAATATGCTATTCGCCTTTTTCTCGGTGAATCCTATTTTTATTAAAGACCTAACTCCATTTTCACGAATAGTCATGATTGCGTCCATACCAAACTCTTTAACGATGTTCTTTGCACTCTTCTTGCCTACTCCCTTTAATTTTCGTGTAAGGTATGCGATGAGTTCATTCCTGTCTGCTGGCATGACTTCTCGTATTTGTCCCTCAAGTTCAAGATTGTAGCCATGCTTACTTCTTTTTATGACAACATCCGCTTCGAACATGTCACCAACGTTTGCGATAGGTAATTCAGCCAACAGTGTTTCTGTTGACGACAAGTACTCTCTTCCACCACTGTTATTTTTCTGTTTTTGTACTGTAACTTTCAGTATTTTAAAGAAAGAATCCTCTTTCTTGAATATCACTTTCTTAATTTTTAATCTTACTTCAAATTGGTCGTTTTCTTTGTACATTTTATCTCTCCTATTATCTTTTTATCGGTACTGGCTTTAAAAGATGTATTATCGGCTTTTAGGTTTTTGCCTCTTGCTTCATGTTATGTAAGCCATGGTTTATATATTCCATCATTCAGCACTACTCAGCTTGTATTTTATTCTGACCTTATGTACCAGAAAATTAAAAAGACGCCTCTCTTCTATGAAAGACGTCTATATTATTAAGTTTATTATTTTGTGTTACCGATCCTTCAACCCGTTTAAAGCCTCATCGTACTTTTGCATTCCTTCTTCTAAAAGATCGAGAAACTCATCATCAACGTTTAAGTCATGTAATACCTTATTTCTATTTTCTTCTCTTTTTGCTTCATTTTTCATTTGCGATTTGAGTTTCCTTTCTTTATCCATACCCAGGTTCCTCCTCGTTTACATAGCATCTGGTTTTATTATACATGAATCACGAAGTAAATTTTTATTTTTAGACTTTCTTTTACAATACAATTAGATTGTTTTTTATAGCGTAGGTGAGTGCAACAGCTATAGCGTCTGTAATATTATCGTTCTTTGTTTTAATGGTCGTTAATTTCTCTATTGCTAACGTTACCTCTTCTTTCGATGATCGTCCATTACCAGTTATGGTCTTCTTTATAGTTGCAGGAGCATACTCAGTAAATGTGAATATATCGGATTGATGGATTAACATTTCAAACACACCAACGACTTTAAATATTTGTTGGGTAGACTTGATATTTCCGTTCGAAAAACTGGATTCCTTGACCACACAATCAGCATTAAATCTTTCAAGGATGTTCATCATCTGCTTAGAAATTTTAGTTAATCTACTACCTGTTGAGTATTTTATTTTTCCTTCTGTAAGGCATGTCTTAATATGCCCTGTTTTAATCACGCGAAAGTTCCATTTGTCAATTACTTCAAGTAGTGCCCAACCCGTATTCGACAAAGATAAATCAAAGCCAAGAATAAGCATCTGTGAACCTCTCCTTTCTTTTAAACATTCCTAAACGTCTCACCTCGTGCAATTCGTGAAATAGTTTTATACTTGATAGCATACTTTTTAGCAACATCATTTACACTTAAACCAAGCCTTAAGTCGTTTTTTATCAGTTGTACTTGTTCGTGTGATAAACGATTTCTCCAAGCTCCTTCACTTTCAAGCAATGAACGTTTAGCAGCTGTGCCTTTTTTCTCTACAGTTAGATTGCTTTGCCTCATGTTCGTTTTGTCTCCATCATTAAAAGATACCTCTTTGTCAGTAAGATCATACCCTTCTGATACAAGTATTATTTCGTGAACTCCAAATAAATACACCTTTTTATTGTATGTAGCACTGATACGACGGTATCCATACATATCCTCATGCCCATATGATCCTTGCTTACCCTTTACAATTCCTCTTTTAGCATCGATTTTCCATGTACCCTTATTTATGAGTTTTCTTAGTACGTACTGCCGTTGTTGCTTCATACATCACCATATCCTCTCTTATTATTAATTACCTTATCTTACGTAGTCTATGGTTAAGTTATTCAAAAATCAGCATTTACTTCTACATCGCCTTGTTCAATTCATTAGCATTGTTAATACGTGACAATCCAGTAAAGACAATCCTTCATGACAAGTAATTGGTAGAAACGTACCATTAAGACTCTCTAATCTATCCTTTAGCTGTTCCAAGGAAGAGAGAGCATGTCCATGATGTCTTGATAGCGTGTCAAAACTCATGTCATTCTACTGATAAGATTGTTATCTGTTGAATCCATTGTTTCTGCTTTGCTTAGTTGTTATTCGATTAGGTGATCCATATTACAAATAATATTCACCTAATCCGTATCCTTTATTCTTGGATATACGTTCCATAGAGAAGAATAAAGAGTCTTAATGGTACGCTTTTACGAATAAATGGGTTAAAAAAAGAAGCCCGATGTTATGGGCTTCTTCCTGTATTTTCAATTAAAACACATTGAATAGTGGTTGTAATACGCATCCAATCCTAATGTATCTTTGATTTCTTCTTTCGACAAAACAGTTACAATCAGAGACTTGCGTTGTTTGATTTTGAAGTCCTCTACCTTTACCCCTTCTTGATTGCTATTATCATCCCAAATCAGTCTGTATTGATTTGGGTCTTTAATTGGTATTTCCTTTCCATCGATAAGCATTCTTCTCCCATTAAATCTATCTGATTGTACTATCTCAAGTAATCCTTGTGCCTGCAAGCTCTCACAATACCTTCTTGCACGGGCGCGATTCTTTGTTGCTCCATACTCAGCAATCTGATTATATGTCAGGAAAAATACCCCTTCTTTGTTTGCATATTTCTTTGCATGAACAAGCATTATCAACAATATCTCACGCTCTTTTTGTCTGTTAGCCTGTAAGGTAAACAATATGTCTTCCTTCGCAAGGAAAACTGGTTTAGCAATCGTTCCCAATTTTATGTCATTTTTGAATACGAGTTCGACTACACGTTCAGTTTCTATTCGAAGTTTTGGTAGTGTCCAAGATGAATCCAAAAAGTGATGATATTCAGTGAATGTGCGATTTATTATGTCCCATGTAACTTTTAGTGTTTCTTCCATGCTTCGTCCTTGTGTGTTAAAAAGTGATGCAACACCCAAAACAACGTTGTGTCTTGAGTTACTTTCAATCAGCGTCCCAGCTTTTAAGACTTCCTCAATGTAATCAACTTTAACCGTCTCTTTAAAATCGACGTTTGTATTCTGAATGGTTTTCTCTTTGTCTTCTTCCATGGAGCTTTCATCCACTTTTACCTCAGGATAAAACTCAATCAAATCTTCCATCTGCACCTCGATACGTGAAAATTCGATAGCTTGTATGTTTAGAAGGTTCACATCTTCCATTTCATAAAGGTATTCTTTATGGATGATTGAGCACTTCTTCCCAGTTTTTCTATTTAGGGATAGTGGGAGTTTTACTCCTTGGCTTGGGGTTGGTCTCAATTCAACCTCCTTAGTTGTCGCTTCAACAATTCTCAACATTAGATCATAAAATTGTTTTAACTTCGAGTTTGGTATCATTTCGTAAAAGAAGATTTCGACATGATAGCCTTTTGATCCACTGAATGTTAATAGGATTTCATTTTCAGATAATGAGAACTCTCCTCGTAATGTTTGGACAATACTTAATGCCATTTTTTGTGCTTTATCTACGTCTTCGTAATCCACGTCAAATGAAATAAACTTCGATCCTGATTCACCACTGAAAACTCCAACCGTACGTTTCTGTTGCAGATGTTGCTTAATCAGATAATCTGCAAGTACTATTCCCTTTTTACTACTATTCTTATGGTAAGTAATGTAGCGAGCCTCTCCCGAATCTTTATCGTTGTATTGCTCAATGAACTTTCTTCTCGTCGTAATGTATCGTTCGTTAATCCATTGCAATATTTCTTCTCTATGCTGATCAGTACTTAATTTCTTTTGTCTATTCTTCTTTTCTTGACGTCTGGCAGCTCGTTCATGTGCACTTACTTGAATCAATGCAATCTCCACCTTTACTTTTTGCATCATCTTATGCAAGCAAAGGTTTAGATATTCCTCGTTTATATGACTTCAGACATGGTTAAACTGCGTAACAAAATTTGGTTTACATTAAGGTTGATTCGTTAAGTATAAATATTGATTGAAGTCTCCTAAACAAAAAACACCACTAAAATAGTGGTGTTTGTGTTATTAACCAATCATATCTAACAGTTTTTCTTCCAGCTCTTCCTCGATTAGTTTCAAGTCATTTAAAACCTGGTTAACAGATTCAAAAGCTGTTTCGATTGTAAACTTTAATTTCAGTCTTTTTTCCTTACTCACTTTCAATACTTTTTCAAGCTCACTTCTTCTTTCTGTAGTAATAAGATCATCCGCTGTTTCAATGTCTAATATCTCCGTAAGCTTATTGTAAATTTGGTAATTAAACCCTTTCCTCGAACCATTCTCTATCCGATGAAGATAGGACGGGGAACAACCTATCATATCCGCAACTTCTTGCAATGTTAAATCCTTATTTTTTCTCGCTTCCTTTAGTTTAGTCCCAATTTTATTTTCCATTTACATTCACCTTTTCTATTCTGTTGAAACAAATCAACACCATTATATTTTGTTCTGGTATATTATATGCATGTACCCCTTATTTATTCCTTTGGTTTGACATAAAAGATTATTCGTCGTCGCTATATCAAAATTAATTTCAATATTAGAAGTTCTTAAAGGTTTAGAAATTATAAATATAATTACGCATGCAATATAATCTGCTTCAAATGCGTGTAGACGCCTTCTTACAAAGCAACTTCATATAATAATCCTTAATTTTTTTCATTTGAACAATCATTAGTACATACTATG
>Ga0079226_10003381_pt1 | contig 12242 bp, 12 predicted proteins | sample Poulit2014_FD_76345 | JGI IMG/M metagenome (GOLD analysis project Ga0079226, IMG submission 76345) | Agricultural soil microbial communities from Georgia to study Nitrogen management - Poultry litter 2014 | ecosystem: Environmental > Terrestrial > Soil > Agricultural land | place: USA: Georgia... | reverse complement strand
TACCCAGGGCATATATCGTTGTCGGCGCAGCGAACCCACCTGCAGCAAGCGAAATACCTGTCACCCCTGTAGCAGCAATGGCACCTGCAACAAAGATGTCGGTACTGTGAGGTGATCTCAGTGGCTGGGAATCAGTAGGGAAGCGACAACCAGGACGAGAGGCGCATCCATGGGTGAATTTCCGTTCCCCTGACACAGGCGTGGAACCCCAGGTAAAAGGCGAGGTGTCGAATCTGCACCGGACCACCATGAAAGGTTCCACGTGGTTCCCTGTACTGCCACCCTCGACGTGGACCAGAGCACCGTTTGGCGCCTTTCGGCCCTGCTGAACACCGAACGTCGGCAATCTCTCCCTTTGTCCTCAGGCGTACACGCCGGCGCGAGTGACAGCTTCGTCATCCTGGACTTCCCCGGCGCCGCCATGGACCCCATCCCCTACATCGAGACGGTCTCCGGAGACCTCTACCTGGAAAAGCGCAGCGAGATAGAAACCTGCGAAGCGACCTGGAACTACCTCCAAAGTCAAGCCCTCAGCCCCACCGACTCGGTGGCGAAGGTCGCTGAGATCATGAAGACCTACGAGACACCGGAAGCGGGAAGTGCGCCATGAACCTTGACGAATCCGACTGGTACAAGTCGAGCTACTCACAGAACCAAGGCCAGTGCGTCGAGGTCAGGCATCACGACGCCAGGATCGAGGTGGCGATGCGCGATTCGGTCCACCCCGACGAAACCGAGCTCGGTTTCCCGAACTCGGAGTGGAGGGCCTTCCTCAGCCCTGCCACTGAGTAGGCATGAATCCCTCTTTTTCGCTGCTTGAGCGGCCTGCACACCTCCGATGACGGCTCAAAGCGCCCAGTCCGAGCGCCTGACCATCAGGCCGCGACCTTCCTTCGGGGAAGCCGGCCCGGTCGGTCTCGGCACTCGGTTGGGCTCGTTCCCATGCCTATTCACCGCGTGCCCCGGACAGGGCCAAGCCAACTCTCGAACCTTGGCCCCTGCATCCCCAGGTCCACCCGTGCTATTTCGACTCGATCCGAGCGACCTTCCGACCGGCCTTCAGGAACACCTGGACGCCCTCTGACGGACGGGCTCCCGAGCTGAGAGCTTTGGCCACGACCTCGTTCAGGGAACGCTGGACGTCGTCCTCCGCGAGAGGAACGGCGTCTTGGCCATCACCGGTCTCGATGACGAGGCGAAGGCCGTTCTGCTTGGCGATACGGCGCGCCGCCGAGATGCTCGGAGTGAACTCCAAGGTCCGAGCGAGCACGGTTCCGACCGCCTCCTCACCGCTTTCCGCGCTGACGACCGGTAGCGTTCCGACGGTACCGAACGTACGGCGCGAGAACTGAGCTGTGAATCCGGCACGGGCCTTCATCGCGCTCTCGACCCCGTGCAGCGCGGTGACGGCCTCTCCGGCCAAGACCTTCTTCAAGTCCATCGGGTGCAGCGTCTTGTCCTCGATCCGTCCGGTGACGACGTCGATCTCCTGGTCGCTCCACTCGGTCCAGGCACGCAGGTAGGGGGCGACCAGACGGTCGGGGATCGACATGACCTTGCCGAAGACGTCCTCGGGTGTGGTGTTGAGGGCGATGTAGTTGCCCATGCTCTTGCTCATCTTCTTGCCGGTGCCGTCTGTGCCCTCGATCAGTGGCATCGCGGCGACGAGTTGGGGCTTCTGCCCGGTGATCTCCATGACCTTGCGACCCATCTGCATGTTGAGCAGCTGGTCCACACCGCCGAGTTCGATGTCGGCGTCGATCTTGACCGAGTCGATGGCCATGACCACCGAGTAGATGAACTCCGCGGTGCTGAGCCCCTGGCCCTGCTCCAGGCGGGTGCGAAAGTCCTCGCGTTGCAGCGACATCGACACTGGTACCTGGGCGAGGATCTCGATCAGTTCGGGGAGGCGGACCTCGGCGAGCCAGGTGCTGTTGTGCTGGAAGTCCGCTCGGGCGAAGTCGAAGAACGGGCTGACCTGGTCCCGGTAGGTGGCCAGGTTCCGAGCGATGTCGGCGTCGGTCAGGGCCGGTCGGTCACTGGAGCGCCCGGAGGGATCACCGATCTTCGCGGTGATGTCGCCGATGATCAGCACGACGTGGTGGCCCATGCGCTGGAAGCGGCTCAAGATGATCATGGGTACCGCGTGTCCCAGATGGACGTCGGCTGAGGTGGGGTCGATGCCCAGCTTGACGGTCAGAGGACGCCCCTCGGAGCTCGCCGACTCGATGCGCCGGCTCAGCCCTTCGACCGAGGGGAGGACCTCGACGGTACGGCCGGCGATCAGCTCCGCCTGTTCGACGGGGCCGAGGTCGGACAGGTCCAAGCTCCTTCGAACGGCGCTCTCGGCAAGCAGTGCCTCAACGAGTTCGTCCGAGGAAAGGTCCTGCCACAGCAGGCCGAGGGCGCGGGATATGGATTCACCGAGGCGTGTCATGGCGTCCTTGCAAGGGAATGGGGAATGGGTCGTTTGATCGCTGTCAGAGTGTACCGGGGAGTTTCCCACCTGCTGTTCCATATCACGGCCATAGCTCTTTGACGTGCACGAGGAAGTCGACGAACCGGCCTTTCTCCGTTTCCCACCGTCGTGATCCTTCGATGCAGGCCTGGTAGATGGTCATCAGCTCCTCGTAGGAGGTGTAGGTCATCTGGTACATGAGCTGGAACACGGGCGACAGCGCGGGTTCTCGCGTGTGGTCCGACGTGACCAGACGCCGGATCTCATCCGCGTCGGTCTCCACGGTGATCCCGGATCCCGGGATGCTCTTGGAGGACTTCGGGTGCCCGTGGAATCCCCGGTTCATTCGGGTGTAGATCGCGGACAGTAGGAAATCGCCGCGTAGTGGGATGTCCTTGTCGAAGCGTTCTTTTGTTCGCTGGGCGAAACGTACGTATTTGTGCTCATCGACACCGAGCAGGACCAGGACCGCGTCATATCTCTGGCCAAGGGAGACGAAGTCCGCGGCCATGAGGGCGAGGGACAGCCGACGGCGAAACGTCATGGTCGCGTCGACGAGGCCCCTGGCCGCATAGTAGGGGTGGTTGTCCTCCTCCGCGGCGTTGAAGTCGGCGTCCTCGGTGTATCGGCCCAACAGGTACATGGTCTTCAACACGTCGGCGCTGGTGTCCTGATCGCGCAGGACCCCGCGTACGTCGTCGAATCCCAGCCGCGTGGCGAAGGTCCGGAACCGCTCAGCGAGCTCACGGGTGAAGCCGTAGGAACGGGTACGGCCGTTGTAGGCGTCCATGTCCCCGAGGACGATTTGGCACGCCTCGCCGCCCTGTTGCATGCGGACCATCTTCATGATCTGCGAGGCGCTGGCCATGTGGGGTGGCCCCGACATGCCGAACCCGGTGGTGACGATCCGTCCCTGGAGCTCGGTCCTGACGAAACGGTCGGCCAAGTGGTGGCACAGGTAGCGGAGGTTCAGCTCGTCGCGCTCGATGCCGGCGATGGAAAAGTCGAACCGCCGGAGATCGAAGGTGCTGTAGCCGAACTCCCGTACGACGTTCTGGTAGTAGTCCTCGGAGTAGAACACGGGGGGTGCGGACAACGGGGCCTCCTGTTCGAGATTCGTCACGATGTGAGGGCGTCTTCGGGTGTGAGCACTGCTTTGAGGGGGCGGCCAGGGTCGGACGTACGCATCCGAGCCAGGACCTCGGGGAGTTCTCGGAGGGGATAGCGGCCATGGGTGAGTACCGTCGCCCACGCCGGTTGCGCCGTGAGGAGGCTCAGGGCGTCGGCGAAGTCGTCGTGGCCGTCCCGGCGGCAGAAGGAGAACGACCCGGTGATGGTGAGGGAACGGCGGAAGACGTCCCTCAGGTCCCGGTCGAGGCGGACACCGGGGGCATAGGCGTTCTGCACCACCACGTGACCTCCATCCCGGACCAGTGCGAGGGCGGTGTCCAGTGGTTGGGCGTCGCCCCCGCTGGCGGCGTCCACCACAGCGTCGAAGCGCGCGTGCGGGGAGTCACCGACCAGGCCAAGGGTGGCGTTGAGCTTGTCTTGGAGCACCGCCACCCTGGACACGTCACGCGCCAACAGGCTGACATGCCACCCGAGGTGGGCGGCGTAGGCCGCCGTGCAGATCGCCACGGCGCCTGATCCGATGACGGCCAGACGACCACCAGCGATGGCGGGTAGGGCGCAACGCACGCCGTGGATCGCGACGGCCAGGGGGTCGGAGAGAACTCCATACGCCAGGTCTGCTTCCTCGGGCAACTCCGTCACGGCGGTTCGGGGAACGCTGAGGAAGTGGGCGAAGCCGCCTGGAAGGTCCCACCCCAGGCGCCGAAGCGCCGGACACAGATGGGGCTCACCGCTGGAACAGCGAACGCAGTCGTCACAGGGGATGAGGGGGTTCACGGTCACCGGGCGAATCAAAGAGCCGTTGAGGTCCCACCCGGTGACCTCGTGTCCGGGACGCCATCGCTCAGGAGCTGGGATGGGTGAGCGGTTGAGCTTGGCGAGGTCGCTGCCGCAGACCCCCGCGAAGGCGACCTTCACCAGGACCTCGCCCGGTCCGGGTTCCGGAGGCGCTTGCGTCCTCCAAAGCAGGCGACCATCGACGACGGTCCAGCCCCCCGTGCGGGAATGTGCGTTCCTCATGCCCTCTCCTCGAACAGGGCGGAACCTGGAAGGTCCTCCACCCGCGAGAGCACTGGACCGTTCCAGTGCCGTGCGCCGAACACCAGGGTTCCGGGACCGCCTCTGCGTTGGACTCCGATGGCTCGAAGCCCGACCGCGACGGCGCCTCGCAGCTCGTCGCCTCCGCCGTCCCCGCAGTACGACAACCGTTCAGGGGTGGTGGCCAACTGGGCGCTGACGCGGGCGTAGAGGTCGGGATGAGGTTTGGTTCGCCGGGCTTGGCAGCTGAACACCGCCGAGTCCACGACCTGGGACAGGCGGCAACGTGGCCACTCTTGGGCGATGTCGGCCGAAGCGTCGCTCAACACTCCGAGTTTCATGCCTCGCGACCGAAGGCCATGCAGCAGGTGGATGACGCTGTCGTCGGGGTCCAGCCGTTCAGCCGCTCGCTGTCCCAGGATCCGATCCACGTCGCTGGTCGCGCTGGGAGCATCGCAGTGGCGCGCGAGGTAGGAGGCGAGTGAGGCCCGGGTCGGCAGGCGTCCGTCGTGGCGTTCGGCCCAACTGTCGACGAGGAGCGTTTCGACGACTTCGTGCCCGGCACCGGTCACGGTGGCGATCGCCTGCGCCATGGCCCGCCGATCCTCGCTCGTGGGGGCGTCCACGAGTGTGCCGAACAGGTCGAAGATGACGCCCTGGTGGGTCGAGGTCATCCTTCCCCTTCCGTGTGTGCTGATTCCCTGCTGGGGACGTTGGGCGATGCGGTTCCGAATACTCATGGAAGAGCCGGCCCTTCGGGGTCTTCGGTCGGCGGCGAGCTAAGTCCATGGGCACTCGTACAGGTCGTGGTGCACGGTCATGACCTTCTTGTGTTCCGCACGACGGTGGTCGGCGAAGTCTGCGCGCCGATTCGTGAAGTCGTCGGCCCCTCCGTAGGTGACGGCTCGGTCCAAGGCCCGCAGGAACCGCTCGCCGTAGGCGTACGCGCTGCCGTCTGACCAGTCGAACCACACGGGTTCGGGCACCAGCCCCTCGTGCCGCTGGTACTGCTCGTGCAGGTAGCCGACCGTGGATGTGATGGGCAGGACACCGAGGTCGAAGGCGAGTTCGAGCTGGCCGGAGTGCGTGCCCCACTTGTAGGGCAGTATCAGGGCGTCGCAATCCGCGGCGGTCGAGGCGACCTCCGTGTCGGTGGGGAACGGGGCGATGTCCACTTTCAGCCGGGGTTCCGTCACCGCCATCGAGGAGATCAAGTCCCAGACCGGGCGTTCTCCGTCGTGTTCGAGGTTGATCGGCGCGGGCGCTCGTAACAGCAGTCGTAAGTCCGTCTCGCGCTGTTGGCGTCCGAATCTCCAGTTGTAGAGCACCGTGGGAACGTCTCGGTTCTCACGCAGCGATCCGAACATCAGGTAGCGGAACCGGCTCGCGGCCCCCTGTGTCGGTTGAGGAAGATCATCGGGCGAGACCACGTAGCCGTGCGGCGCGATGACCGTACGCACGGACGGCCCCAGCTTCGCGTGTAGTTTGGCCTCCGATCCCGATGTCAGGCAGACGAACGGGACGTTCCACTCCACCAACGTGCGCAGCTTGCGCTGGTAGAGCCTCCGGGAAGTGAACACCGGAGTCACGTCGTGGGCGGTGAACACGACGCGTCTCCCCGCACGGGCACACTCGGACAGCACGAACCGCAGAGCGGCCAGGTCGTCGAACTCGATGTGGTGCAGGTGCAGTACGTCGAACCAGGTGAAGGGGCGTCGCGCGAGTACGTGCCTCAGGGTGAGGTCTCGGGGCACCCCCTCGGATCCGTTGATGATCCGCACGTGCTCACTCGTGAGTTTGCGGGCGTACGGGGTGCGTGCGGGAACGTGCGCCACTTTGATCCGAGCCATCACGACCTCCGTACCAGGTCGAGCAGCATCTCGGTGGCTCGCCGTGGGCCGGCGTGGCCCGGTATCGGGCCGGAGAGTTGACGTGCCCGCTCCCGGGTCCGCGCGGATCCGATCGCCTCTTTCACCGCTCTACGCAGTTCGTCGGGATCGGGTGGCCACGAGATCCGGACACCGCAGCCGGCCCTCGAAACTGCGTCGGCGACGTAGTGCTGGTCACGGCCACGCGGTGCCAGTACCAGGGGTCGGCCCCACCACAAGGCTTTGCTGACCAGCCCGTATCCAGCGGTGGACACCACGGCGTCCACGTGGGGGAGCAAGGAGGTGTGGGAGGTGTAGCCGGACATGACCGCGTTGGAGGGAACGTCGGTGTCCAGGTCGTGTTCGGCGGCCACGGTGGCGACAACGTCCACGTCCTGATCCGCCAAGGCGGCGAGGGTCTCACGCACCAGGGCGAAGTCGTCCTGCCAAGCGGAGCTGTTGGCGACGAGGACTCGTGGACGCCTCTGCGCCATGCTCGGCCACTCTCCGAGATCGACGCCCGTTCCGGTTTCGTCCCATGGAGGAAACGAGGTCCGGGCCACGTAGTGGGGGAGTTCGCGCTGCCCCTGACGTAATAGTGGATGACCGAGCAAGAACGTCAGGTGGGGTGACATCCGCAACCAAGGCACGTCTCGTGGAGGCCGAGTCTCGGGGCCCACGCCCACGCTGCCGCGCAATTCGTCCCACCAGCGGAGATAGGGCTCGTTCCCTGGCCCGGGACCCTCCCACCAGATTCGGTACATGGCGTCCACCTCCGCGCCTTCGTCGAAGAGGTAGTGCACGTAGGACGCCCAGGCGATGTTCCGGAACTCAGCGGCCATGCCCGCACCGACCACGAAGGAATCCGCGAGCAGAACACTGGGATCGAACGAGGAGACCGCGCCTTCGACCTCCAGGAACTCGGCCCGTACGCGCTCCCTGAACCATGCGCGGCCGAGGGCCCGCGGCCCCATGGCGTGTTCGTCGGACCTTCCTCGATCGGACCAGTCGTAGGAGATGTCCGAGGCGTACGGCTGGAAGCCGACGCCCAACGTCTTGGCCAGGGGTTTCAAACCATCCGGCCCGAGGAGCAGGATCTCCTTTCCTCGCCGCCGCAGTTCCTGGACCAGTGGTACGACGGGGTAGATGCTCCCCCTCTGCGCGTAGGGGACCCACAACACGCGGTCCGCGCTCAGCGCCCCAGCCGTTCCCAGGGGCCTCATGACCGCACCCGCCGCAACTCCGCGAACTTCTCCGCCGCTTGGCCGTCCATGATGACGCCCTGCGCTTGCTCATACCCCTCGGCCAGATCAGAGGCACGACCGGCGGCGCGCAGGACCAGGGCCGCGTTGAGCGCGACGACGTGGACGTGTCGCGGGTTTCCCTGCCCCGTCAACGCTTCCAGCGCCCACCGCAGCGCTTCGTCAGGGGATTCGGGAGCACTCAGCACATCCCCTCGGGACGCCCCGGCCCCGGGCATGGCGTCCGTTGGAAGAAACCGCACCTCATCGATCTCTCCATCCCGAAGCTCGCACAGGAGCGAGGAATCGCCCACGCCCAGCTCGTCCGAGAAGTAGCCGGCACGGCATCGCGACCCGACCACCACCGCGTCACGAATGCCGAGTCCGCGAAGCACCGACGCGGCCAGATCCACCCTCGGGTGCGACAAACCGAAGACGAGCTTGTCACCGACCACCGGTGAGGCCAGACCGGCGAGTCCGAAACCGAAGGGGGTGAGCACGTGGAACCTCCCCCCGTAGACGCTGTCCAGGGTCGGGATCGTCTCCTCCACCGGGACGAAGGCGAACCCGTGTCGTCTCACCGCGCTCAACGCCGCCCCACCGGTCCGACTCTGCCGCAGACCCATCCGTGAGGCGAAGTCTCGGGATCCCATGATCGAAGACGTTGCGTAGGAGCCGATCTTGACCACGGACGCTCCACAGGCCGCCGCGACGATGGCGCTGGAAGTGGAGATGTTGAACGTCTTGAGCCCCTTCTTCCCACTGCCCGCGAGCACGACCAGCCCTTGGACGCCGTGGTCCCGTGGGGTCACTGAAACGACGGTGTCGAGGAGGAGCGCCGCCCGCACGAGCTCGGTGACTTCGCTCTCGACGGGTCCGCGAGCCATCAGCCCGGACATCAGGGAAGCCAGGTGATGATCCTTGGCGAAGGACTCCAGGCCAAGGAGCTCGGTCAGGGATCGTGCCAGGAGACCGGCCGGCAGCGGAGCTCCCAGACTGATCCGATAGATCACTTCACGAAGCATCGCCGGGGGTGCTGATTCCGGGGTACTTCCACTTTCCTTCGGGTACTCACCGGCGTACACAGCCGGTTCCGTGGCGTGCATCATATCTCCGTCAGCGTTGGGGGGTGCTGGGGTCGCGCTTGAACAGACAACAAAAATGGGCTCGGGAAGCAGGACGAATTCACAGGAAAAGAGCGGGAGGCAAAATCCTCGATGTGTTCCGAACTGGACTATTCATCGATGAGGCAAGAGGAAGAACTCAGGCCAAGCGTGATTGATCCATGACGACGGAGCGACGAATCAGCAAGCTCTTGGAGTCGTTCCACCTCTCCGCGCATTGCGAGACCACTGCTGGCGACGACGTCGGTCGTTCGGTGTTCGAGTGCGCGAAGATCGGCCTTCTACCGAATCTCCGCGTGCCGGTGCCGTGATCAGACGGCCTCAGAGGCGATGCTCGGAGGAGAGGTACGCCCTGGCCAGTTGTTCTCCATGAGTTTTTCGGGGGTTGAAATACGGATCTTCTATGACACGGAGTTCTGTGAAGACGGGGCTCGTCTGGACCTCATCTCGATCGGATTGGTTCGCGAGGACGGCGTTGAGTACTACGCGGTCAACGAAGACGTCGACGGGGAACGTATCTTGGCCAACCCCTGGTTGCGAGAACACGTGGTTCCTCACCTGCCCTTGCACAAAAGCTCTGGAGACGAAGGGTTCGTTCTGGACCGCGAAGATGCCTCGGTCAAACCGCGTTCGGTGATCTCGGACGAGGTGGCCGCGTTCATCTCCACCACACCACGACCCAGTTTGTGGGCGTGGTTCGCGTCCTTCGATCACGTGGCCTTGACCTGGCTTTTTGGTCCGATGGTGAATATGCCAGAGGGAATTCCCATGCGCACCAACGATCTCAAACAGGAGGCGGAACGGTTGGGGGACCCGATTCTTCCCGAGCAGCGGTCGGACCTTCATCACGCGCTGGCCGACGCTCGGCACAACCGCGTGGTCGCCAACCACCTCGATCGTCTCGCGGCCCCACGAGACCTTGAAGCCCTCGCGTGGATGGTGCGTGGAGCCCCCTGGCCGTTCAGGGTCGACGGCCATTGAGGACTCGCCATCGTTGACGTCGGAGCCGATACCGACCGAGAGCACATCACCGACCCCTCCGACGAGTTCGACGGGTCGATCGACCATCTCCTGAGGGAAGCGGTCCGCCCATCCCGGGCCGGTGGTGGTGTCGGTCGGCTCTTCTGTCACTGGGCCTCTTCCCCATCGATCGCTCGGAGTCAGCAGTGTCCCTCGAACGGTCGAGTCAACCTATGCGCACGCGCATATCCGCAGCGTTCGATTTATGCGTGGTGTTCGAATCAGGCCTCATCACCAGCTCGTATGAACATCAGGACACGGATATCTGGTTCCGTCGCCGCCCAGCGGTTCTACGCTGATCGCCGAGAGTACGTGCACGTCATATCTGAAAAGAGCAGGAGAGCATGATTCGCTCCGTGGTGTTCGACGTCGGCGAAACCCTCCTCGACGACACTCGGGAGTGGGCGCGGTGGGCCGACTGGCTCGGGGGTCCCCCGCATACCTTCTCCGCCGTATTGGGCGCCGTGACGGCTGAAGGGCGCAACAACACCGAGACCTTCGACTACTTTCAACCCGGCTTCGACTTGGCCGGTGAACGCCGGCGCCGTGAGGACGCCGGTCGGGGCGAGCTCATCGAGGAAGTGGATCTGTACCCGGACGTACGACCAGGGCTACGGGCCCTGCGAGAAGCCGGTCTGTGGGTGGGTATCGCTGGGAACCAGACGGCTCGTGCCGCCGAGCTTCTCCATCGACTGGATCTTCCGGTGGAGACTATCGCCACTTCAGGCGAGTGGGGTGTGACCAAACCCGATTCGGCCTTCTTCGACCGCGTCATCGCCATGGCTCCTGGGAAACCCCACGAGATCGTGTACGTGGGTGATCACCGCGACAACGACGTCATCCCCGCGCACTCCGCCGGCCTGCGGTCCGCGTTGATCCGCCGAGGCCCGTGGGGCTACCTGTGGGCGGACGATCTCGAAGTGCGCGCGTACGCGGACTGGGTCATCGACTCGATCGAGGAGCTCCCACGCCTCATCACTGAACAGGCCTGACGGCGGTCATATCGACGAACCACCGTGCCGCTTGCTTGGTCCCGCCGGTCGCCAGGAGACGGCCCGAGAGCTGACGTACGTGGGGATTGAGCCGAGTGTGCTCGGGTGCCCGCCGCCATGCTTCGTGGAGGTTGGCCAGCACGACGTCGTATCGCCCCAGGAGGCCATGGGCGCGAGCCACGTCGATGAAGTAGTGCGAGGCCCGTTCGGCGGGAAGCTCCGGTGGTGGTCTCCAGCCCGACGCCGCAGCGAGGGCCTGGTCGGGGTCCTCCGATTCCAAGGCCAGGGTTACGCGGTGGATGCGCACCGAGGCAGGTCCGAACGCTGTTCCGGTGTAGACGGCCTCTCGGGTGTGCCGCGCCGCGGTGGAGGGCGGCCTGTTGGGGCCGGCTATCCTTGGCCGCGAACACGGCGGCTCGCATGTGCAGCGCCCCATAGGCTGCCCAGGAACGGGAATCGGAGAGGATGAAGCCTTCAGCGGTGTGTTCCAGCATGCGGCGTCCGATTTCGTGCTCGCCCGTGCAGAAGAAGGTTTCTCCCCGCACGTACGTAGCGGCGGCTCGGGTCACGTCGTCGCCCGTCTGGTCCGCCGCCCACAGGAACACCTGGATGGTTCGGGCGGAGAGGTCGTGGAGTCCGAACTTGTCCGCTACCGCGTCGGCCGCCCGATAGGCCTGTACCAGCAGTCTGGCGGCGTGGGCGCGTTCCTGTCCCCGGTAGGTTGACAGGGCTCGGGTCAGCTCGGAGAGGAGCTCCGGGAGGCGTTCCATGAGGCAGCTGTAGTGCGAGTTCAAGCGGCATCGGATGATCGTGCCGACTTCGCGTTGGAGCTTGCCCAGGGACCGTACTCGTCCGTCTTCGGGAAGGTCGTATCGGCTGACGAGGGATCCCAGCAGCGCGATGCGTTGTCCCCACCCGGCGCCGGTCTTCTCAGCCACGGCGGTGTGATCTGAAAACCGGGATCCGGCCAAGGACGCAGCAGCCGGCGGGACCGCTTCGTCTGTGGGCTCGGGCTCCGGGGCTCCAAGGCCGTGGAGGGCCTCCACGGCCTTGCGGGGGTCGGTTCCTTTGCCGGATTCGGCGCGGTTTATGGTGCTCTGCGCCACACCACACATCCGAGCCAAAGACTCCTGGGACAGGTTCTTCACCCGGCGCCGAAGGAACTGGATCACCCTCTGCGCGTCGCGCCCCCGAACGGCGGCGACCACCTCGGGGTCGCGCCATACCCATGCGGGAACGCACTCGCAGGACTCACGATGGCCGTCGCGCTCCAGACCGCAGTTTCCGCACCTCACGCCGGACCACTTCCGGAGTCTCCGATCCGTTCTTCCGCACTCTCCAAGGCGGCCTCCCAGGGGAACCGGTCGAAG
>Ga0079226_10003380_pt1 | contig 12245 bp, 8 predicted proteins | sample Poulit2014_FD_76345 | JGI IMG/M metagenome (GOLD analysis project Ga0079226, IMG submission 76345) | Agricultural soil microbial communities from Georgia to study Nitrogen management - Poultry litter 2014 | ecosystem: Environmental > Terrestrial > Soil > Agricultural land | place: USA: Georgia... | reverse complement strand
TCTCACCGCTAATTTAATTCGGTAATGCACGCTCCAACGACTATAGGCCCATCTCTGCCTCGTAATCGGCCAAGATCTTCTTCAACTGCGTATACAACGCAGGACCATACACATCCGAACGCAAACCAAAGTCCACATTCGCCGGAATATACCCACCCGGATTACCCAAATCATGACGCGTACCCTCATGCATCACCACATGCACAGGCTCGCCCTCTTGAATCAAAAGCTCAATCGCATCCGTCAACTGCAACTCCCCACCCTTACCAGGAGTAATACGACGCAACGCATCAAAAATCTTCCGATCCAACACATAACGCCCAGTAGCCACCAAATTAGACGGCGCATCCACAGGATCCGGCATTTCCACCATGCCGACAACCTTTTTCACACCATCATCATCAGTTGCCTCAACATCGAAGACACCATAATTAAAGGTCTGCTCACGCGGAACCTCAACCGCCAGTAGTACTGAACCGCCGAGCTTATTGCGCACCGCAACCATCTGCTCCATCGCATTATTCGGCAGCACAATATCATCCGGCAACATCACACCGAAAAACTCTTCATCCTCAGCCAAAACCTCTTCAGCCAATCCAACCGCATGCCCCAACCCCAACGGATCAGCCTGCTCCACCGCGATCGGATTCAACAACGAATGTGCACGCTTTACCTTCGCAGACTGAGAATCCCTACCACGCGCCTCTAGCGTTTGAACCAAATCCGGAAACGTCTCAAAATGCCGCATAACCTCCTGCTTATTCGGAGCTGTAATAATAGCCAGTCTATCGGCACCAACAGCAGCAGCTTCCTCAGCAATCAACTCAATACCCGGAGTATCAACCACCGGCAGAAGCTCTTTCGGCACAGTCTTCGTCGCCGGCAAGAACCTAGTTCCCATTCCAGCAGCAGGAACAACAACGGTCCTAACCCACGGTGAAGCATCGTCGCGATCATTAACCATAAAATTTCTTTAATTTTGTTGACAGTGTTGATGACATAACTTAAGGCAGCTCGAAGGCTCTGTCTCTTGTACCTTTAAACAGCGCTGTTGTGCTAACCCGGATCAACTAACCACTAAACGCGTCGCACATTCATATTCGTAATTCTTTACGCGCGAAACTGGGAGTCTTAATGTTTAATCGAGTTATATTATTGTTGTTGTTTGAAGTAGTCGATTGTTTCTTCAATCCCCGTCGTCAGACTATACTCTGGGCTCCAGCCCAGGATGCTCCGAGCACGACTGAACGATAGTGCACTTCGAGGTAAGTCCCCTAGTCTTGCGGGCTCCACCGTCGGCGAGTCTAGCGCGCTACAAGCAGTTGCGATACGAGAATGTAGTTCTCTGTCACTAGTTTCGATGCTCGTTCCAATATTGAAACGCATTTTATTACCTTCGGGACCAGAAGCCATATAAAAGGCTCGCGCTACATCTTTTACGTAAACATAATCTCTTGTATTACTTCCCTCACCAAAAATTTTCGTGGGCTCCTCATTGAGCAACGCCTGACAGAAAATGGCAACAACGCCGGCCTCACCATGTGGGTCTTGGCGTGGACCGTAAACATTGGATGGGGCAATATGAGAGCACTCTAACCCGTAAAGGTTAGAGAATGTGTTGAGATATGTCTCACCTGCAAACTTACTTGCTGCGTACGGAGAGTAAGGATTTACTGGAAAGTCTTCCGTCACCGGGAAACTTTCCGGCACGCCATAAATAGCGCCACCAGACGAAGTATGAATGATTTTCCGAACACCTGATTCTAATGCCGCTTCAGCAACTTTAATCACACCAAGGATATTCAGTTCTGCATCTACAATCGGGTCTTCTACCGACTTGCGTACGTCTATCTGCGCAGCCAAGTGAAATACAACGTCAGGTTGTATATCTCTAAACAGCTCAACTAGGTTGAGCTCTAGAATGCTCCCCGTAATGACTGTGAGTTGTTCACTATCAGCCGCAAAAGCTAGATTCGAAGCTTTCCCATGGGAGAAGTCGTCAATTACGATCGCTTCGTCTCCGCGCTCTATTAAAAGTTCTACTAAATGCGAGCCAATAAATCCTGCCCCGCCGGTTACTACTGCTTTCATGTCGGGCTCCTATAACTCGATTGAACTTGATAATTTTCTTTCCATCGGTATTGCCTATCGAACCGTAATGCTAAGTCTTAAGACACTTCGCGAATGTTAGGTTAATTGGCAACTCCAAGTCTGACATTAAATACAAAATTTAATGCCGATCTATTTTGCGAGCCATCACTGCTCAAGGTCGGGGGACAGTCAACTTGTTGTCAATCCATCTCCAGCTGGATGGACTCCAACACAAGTCTAGGGGCTTCTGAATGCGATGGCGATATTCGTATTTGGTCACATACAATTCCTTCGGGCAAAGATATTTGAACCCAGCCGTCTCTCTCCCCTGCTCGAGTTCTCGCATAGCGGTAATACCCAATACCATCTGGCGGAGTCTTTGTTAACCCATCTATATCAACATCAAAGACTTCAGTAGTGGAATCCATGTCCCACAATCGGAACGACCAGATGTAGTCTCGGCGAACAAGTCCTACGTCTCCGGAGTAAGAAAAAGAAAAAGCAATCTCACCAATAAGACGATCCAAGTCAAAGTAGAGTTCCTCAGAAACCTGAAGTTTTTCGGCCAATAGCTCAACCGATTGACCAAAATCAACGGAGTTTCGTAGCGTTGGGAATTTCGATTCGAAGTCTTTCCGTTCGACGCGTTGAAGCGATCTCAGATGTGCCTTGAGTTGTTCGAGTCGAATTTCATTCCGACCGCCGAACGACGTATCTTGATTAACGGAACGGACCCAGAGAGCCCCAAGCTCTGTGGAATCAATTATTACCGGACCAACACGATCAGAACGATTGTGGCTTATTATCTTCGGGACAGAATACCTCATAGGTCCACGCTTCTGCGCAATATCCATTAATCCGATACCAAGTAACGGATGATGAGATTGCCGAGGCATTGAGAACTCGCCGTCTGAATACAAAAGGTGAGCAATAAGTCCAAAACTTACCCGCATCCCGATGAATGGAGTCTCAAGGTATCTTCGCATCCGTGAGAAGAAATCAACGCTCAGTAGGTCGTCATCGTCGAGCCTATATATTCCAACTATATCTCGTGCCCCAATGCAAGAGTCCAATAACCGCCGCCAGTCTGATGGACCACGTCGGTCGGGCCTCTCATCCAAGACGATGAAATCAAACAATCGTGCCGCGCTTAGAAGTAAATCCTTGTACCGCCCCGGCAGAGACTCGGAAAATGAAACAATATGTCGAATCCGATGATGTTTTGCAGCTTGAGCGATAGTCGGAATGGAATGCTCTAAAAAGATCTTTATTCTAGATTCCATTCGTTGCTCAGAATAAAGGTAATCGCGATACGATTCTTCATCCAGCGCACTGTCTCTCGATGAGGCTTTCCAACCACTACTTCCAGGTTGAAAAAGACTAAAGCGCGTTTGACCGACGAACATTTTAAGAGTTCAAGCCTTCAGTGGGTAGACCTGAACACTCCAGGAACTCCTTAAAATTCTGAAAGTTTCTCGGAACGTTCTTAAAGAACTTTTCGAAATCCGCCTCTCGGATGATTACTTCAATAGGTTTCTTGCCGATTTTAGAAATCGGGATATTCGGCAATGAAAGAGCCTCACACAGTTCTTGCGTTCTTACATCATGCGTAACCCACACAGCTGGAACTCCGGACAGCATGCTCGCCATGTTTACATGGAATCTCGTTCCAATAGTCGCTGAGACATGTTCGCTATTAAAATCAAACCACGACTTAATGTCGCGGAACAGCCTATACCGCTTGGTAGCCCAATTCCGAATTTGAATATCTGCAGCAATGGAGTCTTCACCGTCCAGTAAATACTCAAATTCCCCTGGCAGGTCAATTGGCGTCTGGTTCAATTCATTGAGTACAAAAGAATGAATTTGCTTATTGGACGGCTCGACTAAATAATAGTCATTTTTGATCGCTTCACGAAGCAGACTTTGCTCAGCTTCCCGACGATAGTCGGTTAAATTCACTGATATTGGGCCGACAATACCTCGTTTCAAGCTTGCCTTAACTTCTTTGAAGGCAGCAGGTTCGGTGTAATAGCTTGGGCATCCAGTCACAAACACACGATCATCGCACGGGCCAATTACTGTTTCAAGCATCTGCTTAGTAAATTCACCTCGGACGGAGACCGACGTCGCTTTTTCGCCGATGGCTTGCAAAGCTTCAATGCCCTCAACTGGAAGCATCGAAAGCTCGAACTTACTTTCGCCTGTTTTTTGTGCTCCCATGCCAAATATTACGAGAGGTTTATCATACCCAGTGATCGACCTTGTAAAATGCTTATACCGTTCACGCATCTTTTCGGAATGATCATTGACACGAAACAGATTGGCCATTGTAATAATTATGTGAGTGCATTCGTCGGAGACGAATTCTCTGAAGCTGGTATGACCAGTGGCAACACGCCAGTTCTGCTCCAAGCTCGACATCGTATTTGGAAACAAGCGAGCCGGAGCAGTACCGTGTACTATATTTCCAGCGTTCTCCGGTAACTCGACCGGAAACTCTTTTGGCAGCTCTTTCCGGATGCCACTTGTTGCAATAATCTTCATGCTTTCCTTTATTCTAATTAGAAACTAAGTTCATAGTTCTAAATCTATGTTTAGTTTGACCCGAATTCTAAACGGAGCGAATGTTTTCCTCTTCCAGTTGAGTCCAATTTAATCGGGAACTCCAGTAAGGTCGTTGGCACTGTCGAATAGTTGCGGGGGGCGAGGAAACCGCGGGGTGCATTGGGATCACGGTCATCGCCACGGTATACCACCGCATTTTGCAAACCATTGTGGCTCGACAACCTTAACCACGAACCTCCGTTCCGCACAATAACCGAGCCATCACTATTAAATGACACAGAGGCTTTGGGGTCTAACAAAAACCTCGATACAGCAGATCTCGCTTCGCTATTTCCTTGGACGACGTCACGTATATAGATTGTGTTCTCGCCAACCAGAGTTAGAGTGCGCTCTGCACGAGTTTTACGAAAATCGACAACGCCCTTGACCGTTAGGCCTCCGTCAACTGTTTGAGATACAGGACTCATACGAGACTGAACTAATCTAGTCCTTGCGCCGTAAGAAACCACTTTTTCTGCTAGAACATCATCGAATGCCTCAAAAAACAATCCTGAATGCCCCAGCTGTGTTCGCAGAGAAACAGCAATCTTGTCCTTCTTATCGTACGATGCTAGGCCGGCATCTTGGATAAGATATTTTCCGTTATGCCAAACAATGATGGATGTATCGTCCATCTGTTTATGGAAGACCCCCCGAAAACCGCAGATAAACGAAACATAGGAACTATTTGTCGAATGAACGAAAATGCCGTTCTCTCGAGATTGCCATGTCCCAGGCGTACTCTTATGCTGGCTCTGGCCTGCGCCCACTCCATCACCGATCGGTGGCACATCGTTATTTGGCAAGAGCAATTTGCTGAGTGCAGTAGACGCTAGTTCAGACAACAAAATAAACTTAGCACTGGAATCGCTTGAAACCCAGTCCAGAAAACGTGTTATCTCGGAAAGAAGTCGAACGTAAAAAGCCTGGTAAATTACCGTGTTTTCATCGGCGAGCCCGTCACTACCCAAAATTGAGCTTAGAGAAGCGTACAGAAAGTCAATATAAGTGGCTTGCTCATCTGTAGTTTCAGTTGGTTCCGGGAAAAAATATGAACTATGCAAAGCCGCAATACCAAGCATGATTCCATGATTATTGGGCTGAAGTAAGTCCAGTTCATTTACAAGGTTTCGGATATTAGCCACGATACCACCGAGCAATGCATCCAAAGCTAAATTCTCTTCCACCCCAAGCAACTCAGGGTTCTGTGCCTGCCACGCAGACACTTCACAACACGTACGAAGTTGTAGTGCACATTGATGGTCAAGGCTTCCTGAGAATACTTCTCGAGGTCTGTCACGGTACTCGAGCTGATGGGCATGGAAAGATTCTAATGCAGAAATCGCAAATACGACATCCCCCTCATCAATTATATCGACGAGGTACCGTAATGAGTTGAACCACAGCCGGGTGGAATCGCTGTCGACTGCGAACTGACCCATCCAATCGAATTTTGGCTTGCTCCTTGAAACTGTCTGAACAGCTCCATTCGGAAATCCTAGAGTCCAAGCGTCGCCTGATTTATTCACGCTCCAGCGTTGTGGCGAACCGTCTTCAAACTTCTTCCAATAATCAGCACGCATCTCGCCATCGAGTTTTGACCTCACGTGGATACACCTTTCTAAACTGGAACTCTAAGCCCGAATTGACTTCAACATGTGAGTAAGACTCTCCCACACAGAACTTATATCATAGAGCTCTTTAACTAGTTCCAAACCAATCTCTGATTCTTGCTTGAGATCAATCTCCTGGTGTAAAAGCCGACGCAGATAATCGGCCATCTGCTCAGTATCCTCGAATACAAACTCACGTGGGTATCCTTCCTCCGCACCCCGCCAGTTGAGAGTAAGACCGACCCCTCCGGAACAAAAGCCTTCAGAAACCGCAACCTGCATCCCCTCAAAATCACTGAAAGAGCAAACGGCTGCGACTTCATGCAGATCGGTCTTTGTGTCTACCCAACCCTTGTGAACAATCCTATCTCGCACCCCAAGTTGGTCAGCTAACCGCTCACATTGTTTGTAGTATGCAGACTCAGCGGCATTTTCCCAAACCCACTTGAGCTCTTCAGGCTGTTTGCCATAAGTCCACAGCTCCAGCTTGGGAAACTCCTGTGCTAGCTCCCCAAGTAGCTGAATGCCTCTTTTAAAGCCTTTCAGCCTCGGAACAATACCGACCATTGCAATTCGGCTCAATCGTTCATCGGTATATTCTCCCTTTTCGTACGCATCGATGTCCAGTGAATTAGGAATAAGCCACATCTTTTCGCGAGGAATATCGAAGCGATCAGCAAAGTCGGCCAAAATTTGAGGAGCAATGCTGACCACTGCTGAGACGCGGTCGAAGTTAACTTTCTCGCCCCACTGCGCCACAAGTTCCGACCGGTGTGCCCGGATAACTAATCGTTGGTCTCCACGTATCTTTCCGGAGTACCAAGCTGCAGCACCTAGCATCCACTCAACCCAGACGATATCTGCCCAGGCTAATTTCTTCATGCTCAGTTTCTCGTCGTGCTTGTTGTGCCCATCCCATTGGTCAATATCAACCAAGTACTGCTCTGTTGCAGCAGATCGTATGGCATCCATGAATTTTAAGTCATGCCCAGCAATCAGCATCCTCAACTGAGTCGCCTGAACGAATTTATCGTATTTTCGGTCTATAGCAGCATCTACGATCTCACGGTACCGAGGTGCAAACTTGAAGTTCCGAAGATCTGCTTTGAAGCGAACACAGAAGTCCGCGAATTCTTCAAACACCGATTCTTTCAAGTCTTCAGTCTTGAACCAAAGGAATTGTCGCAGGGCGTATTGAACAGCGGAGTGCCCGTGTTCCCGAATAAAAGAAATCCCAACTTCAGATAAGCGGTCTTCGACATCTTTCCAAGATTTAATAAAATCAAGAAATTGTTCAGAGTTGATTTTCTGAGTTACTGACTCTACTCCAACGGCATTACGCACGTAGGTACGTGCTGGGATAGCCCTGTACCCGATTTTCGTTACTCGCTGCAGGACATCCGCCGTAAACTTAATGTCCTCGCCGATCCTGCGTTGTTCGTCAAATCTAATGCCGTTTTCAATGAGTATCGAACGCTGTATCAAGCAACTACAAGTCAAGCTTTGGTGTTTTGTGATAGCACGTTTACGTTCCACAGGGTCGGAAATCTTATCCCAACCTGGAATTAAGTCCGAAACTTTGGTAGTTTTATCACCCATCTCAACTTTCAACGATGAACGCACGAGCTCATAGCCATATTGCAACGCAAGGCTCAGGGCGTTTTCGAGCCCCCGCGGTTCAAGAAAATCATCGGAATCTAAGAAATAGACATATTTACCTTTCGCGATCTCGATGCCCGTGTTACGCGGCTTCGCTGCGGATCCGGAGTTGGCTTCTAACTGGTGAACGCTCCAATTCGATCGTGACTCCGCCAAAGTTTTGAGGCGTGCGAAAGTATCATCACCTGATCCGTCATCAACGAACACAACCTCCATGTTCATTAAATTGGAAGCTTCATCCAAAGAATGGATTGTCCGCGACATTTTCTCAATGGAGTTATACGTCGGGATTACGACACTCAAGTCTGGGTTAAGCAAAGCGCTTGCTCCTTAGAAATGGAAAGTGGAAGTGGGACCGGAGTTCGAAGCCAAGCTCGTTATCTTATCTGCAGGTACGTAGCTGCCCGTTGTAACCGGCTCATCAGAAGTCATGAATCTGTTTTCGGTCTGTGGAGTAGCTTTGATGACTCCACTGAAGTGCTGCGAATGGCGCAGTAAGTTCTTGACATCGGACGCGTCCGGCCAATTCCCCGTAGCATCGACTTTTATTAGACCTGGCGTATTAAGGAAACTCCGCGTACGAAAGATGCCTGAGCCTAAGTCGCGCTCACGAATTACAGAAACATTCGGATCATGGCGCATTCCGAGCTTAAATTCTAGTGATTGTTCGCCATCCTCGCGAATGCTAACTAGCAGGTCATCGAAAACCTTTGTAGAGGCTTTCTTCTCCAGCGCAGCTTCATACTCAGCGATCGATCCAACGCTGACGAATGCAGTGGGAGTTTGGATCGCTGGTTGAAAGTCGATCCCAACAGTTTTCAAAATGGTCTCGGCGCGTGCGGTGTATGTATGGTCAAGCGCAATAGCCATAGATTCTGTTTGAAGTCGTCGGTATTCAGAGTCTGACAGGTCCAAAAGTGCTCCTGGTTCTACATCAGGATAAAGCACTGTATCCCCGAAGAAGTTTTTCACTCCCTTTGCAGAATTCGATAGAACGACAGACCCGCTAGCGGCCAGTTCAAACACTCGACGCGCAAACATGGAGTTCGAATCGTCTACTGTATTTAGCGTAATTCCGAATTTGCATTCCTTGAATGCCTCGGCAGTTTGGGTGTAAGGAATTGCGGGCCGAGTGTATTTCGCATACTTTTCCGGATACTGGTGCCGTGGACTAGAACTCCCGTACATTCTGTTATAAATCACAAGGTCTAGCCCTGCGTCGAGGGAGGCATCCATAATCGCAGATGCTGCTTCACACCTACGTGGGTAGTTTGCGTACCAAGTACCTGCAAAATTCGCTGTATCTTTAGCATCAGCGATACCTTGAGGATTAAATAGCTTGGGTTGGACCGCAAAAGGTAGAACGTCAGCATGATTGCAACCGACATTCTTGATATAGCTATCAACACACTCTTCCGCGGTAGTGAAGACATAATCGAAAAGCGCGGCGGTCCGGATAAAATCGTTAATTCGATCGTCAAAGTGAGTGGGATCTTCTTTATTCCAGAACACAGTCGGAATATTGTGCTTATGGCAATAATCCAGAATTTCCAGCAGCTCAGTGCGGTTTTCCTTGGGCCATCTCACTGATGCATAGATTTTAGCTTGCCAAGGGTGTTCTTTAGGAGTTCCTCCCTGCCAAGCCGATTCACAGAAGAACATCTGTGGCTGATGTTTTTCGAATTGTTCTTTCCACTTGTTCGGGAGCAGCCTCACAGCGTCGAATTCTTCTTTGAAAGAATGATAGGTAAATTCATCTGCAATCATCGCAACTGGTATGTCACGGGCGAACGGTCGCCCCCCTGCTCTGAAAGCGGGAACTGAGTTCTCCGGAGTGTAGGCTTCTCCACCAGTACGGGAGGCGATCCATTTGGAAGCACTTTTCCCAACGATTGGTGAGTTCAGCCTTGAAGCCATCACTTCGGGTTTAGAAAACTTCGGAGCAGGCGCCCCAGTGCGTCGTTGCTTCGGATCCGCCGCCGGAAATGTCTTAGCTGTGTTGGGAAGCGCAGCTTTAGCAATCGAAGAATTCGCAGCCGCTACCACAGGCTTTGCAAGAATGGCGGATAGTTTCGAAGTAATCGACTCGCGGTTTTCATCAAGTGCTTGCTTTAGCTTGTTCTCCAAATCTCCAGAATTGCCCTGGAGTGCCCGCCGAAGCTTATTCTCAAGCTCTCCGGAACTTGCTGAGGATACACTGGCACTTGAGACTGCATGAATAATATCCTTCTTGGATGTACTGAGTGCAGCGCCAAGATTCACAGAATTCAGAATCGAATTGCTTTGCGCCAAGAGTACTGCGACTGCAGCCGCAGAAGACGCGCTCGGACGAGCATATATCGTTTGAATGGCTGCACCCGTCAAGAGCGATGATGCTGCGGCAGCAGCAATTTTTACTGCTGTATTCTTCGAAACTCTTACCATAACTATGTCCACTCTTTTCAGACGAAATGCGCGAAATTATCTTTGTAGAACTCCGCGCTATGTTGCTTTACCAGCAAAACTTACAGCACTCATCGTGAGACAGAAGTTTCACGGGCCGGAAAACCTGCTCAGTACACCAATATTCACGACTCCTTTTCCGAAGCATCATGGCTTCTTGTCCATATTTGCTCCAGCGGATAATGTATTTTGCAGATAAAACCCCTACTTAGAATCAAAATTCGACGCGGTAGGTATCTCGATTCCCAATCCAACCTTCCCTTGTTCTATAGGCTTCTAATCCACTGAGGTGTATCATCAAGGATGAACTAAAACAAGTAATCACCACGGAATTTTGATAACGCCGATATAACATTACCTGAGCATTTTCAGTCGCGCATTGCACAAAGTGATTGCCGCCTGCTTCCACACGCGCCAGGCACTATTCAGATTCACCGGCAGGTTCCGTGTACTGTAATGAAGGTTCTGGAACTATTTCAACATTGAGATGTTCGTTGGAGGGTTCTGCAGAGAATGAAATTAAGAGGTTAACCAAATGCCAAACGAAGTTCCACAGCATAAAACCGAAGAGAAAAGAAGTCTAGGCTCCACTTCAAACTCATTGGTTATCGTGGATGGCGCAAACCTGAAAAGTTTAGAAGCGCGGCCCAGTTTTTCGAGCTACTTAGTCCAATTGTGGCAGCGACGACATTTTGTGAGAGCAGAGGCTAAGAACAAGTCATTTTCAGAGGGGCGAGATATGTTCCTCGGCAACGTATGGATCATATTGAACCCTCTCCTCCGAGTAGCGATTTATGCACTAGTCTTCGGCCTTGTACTGCGCGTTTCGCGAGGTATGGATAATTTCATCGGTTTTCTAGTAATTGGCGTAATCTATTTTGGTTTTGTTTCAAGCGCATTGGCAGGCTCAACGAATCTAATCCGAAGTTCACGTGGAATAATTTCATCATTCAGCTTCCCGAAGGCTTCGCTCGTTTTGTCGATGATTTTGCGACAAGCACTTGATAACATCGTTCCGTCATTTGTTGCAATTATGCTTGCATTGGCATTTCAACCGACCATCATCATCAATTGGACGTACGCGCTGCTTCCACTACATTTTCTGCTACTCCACATTTTTGCCGCGGGTTTCTCGTTCTTTATCGCTCGTACCACTGCCTTTGTTCCTGACTTCAAAGGCGTAGTCAACTTGGTTTCCCGAGGACTATTCTTTGTTTCGGGAGTTTTCTTCCCGTTGTCACGATTCGACGGCCACCCTGTATTGGTGAGTATCATGCAAGGCAACCCGGTTTACGAGCTATTAACTATCGCACGATCGATCATTCTCGAGGGCTCTCCCGGAGAATTAGAAATGTGGATACACTTTGTCCTCTGGAGTTTCGGGCTTTTTATTTTTGGCTTATTGTATTTTTGGCAAGCTGAGGCAAGGTATGCAAGTGTTAAATAATCCTACGGTCGCGGTACAGAACCTTTCAAAGACTTACCGAATCTACAAGAACGGTTCGTCTCGCAGTATTTTCCCGAACCGATTTGTGTCTGAAGTAAGAGCTGTGCAAGACGTCTCCTTTGTTGCGTACAAGGGAGAGTCCGTTGGTGTACTCGGAAAAAATGGCTCTGGCAAATCAACCCTCCTTTCAATGATTGCAGGTAACGAATCACCAACAGCCGGTTCAATTCGAGTTTCCTCATCCCCCGCACTACTTAGCGTTTCGGCTGCCCTCCAGCCTCACTTATCTGGTCGAGAAAACGTTCGCCTGGGTCTTCTCGCGATGGGATTGGAGTTCAAGGAAGTCCAGGAACTAGTTGATCCAGTTTCAAATTGGGCAAACCTTA
>Ga0079226_10003379_pt1 | contig 12246 bp, 12 predicted proteins | sample Poulit2014_FD_76345 | JGI IMG/M metagenome (GOLD analysis project Ga0079226, IMG submission 76345) | Agricultural soil microbial communities from Georgia to study Nitrogen management - Poultry litter 2014 | ecosystem: Environmental > Terrestrial > Soil > Agricultural land | place: USA: Georgia... | reverse complement strand
TGGCCAACTCGGTCGTCGCGGTCGAGAACGGGGTCTACCGGGTCGACGCCTCGCTGGCCGGACACGGCGCCGGCGCCGGCAACTGCCCGATCGAGGCGTTCGTGGCCGTGGCCAACCTGGTCGGCTTCGAGCACCGCTGCGACCTCAACGCCCTGCAGGACGCGGCCGACGACATCATCCGCCCGCTCCAGGACCGGCCGGTGCGCGTGGACCGCGAGACCCTGACCCTGGGGTACGCGGGCGTGTACTCGTCGTTCCTGCGCCACGCCGAGGCCGCCGCCAAGCGCTACGACCTGGACGTGCGCGACATCCTGACCGTGTGCGGTGAGCGCCGCCTGGTCGGCGGTCAGGAGGACATGATCGTCGACATCGCACTCACCCTGGTCGCCGAGCGCGAAGAGGCCGAGGCGAACGCCTGACCTGCGTACTCTCCGCACCATCAATACCCGGTGGGCCCGATCGAACCGTCCCGGTTCGGCCGGGCCCACCGGCGTTCACAGAAGGGCCCTGCGACCTCCTTCCACACGGTCCGGGCTCCGCCCCGCAGCGGCCCGGCGCATCCGCACCGGTCTAGGGTCACCGGCGTGACCACCAGTGAATCCCGTGCCCCGATGACCGCCGAGCAGATCCGCGCCGTGGACGCCGCACACCTGTGGCACCCCTACGGCGGATTCCCGCCGTCGACCACCCCGCTGGTGGTCGACTCCGCGGAAGGCACCCGGCTGCGACTGGAAGACGGGCGCGAACTCGTCGACGGGATGAGCTCGTGGTGGGCGGCGATCCACGGCTACCGCCACCCGGTGCTCGATGAGGCCGCGGCCGCGCAGCTGGGGAGGATGAGCCACGTGATGTTCGGCGGGCTCACCCACGCCCCAGCCGCCGAACTGGGCGCGCTGCTGGTCGAGATCACCCCGGCGGGTCTGAACAAGGTGTTCTTCGCCGACTCCGGATCGGTGTCGATCGAGGTCGCGATCAAGATCGCCCTGCAGTACCAGCGCGGGATCGGCCGCCCCGAACGCAACCGCCTTTTGACCTGGCGCGGCGGCTACCACGGCGACACCCTCGCCCCGATGAGCGTGTGCGACCCCGACGGCGGGATGCACGCGATGTGGACCGACGTGCTCACCGCTCAGCACTTCGCGCCCGCCCCGCCTGCCGACCACGATCCGGCCTATGCGGCCGAGCTGGAGGCGGCGGTCGCCGCGCATGCGGGCGAACTCGCCGCGGTGATCGTCGAACCGGTCGTCCAGGGCGCCGGCGGCATGCGCTTCCACGCGCCGGAGTACCTGCGCGATCTGCGCCGGATCTGCGACGATCACGGCGTGCTGCTGATCTTCGACGAGATCGCCACCGGCTTCGGTCGCACCGGAGAGCTGTTCGCCGCCGACCACGCCGGGGTCACCCCGGACGTGATGTGCGTGGGCAAGGCGCTCACCGGCGGATACCTCACCCTCGCCGCGACCCTGACCACCGCCGCGATCGCCGAGACGATCAGCGCGGGGGAAGGCGGCGGGGTCATGCACGGGCCGACCTTCATGGCCAACCCGCTGGCGTGCGCGATCGGGGCGGCATCGACCCGGCTGCTGCTCTCGCGTGACTGGCGCGCCGAGGTCGCAGCACTGGAGAGCGGATTGGAGGCCGGACTCGCGCCCGCCCGCGAGCTCGCCGGGGTGCGCGAGGTGCGGGTGCGCGGCGGCATCGGGGTGATCGAACTCGACCACGACGTCGACATGGCGGCGGCCACCGATGCCGCGGTGGCCGCCGGGGTGTGGCTGCGGCCCTTCCGCCACCTGATCTACGCCATGCCCCCGTACATCTGCTCGCCCGCCGATCTGGAGCGGATCACCGCCGGGATGGTCGCCGCCGCGTCTGCGGGCTGAGAGCTTCAATGCAGCAGGCTTGAACGCTGTTCAAGTTTCGGTAGTGTGCGCGGTGTGAACCCCGTACCGCCCCTCACCGCCCACCCGCCCGTGTTCGCCGACTGGTTGGCCGAAAGCGCCGCCGACCGCGATCGGGCGGGGCTGCGCCGCGACCTGCGCGCCCGGGACGGGAGCGGGCAGGGGATCGACCTGGCCTCCAACGACTACCTGGGCCTGGCCACCCGTGAGGAGGTGCTCGCCGGCGCGGCCGCCTCGCTCTACCGCTACGGCGCCGGGGCGACCGGATCCCGCCTGGTCACCGGCACCACCGAAGAACACGCCCGACTCGAAGACGAGCTGGCCGATTTCCTCGGCACCGAATCGGCACTGGTCTTCTCCTCCGGCTACACCGCCAACCTCGGTGCGGTGACCGCCCTGTCCGGACCGGGCGCGCTCGTGCTGTCGGACACCGCGGTGCACGCCTCACTGGTCGACGCCTGCCGGATGTCACGCGCCCGGGTGCAGGTGGTCGATCACCGTGACCTCGAGGAGATCGAGCGACTGCTGGCCGCGCGCAGCGAACCGCGCGCGGTGGTGCTCGTCGACGCCGTGCACAGCGCCGACGGCACGCTCGCCGATGTGGCCCGGTTGCACGTGGTCTGCCGGGATCACGGCGCGGTGCTGATCGTCGACGACGCGCACGGGCTCGGGGTGCGTGGAACCGGCGGCCGCGGCTGGGCACACGAATCGGGCCTGTCCGGGGCGCCGGACGTGGTGATCACCACGACGCTGTCCAAGTCGCTCGGTAGCCAGGGCGGTGCGGTGCTCGCCTCGGCGGCGGTGCGCACGCACCTGATCGACACCGCACGCACCTTCATCTTCGACACCGGCCTCGCCCCGGCCGCCGTCGGCGCCGCCCGGGCCGCCCTGGCCGTGCTGCGCGCCGAACCGGACCTTCCCGCCCGCGCACTGGATCGAGCCACCGCGCTGGCCCGCATCGCCGCGCGGGCCACCGGGGGCACGGCGGCGGGCGCGGCGGCGGGCGCGGACTCGGCGGTGGTGCCGGTGATCCTCGGCGACCCGCAGACCGCGGTCGCAGCGGCCGCGCAGTGCCGGATCCGCGGGGTCGCCGCGGGCTGTTTCCGGCCGCCCTCGGTCCCGGCGAGCACCGCGCGCCTGCGCCTGACCGCCCGGGCCACCCTGACCGACGCAGAACTCGACGCGGTCGCCGCGGTGCTCGACACGGCCGTGCGCATCGCGCGGGCCGAGCAGCGATGAGCGGACCGCTGATCATCACCGGCACCGGCACCGGGGTCGGCAAGACCATCGCCACCGCCGCCCTGGCCGCGCGCCTCGGCGCAGGCGGCACGGTGGCGGCGGTCAAACCCGCCCAGACCGGGGTGGGGCCGGGCGAGCCGGGCGACATCGACGAGATCATCCGCCTCGCCGCGCCCGACGCGGCGGTGGAACTGGCCCGCTACCCGGATCCGCTGGCCCCGGACACCGCGGCCCGGCAGGCCGGGGCCGATCCGCTCACACTCGGCCGGGTCGTCGAGGCGGTGGAGGCGCTCGCGGCCGCGCACGACCACGTGCTGATCGAGGGGGCCGGGGGAGTGCTGGTGCGCCTGGGCGCGGAAGGCTTCACCCTGCTGGATGTGGCCGCGGCCCTGTCGGCGCCGTTGGTCGTGGTCGCCGCCGCCGGACTGGGCACGCTCAACCACACGGCACTGACCTGCCGGGCTGTCGAGGCGGCCGGGGCGCGGTGCGCCGGGGTGGTCATCGGCTCCTGGCCCGAAGACCCGGATCTGGCCGCCCGGTGCAACCTGACGGACCTGCCCGAGGTCACCGGCGCGGCGCTGCTCGGCCGCATCCCGGCCGGGGCCGGCACCCTCGGTCGGGAGGAGTTCACCGCCGGGGCGCGGCAGTGGCTCTCCGGTGAGGCCGCTCAGAGGTGAGCAGGCCGTGTCCCGTCCACACCGCCGCTGCGCTCACGGTTCCAGGACGCCGGCGATCCGCTGTTCGGTCGCATCGACCGTCGCCGTGGGCAGGGCGAGCACCCCGTCGAGTTCGGCCCGAGCCCGCCGGTAGGCCTGTCGGCGTTCGGCGGCGCTGCCGGCCTCGTCGAGCGCCAGGGTGAGCAGACGCTGCGCTCGTTCGATCCGGTCGCGTTCGGCCCGCTCGAAGTCGCTGCGTCTGCGGCGCCGGGCCTCGGCCTCGGCCGCGTCGAAGGCGGACGCGTACTCCAGCACCGCTTCCCGGTAGGCGTCGTGTCCGACCGGGTCGTCCACCAGATCCTGCGCCTGTGCGGGCCGGGCCAGATCGGCGTGCCGCTTGGCGCGGTGGAAGGAGGCGGTGAGCGGTTCGGTCAGGTCGATCATCATCGGGAAGTCGAGCACCGTCACCAGATCGAGCTAGTATGCCAGCCAGCGGTCATCGATCCGGTCGTGCTCGGCGCGCAGCCGGTCGATCTCACGACGACGGGTTCCTACGTCCTGATCACCCAGAGCGCGCGCCCGGGCGATCTCCACCTTGGTCTGGTACTTGATCCGGAACCGCTCCTGACGGCGCTCGGCCCGGCGCTGATTGGCCGTGTAGATCGCACGGGAGGCAGCGGCGATCGGGGCCGCGAACGCGAAACCCAGCCACCAGTACCCGCCGATGAAATCGAGCAGCGGTTCCATGGGTACCAGGGTGCCAGCCGGTCCAGGGGCCCGGCTGCGCGGGGATCGCCGGGCGGACGGATCACCAGGGGGGCGGCGCGCCGGAGAAGACGCCGGTGCCCCGGCCGTCACCGACCGGGGCACCGCGAAGCGCAGAACCGGATCAGAGCAGGCCGGCGCCGACGAGCGCCGCGCGCAGCTTCTCCTGATGCTCGGCCGGGCCCTGCCGCAGCGGCATGCGCAGGGTGTCCGCGGCGATGATCCCGAGCATCTTCATCGCGGCCTTGGCCTGGATGGCGCCCTGGGAGGTGTGCATGATGGCATCGACCACCGGGATCATCGTGGTGTTGATCTCGCGTGCCCGCGCCAGATCGCCCCGGTCGACCGCGGCGATCATCTCCGAGTACAGCTCCCCGCCCACGTGCCCGACCACCGACACCATGCCGACCGCGCCCTGGGCCAGGTGTGCGAGGTTGACCACGTCGTCGCCGGAGAACCACAGCAGGTCGGTCTCGGCCATCAGCCGGGCGGCTTCGAAGAAGTCGCCCTTGGCGTCCTTGACCGCCCGGACCTGCGGGATCTGCGCGGCCGCACGGATCGTCTCGGTCGCCAGCGCGGTGCCGGTCCGGCCCGGGATGTCGTAGAGCATGATGGGGGTGTCGCCGCCGGCCTCGGCGACGATCCGGATGTGCTCGACGATGCAGTCCTGCGGCGGCTTGTTGTAGTACGGGGTGACCACCAGCAGCGCGTCTGCGCCGCGGGCGACCATCTCGCCGGCCGCCCGCGCCGAATGCTCGGTGTCGTTGGTCCCGCAGCCGGCGATCACCTGCACCCGGTCGCCGACGGCCTCGACCACCGCGGCGACCGCGGCGTAGTCCTCCTCGTCGGTGGTGGTCGGCGATTCACCGGTGGTGCCGTTGACCAGGAGCCCGTCGTGGCCGTGATCGGCCAGGTGCACGGCCAGACGCTTGAGGCCGTCGAAATCGATCGTGCCGTCCTCGTGCATCGGGGTGACCATGGCCGTGATCATGCGGCCGAACGGGTTTTGTGTCATGTCGGAAAGTTTACCCCCGACCGGCTCATCCCGGCAGGTCCACCCAGTCTTGCGCGCCGGGTTCGGCCAGGCCCTCGCCGCCGGTCAGGGCCGCGACCCGGGCATCGAGTGAGTCCCAGGTCCCGGCGGGCACCGCCACCGAGATCGCGGCGTCGACCCCGTAATCGACTCCGGTGATCGCGACGCCCGACCCGCGCAGCTCGTTCTCGACCCGCCCCGCCTCGGCGACCGGGACGAGCACGGTGCCGCGCTGCATCCGGCCGCGCCGGACGGTGCCGGCCGCGGCGAGCCCGGCGACCACCGCATCGGTGTAGGCGCGCACCAGCCCCCCGGTGCCGAGCTTGATCCCGCCGAAATAGCGGATCACCACCGCCACCACGTCCGAGACCTCGGCCCCGCGCAGCGCCTCGAGCATCGGCAGCCCCGCGGTGCCGGGCGGTTCCCCGTCGTCGTTGGAGCGGGCGATCGCTCCCGCCGGGCCGAGCACGAAGGCGGTGCAGTGGTGCCGGGCGGTGCGGTGATCACGGCGGGCGGTGTCGATGACCGCGCGCGCATCGTCCTCGTCCTCGACCCGGCGCAGCCGGGTCAGGAAGCGGGAGCGACGCACCTCGATCTCCACGTCGGCCTCACGGGCGATCACCAGATAGGAGTCCATCACCGGTCAGCCTAGACACCCCGCCCGGCGCGGCACGCCCGACCGCGACCCGGTCAGCCCTGGTCGGCGCCGGTGGCCAGGAACTCGGCCGCCGGCCGCCCGCCGCCGTTGAACCGGTAGGTCCGGCCGATGCTGGCCGGATCGGCCAGGGCGGCCGCGGTCAGCGCGGCCACGTCGGCGCGTGGGACGTTCGCGCTTTCGGTCGGGGCGCCGAAACCGCCGGTGGGCTCGTCGTGGGTCAGCGGCCCCGGCGCGATCACCGTGTAGTCCAGGCCCGAATCGCGCAGCACCGCATCGGCGATCGTCTTGGCCTGCGCGTAGTGGAAGAACGGCCGGTCCTGCGGCACACCGTGCTCCAGGCGCGAACCGGCCCAGGAGACCATCAGATACCGGCGCACCCCGGCGGCCAGCGCCCCCTGCATCGAGAAGACGGCGGCGTCCAGATCCACCGCCCGGGTGCGGGCGGGGTTGCCGCCGCCGGCCCCGGCCGACCAGATCACCGCGTCGTGGCCGGAGATCAGCTCGGTGAAACCGGCGATGTCGAGGGTCTCGATGTCGGTGACCGTCGGGGACACCCCCGGCGCGGTGAGCGCGTCGACCTGCTCCGGGTTGCGGATCACCGAGGTCACGGTGTGACCGGCGTCGGTGAGCAGCGGGGTCAGGGCGCGGGCGACGTGGCCGTGCCCGCCGATCAGCAGGATCGAACTCATGGTGGAGCAGTCCCTTCTGTGGTGGAACGGTGTCGGGGCCGGTGGCACCGACGCCGGTGGTCGCCCCCACGGTAGTGCGCCGGCGCGGATCGGTGCCGGGACGGCCGGGGCGCGGGGACCCCGCGCCGGGCACTCCGGTCGCCTACGGGGTCCCGAGCCCGGGGGCGGGGGTGCGCACGGTCTCCGGATCGGTGTCGTCCCAGCATTCGACGCCGGTGAGCCCCGGCAGGTCGTCGCGGTGGAACACCGGCTCCAGCCCCATCCGCTTCTGCGCCAGGTAGTGCCGCAGCAGCAGCATCGCGGTACCGCCGATCAGCAGCAGACCGATGATGTTGACCGTGGCCATCACCGAGGAGGCCAGGTCGGCCAGGTTCCACACCAGATCCACCTGCGCGACCGCGCCGAAGAACACCATGCCCAGCACGATCACCCGGAACACGGTGCGCACCGCGGTGCTGGAGGTGAGGAAGGCGATGTTGGTCTCGCCGTAGTAGTAGTTGCCCACGATCGAGCTGAAGGCGAGGAAGAACAGGATCACCGCCAGCGCCGGCGCGGCGATCGAGCCGATCTGGTGCTGCAGGGCGTTCTGCGTCAGCTCCACCCCCTCGAACCCGGTGCCGAACACCGGCTGGGAGAGCAGGATGATCACCGCGGTCGCCGAGCACACCACCAGGGTGTCGAAGTAGACCCCGAGGGTCTGCACCAGACCCTGCTTGACCGGGTGCGAGACCGCAGCGGTGGCGGCCGAGTTCGGGGTCGAACCCATACCGGCCTCGTTGGAGAACAGTCCGCGGCGCATGCCCTGGGTCATCGCCGCCCAGATCCCGGCCCCGGCGACCTCCCGCACCCCGAAGGCGGAGGCGACGATGTCGCCGATCACCCCGGGCACCTGGTCGAGGTTGGTGAAGAAGATGACCGCGGCCAGCCCCACATATCCCAGGGCCATCACCGGCACGATGATCTGCGAGACCCCGGAGATCCGCTGCACCCCACCGAAGATCACCAGCCCGGCCAGCACCGCGAGCACGATCCCGATCGCCGCGGGCAGCCAGGACAGGTCCTGGTCGACGGCGTTGTTCACCGCATGGGTGATCGAGTTGGACTGCACGGCGTTGAACACCGCCCCGTAGGTGAAGGTGATGGCGACGGCGAAGATCGCCGCCATCACCGCGCCCAGACGCTTGTCACCGATCCCGCGGGAGAGATAGTAGGCCGGTCCGCCCCGGTATTCGCCGCCGTCGCGCACCTTGTAGAGCTGGCCGAGCGTGGACTCGACGAAGGCGGTCGCCCCGCCGATGATCGCCAGCACCCACATCCAGAACACCGCGCCCGGCCCGCCGACCGAGATGGCCACCGCCACCCCGGCCACGTTGCCGGTGCCCACCCGGGAGGCGGCCGAGATGGAGAAGGCCCGGAACGCCGAGATCGGCTTGGTGCCTTCGTCGCCGGCGCCGGGCCGTTCGACCACCGCGCGCAGCATCTCCGGGATGAGCCGGATCTGCACCAGCCGGGTGCGCCAGCCGTAGTACAGGCCCGCGCCGACCAGCAGCACGATCAGCACATAGCTGTAGTAGTCGTTGAACCAGACCACGGCGTCGTTGACAGCGTCCACCCCCGCAGTCTGCAAGACCGGGGCCGGGCGCGCAGGTCGGATCGGTCAAACCCGCGGCGCCAGGCCGGTGCGCGCCCACCCCGCAGCGCGGGGATCAGTCTCCGGTGCCGGCGGTGGGGCGGGCGTGGTATTCGCGGTTGGGCAGCACCGCCATCGCCGAGGACAGCCGGTTGGTGAACGCGTACATCGCCGCCAGTTCGACCACGTCCCAGATGTCGTCGTCGCCCAGTCCGTGCTCGCGCAGGGCCGCCAGATCGGTCTGCTCGACCGTGTGCGGGGCGAGTGTCATCTGCTCGGCCAGGGCGCAGATCGCCCGGCGCCGCGGATCCAGATCGGCGTGCCGCCAGTTGATCATGATCCGGTCGGCCGTGATCCGGTCCCCACCGAGGGCTTCGGTGAGTGCATGCGAATGCGAGACCAGGCAGTAGGTGCAGTGGTTGATGTTCGAGACCACCACCGCGATCATCTCCCGGTCGGCGTCGCCCAGCCCCTCGGTGGGGGTGGTGACCTGCCGATAGTGGTCGAACCAGGCGGAGAACCGTTCGGGCCGATGGGCGTAGGCCAGGAAGACGTTGGGCAGAAAACCCATCTGCTCACGCGCCTTGGCGAACAGCTTCTGCAGTCCCTCGGGCAGATCGGTCACGGCCGGGGCGGGGAAGAACGAGGATTCGGAGACGACGGACATCAGGTGACACTCCTGTCGGTGGGGGTGCGGTCGGCGGTGCGCGAGGGGCGGGAAGCGGTCAGGTGCCGGTCAACCGGTCACGCACCAGGTGTTTGCGGACCTTGCCGGTCGCGGTCTTGGGCAGCTCGTCGACCACCAGCACCTTCTTGGGCACCTGGAATCCGGCCAGGTGGGCCCGGGCGTGAGCGAGGACCTGGTCGGGCAGGGTGTCGGCGGCGGCCGGATCGGCCGGGACGACAACCGCGCACACCGCCTCGCCCCACCGGTCGTCGGCGATGCCGACGATGGTGCATTCGGCCACCCCGGGGGCGGCCGCGACCACCGATTCGACATCGACCGAGGAGACGTTCTCCCCGCCGGTCTTGATCACGTCCTTGAGCCGGTCGGTGAACCACACGACGTGCTCGTGGTCGAGATGGCCGATGTCGCCGGAGTGGAACCAGCCGCCGGCGAACGCGGCCGCGTTCGCCTCGGGGGCGTTCCAGTACCCGGCCATCACGTGCGGGCCGCGGTAGGCGATCTCGCCGCTCGCCTCGGGCGCGACCGGCGCGTCGTCGGGGCCGAGCACCGCGGTCGCCACCGTCGGCACGGCCGGACCCCATGAGCCGGGCTTGGTGTGCTGGTGTTCGGGCCACTGCAGCACGGTCGCCGGCACCACCTCGGTCTGGCCCGAGCCCAGGATCACCGCGGCCGACGGGAACAGCACGGCGACCTGGGCGAGCAGGTCGGTGGGCATCGCGGCCATCGCGTAGACCGCGGTGCGCACCCCGGGCAGCGGCCCGGCGTCGCCGCGGGCGGCGATCAGCGCCCGGTACATCATCGGCAGGAACATCACATGGGTGACCGCGTGGCGTTCGATCGCGTCGAGCACCGCCGCCGGATCGAAGCCGGCGTGCACCACGACCGTGCCGCCGGTCAGCAGCACCGGCAGCACCAGGGTGTTCAGCCCCGTGGTGTGGAAAAGGGGCAGCACATCGAGCAGCACCGACGGATCGGCGCCCCAGCGGTGCCCGATCTGCATCGCGTTGGTCATCGCCCCGATCAGCACCGACACGTGCGCGGTGAGCACACCCTTCGGGTTCGCGGTGGTGCCCGAGGTGTACAGGCACTGCACGATGTCGCGGTCGTCGATCAGCACCTCGGGCGCACCCGGCTCGCCCGCGGCGAGCACGTCGAAGGATTCGGCGCCGCGGCCCGGCAGGGCGGCCTCCGGATCGTCGCCGATGACGATCAGGCGCAGCCCGGCCGGCGGGTCGGTGAGGAATTCGCCGAGCAGCCCGGCCAGGGCGTGGTCGACGATCACCACGGTGGCGCCGGCGTCGCGCAGGATCCAGGCGATGTCGGCCGGGGTGAGCGCCACGTTCACCGGTACGGCCACCAGGGCGGCCTTCGCACACGCGAAATAGCCGGCCAGCATCCGCCACGAGTTCAGCGTCACCATCGCGACCGGCTGCTGCCGATCCAGCCCGCCGGCGAGCAGGGCGCGGGCGAGCGCATCGGAGGCGCGGCCCAGTTCGCGGTAGGTGACCTGCCCGGAGGCGTCGATCACCGCGGTCCGGTCGCCGAACATGGCCGCGGTGCGTGTGAGCGCGTCGCCGACCACCGCGCGGGTGGCCAGGTTGTGGTGCAGGGGCGGTACCGCCGACAGATCGGGTTTCATGGCCACGGGCCTCTCCCAGGCGCCGGCGCCCCGCCCGACCGGGGTGCCGACACCGCGACAGCGGGTGTGATGTCGGGCACACCGGCGACGCTATCAGCGGACCCGGCCGCGGGCGGCGGCTCGACGGGAAGCGGCCCTTCCGGCTACCGGTCGGTGCGCATGTAGCGGCGGATCGACAGCGGCACGAAGATCACCAGGATCAGCGCCACCCAGCACAGGCTGTAGGCCACCGGGTGCTGCATCGACCAGGCGTCGGAGACCGGGGCGAGGGGATTGGTGTTGCCGAACAACTCGCGCACCGCCTGGGTGATCGCCGAGACCGGATTCCACTCCACGAAGTACTGCAGCGCCTTCGGGAAGGATTCGAGCGGGACGAAGGCGTTGGAGACGAACGTCAGCGGCATGATCACCACGAACGAGGCGTTGTTGATCACCTCGACGCTGGGCACCAGCAACCCGACCCAGGCCATCACCCAGGAGAAGGCGTAGGCGAACACCAGCAGCAGCACGAAACCGGCGAGCGCGTCGAGCACCGAGCTGCGGATACGCCAGCCCACCAGCAGGCCCGTGAGCGCCATGATCACGATCGAGGCCAGGTTGTAGGCGATGTCGGAGACCGTGCGGCCGATCAGCACCGCCGAGCGGGCCATCGGCAGCGACCGGAACCGGTCCATCACGCCCTTCTGCATGTCCTCGGCCAGGCCGGCCCCGGTGAAGGTCGAACCGAAGACCACGGTCTGGGCGAAGATGCCGCCGATCAGGAACTCGCGGTAGTCCACCCCGCCGCCCGGATCGATCGCCCCGCCGAAGACGTAGGCGAACAGCAGCACGAACATGATCGGCGAGATCAGGATGAACACCAGGATCTCGGGCACGCGCTTGATCTTGATCAGGTTGCGCTTGGCGATCACCCACGAGTCCGACAGCACCCGCAGCGGCCCGATCGGGGCGTCCGGGTCGGGGACGAAGGTGGGGATCTGGGCGGAGTCACCGGGCCGGGTCATCGGTGGTCGTCCTTTCGCTCGGCCCCGGCCGGCGGGGCGGCGGGGGAGTCGGCGCCCGGGTCGGGCGCTGCGGCGTCCTCGGCGGTGCGGCCGGTCAGGGCCAGGAACACGTCGTCCAGGGTCGGCCGGCGCAGTCCGATGTCGACGACGTCGATCCGTTCGGCGTCGAGTCGGCGCAGCGTCTCGGTGAGCGTGCCCACCCGTCCGGGCGCGGGCGCCGACAGGGCGCGCGGGGCGTCCGCCGACGCGGTGACCGTGCCCGCGACCTGCTCGAGCACCCGGCGTGCGCCGGGCAGATCGGCCGGGTCGGCCACGGCGAGCTCGATCCGGTCGGCGCCGAACCGGTC
>Ga0079226_10003377_pt1 | contig 12248 bp, 8 predicted proteins | sample Poulit2014_FD_76345 | JGI IMG/M metagenome (GOLD analysis project Ga0079226, IMG submission 76345) | Agricultural soil microbial communities from Georgia to study Nitrogen management - Poultry litter 2014 | ecosystem: Environmental > Terrestrial > Soil > Agricultural land | place: USA: Georgia... | reverse complement strand
GCGTGTCAAGGACGGGTTGGCCCACGTGACGCTCGACGCCCGTCCGGTGGAGGAGATCCAAAAGCGGATCGACGCGGTGGTGCGCAAGCGGCGCGGGCTCCAACTGATGCTCCACCCGTCCCGACTGGGTCGAGAAGGCCGGATGACCGTCGAGGGGTTCACCGCAGTTCTCGACTACATCGTGGAGTGTCGTGACCAGGGTCGACTGGTGACGCTGTCCCCATATCAGCTGCACCTTGCCGACTCGCGTCGGCCCGGTGCAGTGGATCGCGGCTGAGCGGCCGGGCGCGGGATTCCGACAGTCGGTAGTTCCGGGGGTCGCCGACGCGGTCAGCGGCTTTGCCTGAGCCGTGCGACGGTCGTCTCGAGGGCATCGATCCTGGCGTAGGCCTGCTCGAGCCGGCGAGGAGACGGATCGCTGGCCCAATCGGGGTGTGGCCGCGCAGGACGAGGCACCGCCGCAGAATAGATCCCCTCGAGTATCTGTCCCGTGGACTGCGCGGAGTGCTCAGCCTCGACATACGCGCGCCCGGCGGCTCCGAGGTTGGCTCGCCGTTCTGGAGAGGAGAGGAGGTCCGCCATCACATCGCCGAACGTCTCGGGGTTCGCATTCACGACCGGCATGTCGGGATGCCGCTCGAACACCTCGTCCCTGATGCGCGCGACGGCGACCCGGCCGAGTGCCATGGCTTCCAGCGAGAGCACGCCGGCATCGCCGCCGAGGAGCTTCTCCACGACGATGTCCGCATTCGACATCTCGCGAAGCAGCTCCTCGTGCCCGGCTCCTTCGATGATCCTGACCTCGAAATCGAAGCGTCGGACGAGCTCCTCGAGCTCCCGCTCGATGATGTCGGTCCCCTTGGTGGCCCGCCGACGCGTCGCATGGAGCACGACGGGCCGACGCCTGTTCGGCAAGGGCGTCATCCGGTACCTGGAGAGGTCGAGACTCTTCGGAAGGTACGTGGCGTCGGGGACGTAGACCTGATCCAGGACGGATGACACAGTCATCGCATGGGCGTATGTGCGCAATAGTGCCAGGCGCGTGTCGATCTTCTCCTCGTCGCAGGGGATGTCTGCGAAGCGGTAGAAGCTCCAGGGGTCGTCGTCGACGTGGTGGCTCGCACGGCGGACGTCGGATCCATGGAAGGAGACGACGATCCGCTTGCCCAGCGCGCGGAGCAACGGCAGGTCCCACATCTGGGGGATGCCACCACGTGCAGGGATCAGCGAGCGGGCCGTGTGGAAGTGGTAGACGTCGAACGACTCCTCGATGCTGGTTCGCAGGACGTCGTAGTAGTCCTCCGCAGTGACGGGGTCGAACTGGCGATCCACGCGGAAACCGTTCGGGCTGGGACCGTAGTTCCAGATCTCCACGTCGTGCCCGAGCGCGGCCAGCCCCGCCGAGATCGAGGTCGACTGATCCGCCACGTTGCTCGGAGCGAGAAGAACCTTCATGGATCCCCTTGATGATCGGTGTCGGCCCACGATAGCGCGCCCCCCAAGGGCGTCCGAACGCTGGAACTATCTGATCGAGCAGCTACGACGACGGTTCCGCTCCTTCCGCCCAGGAGCTACGCCCCATACTTGGAGGTGTCGCATCGAGCAATGGGAAGGTGGCCAGATGGCTGGGGCGGAACGTGAGCTCGCACGGGAACCTCTGGCATCTCGGCCATCGCCCGTGAGCAGTTGGCAGGGCGAGAGCGATGTCTGAGCAACAGACGAGGTCCTCGCGTCGGGCCTGGCTCCTGATCGGCGCGATCGCCGTGGCCCTCATCGTCGGTCTCGGGGTGATCGTCGGATACCCGAGCAACAACCCCGATCCGAGTCCTCCTTCAACGTCACCTCCCACCACGGGCCAGGAGCCGCGGGGCGTGGAGGTGCTTGACGAAGCCTCTCTCACGGTCCCCCAGACTCTGCGATCGGCCAACGGCTCGTTCGACACTGTTCAAGGACAGAAATACCTGCTCCGCTTCGAGGTGTCGACGATGAAGCCCGAGGGGAGCGCAGGCGCAGCGATGTACCTGGGGGTGTCCCTCAACTGCGTCGGCGAGGGCGGAGGAAGGACGCGATCTATCGGAGGAACGCAAAACCTCGTCACGGGCGAGCCGACGACGCTGAGCAATCAGTTCGTTCTCGTTGGGGGCGGCGAGGCTCAGTCGTGCAACGTCTCGATGAGCGCACCGTACGACGAGGTCGCAGCGGCCGGGGTGACCATTGAGGCAGATGTGCGGTGGAGTGCGCAGCCGATCGATCCGAGTTCGTTCGAGATCAGCGCCGAGGAACGTCTACCAACAGAAGTCCCGGTCGGGGGCCGGGAGCTCGCGTTCACGAGAACGATCGACCTTGACGAGGTGCGTGGCCGCAGCGTCAACGTGTTCGGTACGCTCCATCTGACGGCATGCACAGGTGTCAATGGGTCGCGAGAGGACGGGAAGACCTGGTGCGATGCGACGACAGCCGACTCCGGGGGGAGCGAAGTCGATCTGGTGTTGAGAGCAGATCTCCTCGACGCGGAAGGGCGACCCTGCGGAGAGGTCGCCGTGCAGGCCGATGCTCTCCACATCGATCGTTTCACGCATCACCGTCTCACGACGTTTTCCCATGAGGCGGTCGTGCCGGAGGACGCCTGCGGCGTCTCCTTGCGATTCTCCTTGACAGTCGCGACGCAGGGGCCGGCGCCGGTGGTCGTTCACAGCTCGGCCTCGTCGTTCGTGGTCGTCAACGGCGAGTTCAGGGGAGAGGGCAACCTGGAAACAGACTGAGGCCTCGCATAGGATGCGACGGTGAGCAAACGCGTTCTTCCCGGCGGCGACCTTCACGAGTTCGCTTCGCTCGATGAGTTCCTCGAGGCGGATTCGTATGATGCGGGACTCATTGTCATTCATCATCTCGGACTCCCGATCGACATAAAGTACGATCCGCGAGGATTTTCTGTGACAACCGTGTACTTCAACGCGGCCATTACGAACCCCAGGCTCACCTATCCTTTCTTTACTGGCGCCGGCGTCTCTGAGGGGCTTCCTTCGAACCGTATTCATATCCATGATCCGTCGCTCTACCTTGAGGGTGGCCTGAAGCTTGCCTGGTATGCGGGAAGTTCTGTGCAGCCTTCATTGCAGGAGGCTATTGTAAAGATACTCACGGCACTCATCCCGCGAGGGCAAAGGGTCGTGCTGTTCGGGTCCTCAGGTGGGCGTTTTGCTGCTCTCCTTTACGCGGCGAGCCTCCCGAATGCCTTGGTGGTTCCCGTTAATCCGCAGACGGATGTTGCGCGCTATAATCCGCGCATCGTGGCCCGCTATGCGAAGTTGGCATGGGGCGTGGAGGGCGAGGACCCGATATCAAGGATTCCCGTCCCGCTGAATGTCCTCGATGTCTACCGTAGGCCGGTCTCGAACCGTGTTTGGTACGTCCAGAACTCTGGGGATACGTCGCACGTGCGAGGGCATTTGGAACCTTTTGTCGATGCTGTGCACCCAGAGAACGACGTCAGCGTGGTGACCGTTGCCGCCGGGGACGGGCATGTCCCGCCCCCGAGAAAATTCATCAGCGCCGTGCTTCGTGCCGCTGTTGACGATGGAGCGCTTCCAGCCGCGCCCTGAGGACATGTATGTGGGGCGTTCGGTTGCCTCCGCGAGCGCTCCAGCCTCAACATGCTGCTGCGCTAGCGGCGCCCCGCGCCTGCTCCGAGCGCACTCACAAGGCCGTCGGTCTACATCACGAACGGGGACTCGACTCGGGGTGCGTTTGAGTCACTACTTCTGCTTTTCAGATGCCCTTGCCGCATACATGGATCCCGCGCAACGTGGTTTCGTTCGCATGTGGGCTATCGGGTCGGTAGACTCGTGCTTCCTTCCTAAATGCTGCGGCGAGCACGTCCAAGCGACAGAAAGGCCGATGCATGTTCCACGAGAAAATGTACCGTCGCGGCGTCCTGTGTACTCCCGGCGCAGGGGGTGGGCTGCAGCTGGAGGCTATACAGGGTTGGAATCGCATCGATCTCGGCGCGTGGTCCTTCCACCTGCACCCCGAGACGCCGCTCCGGGTGACGAAGGCATCCGGAGGGCGAGTGGCACTGGCGGCCGGTGACATCTTCGTGGCGCACGGTGCGGCGTCGCTCGATGAGGAGCTCGCGCGCCTGTGCGACGGCGATCGGGCACCGCTTGAAAACCTCAGTGGGAGATTCGCCCTCTTCCTGCTCGACGGTGACGAGGTGTCGGTCGTCCAGGACCCCCTGGGATCTCAGACTGTCTTCTACCACTCTGCTGGAATGGTGATCGGCTCTCATGCCTCCCTTGTGGCAGAGGTACTGAGCCTTCCCAGGTCTTCTCGGGTGATGGCTTAGATGGCGATGCCAGAGCACAGGGCTAAGGCGACGAGCTTCCTGCCTGGGGACCTCTCGATCTACGACGATGTGCACCTGCTGCTGCCCAACAACGAGTTCTTCGCGCGCAGGGGACGCACCCGCCGGTACTGGCCGGTCGAGGGGATCGCTCCTGCGACCGCCGAGGATGCGTTGCGGGTCTGGGGCGACTACTTCTCCCACTACGCCGACTACCTGCGGCCCCGCCACCGTGTGGTCGCGGGACTTACCGGTGGCACCGATTCCCGTTCGATCATCGCAACGCTGCGCAGCAAGGGCGTGCCCATGAGGTTCGAGACCTGGGATGCGATGAAGGGTGAGGAGCGCGCGCGGATTCCGGCCATGGTCGAGCACCTCGGCGGGAATCACCACTGGATCGATCGCGGGCAGCGGGACGACGCTGAGAGTTTCCTCAGTACGGTCGACGCCGCACAGGCGGCTGCGGGCTACACCCGAGGTTGGCCATTGCTGCCAGCGCAGGTCGAGAACCTCGCATCTTCCTCGGACCTATTCATCTATGGGCACGGCAGCGGTGTGATGCGAGGCTCGTACAGCCGTGTCGCTAAGCCCTGGCTCCCAGCTGACCCGCTCACGCTCGCCTATTACCTACACGCTGCATCCTCCCGGAAGGGCGCCTCTGCAGCCTTTCGCCAGTTCACGACGCGCGCCTTCCGGGGGTACCTCGCGCGGGGAACTACGGCACGGACTTGCATGGCGCCGATGTGGGAGACCTCCTGTATTGGGAGAGCCGCATGGCGAACTGGGCGGCGCTGCAGATCGCCACGCATGCGATCGGCGTGAACGCCCATGCGGGGCTCAACAGTCGTCGACTCTTTCGCGCCTTCTGGGGAGTGCCGGGAGACCCCCGATATAGCAAAAATTTGAATAGAGAAATCCTGCGCCACTACGACCCGGTGTTGGCCGAATTATGAAGCTCCCAGTCAGCCCTGGAAATTTTTCTCCCAGGTGACCTTGAATGACGGGGCGCGGAATGGTCGGGAATACTCGTTGAGATTCGTGAAGCTTGCTGGGGAGCGTTCGATCGCGTAGGCCAGCGAATTCTGGTCCAGCATCCAACTGGCCCGCGAACGGAGCCCGACGGCGAGATATCGCTGGATGTCCTCAAGGATCGTAGTGTCCAGGACGCTGCGGTTTAGTGGGATATTCCCCGCCATGTATCTGCGCCAAGGTGAAAGTGCCGCCTCTCCACCCGTGCGGGGGGCCGCGAACGGGAGTTTGGATACGCTGTTCAAGAACGCCGCGGGGTGCGTATCGACGGTGAGATCCGCGTCCATGAGGTACAGATTCTCGTACCTGTTCAGCAGCTGAGGGGCGACGAAGAACCGCGCACAAGCGTAGAACGTCTTGGGTTCAGCGACGAACTGGGGAACCGGGATCACGTAGTGGTGGATATTGGTGGCCTTGCCGCTGTGGTTGAGCGCCCTCAGTGCATTCATGTAGCGGCGGCTGTCCGTGATAAGTTCCTTCGCCACGCCGCGATTGCCGCAGATGACGATTGAAACGTCGATGTCAGGAAGCTGTTGGGCATAGAAATGCAGCAGTGGCGCATATACGCGGTAAAATCGCGCATCGACAGAGATCACTAGCGAGGTGCTCGCCCTCGCCGCGACTTCGCCGTATGGGCGCAACGACTCTTGGATTCCGGTTATGTCAGCGGTGGTGTCTGCCTCCGAGATCGCCGGATCCGAGTAATAGGTCATCGCACCCATGTCGACGTAGAAGTGACGGATGATTCGTGCGGTATCCATGTCGCGAGCACGGGCGAACTCGTCGTTCGCGGCGTCCCGGTCCTCGAGGCTGTGGATCTTGCCGCGCGTGACCGCCGCCGCGATTTGGCCACCGGGGGAGTTGTACCGTGCAGGGTCACCGGCCGTCGCATTCCGGGCTGCGTCGATCAGGGTCGAGGTGTCACGGGCCTTCACCGCGGAGCTGGTGCCGACCCGGTCCAGGGCGATGAACAGGTCCGTGCTGGCGCGGAGGTAGTCGAGGTGATGGCTCGGCTCCTCGAGACCCGCGGCGATTGCGTCGAGCAGAATGCGAGTGCCCGTGGCATCGTGAGACGACGTCCCCACTCCAGGAGTGACGAATCGAGTGAAGGCCCGCAGCACCCTGGCAAATCCTTCGGGGTCGGCAGAGGCCGCTCGCGCGATCTCGCCCGGTTCCAGGGCCGAAGGGGCCCGGACCCCGTCCCGCCGGAGTGCCGAGAAGATCGCTTTCTGGGGAGTGCTGTCGGTTGTCATGTGGACGTTCCTTCTCATTCGTGACGGGTTGGCGGGGGCGCTAGAGCGAGTCCAATAGAGCGCGGAGCACCGCGCTGTACTGCTCGTTGTCGGGTGCCCGGTGGCCCGCCCCGAGGTCCAGGTCGATCGTCTCGATCCGTTTCCCATGGCCCACGCCCGCATAGGCCTCACGCAACGGCATTTCGTGCCGGGTCACGTGATGCTCGTCGCCGGGGTTCGAGGCGATCACAACACGCGGGTAGGTGCGCTCCCGCCGCATTCGCTCGACGGCGCTGATCCGTCGTACGAGGTGACCGGAGTCGGGGACGCCGTTCAAGCCTAGAGCCGCCTTCATTGCTCCTGAGGTCAGGCGCGTCGAGTAGTTCCGCAGGTCGACCTGAGGACTGAATGCGAGCACTACGGCGTCCTCGAGGAAAGTCGCGACGTGCAGCGCCGTGAACCCTCCGCCGGAACCTCCCACCAGCACGATACGACGGACCCTGAGAGCTTCGGCGACCGCACGGACGGCCTGAGCGAGGAACGGGGCGAGGTCCGTGTGCTCGGTGCCCAGGTGCCAGCCCAGACCAAGTGTTGGGGAAAGGTCTAGGGTCGGGTCGGAGAACACAACAGTGGGTCCTGACTCCATTGCAATCTGGTGTCTCCAGCGCTGGAAGATCGGAAGGCGGATCCGTGCGCGATCGATCGCCCCCTGGAACAGGACCGTGAGCGTGTCGCCAGGCGCCGGGGCAAGCGCCAGAGGCAGCAGCAACGGTCCCGCGGTGACCGTGTGTATAGCCGCCTCGCTGGGGCGGTCCTGGAACAACAGTCGCGAGGCATGGCTGACGACTGGAAGGGAGTATGCCGTCGGACGCCAGGACGGATCGGACGTCCAGTTCACCAGTGCGGTCCGTCCTGGCTGTGAAATCTTGGCGGACCCTCGCGGTGTGACGACTTGCAGTAGATCCGTGATGCCGGCGCCGAGACCGAGGTCGATTCCGTCGTCGAGGCCGCGCTCAGCTGCCGCGGCGCGTAGTTCTTGTGCGCGCGAGGAGCGTCTCTCGGGAGCGGCCCCGAGCTCCATGGAACGGACGTCCTCCAACAGGTTGAACACCTCGGAGCGGCTAGTGCGATCGAGATAGTGCGGACGGCCGGTCTTACTCCGGCGCACCGTTGTCGGCCGCAGAGCTGTCGGAGCTTCATCTGGAAGAGGCGGTGTGGCGGGGAACGAGACTGCATCCCGTCCCACGAGGATAAGCTCTCGTGTGCGGCCGGTGTCGACTTCCAGGCAGAACTGTCCCGGTTCGATCCCCCGGTGGGAGGCGATGCTCGGGTGCACGCCACGTCCCACTGCTAGGACGGTGATGAAGCGGAACTTCGTTCCGGATTTGCGAGCGAGTACTGCAGTGGCCGGCTCCTTCGTCTTCCACCCGGTGGATACCCAGCCGTCGAACGGGTCCTCGCGCCCCGTGACCGACTCGAGCTCGGTGCGGGTGCCGGAGAAGCAGAGCGCCGCGCGGTGATCGCCATTGGTGAGCTCGACACGGTGCCGATCGAAAGACGTTTCCACTGAAGGGCCGAGCTGCCATCTCTGGACACCGGTGCAGGCTTCACGCGAGTTGACATGGTCGACTACGACGAGGTACTCCCCGCTGACCGAGTAGATCACGCGACGAGTCAGTGTGATTCCCTCGAAGCTGTCGTCATCGAAGAGGAAATCATGATGGCGTTCGCTGCTCAGATGGCGGCGCAGGGAGACCGTCGCGTCCTTTCGAGGCTCGCGACCTTCGATCGAGAGGAGCGAGTGCGAGCGCCGGGAGAAGAAGTGGTCTCTGGCGGTGCTGCGACCGTACTGAAACTTGCCAGGGTCGACGACCCAGTTCACCGAGTCCGCGCTGAATGTGAGAGAGCCGCCGTCGGCGTGCCCGTGCACCCTCCGGGAGTCACCGAAGCTGATCGAGAAGTACGTCTCCTGGTCGTATGCGCGCTCGGTCTCGCCCCAGCCGCTGCGGCCGAAGACGTACCCGGCGTCGTAGGCCTTGACCAGTTCGTCCGGAGGGGAGCCTTTGGAGCCATTGGACGTGACGTAATCCGTCAGCGGGGTACGCATCGCCTTCGGGGATCCGCCGTCGGTGTCGCCGATGGAGACCAACAGGCCGTCCGGTCGTGTCGCGTGGGCGATTTCTTCGGGAGCGAGGAGCAGTCGGTCGGCATCCTTCGGGCGGGGGATACTCTCGAGGTCGAGCCGTTTCAGCGCTCGCTCCCACCAGATGTAGTTGTTGTAGTGGTAGGCGACCGCCCCCTCGGCGTTCACGCCCTGCTCATCGTACTGTTCTGTCAGAAGCGTGTTCATGCGGTCGATCGCGAGCTGCCAGAGTTTTTCGTCGCGAAGGATGCGACCGGCGACGAAGAGTGCCTCCTGCTGGTGCAGCGCGTGATTGGCGATCCCCATGTGATCCGGGTCCGCGAGATGATCAGCGTGTGTGCGGATCACCCCTTCCAGCCAGTCCAACTTTTCCGGAGACCGGTCCCTGACGAGAGGAGCCGCAAGACAGAACTGCTGGACACGGATTCCGTCAGCCATGTCCTTCCACGCCCAGCCCGACATAGGCTTCTCCGGCGGGTTTGCAGCTACCCACTGCTCGACATAGTCGAGCCACATCGCGTAAGCACCGTCGTCGCCCTTCGCGGCTGCTCGGCGGAGCGGGTCGAGCCAGCGCAGCATGTGCAGCTGAAGGCGCCAATTCCGGTCCTTGAACGGGTCCGCTCGCCAGTTGATGACCTTGGGCAGCGACCAGGCGGGGTGCGGTGGGATCTTTAGCGTCCCATCCAGCAGCGCCTTCACGTCAGCTGCGCGGAAGGAGCCGCTGAGGCTCTGCCGCTTGGAAACAGAGAAGTCTAGGCTCATGTGCTCGTCGTCGCCTCTCATGGGAGATGTGGGACTTGCACGGCACTGTGCGAGCCCACTTGGTCGTGCTCAGTGGCTCACGCTCTCAGCTCGCCGTAGGTGTCGCCGATGACCCGCGCGAGTTGCTTCCAGTCGCGGTTCTCCACGACCCAGTCTCGGGCCTGGGCGCCGATCTGCCGGGTGTGGTCCGGGTCGTCGAGCAGGCGGGTGAGCTGCTCGATGAGCGACTCGGCGCTGCCCTTCTCATGGAGGTATCCGTTCTGGCCGGGGGAGACGATCTCCTTCAGTGCCGCGACGTCGGAGGCGACCACGGCCTTGCCCATCGCCATCGCCTCGAACGGCTTGAGCGGGGAGACCATCTCGCACACGGGCAGCGGGAGGCGCGGGAACGGGGTGATGTCGATGAGGGAGTAGTAGCGCTCCACGTCCTCGTGCGGCACGCGCCCGGTGAAGGTGACGACGTGCTCGAGCTCGTGCTCCTCCACGTGATGCTGGAAGCGCTCCAGCTCGGCGCCGTCGCCCACGATCAGGACGTGAAAGTCCTCGCGGGTCCGGTTCAGCACCTCGGCGGCCTCGAGCATCAGCTCGATGCCCTCGTAGTCGAGGACGGACCCCACGTAGCCGATCACGGTCTTGCCGGCGACGCCGAGCTGCGTGGCGAGCTCCTCGTCCTTCGGGATCGGCGTGAAGCGGCTCGTGTCGACGCCGTTCGGGATGATTTGGATCTTCTCGCCGTCGACGCCGCGTCGGATCATCTCCTCACGCAGAGCCTCGGTGATCGCGAAGACGTGCGTGGCGGCCTTCGCCGCATCGGCCTCCATCCGTGCGATGTACTTGAACATGTTGCTCTCGGCCCACTCGGGATTACGGCTTCCCCGCGTGACCTCCCAGAGCCCGCGCACCTCGTAGATCGAGGGGATCCCGAGCTTGCGTGCCGTCTTCACGGCCGTGAGGCCATTCCAGTGGTTCGAAGCGGCGTGGATGATCGCCGGGCGCTCCTGCTCGGCGAGCTCGAGCAGCGACTTCGAGTACCGCTCGGTGTAGAAGAACAGGGGGTTCTTCTTCTCGATCTGACGCCCCGTGAGCAGCCGGCGGTAATCGACGTTCCCGACGACCTCGTGCATCGGGACATCCGGGATCTCTGCCTTGCCGGGCATGTCGTACGGGTAACCGAGTCGGGTCACCCCGTCGACATCCCAGCCGATCCGGTTCAGCTCGGACAGCAGGCCGTGGGTCCGTGTCGCGTACCCGGCCGAGTTGTGGGGCAGCGAGTTGTGCAGCAGGTAGAAGACGTGGTCAGCTCGCGCTTCATACGCGGGCTCCGGACGCATCTTCGGGAAGGGGAAGCCCGTGCGTCCCAGCTGGTAGTTGCTCACCGCATTGCGCTGATACTCCTGCTGGAGCCGCTTCGCCCAGCCGTCCTCCGGGAGCAGCTTGCGGTACGCCTCGACGTACTGGACGACCTGCTTGTCCTTGCCGGCGGCACGTGCGCGGCGGATCGCGCGACGCAGAGAGTTCTGGGGCACGGCCCGCGGGTCCGCCGCGGCGAGGAGCTCCACCGACGCCGCTCGATTGCCTCGTGCGAGAGTGACGGCGAGATGAGCCCGCATCACGTCGTTCCCGCCGAGGCCCTCGCCGACGACGGCGAGGGTGTCGTGGGTGAAGCTGCCGTCCTTGTACGCCTCGTTGATCGCGACGATCGCCCGATTCACGCGGTCATCGCTCGCACCGATGGTGCGCAGCACGTCGTCCAGGCGATGCGGAATCGCGTAATCGAGCGCGCCGCGATGGGCTGACGGATCCCCGGAGATGGCGTTGCGCAGCCTGCCCAATGCCCACGAGGCCCGTTGCGCGGGAAGGTCGAGCTCGCGCACCAGCTCCAGATACAGCTCCAGGCCGTCGATCATCGTTCCGTGACGCGCTAGTGCGAAAGCGAGAACCTCCTCCGCAGTGCTGCCTCGTGCGTTGCGGATCAGGAAGCGCGCGTACTCCAGGAGCGCCGCTGGAGCGAAGCCCGAAGCCTCCACCGCGATGCGGTAGGCGCCGAGCGCCTTCTCGAAGGATTCGGGATCCTTCGCGAAGCCGCGCGCCGTCTCGAGGAGGCCGGCAGCGTCGTCCGCTGTCGGTTGCCCTGTCGGAGCGCTCGTCGGGCCGTTCTGCTTGCCGGACCACCAGGCGCGCCCGGGGCGTGGTTCAGTCACCGCCACAGGCCCTTCGTGTCGATGACGATCTTCTCGTTCAGGCGCTCACGGTCGATCTCCTTGAAGGGATCGTGATCCACCATCAGCAGCACGATGTCGGCGCGATCCAGGGCCGCGTCGAGCTCGGCGAGCTCGACGTTGGCCTTCTCCGCCAGCTCCTTGGGGAGCTCATCGACATTGGGCTCCACGACCAGCACGGTGCCGTCGGTGAGCTTCTCGGCCAGTGCCCCGGCGATGTTGCGGCTGGGGGACTCACGCAGATCATCGATGTTCGCCTTGAAGGCGATGCCGAGCGCAGCGACCACGGGGCTCTTGAACTTGTCCGCCTTCTCGAGCACCTTCTCGAGCACGAGCTCTGGCTTGGAGTCGTTGACCTCGCGTGCGGTGCGGATCAGGTTGGAGTGCTCGCGCTCCGCGGAGACGATGAACCACGGGTCCACAGCGATGCAGTGGCCACCGACGCCCGGCCCGGGCTGGAGGATGTTCACGCGGGGGTGGTGATTGGCGAGCTCGATCAGCTCCCACACGTCGATGCCCTG
>Ga0079226_10003376_pt1 | contig 12250 bp, 8 predicted proteins | sample Poulit2014_FD_76345 | JGI IMG/M metagenome (GOLD analysis project Ga0079226, IMG submission 76345) | Agricultural soil microbial communities from Georgia to study Nitrogen management - Poultry litter 2014 | ecosystem: Environmental > Terrestrial > Soil > Agricultural land | place: USA: Georgia... | reverse complement strand
GTCGCACTCTACATGAGTGCGTGGATTGAAATAAAGGCTGAAATCGAATTCCCCAACGGCGATACCGTCGCACTCTACATGAGTGCGTGGATTGAAATACCCACCATAGCAATCGTCGGTTGATCAACAATACCGTCGCACTCTACATGAGTGCGTGGATTGAAATTATGCAAGAAGCTAGAAAGCGTGTCAGTAAGCTTGTCGCACTCTACATGAGTGCGTGGATCGAAATATATTAGTTACCTTTGAAGTATCTAAACTACTTCGTCACACCCTAGACGAGTGTGTGGATTGAAATTTTATTATGTTGTTATATATTTTAAGCGATAAAGCACCTAGGATATTTTATTCTAGGTGCTTATCGTTTTTTGATTAGGAATCTACGTTATTAAGTGGGAAGATAAATAGATTAATATGCATTATATAAAAACATTATAAAGAATTAATATTTGAAAAATCCATTGCATATACTTGTAGAAGTATTGTAAAAAATATGATCATTGCTTTAGAACAGCCTGTCCTCCCTAAAAAAGTTTTGTACCAAGGTAAATACTTACTACAAATCAATTATTTACATTCGCTGAGGGGCCCCCTCCCCTTCAGTGAATGCAAATAATTGAGCGTTATAGTCGATGGAAGGTAGTGACATTACGGCTATGAGCAGCCGCAAACAGAAGCTCTATTCATTCACAAAATCAAATCGGAGTCTTTATCTAAATTCACATTATGTAAGTAAAGTTAAACTTCTTTTCAAAAAAAAGAAGGAGTTTAGTCTGGTTTTGTCGAATAAGTTAAGTAGGTGAAAGTGACGGGCGAAAAAACCTTAATCAGTAAGTTTACAGATAAAAAAACACCCCATCCCTGCAAAATGGTAGCGGGGAAAGGGTGTCTTATAAGCATCTCCAACCCTGCAAATGGTAGCGGGGGAAGAGAATGCTCAATTCAAGTATATGTTATACACAGTATAATATACCCTATAGGGTTAAGTCAAGCATATAAATAATTAATATAAAGTTAAGAGGGGGTGTGGGAATGGGTTATATGATCTACTTTGATGAATCAAATAAACTTGATCAGCCGCATGGAGGATACTCCTACTATGGGGCATTTGGAGTTAACATATCCACGATTGAAAAAAAAGTTGAGATACTTGAACGAATAAATAGGAACACAGAATCAAAAAATGAGATGCATTTCGTTGATTATACAAGTGATTCATATTTTGAAAAATACTTTAAATCTCTTTGTCATGTAATTAATGAAGAGATAAGTATAAATATTATGATCGTTAATAATAAAGATGCTAAGAAAATTGCCGATACAATATCAATAACGATGACAGAACTTAGGGAATTGTTTTATGTAAAGATTCCAGAGCGTTTATTTTATGGAATGACTAGGAGGCTAGAAAATAAAGAAACAATTAGAATCGTAATCGATGAAAATGATGAATATGTGAAACTAGATCTCCAGAGGAAGCTAGAGGAACAAATGAATGCACATTCGGCATATCGTAATAAAGGCTATAAAGTTGATAAGGTGGAACAACTTACCTCTCATGAATCTATGCCACTACAAATAGTTGATACCTTTATAGGTATAGTTGTTTACATTATGGAAAAGCAATTTAGCATTATTAGTAGAAATAATGACAATGTAACATTAAAAGTAAAAAGCGATCTTATTTATCGATTTTTAATTCACCAAAACAATATAGAGTTATTTCAAAATAAAATCAACTTGTATAAGTGGGAAGGAAATGTAGAAGAGATGATTGAACTAAAATTAAGTGATTCTCTATCCAGTTTTATTATCGATAAAACACAACATGATATTCAACAAATGAACAAGTTAGAAAGAATTAGAATAGAAGAACCTGGGAGAACAACTAAATACTATCGTGAAAAAATGGGATACACAAATCAGGAGTTGAAAACGATTCAGGGATATATCAATGAGCTAGACGGAAAAGGGAGAAATAGTTATTTTACAAAAGATAGAATTGTAAAACCTAATTAGAGGCTGGATATTCAATAACTTGAAGTTAAAGATATTAGAAAGGAATGTATTAAATTGTATATTGCACATTCACAGCCAGAAAAACATATTCCACCACATTACTTGAATGATCATACTGAAGCAGTAATGAATCAAGCTGCTATTTTCTCGAAAAGTTTCGATCCGTTTTCAATGGGAGGAATTGGAGGTCTAATGCATGATCAAGGGAAAAAGAGTGATGCTTTTCAAGCGTATATTCAGTCAGAAAATAAGGTGAGAGGAAGTGTGAAACATGCGATAGGTGGAGCGCTTGTCTTAAGGGATATGGAAGAAATGGGTGGGATTATTCCTAGATTGATCAGTTTAATTGTACTAGGGCACCATGCAGGATTATCAAACCATAGTCAGCTAAACTCAAAGTTACGGAAAATCCCCAAAGAATTAGTAGGAATTGAAAAACGGATGATAAAAGAAAAGGAACTAGCTGTTAAACTTTTACATAAAGCGATGAATAATCCAACCTTCAAACTTGAAAAAGTAGACCAGTATTGGTATTTAAGCACACTCACTAGGTTTTGTTTCTCTGCTGTAATTGATGCAGATTGGTTAGATGCAGAAGCCTATTTTAATCCAAAAAAGGCATATCTACGAGACTATGAAGCTCCAAAAGTCACTGTATTTTTAGAAAAGCTGAATCAGCATATGGAGCACATAGAGAAAAAGGCAAAACCCTCCCTTATAAATACAGTAAGAAAGCAAATATATGAAGCAGCTAGTCAATCTGCTCTGAAAGAAGAATCATTTTTCGCATTACATGCACCCACGGGTAGTGGCAAGACATTGGCATCATTATCTTTCGCTCTTCATCATGTAAATAAAAGTGAGTGCGCTAACAAATATTATAATCGTCGGATTATTTTTGCATTACCTTTAACAAATGTAACTGAGCAAACAAGTTCGATTTATCGATCTATTTTAGGTGAGGAGCATGTAATAGAACATCATTCACAAGTTGAGCTTGGAAGTAATTCAGAAGAGATGGATAAAAGGCGATTGGCAACGGAAAATTGGGATCGTCCCATTATTGTGACCACGACCGTCCAATTGTTTGAAAGCTTGTTCAGTAAACAACCATGGCAAACTCGCAAATTACACAGGATTGCCAACAGTGTTATTGTCTTAGATGAATATCAGAAATTGCCTCTGCACGTATTAAAACCAATTTTATTACAATTAAAAATTTTACGTGAGCAATTTGGTGTGACTGTACTTTTAATGAGTGCTACTCCACTTGCTCTAGAACATAGTAAAGCACTAGAAGGGGTTGGTACTCCTGTCCAGATACTAGAACAGTATGAAGCTACTTTTATGGAACTTCAGCGTGTTGACTACAAACAGATAGAACAACCACTTGCACCGGGCGATCTACTTACCAAAATGAAAGAGCATGAATCTGTCCTCTGTATTGTAAACACAAGAAAAGAGGCACAGCAGATTTTTAAAACCTTACAAGAAGGAAATAAATGTTGGGATAAAATTTATCATTTATCTACAACAATGTGTAGCCGTCACCGCTTAAAAGTGATAAATGAAATTGGTTCTTTAAGGAAAAATGAATCGGTTGCTGTAATATCAACATCAATTTTGGAGGCTGGTGTTGATTTATCATTTGAAGCTGTATTTCGTATGTATGGACCGCTCGATTCAATTATTCAAGCGGCTGGAAGGTGTAATCGTGAAGGGAAGCTAGGAAAAGGTACTGTTTATCTGTTTGATTTAATAGATAGCGTATACTCTGAATCATTTTATAAACAGTCAACAGATGAAACTCGACAATTGTTAAAAGAAGTTGGAGTGTCGGCTCTACAAAATCCAAAAGAATGTATACGATACTTTCGTAGGATTTATAGTAATACCAGTGAAAATGGGCTTGACATATACCAACTTAACGGTGAAAAGTTATTGGAGTTTGATCAAGTATCAAAGGATTTTAAAATGATTGATGACTATAGCGTATCTGTACTTTGTTTAGGGCACCCAGAATTTCCACATGAAATATTTGAAACAAAGGAGATGACACGCAGTTGGTTTAGAAAGCTGCAACCTTTTTTGATCCCACTTAGTGAGAAACTAGCTCGCTTGAATAAGTTGAAAAAAGTCAATCAACTGTATGTGTGGGAAGGTCAATATGATGATTTCGTTGGTTTTATATTATAAAAAGATTTGAGAGGAGGTGAAGCTTATGAAGCCTTTAAAAGTAAAAGTTTCCGGCGACCTGGCATTGTTTACACGGCCAGAAGGAAAAGTAGAGCGTGTCAGTTATCCAATTATACCCCCGTCGGCTGCACGTGGCGTGTTGGAAGCAATTTTTTGGAAACCAGAAATCCGTTGGGAAATTTTGCGGATTAAGGTGTTAAAGGTACCAAAGTATTATTCCATTGTGCGCAATGAGGTGTCGAAGAAAGCAATTGTGAATAAAAGTATAATGGAAAATCCAAAAGACTACTTTGCAGATGATGACCGGCAACTACGTCATTCATTAATGTTAAAAGATGTTTCATACATCATAGAGGCACAAATACACATGCAACCTGATGCAGTTGACCCGGTAGGAAAGTACCGTGCTATTTTTCGACGGAGGGTAGAAAAAGGTCAATGTTTTCATCGACCATATCTAGGAACAAGGGAATGTTCCGCATATTTCAGCTTACCAGATGTTGATGATACACCAATTGACTGGACAGACTCACTTGGACCGATATTTTTTGATTTTCGTTATCCGACCAAAGGATCTGTAACGATTCCTTATTTTTTTAATGCAGAAGTTAAAAAGGGTGTAATGGAAATTCCAACTAATTTATATAGGGAGGTGAATCGTTAATGTATTTGAAACGACTTGTGGAATTTGCAGAAGAAAATCAAGAATTATTTCCGACACTAGGTTATAAACATAAAAAGTACCATTGGATTGTTAATGTAACTGGAAATGAATTTCACTTTCTAAAGGCTAACCGTGGTGATGAAAAGATATTACCAGATGTTACACGTAGTTCTGGAACTAAACCAATATTATTAGTGGATAAAGCAGATTATGTATTTGGATTTGCTAGCACAGATGCGAGCGAAAAAATAAAAAAACGAGCATTAGATCGTCAAGAGGCATATTTAGCATTACTAGAAGAATGTGTTGAGGCTACACAAAATCAATCAGTTGCAATGATACTTAAGTTGCTTCGAAAGCCAATAATTAATTTCCCAGATAACGTAAAGGAAAACGACTATTTTATATTTCGTGTGAATGATGATGAGTTTCCGCATGAAAATAAAGAGATACAGTTATTTTGGGAAACACACTTAAAGCCATCAGTAAAAAGTGAAGATGAGATGCAATGTATGGTTTGTGGTGAATTTGGAGCTGTAATGGATCGACATTCAATTGTATTTCCGTTGGGCCCAGAGCGAACGAAAATGATTTCTGCAAATGCAAATGCATATGAATCCCACAATTTAAAAGCGTCAAGGGGTGCTCCTACATGTTATGTTTGCGAGCAAAAGTATGGGCAGGCACTTGAACATTTATTGCAACGTCATCATGACACAAAACAGCCTGGTGGACCACATATGTTTCGGATGACGGATTTAACCTATGTTTATTGGTTACGTAAAAAAGAACATGTCGAGGGATTAAGTGGTTTGATTAGTTTATCAACAAGCAATCCCAATGAAGTAAGGGAACTAATTCAATCCACCTTCTCGGGGGTAAATGCTGACAGTGAGTTGAAGGATTTTTGTATATTAACTTTATCTGCAAACAAAGCACGTATGGTTGTGCGCGGATATGAAGAAAACTCACTATTAGCAGTCCAGAAAAATGTAGAGAGGTTTTTTGATGCACAGAATTTAAATCAATCGAGATGCTACGGTATCTATACACTTGCAGCTACAATGTATAATAATCCATCGACACAAATGGAGAAATATGCGGTAGATGAATGGATTCAATGGTTAATGAATGGAAAACGATTGTCTGAAAGAGTTCTACTTCCATTGTTAAAGCAAGTCCAATCTGGAGGAGTAATGTATGCAAATCATGGTGCGGCACTCCAAAGTTGGTTGGTTAGTCAAAAAAAGGAGGGAAGTGCAGTGACATTAAGCAAAGAAGAATCTTATAATTGTGGAAGATTGTTTGCCGTGCTTGAAAAACTGCAGCAGGAAGCAACAAATTCGAATGAAACAATCGCATCAAGGTATTTTGGGGCGGCATCTACTACGCCACAGTCTGTATTTGGCTTGTTAATTAAGAATAGTCAAGCACATCTAAATGCAATCCGTAAAAAGTCAAGAGGGAAAGAAATTAACTATTCTAAACGTATCCGAGATATTTTGGAGAATTTAAAATCATTTCCAGTGGTATTAGATTTAAAAAGACAGGCAGAATTCGCCTTAGGTTACTATCATGAACGACAGGATTTATATACTAAACAGGGTGATCGGGAAGGGGTAAAAATAAATGAATCTTAAAGAAATTATAGACGTAAATAAACGGTATGATTTTAAATTGGTATTTGATGTGATTGATGGTAATCCAAATGGGGATCCAGATGCAGGAAACTTACCGCGCGTTGATCCTGAGACAATGCAAGGGCTTGTAACAGATGTTGCACTGAAGCGTAAAGTCCGTGATTATATACAAACTACACGTGGTGACCAACCCGGATTTGATATTTATATTAAGAATCGAGGTATTTTAACAAATGAACAACGAAAGGCATATGAAGCAATTGGAGAAGAAGATTCTGAGACCAAGTCGTCCAAGGTGATAGCTAACGTACGGGACTGGATGTGTCAACAATACTTTGATACACGTATGTTTGGTGCTGTCATGTCAACGACAAAGTATAATGCAGGGCAAGTTCGTGGTCCAGTGCAATTAACATTTGCACGTTCAATTGAACCTGTAACGCCATTTGATATGACAATTACCCGTGTTGCACTAACAAATGCAAATGATGGTAAAAATCAGACGGATGTATCAGAGGATGAGACAGAAGCCAGGCATGGTCAGATGGGACGTAAAGCTTATTTACCTTATGGAATGTACGAGGCGTATGGATTTTATACACCAGCATTTGCAATACAAACAGGGGTGCGTGAAGCAGATTTAGAAGCGTTATGGGAATCACTGATTAATATGTGGGATCTGGATCATTCTGCTGCAAGAGGTAGAATGGCTTGTAGGGGGTTATATGTTTTTGCTCATGATAGTAAATATGGTAATGCACCATCACATCAATTATTAGATAAAGTGGTTATTAAAAGAAATAAAACAATGGAAAAAGGTGAAAAATCAGCTCATGTTGCTCGCTCATATAAGGATTATGAAGTTTTAATTGAAAGTAAATTACAACAAGGAGTTTCGTTGCATCAAGTGGTGACATTCTGATTTAACTTGGCTGAAAGTGCGAATCTCTATGGAACATGAAAATACTGGGAGGTTCGCACTAAAAAATGATTGGTTAGAGATTGTTGACGCAAAATAGTTTGGAGACAATATAAGTGAGCATCTCCCTTAATAGTAAGGCATTATTACAAGATAAAAGAATGTAGTCGATATAAGTTTAGAAGGGAGTGTTCATACATGCATTTAATTTTAAATTTGTTTAAAAAGAAGATAGTAAAAAGTGAAACAAAAAAGATTGTTAGAACAAAACCGACCTCACATGCCGCAGGACGAAAAGGGGAGATTGGCGAATATAAAATTGACATTCAGCTATCTCAATTCCCTAAAAATTATAAGTTTTTGAATGATATTATGGTAGAGAACCCAGAGTCAATTTCTGGCTATTCTCAAATCGATCATATAATTGTTACACCATATGGTATTTTTGTAATTGAGGTGAAAAATTACCTAGGCACTATTTATGGAGGAAAAGAAAGAAGAACATGGCTTGTCAACGGAAAGTTTAAAATGATGAATCCACTCTTTCAAAATTATGGTCATATCAAAGCCATAAAAAACGTTCTCAATAAAGGACGTGAGCATACATTTATTTCATTAATTACTTTTACAAAACGTTGTACGTTAAAAATAGGCGAGGATATTAGACATATATCTTCCGATGAAATGGTAATTTACGATTTCTATTTATCTGAAACGATTAATAGAAAAATTTCCATTGCCAAACTTCAAAGTGATGCATCTCTATATTCAGATAAGGATATAGAAAGTATACATAGTACAATTTCTGCGTCAAACATTACTGATCCAGAAAAAAGGCAAGAACATAATAGAATGATACAGAGTGCAGTGAAAGACAGAAGTCTAAAGACTAACAATGCCAATCAAGTTGCTACATGTGTTGTATGCAATAAAAGTGTATCTGATAAGGTTAAGAACTATTGTTTAGCTAATAAAAAACGATTTAATGGAAAAATCTATTGTTATGATCATCAACGATTGGTGTAATATATGACTATAATGTATATGTTTGAATTTTAGTATATGATTCATAGATACATTAGATAACAGTATTGTTTTACATAATAAAAGGAATGATGATCCTGGAGATCTTTTGTATTTACTATTTAATTGCATTTGGTTTGATGGCTTTTTGGTAGTATATGTCGAATAATCTATGTAGGGTGAAGAATAGTCGCTGTTATGGAAACAATTAATATTTTAGGGGGTATAAGCAATGAAGAAAGTTAGTTGGTATTTATCTATTTGGTTCATTTGTTTCTGGTTTGTATTTTCCTTTTTTATTGTGCCATTTTTTGTTGGTCTAATATTATTTATATTAAGGGTAAGGGAAGAAAAGAAGATTCAAAAGTATTGGGAAGAAAGTGGATTTAGCAATGTGGTTGATGCAAGACGAGAACAAGAACGTATCGAGGAGGAGACTGTTAAGCTACAAACAAAAGCTGACAAAGATTTAGAAAAAGCAAACCAAAGAAAATTAAATGTAGAAGAAAATTTGGAGAAATTACTACTAGAGGTAAAACAGAAGCAAGATGAGATAATCATTCTAGATGATGAGTTGCTTTATCAATCATTTGGATTTTATGATACGAAATATGATTTAGAAGATTCAGAACAATATAAGTTAAAGTTAGATGAAGTGAAAAAGCAACAAAAAGAAATGGTGAAAAATAAAATGGCAACAGATCATTATGATGAGTGGCAGTTGGATGGTAGTAAGCAAAAAGGGCGAGTGATGAATAATAATAACATCAAATTAACTTTACGTTCCTTTAACAATGAATGCGATGCTGCAATCCGAAATGTGAAATTCAATAATATAAATTCCATGGAGAAACGTATAAATAGTACTTTTAAGCAGTTAAATAATATAAATAAAAGAAATCGTATATCAATAAAAGAACAATATTTAGCACTAAAACTTGATGAATTATATATTGCCTACGAATATGCACAGAAAAGGGAAGAAGAAAAAGAGGAACAACGTGAAATTAGAGAACAAATGAGAGAAGAGAGAAGAGTACAACAAGAAGTGGATAGACAGCGAAAGAAATTGGAAAAAGATGAAAAACATCATCAACAAGCACTAAGTAAATATCAAAAACAGTTGAAAAATGCTAGTGAAGAATTAAAGAAAGATATTGAGGAAAAAATGCAAGAAGTTATGATGAAAATGGAAGAGCTGAAAAAGGAAAGAGAGTCAGTCGATTATAGAGAGAAAAATGCACGGGCAGGATATGTGTATATCATTTCTAATGTAGGAGCATTTGGAGAAGACATCTATAAGATTGGGATGACAAGGAGACTAGAACCCGATGACAGAATAAGGGAACTGGGTAGTGCATCTGTTCCATTTGGATATGATGTTCATGCTATGATTTTTTCCGATGATGCACCTAGACTAGAGACTGAGTTACATCATGAATTTAACGATAAAAGATTTAATCTTGTTAATATGCGTAAAGAATTTTTCCATGTCACGTTGGAAGAGATAGAAAGAGTAGTTAAAGAAAAACATAATAAAGTTGTCGAATTTACTAAACTTGCTGAAGCAGAAGAGTGGAGAAAGAGTGAACAAATTAGAAAAGAAAGATTGAAACTTGTATCTGAAGAAAAAGCTTTAGCCTAGGAGGGCTGTCTATGTATGATAACAGTATACAGATTAGGAACGGAAAATTTTCAGAACCCGGCTCAAAAAGAAGCAGATAGAACAATTGAAACAGAAATTGTAAATTTAATGGAAGAGACCATATTTATTCGGTGATGCCTAGCACTGAGCTATATACAATACAAAAATCAGAAAAAACTGTTAGATCACATATGCCTAACTAAGACACTTGTGCATCTGACAGTTTTTTATTTGTTTACTATCATCAAAATTGATGAATCTGAAGTCTAAGCTGTTATATGGACGAACGAGAGAAATACTCGATGTAGATAGCAACATCGCTTTTCCTTTTCGAAGAGATTTGAAATTATTGCAGAACACAACCATCCCAAACAGTTACTTGATCGCATCTATGGAACAAACGATTTGGATGTTATCGAGGGGGAAATCAGTTTTGAACAAGATGCAGATGTAATTTCATTTCTGTATCGTTATGATTATTATTTCGAAGTCTAGGAATGAACCAATGGAGACGATTGAGATGAGCTTTAAGAAGGAGTATGGGATGTTTGGGAAGAGGTAAGAATTTTAAAAGGATTTAATGAAAGGGAACTCTTGTTCTTTTGTTGTGTTTACGATATAATATAATACAGATAATACACCTCAGATTATTCCTCATTACTCCAAGGGATGTGGTAAAATGGTGTCAACTACAAGTCCTAAAAAAACACCTGTCGATTATTTCTATACAAAACGTACAAACCAAGTTATTTGTGAGAAGAATAAAAAGTATATGAAGCATGATCAGTCATTTAAGGAATTGATTCATCATTTTTTTGAGGAATTTTTAGAAGCCTTTTTTCCAGAAGTCCATGAACATATTGATTTTCAGTCTATTAAGCCAATGTCAGAAGAGATGTTCACGAATTTACTTGACGGTGAAAGTAGAAGGGCTGACATTATTATTGAAGCTAGGTTAAAAGATAAAGAAACATTGATTATCATCCATGTGGAGCCTCAAAGTTCTCATCAATCTGATTTTCATGAGCGAATGTATCATTATTTTAGTTTGCTTTATAACAAGTATAGGAAGCCAATTTTGCCTATAGCTGTGCTTAGCTATGATGAAAAGCGGACAACAAAGAACCAATATTCAATCGAATTCCCCTTTTATCGAGTCTTAATTTTCAACTTTTTAAAACTAGAATTAAAGCAAATGAATTGGAAAAAGTATTTACAATCAAATAATCCTGTTGCAGCAGCATTGCTAAGTAAAATGGGTTATAGTGATCAAGAAAAAATCCAGGTGAAAAGAGAATTCTTAAGAATGATCGTCAAAATGGAATTAACCCCAGCTAAAATGCGAATAATCTTAGGTTTTTTTGAAAATTATTTAATATTAAATGAACAGGAGGAGGAAAAATTAATGATGGAAATAGAGCAAATGGATGAGTCGAAAGAGATTATGCATTTACCAATTTCGTGGGAGGAAAAGGGAAAAAAAGAAGGTAGAAAGGCGGGAAGGATAGAGGGTGAAAACAAGGCAAGAAGAGAAGTCGCACTTGAGATGGTAAAAGAAGGAGCTTCTATCGAATTTATTGTAAAAGTAACTCGCCTTGATCGTGAAGAAGTTGCTCAACTTATAAAGAGTATTGAAAAGTAAATAGAATATTTTAAAATCCTCATCCTCATACGATTGAAGATGGGGGGTTCTAGTTGTCACTTCCCGAATTATGCCTCTAAGCATGTTATAGAACCTATGATAGAATTAGCTAATAGCACAAACACTCCAATGTTTTGCTTACCAGATATTCGGAACGAAAATATATTAAATAATTTTGAAACAATTATCAGTAACCGGTATATCGATCTATAGAATACATCATTATAAAACAAACCAAGCGTTCATTTCCGAACACTTGGTTACATTTTTACATTTTATAGAAGAACTATTTCAATGCACGAATGAGCACTTCCAATATTTTATTACGTTGTTTAAAACTTTTAGATTGTATCTCCAATATAATATTTGCATGTCGTTCAAAGTATGTGTTTGCTTCATTCATTTGATCATTATTCAAGGAAAATAGCTTTTGCATGGTCAAAAAGTACTTTTCAAAGAATGTATCAAAATCATTCCTGTTTTGCATCAAATAAAATAAGTT
>Ga0079226_10003375_pt1 | contig 12251 bp, 10 predicted proteins | sample Poulit2014_FD_76345 | JGI IMG/M metagenome (GOLD analysis project Ga0079226, IMG submission 76345) | Agricultural soil microbial communities from Georgia to study Nitrogen management - Poultry litter 2014 | ecosystem: Environmental > Terrestrial > Soil > Agricultural land | place: USA: Georgia... | reverse complement strand
GCCGCCGACGGCAGCACCAGCACCGGTTCACCCGCATCCGGCGCGGCGACCTCGGCGGGGGCGGGCTCGGGTGCGGTGTCCTCGGGGGACGCGCCGGCCGAGGCGGCGACGCCGAGGCACAGCGCCCCGGCCGCCGCACCGGCGATGACCCGTCGCATGCCCGTGACCAGACGTGATGCCCCCACCTGCGGACCTCCTCGCCCCCGGGGTCTGACCGACCCGGCTGTTGTGACTGGACACACAGTACCGTGTGCCGCGCTCCGGCGCGCCTCGGGCGATGTTGTTGCCGCGACCCGGCGGTGCTGCGAAGCTGGAGGGTGCGGTGACACACCGCTCGGTCCGAGCCGGACGGACCGGTGATCGCATGCCGACGCAGAAGGGCGGACAGATGAGCAACCCGTTGGGCGGGGTCGGAGGTCCCGGGCGCGGTCGCGCGCTGCCCACACCGCCGACCGGGTGGCCGATCGGCTCCTACGACACCTACGCCGAAGCCCAGCGTGCGGTGGACCACCTGTCCGACGAGCTGTTCCCGGTGGAGAAGGTCACCATCGTCGGGGTGGACCTGATGCAGGTCGAGCGCGTGCTGGGCCGCCTGACCTGGGGCAAGGTGATCATGGGCGGGGTGGTCTCGGGCGCATGGCTCGGCGTGTTCTTCGGTCTGCTGCTGGGCATCTTCTCCGGCGAGGTCCTCGCCCCGCTGGTCATCGGCGTGATCGGCGGCATCATCTTCGGCGTGATCTCCACCTCGGTGCCCTACGGGGCCACCCGCGGCCAACGCGACTTCTCCTCGACGATGCAGCTGGTCGCCGGACGCTACGACGTGCTGTGCGAACCGGGTGAGGCCGAGCGCGGCCGCGACATGCTGGCCCGACTGGCGCTGTAGCCGGTCTCACCGCACCGCCTGTGGCGGCCCGCGAGCGGGCACGGTTCAATGGCGCACGTGTCCGATTCGGTTTCTCAGCTGACCATCGCCCATCTCGACGCCCACTTCGGTGCGGCCCCGGCCGCCCGGGCGTCGGTGACCTTCCTCGGTCTGCAACCGATCGAGATCCTCGGCTATCCCGCCCAGGGCGTGGTGGAGTACGTCTCGGTCGGGTGCGCCGCCCATCCGATGGCCGACCCGTCGGAGATCCTGGCCGACCCCGAACGGGGCCCGCGCGCCGAGGTGATGATGTCGGTGCGGATGGTCGGCGCCGAGCCGGTGGGCCTGCACCGGTCGCTGGCCGTGCTGGCCGCAGCCCCCGCGGTCGAGGGCGTGGTGCTGGCCGAGGACGCGATCATGGACCTGGGCCAGCCGCTGTGGGACGGCTCGCGGTTCACCGGTGTGCTGCTCGAGGCCGCGGCGGTCGCGGACCTGCCGCTGGATCCGCCCCGCGATCCGGTCCGTTTCCTGCGTGCGGTGCCGATCACCGCGACCGAGGCGGCCTGGGTGCGGGTGCGCGGTGCCGACGCGCTGCGCCAGGCGTGGTCGGATGCGGGCATCGACACCGCCGACCCCACGCGCGGGCCGGTCTCGTTGTGACCGCCGGGCAGGCGATCGACCTGCATGCACACACCCTGCGTTCCGACGGCACCGACACCCCGGCCGCGTTGGTGGCCCGCGCCGGTGAGGCCGGGCTGACGGTGCTCGCGCTGACCGATCACGACACCACCGCCGGCTGGAGCGAGGCGATCGCCGCCACCGGCGCGTCGGCGACGGCGCCGACACTGGTGCCGGGCATCGAACTGTCGTGCCGCGGGCGGGCCGCCGACGGCGGCGGGGTCGGGGTGCATCTGCTCGGATACCTGTTCGACCGCGACCACGCCGAGTTCGCCGACGAGCGGGCCCGGTTGCGTCGGGAGCGGGTGACCCGGCTGCGCACGATGGCCGAGTCGATGGCCGCCGACGGGCTGCCGATCGATCCGGACCGAGTCTGCGCCGAGGCCGGGCCGGCCGGGGGACGGCCGCACCTGGCGCGCGCGCTGGTCGAGGCCGGGGTGGTGCCGACGATCTCCGACGCGTTCACCCGGCTGCTGGCCCCCGGCGGGCCGTATCACCGGCGTCGCCGCGACGTCGACCTGGTGCGCGGCATCGGGTTGATCACCGCGGCCGGGGGAGTGGCCGTGCTCGCCCATCCGGCGGCCGGCGGACGCGGTCGTACGGTCGATCCGGCCGGTCTGGGCGCACTGGTCGACGCCGGGCTGGCCGGCATCGAGGTCGACCACCCCGAACACGACGAGGCCGCACGCCGCCGACTGCGCGGCCTGGCCTTTCGGCACGGGCTGATCGTCACCGGATCGTCGGACTATCACGGCGACAACAAGCCGAACCGGCTCGGCCAATGCGTCACCGCACCCGACCAGTACGCCCGGCTGCTCGGCCGCGCCACCGGTGGGGCGCCGGTCCCACCCGCCGCAACGGCTCCGGAGGCCGGGCGATGAGTCGAGACGATCGTTTCTCCGGACCCGGGTGGCCCGGCGATCCCGCAGGCCGGAATGAGACTTACGTCTCGCCGTATCCGGGGGTCGGGGCACGCCCGCCCGGACGCGCGCTGCGGCTGCTGCGCGGAGTGTCCGGGGCGCTCACCGCCGGGCTGTGCGTGCTCGCTCTGGTGGTCGTCGGTGCGCAGGTCGTCGGCGGCCGATGGGACTTTCCGGGACCCGGTGCGGAGTCGGTGACCGTGCACGTTCTCGGTGCGGTCGGCGCACTGGTGGTCCAGTGGTTCGTCGACCGGCGGTCGGGGCCGATCGTCCTCGCCGGGGCGGTACTGGTGACGGTGATCGTGGCCGCGGTGCTGTGGACCCAGTGGTGGGGCTGATCACCTTCGGCTCGGCGGCGGTAAGGTATCTCCAATAGATCGTGGCCGCCGGTGCGGTCGGCGCCCGCTCCCGTGCGGACGCCGCGCAGCGGGAAAGGCCCGGGTATCTCGTTGTCCATCGTCACTTCAGGAGAGAAGAACGTGCCCACACAGAACGGCTCGGCCGGCAGCGCCCCGGCAACCCCGGCGGACCTGACCCGCGAGGAGGTCTTCGACGGGCACCTGGGCGGCAAGCTGTCGGTGGAGACCACGGCGCCGTTGGACACCCAGCGCGCCCTGTCGGTCGCCTACACCCCGGGGGTGGCGCAGGTCAGTTCGGCGATCGCCGAGGACGACCGGCTGGCCGACACCTACACCTGGACGAACCGGCTGGTGGCGGTGGTCTCCGACGGCAGTGCGGTGTTGGGTCTGGGCGACATCGGCCCGCGCGCCTCGCTGCCGGTGATGGAGGGCAAGTCGGCCCTGTTCAAGGCGTTCTCCGGCCTGAACTCGATCCCGATCGTGCTCGACACCCAGGATCCGGACGAGATCGTCGAGGCCGTGGTCCGCATGCGCCTGAGCTTCGGTGCGGTCAACCTCGAGGACATCTCGGCGCCGCGCTGCTTCGAGATCGAACGCCGGTTGATCGAGGCGCTGGACTGCCCCGTGATGCACGACGATCAGCACGGCACCGCGATCGTGGTGCTGGCCGCGCTGATGGGGGCCGCGCGCGTGCGCGACCGGGACCTGACCGGGCTGCGGGTGGTGGTCTCCGGCGCCGGTGCGGCCGGTGTGGCCTGCGCGAAGATCATGCGCGCCGCCGGCATTGAGGATCTGACGGTGCTCGACTCCAAGGGCATCATCTCCGCCGACCGCACGGACCTGAACGACTCCAAGCGCGAACTGGCCGAGCTGACCAACGCCGCCGGGCGCACCGGCGGGCTGGCCGAGGCGATGGCCGGTGCGGACGTCTACATCGGGCTGTCCACCGGCACCGTGCCGGAGGAGATCCTGGGCACCATGGCGCCGAGCCCGGTGATCTTCGCGCTGTCCAACCCCAACCCCGAGGTGCACCCGACCGTGGCGCACAAGTACGCCTCGGTGGTGGCCACCGGTCGCAGTGACTTCCCGAACCAGATCAACAACGTGCTGGCGTTCCCGGGCATCTTCCGTGGCGCGCTGGACGTGGGCGCGACCCGGATCACCGAGGCCATGAAGCTCGCCGCCGCCGAGGCCCTGGTGGATCTGCTCGGCGACGAACTGGCCCCAGACCACATCGTGCCCTCGGCGCTGGACCCGCGGGTGGCCCCCGCGGTGGCGGATGCGGTGGCGCGCACCGCCGTCACCGAGGGTGTGGCCACCCGGCCCGAGGGGCGGGCGGCGGTCGCGGCGGAGACGGCGGGCTGATGACGGCCCTGCGCACCCGGCGCCGGGGCGTCGGCGCGGTCGCGGCGGTACTCGCCGCGGCGGCCGTGCTCACGGCCTGCGGTCAGGACGAGTCGGAGGGCACCTGGGTCTCCGGGGATCTGACCGTCGGCGCGGCGGCACAGACCGACCTGCAGATCATCGGTGAGCTCTACGCGGCCGCGTTGCGCGGCACCGGGGTGCGGGTCGACACCGATCTGGTGGTCGGGGACCGGGCCGATGCGCTGCGCGCACTGGACTCCGGGCGGGTGTCGGTGGTGCCGGACTACACCGGAGCGGCTCTGGAGTTCTACCAGCCGCTCGGCGAGGAACCGGCCGCGGGCGACGGGGCGCTCGACGTCGACGCCGATGTCGACCCGCGGGCCGAGACGGTCGATCCGAGCTTGGAGCTGCTCGCCCGGGCGCTGCCCGAGCACCTGCGGGTGGCCGACCCGGCGCTGGCGGCCCGCCGCGACACCGTCGTGGTGACCGCACAGGCCGCCGCCGCACTGCCCGAGCCGGCCCTGTCCGCCTTCTCGCCGCAGTGCGCGGACGCGGTGCTGGGCCTGGACGCGGGCTTTCTGGCCCCGGACTACACCGTGGCGGCGCTGGCCGACGGATACGGCTGCACCTTCGCCGAGCAGCGCTGGCAGACCTCTGCGGACGCGGCACTGGCCGCGCTCGCCGGGGGCAGCCTCGGCGCGGCCGGCGGCCATGCCGAGGATCCGGCGGTGGCCGCGCATGATCTGGTCGCACTCGACGACGACCGGGACCTGCTGCCCGGCCAGCACGTGGTGCCGGTGTTCCGCAGCACCAAGCTCGGCGACGAGCAGGTGCGTGCGCTGAACAAGGTCGCCGGCGAACTGAGCACCGAGGACCTGTTCGCGATGGTGCGCCGAGTCGACGACGGTGAGGCCACCGTGGCCGAGGTCGTCGCCCAGTGGCTGCCCGCCCACGGGTTCTGACCGCCCCGGACCGGCACCCGGGCACCGGATCGCATACGGCGGGGGCCCCACCGAAAGGTGGCGCCCCCGCCGTATGCGTCTGTCACCGGCCGATCAGCTCCGGACGCGGTCCTTGCCCTTGTCCTTACCGCCGGGCATGGCCAGGTCGGTCACCAGCGAGGTGATGCGCTGGTAGCCCGAGGCGGTCACCCGCTGGAACAGGTCCAGCGCGCGGGCGTCCAGACCGATCAGCACCCGCCCGCGGTTGGCGGCCACCCCCTTCAGGATGCGGCGCGCGGCCGCCTCCGGGCTGGTGTGGGCCAGGTACTTGTCGAAGAACGTCGCCAGATCCTGCTGGGCGTAGCCGTCGGCGGCGGTGGAGTTGCGGGCGATCGCGGTCTTGATCCCGCCCGGGTGCACGCAGGTGACCTTGACCGGGTGCTTGGCGGCCAGCATCTCCATGCGCAGCGACTCGGTGAATCCGCGCACCGCGAACTTCGCCGAGTTGTAGGCGCTCTGGCCGGGGATGGCCAGCAGCCCGAACAGCGACGAGATGTTGACCAAGTGCCCGTCGCCGGAGGCGATCAGGTGGGGCAGGAAGGCCTTGGTGCCGTTGACCACGCCCCAGAAGTCCACGTCCATGACCCGCTCGAAGTCCTTGAGCGGCATCACCTCGACCTCGCCGGTGTAGGCGATGCCGGCGTTGTTGAACACCAGGTTGACCACCCCGAAGTGCTCGGCGACGGTGTCGGCGTAGACGAACACCTCCTCGCGCTGGGTGACGTCCAGTGCCTGGGAGTGCACCTGGGCCCCGCGCTGTTCGACCTGGCGCACCGTCTCGGCCAGACCGAGGGTGTCCATGTCCGACAGCGCGAGCCTGGCCCCGCCGTCGGCCAGCTGGAGCGCGAGCGCGCGGCCGATGCCCGAACCGGCCCCGGTGATCACCGCGACCTTGCCCTTGATGTCGGTCATGATGCGGTCTCCTCCAGGTTGCGGTCGGCGGCGCCGGCGGACACCGGCACGGTGTCGTAGGCGGTGACGTCGAAGGTGCGGGTGGCGTTGCGGAACTGGAAGGTGTGGCCCGGCCACAGGGTGGTGTTGTTGCCGTGCTTGTCCAGGTACCAGCTGGCGCAGCCCCCGGTGTTCCACACCGAGGTCGACAGGCGCTGCTGGATCCAGTCGTTGAACTGCGCCACCGGTTCGGGCCTGACCTCCACGCTGGCCAGTTTCTCACGGTCCATGGTGGCCAGTGCGTCGATCACGTAGTTGATCTGCGATTCGATCATGTAGACCATCGACGAGTGGCCCAGCCCGGTGTTCGGGCCGACCAGGAAGAACATGTTCGGAAAGCCCGGCACCGTGGTGCCCTTGTAGCCGCGCATGCCCGCCACGTCCCAGCTCTGCGCGAGCGTCGAGCCGTCGGTGCCGCGGATCAGATCGAACATCGGCGAATCGGTGACGTGGAAGCCGGTGGCCACGATCAGCACGTCGATCTCGCGCTCGGTGCCGTCGGCGGTGACGATCGAATGGGCCTTGACCTCGCGGATCGGGTCGGTGACCACGTCGACGTTCTCCCGGGCCAGGGCCGGGTAGTAGTTGTTGGAGATCAGCATGCGCTTGCAGCCGATCTGGAAATCGGGGGTGACCTTGGCGCGCAGCTGCGGATCGCGGATCTGCATGCGCAGGTGGGCCTGCGCGGCGAGCTGCAGCGGCTTGAGCGCCGACGGGATACGGGTGAGCCCGAGCACCTGGGTCTCGCGCAGGGCGTAGACCCCGGCGCGGGCCAGCCGGGTCATGCCGGGCAGGTGCCGGTAGGCCAGCCGCTCGATCGCGGTGTACTTGCGGTCCGCGCGCGGCAGCACCCACGGTGCGGTGCGCTGATACACGTCCAGGTGCGCGACCTTGCCGGCGATCGCGGGCACGATCTGGATCGCCGAGGCGCCGGTGCCGATCACGGCCACCCGCTTACCGGTCAGGTCCTCGTCGTGGTTCCACCGCGAGGAGTGGAAGACGGTGCCGGCGAAGTCCTCGATGCCGGTGATGGCGGGCAGCGACGGCTCGCACAGTGCGCCGACGGCCGGGACGACCACGTCCGCGGTGATCGGACCGCGGTCGGTCTCCACCCGCCAGATGCGGGCTGTGGCGTCCCACTCGGCGCCGGTGACCTCGGTGTCGAACAGGTGCCGGTCGAGCACCCCGGACTCCAGGGCCACCTTGCGGATGTAGGCCTGGATCTCCGGCTGGCCGGAGAACGACCGCGACCACTCGCGGTTGGGCGCGAAGGAGAACGAGTACAGCTGCGAGGGCACGTCGCAGGCCGCTCCGGGATAGGTGTTGTCGCGCCAGGTGCCGCCGACCTCGCTGCCGCGCTCGACGACGAGGAAGTCTTTCTGGCCGGCCTGGTCGAGCCGGATCGCCGCACCCAGGCCGGCGAAGCCGGCGCCGATGATCAGGATCCGGGTGTGGCGGGCACCGGTGGGCCCGCCGTCGATGCTCTGTGTCGCTTGGGTCATGACCTCAGCGTAAAACGCTATTGAACGGTAGTCAATAGATTTCGACCATCTCGTTGACTCCGGGTCAGTAAGGTCGAGGTCATGGCCCGTAGGATGATCCGCGTGGAGGACAGACGTACCCGGCTCAGCCCGGAGGCCCGCCGTGCCCAGTTGATCGATCTCGGGACCGAGATGCTCGCCACCCGCACCATCGACGAGGTGTCGGTGGAGGAGATCGCCGAGCAGGCGGGGGTCTCGCGCGGGCTGATCTTCCACTACTTCGGGTCTAAGCACGGATTCCTGATGGCGGTGGTGGAGTACCAGTCCGACCGGCTGATCGAGGCCACCGAGCCGGATCCGACGCTGGAGCCGCTCGCGCAGCTGGCGCAGTCGCTGAGTTCCTATCTGGACTACGTCACCGACAACCGGGACGGTTTCGTCTCGCTGCTGCGCGGCACGGCCAGCGCCGACGTGCAGATGCGGGAGCTGTTCGAACGGACCCGCACGGCACTGACCGACCGGGTGCTCGAACGCATCCCGCTGATCGGCATCCCGGTCACCCCGCGTGTGCAGCTGGCGGTGCGCGGCTGGATCGCGTTCGTCGAGGAGACGGTGATCACCTGGCTGTCGGAGCCGGAGCCGCCACTGAGCCGTGACGAGCTGCTGGGCATGCTCAACTGGGCGTTGCCGGCGCTGGCGATGACCCCGGAGGACTCGGCGCTGGTGGCCGGACTGCTGCAGGGCGCGACCGTCGACGGCTGATCTGCCCACCGCCCGGCCCCACGATGACCGCGGGCCCGGTACCGCTTGTGCAGCGGTACCGGGCCCGCGGTCTTCAGTTCTGCGACCGGGTCGGTGCGGTCACTCGAAGGCGGCCTCCAGCAGTTCGGCCTGCTCGACGGCGTGCACCTTGGTCGAACCCGAGGACGGGGCCGACATGGCGCGCCGCGAGACGCGCTTGATCCCGGTCATCAGATCCGGCAGCAGCTCCGGCAGCGCCAGGCCGAGCGTGGGCCACGGGCCCTGGTTGCTCGGCTCCTCCTGCACCCACCGGATCTCGGTGTGGTTCGGGAACTGCTCGATGGCCTCCCGGATGCGCCGACGCGGCAGCGGGTAGAGCTGCTCGAGCCGGACGATCGCGGTGTCGGTGCGGCCCTCCTTGTCCCGCTTGGCGGCCAGCTCGTAGTAGAGCTTGCCCGAGACCATCAGGATCTTGGTGACCTTCGACTTGTCGCCGCCACCGGTGTCGAACAGCGGATCCTGGATCACCGAGCGGAACTTCGCATCGGTGATCTCCGACAGCGGGGAGACCGCGGCCTTGTTGCGCAGCATCGACTTCGGCGTGAACACCACCAGCGGACGGTGGATGCCGTCGTGGGCGTGGCGGCGCAGCAGGTGGAAGTAGCTCGCCGGGGTGGACGGCATCGCGACCGTCATCGAGCCCTCCGCACACAGCTGGAGGAAGCGCTCGATCCGGCCCGAGGTGTGGTCCGGGCCCTGGCCCTCGTGGCCGTGGGGGAGCAGCATGATCACGTTGGAGCGCTGCGCCCACTTGGCCTCACCCGAGGAGATGAACTCGTCGACGATGGTCTGCGCGCCGTTGACAAAGTCGCCGAACTGCGCCTCCCACAGCACCAGCGCATCGGGGTTGCCCACCGAGTAGCCGTATTCGAAGCCCAGGCCCGCGAACTCGGTCAGCGCCGAGTCGTAGACCATGAACTTGCCGCCCGATTCGCTGCCCAGGTTGGCCAGCGGCACGTACTCGGACTGGTCCTCCCGGTCGATCAGCACCGAGTGGCGCTGGGAGAACGTGCCGCGACGCGAGTCCTGGGCCGACAGCCGGACCAGCCGGCCCTCGTGGACCAGCGAGGCGAAGGCCAGCAGTTCGGCGAACGCCCAGTCGATCTCGTGCCCGCCGCGCGCCATGGCCAGTCGGCGTTCCTGCACCGGCTTGACGCGCGGGTGGACCGCGAAGTCCTCCGGCCAGTCGACCTGGGCCCGGCCGATGCGTTCGATCAGCTCGCCGGGGATGGCGGTGACCAGGCTGGTGCGCAGCGTCTGGTCCTCGACCACCGACTGGCTCGGCTCGGGGGTGAACTTCTCGAGTTCACGGACCTCGTTGAAAACCCGCTCGAGCTGGCCCTGGTAGTCGCGCAGGGCGTCCTCGGCCTCCTTCATCGAGATGTCCCCGCGACCGATCAGCGCCTCGGTGTAGCTCTTTCGCACGCTGCGCTTGGAGTCGATCAGGTCGTACATCGTCGGCTGGGTCATCGACGGGTCGTCGCCCTCGTTGTGGCCGCGACGGCGGTAGCAGATCATGTCGATCACCACGTCCTTGCCGAAGCGCTCGCGGTAGTCGACGGCCAGCTTGGCCACCCACACGCACGCCTCGGGGTCGTCGCCGTTGACGTGGAAGATCGGTGCGTCGATCATCTTCGCCACATCGGTGCAGTACTCCGAGGAGCGCGAGGACTCCGGCGCGGTGGTGAAGCCGACCTGGTTGTTGACGATGATGTGCACGGTGCCGCCGGTGCGGAAGCCGCGCAGCTGCGCCAGGTTCAGCGTCTCGGCGACCACGCCCTGTCCGGCGAAGGCCGCATCGCCGTGCAGCAGCATCGGCAGCACGGTGAACCCGTCCATGCCCTTGTCCAGGATGTCCTGCTTGGCTCGGACCAGGCCCTCCAGGACCGGGTCGACCGCCTCCAGGTGCGAGGGGTTGGCCGTGAGCGAGACGGTGATGTCGTTCTCGCCGAACATCTGGATGTAGGTGCCCTCGGCGCCCAGGTGGTACTTCACATCGCCCGAGCCGTGGCTGGTGCGCGGGTTGGTGTTGCCCTCGAACTCGGCGAAGATCTGCGAGTAGGGCTTGCCGACGATGTTGGCCAACACGTTGAGCCGACCGCGGTGCGGCATGCCGATCGCGACCTCGTCCAGGCCGTGCTCGGCGGCCTGGTCGATCACCGCGTCCATCATCGGGATGACCGTCTCGGCGCCCTCGAGCGAGAAGCGCTTCTGACCGACGTACTTGGTCTGCAGGAAGGTCTCGAAGGCCTCGGCGGCGTTGAGCTTGCTCAGGATGTACTTCTGCTCGGCCACCGGCGGCTTGACGTGCCGGATCTCCACGCGCTCCTGGATCCACTGACGCTGCTCGGGGTCGAGGATGTGCGTGTACTCGACGCCCATGGTGCGGCAGTACGCATCGCGCAGCACACCGAGCACGTCACGCAGCTTCATCCGGTCCTGACCGGCGAAACCGCCGACCGAGAACTCACGATCGAGGTCCCACAGGGTCAGCCCGTGGCTGAGCACGTCCAGATCCGGGTGGCTGCGGAACTTGTCCGGGTTCACCCGCAGCGGATCGGTGTCGGCCATCAGATGGCCGCGGTTGCGGTAGGCCGCGATCAGCTCGAGCACGCGGGTGTTCTTGTCGATCGGGCCCTCGGGCTCGTCGGCGCGCCAGCGGATCGGCTCGTAGGGCACCCGCAGATCGGTGAAGATCTCGTCCCAGAACTCGTCGTGGAGCAGCAGCTGGTGGATCCGGCGCAGGAACTCGCCGGACTCGGCGCCCTGGATCACCCGGTGGTCGTAGGTCGACGACAGGGTGAGCAGCTTGCCGATGCCCATCTCGGCCAGACGCTCCTCGTTCGCGCCCTGGAACTCGGCCGGGTACTCCATGGCCCCGGCACCGACGATGGTGCCCTGGCCCGGCATCAGCCGCGGCACCGAGTGCACGGTGCCGATGGTGCCCGGGTTGGTCAGCGAGATGGTGACCCCGGAGAAGTCGTCCATGGTGAGCTTGCCGTCACGGGCGCGGCGCACGATGTCCTCGTAGGCGCCCCAGAACCGCGAGAAGTTCATCGACTCGCTGTTCTTGATCGCGGCCACGACCAGCGAACGCTGACCGTTGCGCCCCGGCAGGTCGATGGCCAGGCCCAGGTTCACATGCTCGGGGGTGACCATGTGCGGCTTGCCGTCGACGTCGCTGTAGTGGTTGTTCATCGCCGGCACGTCCGCCAGCGCGCGCACGATCGCGTAACCGAGCAGGTGCGTGAACGAGACCTTGCCGCCGCGGGTGCGACCCAGGTGGTTGTTGAGCACGATCCGGTTGTCGATCATCAGCTTCGCCGGCACCGCTCGCACCGAGGTGGCGGTCGGGATCGACAGCGAGGCGTCCATGTTGCGGGCGACGGTGGCCGCCGCGCCGCGCAGGGCCTTGGAACCGGGCTCGGGTTTGGCCGCCGCCTTGGCCGCGGGCTTGGGCTCGGCCTTCTTGGGGGCGGACTGGGATGCGGGCTTCTTCGCGGCGGGCGCCGCGGCCTTGGCAGCCGGGGCTGCAGGCTCCTTCGCGGCCGGGGCCGCAGGCTTCTGTGCGGCCGGTGCCGGGGCGGCCGGAGCCTTCGCCGCCGGGGCCGGGGTCGCGGGGGTGGTGACGGTGTTGTTTCCGGACTTGGTGCCGGGGGTGTAGTCGGCGAGGAACTCGTGCCAACTGGCGTCCACCGAGGAGGGATCTTCCTTGTATCGCTGGTACATCTCCTCGACCAACCATTGGTTCTGGCCGAACTGCGACGTCGAACTGCTGCTCACGGGAGGTATTCGCCTCGTTTCATTTCGCTCACCGATCAGTGTGCATGCTC
>Ga0079226_10003374_pt1 | contig 12255 bp, 13 predicted proteins | sample Poulit2014_FD_76345 | JGI IMG/M metagenome (GOLD analysis project Ga0079226, IMG submission 76345) | Agricultural soil microbial communities from Georgia to study Nitrogen management - Poultry litter 2014 | ecosystem: Environmental > Terrestrial > Soil > Agricultural land | place: USA: Georgia... | reverse complement strand
TACTTCCTTATGAGAATATAATATATTTATGATTTATTCTTCACTTATTTTCTTATTATACATATAATATGAAGTCCTTATTCTAAGGATAAAAGGCGACTTATAACAAATTCCAATTTTAATTTTTATTGGAGGAAGGTTCTTTAGAATAAGGATTTCTTTTATCCAAGTATATATTTACAAAAATTACAAGCAATTAGTTTATCAAAGTATATGTTTGTATATATTCTAAAATACCTATTAGAATTTATCAACAATATAATTGACTTATTATTTATTGTGATATAATATAATGTAGTTAATCTATAGGAAATGGAGGAAAAAAAGATGCAAACAAAATATATCTTCGTTACAGGCGGTGTAGTTTCATCTTTAGGAAAAGGAATTACTGCGGCAAGTTTAGGACAATTATTAAAAAGTAGAGGTTTAAAAGTTACTATACAAAAATTAGACCCTTATATTAATGTAGATCCAGGGACTATGAGTCCATATCAACACGGTGAAGTATTTGTAACTAATGATGGTGCTGAAACTGATTTAGATTTAGGACATTATGAAAGATTTATAGATGTAAATCTAAGTAAAAATAGTAATGTAACTACTGGAAAAATATATTGGTCTGTTTTAAATAAAGAAAGAAGAAGAGAATACAATGGTAGAACAGTACAAGTGATACCTCATATTACTAATGAAATTAAAGACAGAATTATAAGAGCTTCAAAAGAAAAAGATGTAGATGTGGTCATTACTGAATTAGGTGGTACAGTAGGTGATATCGAATCATTACCTTTTATTGAAGCTATAAGACAGATTAAATATGATGTAGGCAAGGAAAATGTTATGTACATACATGTAACATTAGTTCCATATTTAGCAAAGAGTGGAGAGTTGAAAACTAAGCCAACCCAACACAGTGTTAAAGAACTAAGAGGTTTAGGAATACAACCAGATCTACTTATATGCAGAAGTGAAAGACATTTAACAGATGATTTAAAAGATAAGATAGGTTTATTCTGTGATTTAAACCCATCAGATGTAATTGAAAATGCAGATGCAGATTCTATTTATGAACTACCAGTTATGTTAGAAGAGGAAGGACTAGCAAAAAAGACTATAGACCATTTAAACCTTAAATGTGATGAATTAGATTTAACCCATTGGACTAATTTTTTAGATAAGATGAAAAATCTTACAGAGAAAATAGATATAGCATTGGTAGGAAAATATGTAGAGCTAAAAGATGCTTATATTTCAATAGTAGAATCTTTAATCCATGCAGGTGCAGAAAATGGAGTAGAAGTAAATATACATTGGGTACAAGCTGAAGATGTAAATGAAGATTCAGCTAAAGAATTATTAGAGAATGTAGGTGGAATATTAGTACCAGGAGGATTTGGTGAGAGAGGTTTAGAGGGAAAAATATCTGCAATCAAATATGCTAGAGAAAATAATCTTCCATTTTTAGGAGTATCACTAGGTATGCAATTAGCAGTAATTGAATATGCTAGAAATGTACTAGGATTAGAGGGAGCCCACGGAACAGAATGGTATCCAGATACTAAATATCCTATAGTAGATTTAATGCCAGAACAAAAAGATATGGAATTTTTAAATGGAGAAATGAGATTAGGATTATATCCTTGTAAAATAGCTGAAGATACTTTAGCTAAGGAAATATATAAAGATGAGATAATATATGAGAGACATAGACATAGATATGAAATAAATAATGAATATAGAAATAGACTAATAGAAGAAGGCTTAATTATTTCAGGGTTATCACCTGATGAAAGATTAGTAGAAATTATAGAGATTAAAGATCACCCATGGTTTATAGGAGTTAATTTCCATCCAGAATTTAAGTCAAGACCAATACAACCTCATCCATTATTTAGAGAATTTGTAAAGTTTGTAAAAGAAAACCAATGATTATTGTGAATATAAACAAAGTTGAAAACTTAGGATACTATTATGTTAATTCCTGAGTTTTTATTTTGTATTATAGTTGAAATGTGGATAAACTCATCAAAAGTTTTAAAATATAGATAAATAGTGTTATAATGAAGATGAAATTACTTAAAATAAAACAAGGGGGCTATATTAATGTTAATGACAGGAAAGGAATTATTATTAGATGCTCAGAAAAACAAATATGCAGTTGGAGCATTTAATATAAATAATATGGAGATTATGCAGGCTATTATAGGTGCAGCAGAAGAGCTAGATTCTCCAGCAATTATTCAGGCAAGTCAAGGAGGACTTAAGTATGCAGGAGTAGAATATATTGCAGAATTAGGAAAACTAGCAGGAGACAAATCTCATGTTCCTGTAGCACTACATTTAGATCATGGTACAGACTTTAAACAAATAACACAATGTATTAGAAATGGATTTACTTCAGTAATGATAGATGCATCTCAATATCCATTAGAAGAAAATATTGAACGTACTAAAAAAATTGTAGAGATTGCTCATGCTGTTGGAATATCAGTAGAAGCAGAGCTAGGAAAAATAGGCGGAACAGAAGATGATATTATAGTTAATGAAAGAGAGGCAACATTTACAGATCCTGAAGAAGCAAAAATGTTTGTAGAAGAAACTGGAATAGATTCATTAGCAATTGCAGTAGGAACTGCTCATGGTGTATACAGAGGTGAACCAAAACTAGACTTTGACAGGATAAAAGCTATAAGAGAATTAGTAGATATTCCATTAGTATTACATGGTTCTAGTGGAGTAGCTGAAGAAAGTCTGAAAAAGGCCATATCATTAGGTATTTGTAAAATAAATATTGATACAGATATTAGAGCTTCCTTTGCTAAAGCAGTTGGTAATTTTGTAAATGAAAATCCAGAAGAAATAGACCCAAGAAAAATTTTAGGACCAGCTAGAGAAGATATGAAAGAAACTATAAAAGAGAAAATAAAAATTTTTGGATCAGCTGGAAGAGTATAAAAAGATTTAATTGTTAAATACTGAGGAGGGATATAGTGAAATTTTTTATTGATACTGCTAATATAGAAGAAATAAAAGAGGTAAATGAATGGGGAGTTATTTGTGGAGTAACTACAAATCCAAGTTTAATAGCTAAAGAAGGTAGAGATTTTAAAGAAGTAGTAAAAGAAATAACAGATATTGTAGATGGACCTATAAGTGCTGAAGTTGTGTCTTTAGATGCAGATGGAATGCTTGAAGAAGGAAGAGATTTAGCAAAAATTCATGAAAATATCATAATCAAGGTTCCAATGACTAAAGAAGGTTTAAAAGCGACTAAGGTATTTACAGAAGAAGGAATAAAAACTAATGTAACTTTAGTTTTCTCAGCAAATCAAGCCTTGCTAGCTGCAAAAGCAGGTGCTACTTATGTAAGCCCTTTTGTTGGAAGATTAGATGATATAGGTCATGATGGATTATGTCTAATTGAAGATATTGTTAATATATTTGATAGGCATAATATAGATACGGAAATTATATCTGCAAGTATCAGACATCCTATTCATGTATTAGAATCTGCAAAAGCAGGTGCTACTATATCCACTATTCCATATAAGGTATTTAATCAAATGGTAGATCATCCATTGACAGACACAGGTATTGAAAAGTTTCTAGAAGATTGGAATAATATATAAAGAAAGCTTTAGGAGAGAGTCGTATAGCTCTCTTACTAAAGAATAAATTATAATTAAATTCTATAAAGGGGGTATATTATGAATAGAAATTTAACTGTTAATTTAGGTAGAGTAACAGAGGCTGCTGCTTTAGCTAGTGCAAAGTTTTTAGGAAAAGGAGATAAAAATATAGCAGATCAAGCAGCAGTAGATGGAATGAGAAGAATGTTTGATACTATTAATATAGATGGTACAGTAGTAATAGGTGAAGGAGAAATGGACGAAGCTCCTATGTTATATATAGGAGAGCAGATTGGAACAGCTAAAGACAATGCTTTAAAAGTAGATATAGCAGTAGATCCTTTAGATGGAACTGTATCAGTAGCTAATGGACTTCCAAATGCTATATCAGTAGTGGCCATAGCTCCAAAAGGGTGCTTGTTACATGCACCAGACATATATATGGATAAGATCGCTGTAGGACCTAAAGCTAAAGGTTTTATAGATATAAATAAATCTGTAGAAGAAAATATTAATAATGTAGCTAAGGCATTAAAAAAGTCTGTAGATGATATTACAGTAGTGGTATTAGATAGGCCAAGACATGAAGATTTAGTAAAGAGGATTCGTAGTACCGGCGCTAGAATTAAAATGATTAGTGATGGTGATGTTTTAGGAGCAATATCAACTTGTTTCGATTATACAGGTGTAGATATTCTAATGGGAATAGGCGGAGCTCCAGAAGGAGTTATATCAGCTGCAGCATTAAAGTGTATAGGTGGAGAATTACAAGGGAAATTAAGACCAAAAACAGGGGAACAAATGGAAAGATGTAGGAAAATGGGTGCAGATTTAGATAGGGTTTACTATATGGATGATTTAGCCAAGGGTGATGAAATGATGTTTGCAGCTACAGGAGTATCATATGGTGAATTATTAGATGGTGTTAAGTATATGGAAAATAATAAGGCATCAACTCATACATTAATCCTTAGAGCCGAAACAGGAACTATTAGATTTATAGAATCTATACATGATTTAGGTAAGAAGCCAAGATACGCAAAATAATGAAATGTACGAGGTGATGTTTTGAATTATGATGAATTGGAAAAGATAAAGCTTATAGATTTAAGGGCTATAGCAAAAAATAAAGGTATATCTAGTCCTTACAAATATAAGAAGGCAGATCTAATAGAATTAATTTTACAAGCCAAAACTGAAGAATTAAAACTTAATAATAATAATAAAAACAAGCTTGATATTTCAAAATTTGATATAGATGATTTATCAGATAAAGCTACAGAAGAAATTGAACAATTAGATAATATAAATATGGCTGAGGGTATATTAGAACTTCACATAGATGGATATGGTTTTTTAAGAAGGGATAATTATCAATCAGGAGACAATGATATATATATATCTCCTTCTCAGATAAGAAGATTTCGACTTAAAACAGGAGATAAAATCCTAGGAGTTACTAGACCTCCAAAATCAGGTGAGAAATTTAAAGCCTTATTATATATTAAGGCAGTCAATGGAATGGATCCTGAGACTGCAAATAAAAGACCAAATTTTGATACATTAACTCCAATATATCCAAGAGAAAGACTAGAATTAGAAACTACTCAAAATGATTATGCTACAAGAATGATAGATTTAGTAGCACCTATAGGTAAAGGTCAAAGAGGAATAATAGTATCTCCTCCTAAAGCTGGAAAGACAACTCTTCTTAAAATGGTAGCAAATTCTATAGCTACTAATCATCCAGAGGCAGAAATCATAGTATTATTAATAGATGAAAGACCAGAAGAAGTAACTGATATGAAAAGATCAGTTAAGGGAGATGTAATATATTCAACATTTGATGAACTTCCTAGAAATCATACTAAGGTAGCAGAAATAGTATTAGAAAGAGCTAAGAGATTAGTAGAACATGGGAAAGATGTAGTAATCCTATTAGATAGTATTACTAGATTAGCAAGAGCTTATAATCTAACAATTCCTGCATCTGGTAGAACATTATCTGGGGGATTAGATCCAGGAGCGCTTCATAGACCAAAACGATTTTTTGGAGCTGCTAGAAATCTTGAAGAAGCTGGTAGTTTGACCATATTAGCTACAGCTTTAATAGAAACTGGAAGTAGAATGGATGATATGATATTTGAAGAGTTTAAGGGAACAGGAAATATGGAGATACATCTAGATAGGAGATTATCTGAGAAAAGGATATTCCCGGCTATTGATATTAATAAATCTGGAACTAGAAAAGAAGAATTATTACTAAGTCAAAAAGAACTTGAAACTCTTTGGAGTATGAGAAAGGCTATGGGAAATGCTCCTACTCAGGAAATAACTGAAACCTTCATTGAACAAGTAATTAAAACCAGGTCTAATGATGAATTTATCAATGATATGAGGAACAAGATATGGTCTTAGTTGAAATTTGAAAACGAATATGCTATACTTTAATGGTTAAGATAGAATATTAAATTTTATATAGAGTATTGAAAAGAGGTGAAACAAATGAAAAAAGGTATTCATCCAGAATATAAAGAAGCTACAGTAACATGTGCTTGCGGAAATACATTTAAAACAGGTTCAGTAAAGGAAGACCTTAGAGTAGAAATTTGTTCAGAATGTCACCCATTCTTTACAGGTGAACAAAGATTTGCAGAACGTGGTGGACGTGTAGAAAGATTTAAGAAAAAATATAATATGGATTAATAATCTCGAAAACTAGGTTAGTTGCATTAGCACTAACCTTTTTTTGAAGAGATTTTATAACGAAGGTTGGTAATATTAATGGAAATCAAAAATTCGAATATAAAAGCTAAACATAAAACTACTATAGGTGGGCAAGCTTTAATTGAAGGAGTTATGATGAGAGGCCCTAAGAAAATATCTATGGCAGTTAGAAAACCAGATTATGAAATTGAATTAAAAGTTGATGAAATAAATTCTGTAACCAAGAAATATAAGGTATTAGGACTACCTTTAATTAGAGGTGTAGTATCTTTAATAGAGTCTATGCTTATAGGTACTAAGGCTTTAATGTATTCAGCTAATTTTTACGAAGATGATATAGAGGACCAAGATGAAACATGGACTGAAAAGGTATTTAAAGATAAATCAGAAGATGTAGAGATGGGTTTTACAGTATTAATCTCTATACTATTATCTGTAGGAATATTCATGGTTTTACCAAGTTTCTTAACTAGTATATTTAAAAATTTGGTAAATAATCATATAATCTTAAATTTAATTGAAGGATTAATAAGAGTGAGTATATTTTTTGTATATGTAATATGGATTTCTAAACTAGATGATATAAAAAGAGTATTTGAATATCATGGAGCTGAACATAAGTCTATCCATTGTTATGAACATAATGAAGAATTAACAGTGGAAAATATTAAAAAATATCCTATACTACATCCTAGATGTGGAACAAGTTTTTTATTTATGGTTATGATAATTTCTATATTTGTATTATCATTTTTTGGATGGCCTAATCCATTAGAAAGAGTAATTATTAGAATAGCTATGTTTCCGGTAATTGCAGGGATATCATATGAAATAAATAGGATTATAGGGAAAAGTGATTCTAAATTATCATACATTATATCTTATCCAGGATTAATGGTACAGAAACTAGCAACTGTAAGAGAACCAGATGAGGAACAGATCCAAGTAGCTATTGAAGCTTTATCACCTGTAATACCAGAAGATAAAGGAGAAGATCTTTGGAAATAAAGGAATTATTAAAAAAGGGAAGGGATTTAATTAAATATAATAAATATTCTAGTCCTAATCTAGAGCCTATATGGGTCTTATCAAATTTATTAAATGTTGATAATAGCTATATACACACCCATTTAGATATGAAGATAGATAAGGTTATAGAAGAAAGATTTATATTTATTATGAAAGAAAGAAAGAAAGGATATCCTCTTCAATATTTACTGAATGAACAGGAATTTATGGGACTAAATTTTTATGTAGAAGAGGGGGTTCTTATTCCAAGATCAGAAACGGAAATTATGGTTGAATATATAATAGATTATATTAACAATAATTATAAAGAAAAAAATATTAATATCTTAGATATAGGTGTAGGAAGTGGAGCTATATCTTTAAGTATAGCAAAAGAATTTCCAAATATTCGTGTAATCGGAACGGATATTGGATATATACCTATTAAGGTGGCAAACATTAATAAAGAAAATCTTAGAGTAAAAAATGTAAATTTTATACAAGGAGATTTGTTTGAAGCCTTAAAATCAGAAGATATAAATAAAAAGTTTGATATTATTATTTCTAATCCACCTTATATTAAATCTACAAATATTAATACACTCCAGAAAGAAGTAAAAGGGTTTGAACCGAAATTAGCTTTAGATGGAGGAAAAGATGGATTAGATTTTTATAGAAAAATTAGTAAAGAATCAAAAAGATATCTTAATTCTAGAGGCATGTTAATATATGAAATAGGCTATGATCAAGGGGAAGATGTAAATGATATTTTAGTAAAGGAAGGATATAGTAATATTGCTATTATAAAGGATTTACAAAAACATGATAGAATAATTCTAGGTCTTAAGTCGTAGGGGAGAGATTTATATGGGGATATTTATACAGCTATTTTTGTCTTTTTTTAAAATAGGAGCTTTTAGTTTTGGAGGAGGATATGCTATGCTTCCTCTCTTAGAGAAAGAAGTAATCGAGACACACCAGTGGATGAATACTACTGAATTTGTAGATATATTTGCAATATCTGAAATGACTCCAGGACCAATAGCAGTTAATTCTGCAACATTTTTAGGACATAAGGTTGCAGGAATACCAGGAGCAGCTGTAGCAACATTTGCTGTAATACTTCCATCTTTTATAGTTATAAGCTTAATATTTATATCCCTTAATAAGTTTAAAAATTCTCCTTATGTAGATTGGATATTCCAAGGGATAAGACCTGTAGTATTAGGACTTATAGCTGCAGCTGGAGTTACTGTAGCTCAGACCAGCTTTTTAGATTATAAATCAGTTTTAATTGGTGCATTATTATTTTATTTAGTATCTTTTAAGAAGTTCAACCCTATATGGGGAATAGTATTGGCAGGAGTTTTAGGAGTAGTGCTTTATTAAGGAGGCAATCATATGTTATGGGAAATGTTTTTAACTTTCTTTAAAATAGGAGCTTTTACCTTTGGTGGAGGTTTTGCTATGATTCCTATTATACAACAAGAGGTAGTAGAAAAGAGGCATTGGGTAGAAGAAGAAAACTTTTTAGATACTATTTCTATAGCACAATCCTCTCCAGGACCAATAGCAGTAAATTCTAGTATATTTGTAGGATATCAAATAAAAGGAGTAACAGGAGCGATAATTGCTACTTTAGGGGCTGTATTGCCTTCATTTATTATTATATTATTAATTGCAAAGTTTTTTTACCAATTTATAGAATTAGAAATTGTAGAAAAGGTGTTTTTAGGTATTAGACCTGCAGTAGTAGCCTTAATATTTTCTACAGTATTTAATTTAGTTTACAAATCAAGGTTTTCTTATTTAGGATTAGGTGTAGCTCTTATAGTTGCCCTGATAATAGTGTTTTTAAATATAAATCCAGTATTTATAATTATCCTAGCTGCATTAATATCGGTAATTGCCAACAAATTAAAAGGAGATAATGAAGAATGGGATGAAGAATAATATTGAATTCTCAGAGATTTAATGGAGGTTTATTATGTTAGAGAAATTAGATTTTGTAGAACAGAAATACAAAGAATTAACTGAAAGAATGCTTGATCCAGACTTACTTAATGATATGAAGGAATATCAAAATGTTATGAAAGAGCATGCAGAAGTAGAACCTATTGTTATGAAATATAGGAAGTATAAGGAATTAATAGAGGAATTAGATGGAGCTAAAGAGCTTTTTGATGACGATTTAGATGAAGATATGCGAGAAATGGTAAGAGAAGAAATTAATGAATTAGAAGAATCTATAGCAGATTTAGAAGAAGAATTAAAAATACTTCTAATACCTAAAGATCCTAATGATCACAAGAATGTAATTGTAGAGATAAGAGCGGGGGCAGGTGGGGAAGAAGCAGCTTTATTTGCTGGAGTTCTTTTTAGAATGTATTCTATGTATTCAGAAAAAAATAACTGGAAAATAGAAATTATGAGTTCTAATGGCACAGGGATAGGTGGATATAAAGAAATTGTATTTATGATTAAAGGTGAAGGTGCATATAGTAGATTAAAATATGAATCTGGAGTTCATAGAGTTCAAAGAGTACCAGAGACAGAATCAAGTGGTAGAATCCACACTTCTACAGCAACTGTAGCTGTATTACCAGAAGCAGAAGATGTAGATGTTGAAATTAGTCAAAATGATTTAAAAATAGATACTTATAGAGCATCTGGTGCAGGTGGACAACATGTGAATATGACAGACTCTGCAGTTAGAATTACTCATTTACCTACAGGGATAGTAGTATCTTGCCAAGATGAAAAAAGTCAAATTAAAAACAGACAGCAAGCAATGAAAATATTAAAAACTAGAGTTTTTGATATGATGATAAGTGAGCAAGAAGCAGAAATTGCTCAAGAAAGAAAAGGTCAAGTAGGAACAGGTGATAGATCTGAAAGAATTAGAACCTATAATTATCCACAAGGAAGAGTTACAGATCATAGAATTAATCTAACTGTACACAGATTTGAAGATCTGTTAAATGGTGATTTAGATGAAGTAATAGATGCTTTAGTTACAACAGATCAAGCAGAAAAAATGAAGAACTAATATTAACAATAAAGGAGGGGGCAACCTCTCTATTTTTATATAAAAGAGGGTATAATTATGGAAACTGAAATAATAAAAATAGATCAAAAGTATATAAACATGAGGCTTATAGATAAAGCTGTTAAATTGTTGAAAGATGGAGATATAGTATCATTTCCCACAGAAACTGTATATGGATTAGGAGCCAATGGACTAAATTCAGATGCTGTAAAAAAGATATATAAAGCTAAAGGAAGACCTAGTGATAATCCTTTAATACTTCATATAAGTAATAAAAATCAATTAAAAACTTTAGTGAGAGAAATCCCAGAGGTAGCAGAAATATTAATAAAAAGATTTTGGCCAGGGCCTTTGACTATTATATTTAAAAAGGGTAGAATAGTTCCAGATATAATAACAGGTGGATTAGACACAGTAGCTGTTAGAATGCCTAATCATCCTATTGCATTAGAACTTATTACACAATCAGAATTTCCTATTGCAGCACCATCAGCTAATACATCAGGGAAGCCTAGTCCTACTAAAGCAAATCATGTAATTCAAGATATGATGGGAAAGATACCATTAATAATAGATGGAGGTAGTACAGAAGTAGGTTTAGAATCAACAGTATTAGATTTATCTACTAATATTCCTAGAATTCTAAGGCCAGGAGGAGTTACTTTAGAGGAATTAAGAGATATAATTCCAAGTATTGTACAAGATGAGAATATTATAAATATAGATGTACAACCAAAATCTCCAGGACAAAAATATAAACACTATGCTCCTGAAGCTGAAATGTTATTATTTACAGGAGATATAGATAGAATAGTAGAGAAAATAAATTTACAAGCAGAAGAAAGTATTTTACAGGGAAAGAGAATAGGAATTATAGCTACTGAGGAAACAAAAGATAGATATAATAAAGGTGTAGTATTAGTTTCAGGATCTAGGAATAAACCAAATACTGTAGCCTCCAATATATTTACAGTAATTAGAGAAATAGATAAAATGAATATTGATTTAATATTAGCAGAAGGTATAGATATTGATAATATAGGTATGGCTATTATGAATAGATTGACTAAAGCTGCAGATGGAAAGATAGTTCATGTTTAAGGAGGGAAAGATTTGAATATATTATTTATTTGTACTGGAAATACTTGTAGAAGTCCTATGGCTGAAGGCATAATGAAAGATTTAGTTAAAGATATGGATGTAAAGGTTAAGTCTGCAGGAATATTTGCATTAGATGGTGGACCAGTTGCAGATAATTCTATAAGGTCTTTAAGAGATATGGATATAGATATATCTGAATATAGATCAAATTCTATAAATGAAGATTTAATCATAGAGTCAGATATAATTTTAACTATGTCTAAAGGTCATAAAGATAATCTAGTCCTAAGGTTTCCAGATATAAATAATAAAGTGTTTCTTTTAAATGAATATGCCTTTAATATAGATAAAGATATTGCAGACCCTTTCGGAGGAAGTAAATCAGATTATGATAGAGCTAGAGATGAGATATATAAAGCTATAAGTGAGATAATTAGGAAATTACAGGAATAATTAAGCTTGTTTTAGTTAAGTAGCAGATTGAAATATATTTTTTAAAGTTATTAGAAAGACAGCAAAAAATAATAAACTTGAAAGGTGGATAAATATGAAAATAGGAATTGGTAGTGATCATGGTGGATTTGAATTAAAGGAAGAGATAAAAAAACATCTAAAAGAAAAAGATATAGAATATATAGATTATGGGACTAATTCTACTGAATCTGTAGATTATCCTGATTATGGAGAGGCAGTGGGACGGGCTGTGGCAGATAAAGAAGTAGATAGAGGAATAGTTATCTG
>Ga0079226_10003373_pt1 | contig 12257 bp, 12 predicted proteins | sample Poulit2014_FD_76345 | JGI IMG/M metagenome (GOLD analysis project Ga0079226, IMG submission 76345) | Agricultural soil microbial communities from Georgia to study Nitrogen management - Poultry litter 2014 | ecosystem: Environmental > Terrestrial > Soil > Agricultural land | place: USA: Georgia... | reverse complement strand
TCGCGGCGTCGCGATCGACGGCGAAGGTGAACTCGCGTCCGGCCCCGCCCGCGCCGGCGGACCACACCACCGCGTCATGCCCGCTGATGGCCTCGGCCAGCTGGTCCGTCGACGCCTCCTGCAGGTCCAGCACCAGCGGCGACGCGCCGGCCTCCTCGATCGCGGCGGCCTGGTGCGCGGAGCGGATCGTGGCGGTCACCGAGTGCCCCGCCTCGACGAGCTTCCGGTGGGCGTGCAGAGCGACCTTGCCGTGGCCGCCGAGGATGATGATCGTGGACATGGGTCCACCCTTCTTCAGAGATGAGGGATGCAGTGCTGGAGTGAGGAATGCAGTGCTGGAGCGAGGCCGTGCACGGTCAGAGCGTGTACGCGTACTGCTCGAGGAAGCGGGGGCTGACGCCGAGTGCGAGAGCGGCGTCGTTCGCCCAGGAGGGGTTGCGCAGCAGCGGGCGCCCGAGGAAGACCGCGTCGGCCTTCTCGTGGGCGATGAGCGCATTGGCCTGCTCCGGGGAGCTGATGCGGCCCACGGCCGCGGTGAGGGTGCGGCTCTCGGCCCGGACAGCGGCCGCATTGCGGGTCTGGTACTCCTCGTCGTGGGGGATCGGCACCACGTCGATGCCGCCCGAGGAGCAGTCGATGAGATCGACGCCCCCCTCGGCCGCCCACCTGGCGAGCTGCACGGTCTGGGGGAGGGTCCACGCCTGCCGGGGGTCGTCGGCGTTCTCCTCGACCCAGTCGGTGGTCGAGACGCGCAGGAAGACCGGCTTGTCAGCGGGCCACGCCGCGCGGACCGCGTCGATCACCTCGAGCACGATGCGGGCGCGGTTCTCCAGGGACCCGCCGTATTCGTCGGTCCGCTCGTTCGCGATCGGCGAGAGGAACGAGTGCAGCAGGTAGCCGTGGGCCGCATGGATCTCGACGACGTCGAAGCCGGCGGCCTCCGCGCGCCTGGCCGCCTCCGCGAACGCCTGGACGGTCTCGGCGATCTCGGTGCGGGTGAGCTCATGCGGGACCGGCGATCCGGGGAACGCGATCGCCGACGGGGACACCGGCAGCCATTCGAGGTCCTCGGCGCCCGCCGAGCCCTCTCTGCCCGCGGGATCGGCACCGGCCCACGGTCGCGGGCTGGAGGCCTTGCGGCCCGCGTGCGCGAGCTGGATCCCCGCAACCGCGCCCCCGTCGCGGATGCCGCGCACGATCCGCGCGAAGTCGCTGACCTGGCCGTCCTCCCAGATGCCGAGGTCGTACGGGGAGATCCGGCCTTCGGGGACCACGCCGGTCGCCTCCACCATCACCAGGCCGAGACCGCCGGCCGCACGCGAGGCGTAGTGGGCGTAATGGAAGTCGGTCGGCGTGCCGGCCTCGCCGGGCTGCGGGTCTGCCGTGTACGTGCACATCGGCGACATCCACACCCGGTTGGGAATCTCCAGCCCACGGATCCGGATCGGGTCGAACAGGGTCGTCACAGTCAGATCTCCACTTCGTCGCTTGTACGACGGGGCTCGTACAACGATGGTGATCGTACTACAGGGTACGATGGGGTGGAACGTCGCGGCGTGCGACGACATCGCCCGACCAGCGGAGGGATCACGTGGCACGAGCGCTCGAGCACCCCGACATCGCGACCGTCTCCCTCGACACGGTCCTCGCGGCGCTGTCCGACCCGATCCGTCGCGAGATCGTCACCCAGCTCTCCCGCGGGCACGACGACCAGGCCTGCATCGCGTTCGAGCTCCCGGTCTCGAAGTCCACGTCCACTCACCACTTCCGGGTCCTGCGCGAGGCGGGACTGATCAACCAGCGCTACGCAGGCACCGCGATCCTGAACACGCTGCGCTGCGACGACATGGACACGCGGTTCCCCGGCCTGCTCGACGCCGTCATCGAGGCCGAATGCCGCGACCGGACGGACGGAGCGGCTGCGCCCTCCTGACGCCCGCGCGTGCAGATAGGGTGCGTGGGCACTGCGCCCCCATCCCCGTCGGTGCCCAGGGAGGTCTTCACATGTGCGACGCCTCTGCCGTCCCCGCATTCGTGCCGAGCGACGGGTGGTACGAGGACTGGCCGTACGAGGTGTCCACGCTGGTGCAGGTCCGAGCCTCGGTCACCGGCCCGGCGGCAGATCGCGCGGTGCAGAGTTTCCTGGAGCCCCTCACGCACAATCCGGAGGCAGACGTCCCCGAGGGGGTGAGCCTCTACTACCAGGGTGGATTCCTCGTCGAATCCACGCCGCCGGTGGACGGCGGCGCCTGGCAGCTCCTCCTCGCCTCGGCCGGCGAGGACGGCTTCGACTCGCTGAGGACCGCCGCGGACGACCTCACGGCAGCGCTTCGCGCGACGCCCGGCGAGGTCCGGCTCACCTGGCAGGAGCTGCCGGCCACCCGGGTGGACTAGGTGTTGCGGGTCATGACGTTGTCGTCACGGAGCGAGGATGGAGGAACGGGTCCCTGACCGGCACGATGGGTGGTGTCTGGACATCCGTCGCCCGGGAGGAACCCGTTCCATGACCCACCGTAATTCTCCGCTGACGCCTGCCGGAAGACTCCGCCTGGTCGAACGTGTCGACAACGTCATGACCTCATACAACGAGGCCGCACGGTGCGGCAGCCGAGCGCGGGCGGGCGCTCGCCGGCGATGACCACGAAGAAGGCGCGCGCTCCGCGAGGGCGGGGCGTGTGCAGCCCGCCCTCTGCGCGCCCGTCTCGCGATGGGGGATGATGTCTGCTGGAGCGAGTGCCGCCGTGGCACGAGCCTGGAGCGCTGTCACCGAGGGGAGTCCACGCCCGATGTCCGAGGTCCTGCCCGAGTGCCCCCCGGTGCGACGAGTCGTACACCTACGAATCAGGTCTGCTGCTGGCATGCCCGATGTGCGGCCATGAGTGGTCTCCCGAGACCGCAGGCGTCGCTGACGGCGGCGAGGGTGAGGACGCGCCCCCGGAGATCCGGGACTCCGTCGGCAACGTTCTCGCCGACGGCGACACGGTCACCGTCTCCAAGGACCTCAAGATCAAGGGTGGGGGCGGCGGCGTCGTCAAGGTCGGCACCAAGGTGCGCGGGATCCGCCTCATCGACCCGATCGACGGCCACGACATCGATGCGACCGTGCCGGGCTTCGGCGCCATGAAGCTCAAGTCCAGCGTGGTCAAGAAGGCTCTCTGAGAGCCCCTCGCCGCCGCGACACGCTGCTGGGCTAGCCTGAACCGGGTGTTTTCGTCGTTCTGAGGAGGATGTCGTGGAGCTGAGCAGAGCCAAGGGCGAGAAGTTCGTCGAGGAGACGCAGTCCCCCGAGAGCGCCGCAGCCTGGAAGCAGCAGCTGGACGCGTACGCCCCCGGCGCCTCCGACTGGGTGGTCGATGCGGTGTTCGGCGGCACCTACCAGCGCGAGGGACTCGAGCTGCGCGACCGCCAGATGCTCAACATGGCGGCTCTGGCGGCCATGGGCGGCACGGAGCCGCAGCTCACCGGCCACATCAAGACCGCGGTCGAGGTCGCCGGCATGAGCCGGGAGGACGTCGCCGAATGCTTCGTGCACCTGATGCCGTACATCGGGGTGCCGAAGACCCTCGCCGCCATGCGCTGCATGACGACCGCGTTCGAGGGCTGACCGGGCCCGGTCCGCGCAGGTGAGATGAGTGCAGGTCGAGGCGGGCCCGCCCCGTCGAGGCAGAGCAGGAATGAGGTGCGCCCCGTGACGGAGGCCGGCCCCGGGCGGAGCGAACCGGCGCGCACGCTCATCGTCGACGTCGAACACGCCGGCCGACGACTCGACAAGTTCCTGCGCTCCCGCGTCAAAGGCGTGCCGGCAGGACTGCTGTTCCGCCTCCTGCGCCAGGGGAAGCTGCGCGTCAACGGTCGCAAGGCGCAGCAGAACTATCGCCTGCAGGCGGGCGACGAGATCACCGTCCCCGCGCTGAGGATCGACGCTGACGCGGCACCGCCCCCGGCCGTCCCGCCGGCGCTGATCCAGCAGCTGCGCGGCACCGCCCTCCACGAGGACGAGGATCTCCTGATCATCGACAAACCGGCCGGCGTCGCCGTCCACAGGGGCACCGATGTCCCGGCCGGAGTGATCGACGCGCTGCGGCAGCTTCGACCCGAGCTGCCTGATCTGGAGCTCATCCACCGCCTGGACCGCAGCACCTCGGGGGTGCTCGCCCTGGCGAAGAGCCCCTCGATGCTGCGCTACCTCCACGACCTGCTGCGCGACCGGGAGGACGAGATCGAGCGCCGCTACCTGGCCCTCGTGGCCGGGCACTGGCCCGCGGAGACGACGATCCTGGATGCCCCGCTGCGGCGGGAGGAGAACCGCGTGGTCGTCGACCCCGACGGGCAGCGCGCCGAGACGCACGTCGCGGTGGCGCAGCGCTTCGGGAACCGGGCCACCCTCCTGGAGGTCCGGCTGCTGACCGGGCGGAAGCACCAGATCCGGGTGCACCTGCAGCACGCCGGCCACCCCATCGCCGGCGACGACCGGTACGGGGACGACGCGTTCAACCGCCGCGCGGCGAGCCTCGGCGGCACCGGGCTCCACCTCCATGCCGCTGAGCTGGTCATCCCGAGGCCCGACGGCACGACCCTCACGGTCACGGCGCCCACGCCCCGGCGATGGGAGCAGCTGCTGCGGGCAGGACTGTGACGCGCCGCGGCTGAGCGGCGTCGGGCCGTGCGCGACCGTGCTCCCCGCCGGCGCTGGGCCCCGCCGCCCGGGCCCTCACCGCCGCTCGGCGCGGGTGGACGCCTCGGTGGAGACCATGGGGTGCTCCAGCCGGTCCAGCAGCACGAACGCGTCGTGCTCCGGCGTGGCGGGTTCGGCGTAGTACGCCAGCAGCGACTGCTCGTCGGTGCCATCCAGCTGCATCACCTGGTAGGTCGCTGTGAGAGCGCCGACGACCGGGTGGCGGAGGGTCTTGCTGCCGTGTCGGTACCGGTCGATGTCGTACCGCTCCCACAGGCGCGCGAACTCCGTGCTCTTGACGGTCAGCTCCCCGACGAGCTCGCGGAGATCCTTCGCATCGGGCTGGATCGCGGCGAGCCGGCGCAGGCCGGAGACGAGGCCCGTCAGCTGCGCCTCCCGGTTCACGTAGAGGGCGTGAGCGGCGGGGTGCAGGAACGCGAACCGCGCGATGTTGCGCCGAGCGGCGGGCCAGTCCTCGATCCCGGGCAGCATCCGGATGCCGGCGGGGTTCCAGGCCAGGAGATCCCCGATCCGGTTCGTGACATAGGCGGGGAACGGGCGCAGCTGCTCCAGCAGCAGGCGGGGCCCGGACCGCACATGCCGTGTCGGCGCGGCGATCTCCGCGTGATCGGTGCGGTCGACCCGCGCCGCGAGCTCACGCAGATGCTCGTGCTCGTCGGCGTCGAGCTGCAGGGCGCGCGCGAGCGAATCGATCACCGACGGGCTCGGATGCCGTTCCGTGCCGCGCTCGAGCCGGATGTAGTAGTCGATGCTGATGCCCGCCAGCGCAGCGACCTCCTCGCGCCGCAGCCCCGGGGTCCGTCGCACCCCGTCGCCGCGGGTCAGCCCGGCCTCCTCCGGCGCGAGACGGGCGCGACGCGAGCGGAGGAACACCCCGAGCTCGGTGCTCGGCCTGACAGCGGCACTCATGCCCCCATCATCCCCGGGCGCCGCGGTCCGTGGGAGGCAGTGGCACTGCCTGGAACCGCGCGCCCTGCCGCTCCCGCCGGGCAGCGCCCACAGTGGGGACGGGCCCGCTCCGCCGGGCCTCTGCGCCGGGCCTCTGCGCCGGGCCGGCGCGACCCCTACGACAGGAAGCAGACCCCGCCATGAGCACAGAGATCGCCGTCGTCATCGGTGCCGGGAGCATCGGCGTCGCCATCGCCCGCCGCGCCGCCGTCGGCCGCACGCTCCTCCTCGCCGACCGCGACCGGGAGGCGATGGAGGCGGTCGCGGCCCGGCTGCGCACCGAGGGCTACGAGGTCGCCACCCGCCCCCTCGACATCGCGGACCCCACCGCCGTGCAGGCCCTCGCGGAGGAGGCTGCTGCTCTCGGGGACATCACACGGGTGGTCATCGCCGCCGGGGTCTCGCCCGTGCAGGCGAGCACGCAGCGGGTCCTCGCCGTCGACCTGGCCGGCACCGCCCACCTGCTCGAGGAGTTCGGGCGGGTCATCGCCCCGAGCGGCTCGGGCCTGGTGATCGCGAGCATGGCCGGGCACATGGGGGAGGGATGTCCCCGCCAGCTCGAGCACACCCTCGCCCAGACCCCCGCCGCGCAGCTGCTGGACCTGCCGGAGCTGGCCCCGGAGATGGTGGGGGACTCGGGCGCGGCATACACCCTGGCCAAGCACGCCAACGCTCTGCGCGTGCAGGCCGCCGCCGTCACCTGGGGCGATCGCGGGGCGCGGGTGAACTGCCTCAGCCCCGGCATCGTCTCCACCCCGCTCGCGCAGGAGGAGATGTCCGGCCCGAACGCCGAGGGCTACGCCGCGATGATCCGCACCTCGCCCGTGGGCCGCATGGGCACCCCCGCCGAGATCGCGCACGTCGCGGCGTTCCTGCTCGGCCCTGACGGCGCCTTCATCACCGGCTCCGACCTGCTGCTGGACGGCGGGGTGATCGCGGCGATGCGCGCCGGCCGCCTCGGCTGAGCCGGCACCGCAGCACCGACGCCGCATCACCACAGGCGCCGCGCAGTCGGCCTCACCGCGCCGTCGGCGCCGCACCATCGCGGCGTCGGCGGTGCATCACTGCAGCGGGGCCGGCCCCGTCCCGTCCAGCGCGCGAGCGAGGTACGGGCCGGTGACCGACGCGGGATCGCGCGCGACCTCCGACGGGGTCCCTGCCGCGATCACGCGCCCGCCGTCCTCCCCGCCGCCGGGGCCGAGGTCGACGACGTGATCGGCGTTCGCGATCAGGTCGAGATCGTGCTCGATGACGATGACCGTCGCGCCGCGGTCGGTGAGCTCCCGCAGCACCGCCAGCAGGGTGCGCACGTCGAGCGGGTGCAGGCCCACGCTCGGCTCGTCGAGCACGAACACCGTGTGGGACTGGTCGCGGTGCATCTGGCTGATGAGCTTGAGGCGCTGTGCCTCGCCCCCGGAGAGCGAGGGGGTCGCCTCGCCGAGGGTGAGGTACCCCAGCCCCAGCTCCTCCAGCCTCGTCAGCCGCCGATGATGCGCGGCAGATCGCGCGTGAGCGGCAGCGCATCGCGGACGGTGCACCGCAACAGGCCGGGCAGGGAGATGCCGCCGCGCAGGTATCCCTCCGCGCGGGGCGCGAAGCGGCTGCCGTCGCAGTCCGGGCACACGATGTCGACGTCCGGCAGGAACTGGACGTCCAGGGAGATCTCTCCCGTGCCGTCGCAGCGGGGGCAGGCCAGCGAGCCCGTGTTGTAGGAGAAGTCCGAGGCGGTCAGCCCGTCGGCGCGGGACTCCTCCGTCGCGGCGTAGGCCCTGCGCAGCCCGTCCATGACACCGGAATAGGTGGCCACCGTCGAGCGGACGTTCTGGCCGATCGGGGTCGCGTCGACCACCTGGGCGGTGAGGCCCTCCGGCGCCGTCAGCTCCCGCACATGGGCCGGGGATGCGATGGTGCCCGCCCTCGCATGCGCCTGCAGGGCGGGCACGAGCGACTCGAGCAGCAGGGTGCTCTTGCCCGAGCCGGAGACCCCCGTCAGAGCTGTCAGCCTCCCGACGGGGAGGTCGAGGGTGAGGGGGCGGACGGTGTGGATCGCGTCGGTCGCGAGATAGATGCTGCCGAGGGCGAACACCTCGTCGCGGTCCGCACCGGGGCGGACGACCGCCGGCTCCGCGCCGCTGAGGAAGCCCGCCAGCCGGGAGGCGGGCGCCTGCGACAGGGCGGCGGGGGAGCCGTCGGCGATGACCGTGCCGCCCTCGGTCCCCGACCCGGGACCGATCTCGATCAGCCAGTCCGCCTCGCGGAGGATCTGCACGTCGTGATCGACGAAGCCCACCGAGTTGCCGTCGGCGAGCAGATCGCGCATCACCCCGAGCAATCCCTCGACATTCGCCGGGTGCAGGCCGATGGACGGCTCGTCCAGGACGTAGAGCACACCGGTGGTGCGGTTGCGGACGGCGCGCGCCAGCTGAGTGCGCTGCCGCTCGCCGGTGGACAGCGTGGAACCGGCCCGGTCCAGCGAGAGGTAGCCCAGCCCCAGGTCGATCAGCCGGTGCGCCATCCCACCGAAGGTCTCCACGAGCGCCGCCGCCATCTCGTGCATCTCCGCGGGGACGGTCGCAGGGACGTCCCGCACCCACGCCAGGGCGTCCTCGAGGGTCTTCGCCGTGGCCTCCGCCAGGTCCAGCTCGCCGATACGGGGTGTCCGGGCCGCCGGGCCGAGGCGGCTGCCGCGGCAGTCCGGGCACGTGCCCTCGCGCAGGAACCGGCCCACCCGGGACAGACGCTTCTCGGTGTCCGCCCGCCGCAGCTCCTCGGTGACGGTCAGCCGCGCGTTGCGGAAGGTGAAGTCGAGCTCATGCACCCCCTTCGTGGTGGTGACGGTGATGTGCTTCTTCTCCTCGGGGCCGTCGAGCACGATCTCGCGCTCCTCGGCGGTCAGCTGCCGCCAGGGAACGTCGGTGCGGACCCCGAACTCGCGGGCGATGGCGGGCTGGACATTGAAGCCGAACATCTGCCACGGCACGACGGCGCCGCCGTCGAGGGTCTTCGACGGGTCTGGGATCAGCGCGGCGTCGTCGACCGTGCGGACGATGCCGGTGCCCTCGCAGCCCGGGCACGCCCCGCCGGCGTTGAACGAGAGGTCCTCGGCGCTCGGCGGATGCACGCGCTCACCGCACTCCGGGCAGGTCAGCGGTGTCTCCGCCGCTACATCGAGGGTGGGAGGGACACGGTGCCCGCGGGGGCAGCAGTGCGAGGCGAGCCGGGAGAACATCAGCCGCAGCACGCTCACCAGCTCGGTCGAGGTGCCGAAGGTGGAGCGGATGCCCGGCACGCCGGGCCGCTGCCGCAGCGCCAGTGCCGCGGGGACGTGCTCGACGGAGTCCACCGCCGCCCGCGGCGTCTGGGACATGCGGCGGCGGGTGTAGGTCGACAGGGCCTCGATGTAGCGGCGTGATCCCTCCGCGTACAGCACCCCGAGAGCCAGGGAGGACTTCCCGGAACCGGAGACGCCCGCGATGCCCACGAGGGACTGCAGCGGGATGTCCACATCGATGCCGCGCAGGTTGTTCACCCGCGCACCCCGCACGCGGATGCGGTCGGGGCTGGGGGCGGGGTCGGTCATGGGTCTCCTTCCGCGGGGACGGTCGAGCGGCCGGGGCACGCCGTGACGGGCGCGCCGGGCGTTCCTCGGTGCCGACGCCCTCGCCCCGCCGCTCCATGCCCCATTCTCGGTGATCCGCGGCCGGAGTCACCCTGCGCGGAGGGGAAGCAGCTGCCGCGGGAGCCGGCCCGCGTACCCTCGCTGCATGGCGACGATCCACGTGTACGGGCCGCTGGGAGCCGGCCACGTCAACCCGACCCTCGGCATCGTGGCGGAGCTGGTGCGGCGCGGGCACACCGTGACCTACTGGGCCCCGCGGATGTTCTCCGCCCGGATCCTCGAGACCGGCGCCCGGTTCGAGCCGGTCACCTCCACCTGGGAGCAGCACGGGGGAGGGCCGCCGCAGATGCACGGCCGGGAGTTCACCCGGGCCATGGGCCTGCTGCTGGACGAGACGACGGCGATGGTCCCGCAGCTCGCCCAGGCGCCCCGGCCGGACCTCGTCCTGCACGACGGCACGCTCGCCTGGTGGGGGAGGATCCTGGCGCACCGCTGGGGCGTGCCGGCGGTCGAGACGTGGCCGAACTTCGTGGGCAACGAGCACTGGTCGATGAACACATACACGAAGATCACCCCGCTCAGCCCGCGCTTCCTGTGGCAGGTGCTGCGCATCGGCCGCTACCTGCGCAGCCAGGGCATCCGGGACGTCGGCGGATTCCTGCAGGGCCGGCTCGCCGCGGCGCGGCTGGTCACCATCCCGCGCGCCTTCCAGTTCGCCGGCGACACCTTCACCGACTGGGAGTTCGTGGGCCCGGCGCTCACCGAACGCTCCTTCCAGGCCGAGTGGGCGCCGCCGAGCGGGGACCTGCCCGTCCTGCTCGTCTCCCTGGGCACCGCCTACAACGCCCGGCCCGAGTTCTTCCGGATGGTGCTCGCCTCGGCCGCGGAGCAGCCATGGCACGTGGTGCTCGCGATCGGTGACCAGGTCGACCCGGGCAGCCTCGGCCCGGTCCCCGCGAACGTCGAGATCCATCGGCAGGCGCCGCAGCTCGCCGTGCTGCGCCACGCCCGCGCCTTCGTCACCCACGCCGGGATGGGCAGCACGATGGAGGCCATCGATCATCAGGTGCCGATGGTGGCGGTGCCGCAGATGGTCGAGCAGCGCGCGAACGCGGATCGGCTCGCTCAGCTCGGCCTCGGCCGGGTCCTCGACCCCGAGCACCTCGACGCCCCCTCCCTCTGGGAGGCGGTGGACGCCGTGGCCGAGGATCCGGAGGTGCGCGGAGAGCTGGCGCGGATGCGCGGGGAATGCGTCGCCGCAGGCGGCGCACCGCGGGCGGCCGACGTGATCGAGCGGGTGCTCGCCGGCCGGTGAGCGGGGCGTGCAGCGACCGGCCCGGTCGCGGAGCACGCGCACATGTCCGCCCGCCGCGTCACCGGATCACGGGCGCAGATCCGCCGCGAGGCGGGTGCGGAGACGCCTCCTCGCGGTCCTGGAACCCGAGGATGCTGCTGTTGAGGATCTGGCCGCTCCGGATCTCTGTCGCCCGGGAGATCGTCTGGCTCTCCGCCCACGCCGACGGCCCCTCCATGACGGTGCGCAGGAAGGGCAGCAGCGCCTCGCTGATCTCCCAGGTCGCCGCGTTCCACAGGTAGGACGGGCTGTGGTCGACGGCGTAGTAGTCCACCCCGCGGCCGACGGTGAACATGGGGTCCTCGAAGCCGGTGGGCCGAGCCCACTCGAAGCCCATCCCCGCGTCGCAGGAGACGTCGATGATGAGCGACCCGGGTCGGAGGATCTCGAGGTCGACAGTCCGCAGATACGTCAAGGGAGCGGCGACGTCCTGGAGGGTGCAGTGGACGATGATGTCGTGCGCGGCGAGGAACTGCGGGAGCGGGACGACCCCCTGCGACGACAGCACCTCGCTCTCATGGAGCTCGGTGTCTTCGGTGTCGAGCTGGACGATCTGCGCGCCGTGGATCGGTGAGGCCACCGCCGCCACGCCCCGCTGGGTGAGGATCTCGATGTCATGGATCCCCTGGGCGTTCAGCGCCGTGACGGCACCGCGTGCGGTGGCGCCGAAACCGATGACGACGGCGCTGCGCCGCGGACCGAAATGACCGGAGACCCCGGTGAGGCTCATCGCATGCAGGACCGAGCAGTAGCCGGCGAGCTCGTTGTTCTTGTGGAAGACGTGCAGGCCGTAGTGTCCGCGCCACGTCCAGTGGTTCATCGCCTCGAAAGCGATCAGGGTGAGGCCGCGGTCGATCGCCGCCTGCGTCATCGCCGTGTCCTGCACGCAGTGGGGCCAGCCCCACAGCACACCGCCCGCGGGGATCTCCTCGACATCGGCGAGCTGCGGCTTGGGCAGGAGCAGCACGTCGGCCGATGCGATCACCTCGTCCCGCTCGGCGACGCGGCCCACGCGCGCCTCGACGTATCCGGGCTCGAGCGGGAACCGGGACGCGTAACCACGCTCGACGATCATCCGGGCGCGGAGGTCCGGGTCGATGCGGTCGAGGTGGAGCGGATGGATCGGCAGGCGGCGCTCGTTCTCCATCGAGGACTCGGCGAGCACGCCGAGGGAGAGCAGGTCATCGCGCCGTCCCGGCTCCGCGATGGGGCCCGAGGCCGGTGCAGTGGACGGTCCAGCGGTGCCGGTCATCCGGCCTCCCATCGTCGGGGAACCGGTGTCAGCTCCGTCTGCGACTGTACGCGGCGCTCCGGGCGCGATGCCTGAGGCAGGGGCCTGGATCAGGGCCTTGCCCCGGCCAGGGCTCCCACGTGCGGCGGGAGGGCGCCGAGGGGTGTCCGAGCAGGCAACGATTTGATCAAGGGGGCCGCGACCACGAGGAATGGTGACGCGGACCATATAGCCTCTGCGCTATGACACAGACGACACCGGAGTCCGACGGTCCCGCAGCCGCCGCGACCTCGACGCGCCCGCTGGTCGAGCTGCGCGGGGTCAACAAGCATTTCGGCACCTTCCAGGCCCTGGCCGACATCGACCTGACGATCCCCGAAGGCCAGGTCGCGATCGTGATCGGCCCGTC